>Ga0256841_1004000_pt1 | contig 10826 bp, 9 predicted proteins | sample 356308metaG_FD_185971 | JGI IMG/M metagenome (GOLD analysis project Ga0256841, IMG submission 185971) | Hydrothermal vent microbial communities from Mid Atlantic Ridge, Atlantic Ocean - 356-308 | ecosystem: Environmental > Aquatic > Marine > Hydrothermal vents | place: Atlantic Ocean: Mid...
GACCGAATAGACCTCGGCCGCGCCGCGCCGCTCCGCCTCGAAGGACCACAGGCCGTTGCATGCCCCGATGTCCAGCACCTTCTTGCCCTTGAAATCGATGCTGTCGAAGGCCCGCATGACGTTCGGGTTGGTGGGCCAGCGGCCCGGGGTGACGACCCCCTGCCCCAGGTCGATGGTGTGCATCCATTCGTGTTTGGCCACTTCCTCGATCAGTTTCTCGCGCTCCATTCACTGTACTCCGCAAAGGTGGATGATGCCCCCGGACCGCAGGGCACCAAGAATACACGAATTCAGAGGCCAACCGACGGCGAGGGCCCGGCCGTCAGCCCTCTTCCGGCCTCCCGAACACCCAGGATCGATTGAGGGTGAAGTTGAACAACAGGACCAGCCCGGTGGCGGCGACCTGGACGATCAAGTACCCGATATGCAGGCCGTGCGTGCCGATCCACATGAGCAGGGTGTTGAGCGCCAAGCCGCTCCCGGCCACCAGGACGAAACGGCTGAAGGCCTGCCGGTGCGGCCGCTCCGAGCGAAAGGTGAAACGCCGGTTGAGCAGGTAGTTGAGCACCGCCGACAAGGCGAAACCGATCCCCGAGGCCAAGGCGGCATCTGCGCCCCAGAGTTCCACCAGGACCACCAGGACGAGGTATTGAACGGCCGTGGCAAAGGCCCCCACACCCGAAAAGCGCACAAAACTGGCCACGAGTCCGGACATGGCGGCAGGGCCAGGCTGCCGCCCTGCCGCTCCCCGGATGGGGCGCGACGATCGCGCGTTCACAGGGCATACCCCAGGCGTCTCGCCGTCTCGACGACCTCCGGCAGGACCGCCTCGATACGCTCCCGGTTGGGGCTCCCGCGCCACTTGTCCAGGCGGATCTCGGAGAAGGCGTTGTAGGGCCGGTTCAGGACCCCGGCGCAATGGGCCTCCAGGGCCGGGGTGAAGTCCAGCCCACAGTCCGTGAAGACCCGGCGGAACCCGGCCACGGGATCACTCACCAGGTCCTCGTAGAAGACCTCGTGCCAGCGTTCGGGGGCGATCCCTTCCCGCCCGGCGAGGATGGCCTCGTTCATGGTCCGGTACTGGAAGGCGCAGACGGCCTCGATGGGGGCCTGCAGATAGTCGCGCCAGCCCTCGGCCAGGAAGAAGCACCAGCGGCTGAAGCGACCGCCGTCGATGGCCACCCGCGCGGGCAGGTCGCCGGACCAGGTGGCAAATTCGTCGGGACGCTTCCAACCCTCGATCAGGGAGTTGATGTTGTCCCCGGGGGAACGCTTGACGAACACGAAGTGGGCATCGGGGAACAGGGCGTTCAGATAGGGGATGCAGAGCCCGTTCTGGTTGTTCTTGTCCACCCAGCGATGCCGCCCGGTCCAGGCGTAGAAATAGCGGCTGACCCGGTCGCGGTCGGCGGTGGAGGCATCGCCCTCGTCCAGGGCATGGGTCGCCCAGCCCTTGGCAGCCGGGGGGTGCAGGCCGGCCCAGAAGTCGTGGGTCTCCCGTTGTAGGGTGCCGATCTCGGTGGACTCGGACAGGGTCTTGTAGACCAGGGTGGTGCCGGCGCGGGAACACCCCACCACCAGGATGGGACGCTCGGCCGCGCGGGGGCGCAGGTCCCACCAAAGCCCGCGCGCGGACCGCAGGGCCCGTCGCCCGTGCCAGTCCAGGGTCTTGCGCACCTTCAACCAGAAATCGCTCATGTCCCGGCCTCGAACCAGACGATCCGGGGTCCCGGGATGGCGGGCAGCCCCCCGGCCAGGATCCGCTCCAGACGCCGCTCATGGCGCCAGCCGCGGTCCTTGACCTGGTAGAGCCGCCCCCGGCCAGGCTGGACCCGGCCCAGGCGGTCGCCCCGCGCCAGACGGTCCACCAGTTGGGCGTAGACCTCGGCGCTGTCCCGCACCGCGCGCCAGAACAGGGTCAATTCGTCGTCGCCGGGACGCACCTCCGGGGAGACATGGGCGATGAGGCCGCCGGTGTCGATGCCGGCGTCGATATAGTGGATGGTGCAGCCCACCTTCTCCGGCTCCCCGTTGTACAGGGCCCAGAAGGTGCAGTCGGCGCCGCGGTACTCGGGGGACAGGCCGCCATGCAGGTTGACCATGCCCAGCCGCCCCCGCCCCAGGAGGTCGCCACGGATCAGGGAGGTGCCAAAGACCATGATGAGGTCCGGCTGCAGGCGGTCCACCAGGGCCAGGGTGTCGGGGTGGTTGACATGGGGCACCGCCCGCGCCAGTTCGGGATGTTCCAGGCGCGGCGGGGACTCTCCGAAGAAGAAACGCGCCTCCTGATCGCCCCGGTAGCGGCGGCGGTCACGCAGCCAGCGCCAGGCCTTCTGCCACAGGCGGTCGGGGCGGAGGGCACGCAGCACCTTGCGGGCGTTCCATTCGCCCCCGGTCTCCTGGACGATGGCCTGCACCTCGGCCGCCCGGCAGAGGCGGTTGGCCACATAGAGGTGACGCGGCGAGGTGCCGCAGAGGATCACGACCCTCAGGGTGGGGGGCTCAGCCATGGGGTTCGATCTCCGCAGGCAGGGGGCGCCCCGTCAGGGCCATGATCAAGGCGTCGGCGAAGAACTTGGCCGCCCAGTTGGGAAACTCGAAGCGCGAATAGGCGCCCCAGATCGGATAGGAACCGGCGACCCCGCCGCGCACCGGGTCGGCCGGGTCCTCCAGACGGTGCAGGGATTCCAGATAGTCGAGCCCCAGGCGCGCCGGCCCCGCGAAACGCGCGTCGCCGCGGATCTGGTCCAGGCGCTGCCAGTCGAGCACCATCTGGGCGAGACCGGTGAGGCAACAATAGGTGCCGGCGGGACGCCAGCCCTGTCCATAGGCCCCGGCCAGCCAGCCGTCGGCGCGCTGGCAACCGGCGAGGACGGCCGCCGCGTCCTCGGCGGCGCTCAGGTAGCGCTCGTCGCCCAGCAGCCGGCCGCATTCCAGAAGGCCGCGGATGGCATAGGCGATGGTATGCAGGAAGGGGGCCTGGCCAGGGGTGAAGGCATTCTCGCGGAACCAGCCGTCCCCTTCGCGCCGGGCCAGGGCCCATTCCAAATGGGCCTTGGCCGCGTCCACCAGGGAGGCCTCCCCGGCCACCCGGCCGGTGGCGAGCAGGGCCCAGGTGGCGCGGGTGTTGTAGACATGGGGGATGCCATTGTGTTCGTAGTCGTGCCAGGCCCCGTCGGCGCCCTGATGACGGGCCAGCCAGTGACCGGCGCGCACCGCCGCCTCCAAGCAGTCGTCGCGCCCCAGGGCGAGATGGCCGGCGAGCATCCCGTGCATGATCTGGCCGGTGTTGAAGATCACCGGCCGACTACCGGGCTCGCCGAAATGGCCGGGAAAGGCCCCGTCCGGCCCCTGCAGGGACAGCTCCCAGTCGATCATGCGCGCGGCCCGCCGCTCCAGTTCCGGGCGCCCCAGGAGGGGGGCCGCGGCGATGAAGGTCTCGATGATGTAGCCGGTGGTCTCCGGATAGGCGGGCAGCCAACCGTCCTCGAAGCTCCATCCGGCGGCGACCCCACCGGCGTCGCGCTCGCCGTCACGCCGGTCCTGGGCCCGGCACAGCCAGTCGATGGCAGCCTCCAGATGGGCCCGGTGGTCGGCGTGGGGACGGCCCTCGCGCCCCCACAGATCGGCGGCCACCAGACGCAGGTGCAGGGGCCGCCAGGGACGGTAGCGCAGGGGCAGGCGCAGCCACTCCAAGGGGGTCATGCCCCGCCCTCCCCTGCTCCCGGCAGAGCGATCTTCAGCCCCTCTACTAGGGGCACCCGGTTGACCACGTAACGATGCTTGCCCGAGGGCTCCGGGGGGATCACCGCCACCCGCTCCAGTTCGATCTTCATGTCCTCTCCCAGGCGCGCCGCCAGCCCCCGGCGGATGGTGGCGGCATCGGTCTCGGTCCAGTCCGAACCGGGCACCACCTGCACCCGCAGGCGATCCGGCCGCTCCTGGATCAATTTGAATTCGCCAACCCCTTTTACCGCACGCAATACATAGATTCCAGCCAGGGCGTGCATCAGGGTGCCGTCCGGGCGCATCAGGAAATCGGTGGTGCGCCCGGCCACCGAGGCGATACGGTGCAGGCCGCGGCCGCTGGGGGGCGGCGCCGAATCCAGGGTCACCACGTCGCCGGTGCGATAGCGGACGAAGGGCTGGGCCCAGGATTCCAGGCCGGTGATGACCGCCTCGCCGGGCTCGCCCGCGGGCAGCGGCCGGCCCTCGGCGTCGAGCACCTCCAGGAGGATGGACTCGCTCATCAGCAACAGGCCGTCCCCCGGGGCCTCGTGGGCGGTGAAGCCGATGTCGCGACTGCCGAACTCGTTGGCCGCCGGCACCCCGAAGACCCGTTCCAGGAGTTCCCGCTGGTGGGGGAACAGGGGCTCGCCGGTGGTGCAGACCACCCTCAGGCGGGGCAGGCGCAGGCGGCGCCCGCGCGCCTCCAGGTGGGCGGCGAGGAGGGCGAGGGAACTGGCGTAGCCATAGAGGCAACGCGGCCGGAAGCCCTCGATGGCCTCGCCATAGGCGTCCATGGTCTCGGGCGACATCTCGAAGGCGTTGAGCACCAATTGGTTCACCAGGCGGTCGCGCAGGCTCTTGATGCGGTCGGTCCGGTCCAGCTCCACTGGCGCGCCCCAGAGGTAGACCTCGGGATCGCCCGGTTCCACCCCCCACCAGCGGCGGGCGCGCATCCGGCCGGCGGCGTCCGAGGCCTGGCGACGGCGTCCGAACCAGAAGACCAGGGGGCGACCGCTGGACCCCCCGGTGTTGTATTCGAAGCGCCCGCCGGGGACCCCGGCCCAGGCCATCTCGTCACGATGGGCCGCGGCCTCGGCCTTGGTGAGCAGGGGCAGGCGGGCCAGATCGGTACGGCTCACCGGCCCCTCCACGTCGATGCCCGCCGCCGCGATACGCTCGCGGTACCAGGGACAGTGGGTCCGGGCGGCGCGCAGTAGGGCCCCCAGCTTCTCGGCCTGCAGGGCCTCGAGGGCCTCGCGGGAGAGGAACTGGGTCCGCTCCAGCTCCGCCAGATAGGCGAAGGTGGGGCGCCCCAGAAGGCGTTCCTGGAGGGGATAGATCAGGCCACCGGCCAGCCAGCGCGGAAGGTTTGTCATCCCACTCGTCTCAGCCTACGAGGCGATACCGGCGATGCTGAAGGCGACACCCCGGGCCGCGCCAATACCAGCCGTGCGACCCAGTGGGGGATCTCGGGATCGGGCGGGGCCTTGGCCAGGCCGCGCGCGAACAGATCCTTGACCACCACCAACAGCCCGATCAGGGCGTAGTAGAGATCGAAATGGGACAGCCCGAGAAAGGCCCCGGTGACCGCATAACCCACCAGAGACACCTGCATCATACTCCCGAAGTGATAGGCCCAGTTCAGCTCCGGGTCCCCTTTGGACAGACGGATGATCCGGCGGGCGCTGAGCAGGGCGAATAGCCCCAGCAACAGATACATGATCAGTCCTGGATACCCCTGCTCCCCCAACATCTCGAAATAGATGCTGTGGACGTCGTGGACGTTGTTCGGATCCGGGGCGTAGATCCGGAACAACTGTGGCTGGAAGGTCTCGAAGCCGCCCCCCAGAACGGGATGGTCGTTGGCCAGATGGAAGGCCATCCACCAGGCGTTGATGCGCCCCATGGCCGACTGGTCCGCCTTGTAGTCCTTCATGGTCCCCATGCGCTCGTGCCAGGTGTCGGGCATGAACTGGACCATGCCGTAGAACAGGACCCCGGCGAAGATCACGAAGAAGATCTGACGCAGGTTCTTCAGGAACATCACCATGTACATGACGAGCGCGCCCACGAAGGCACCGCGGGACTGGGTGCCCAGGATCGCCACGGTGGTCAGCAGCATGAGCACCACCATGCCGGTGCGTACCCAACGCCGGGGATCGGTGAGCTGTATGTAGCGGATCCAGGGCACGGTCATGATCAGGGCCAGCCCGATCTCGTTGTTACCACCGATGAAGGTCTCCACCGGACCGTAGACGGCATAGGCCCCCCCGGTGAGCAGGGTGAAGACCCCCCCCTTGAAGCCGTAGAGCCCCAACGACACCACGATGGTCCAGATGAGCACGATGACCTTGTCCCGGGTGTTGATGAGCATCATGGTGAGGAAGGTGAAGAGCATGATCTTCCAGACCTTGTCCCAGGTCTCGAAGGCCGCGTCCGGAAAGAAGGCGAATGCAGTGGTGACGGACATCCAAATCGCCAACAGCAACACGAGGACGGACTCCCGCATCCAGGGGATGCGTTTCCGTCCCTTGTAGGCCAACATCGCCATCAGGGTCACCAGGGCGGTGACCTTGGCGAAGGGGAAGTCGTGGGCCCAGCCGTAGCTCAGCTTGTGCGGATTCATATAGGCCAGCCAGGACCAGATCACGATGCCGATCCAGGGCCGCCTGAAGATCATCGGTATCGCCCCCAAGGCGATGGCCGCGGTGACGAAATCCCGGAGACCGCCGCCCAGCATCTCAGCCCTCCTCCCCCAGGATCTCGCGGAACGCCCGCTCCAGGACCTCGATACGCCGTTCCCAGGCGTTGGCCCGGGCGTGGGCGAGGATCGCCCGGCGGTCCCAGTCCCGCCGCAGGCCCTGGTCGAGGGCCTCGGTGAGGGCGGGGCGGTCCCCGAACGGCACGATGCGCCCCAAGTCCGGGGATGAGACCACCTCGGCGTTCCCCCCCACGTCGGTGGTGACCACCGGCAGGCCGCAGGCCATGGCCTCCAGGAAGACGTTGGCCCAACCCTCGTTGCGGGTGGCGAGGACGAACAGGTCGGCGGCCGCGAGGGGCCAACGCAGCTCCTCCGGGGGCAGGGCCCCGAGCAGGCGCACCCGCTCCTCGAGCCCAAGCCCGGCCGCCTGGTGCGCCAGGCGGCCCTGCCAATCGCCTTCCGGCCCGGCCCCGCCCACCACCAGGAAGAGCAACCGGGGGTGGTCCGGCAACAGCGCCGGCAGACACTCCATCACCCGATGAAAGCCCTTGCGTTCGCACAGGGTGCCCACGCTCACCAACACCTCGGCGTCCCGGGGGATGCCGAGGCGATCCCTGGCCGCGGCACGGTCCTCGGGGTGGAAACGCGCCAGGTCCACGCCATTGCCCACCCGCAGGATGTGGTCGCCGCGCCCCCCGAGGGAGACCAGGTGACGGCCGAGGCTGTCGGCCACGGTGAACACCCGCCGGGCCCGCTCCAGGGCCAGGAGCATGCGCCGCCGGCGGCCCGGAAAGCGGCTCAGGGGGACCTCGGTCCCGCGCAGGGTGAGGGTCACGGGGAGGCCGAGCCAGCGCCCCAGCAGGGTCGCGGCATAGCCGTCGGGATAGGCGAAATGGGCGTCGATGAGGCGGAACGGGAAACGCCGGCGCAACCGCCACAGGGGCCAGAGGGCCCCCAGGGCCATGAACAGGCCGTCGAGCTGTTTGAGGACACCGGGGACACAGAGGAAACGGGGATGCAACACCTCGATCCCCTGCTGCACCTCCCGCCGGGGCGGGGTGGGCCGGAAGTGGGGCCGCCAGCGGCGGATCAAGCCCTGCAAGGGGAACCAGGGCACCGGCGCCACCACCTTGAGGGGACGGCCGGCGGCGGCCACCCGGAACATGCGCTCGCGCACGAACAGCCCGCGCCCGGGCTCGGCCTGGTTGGGGAAGACTTGGGTGAACACCAAGATCGGCCTCCGTTCTCCGCTCATGGCGCCCGGGCGTCAAGAAGGGGGCGGTAGACGCCTTCATAGCGGGCCACACTGGCCGGCCAATTGCGCTCCGCCTCCACGAAGCGGCGCCCGGCCCGACGGACAGTCTCCCAGGCCTCCGGCCGGGCGAAGACGGCGGTCACGGCCCCGGCCAGGGCCGCCGGATCGCCCGCCCGGAACAGCCACCCGGTCTCCCCGGGACGGATCAGCTCGCGGTGGCCGCCCACGTCCGAGGCCAGCACCAGCCGCCCCTGGGCCATGGCCTCCAGCGGTTTCAGGGGGGTCACCAGGTCGGTCAGGCGCATGGGCAGACGGGGAAAGACCAGCAGATCCACCAGACTGTAATAACGGGCGACCTGGTCGTGGGGGACCCGCCCGGTGAAGGTCACCGCGTCTCCCAGGTTCAACTCGGCCACGCGCCGTTTCAGGGACGCCTCGCGGGGGCCGCCCCCGACCAGCAACAGGTGCAGGTCGGGGAGGGCCTGCAACATCCGCGGCAGGGCCTCCACCAGGAGTTCCAGGCCCTCGTAGGCGTAGAACGAGCCGAGAAAGCCCAGCACCCGCTTGTGATCGAGGCCCAGTGCCGCGGCCAAGGCCGCGTCTCGCGGCGCGCCATAGGTGAAGTGGGCCGTGTCCACGGCGTTGGGGATCACCGTGACCCGCTGCGCCGCCACCCCACGGGCGAGGATGTCGCCGCGCAGACCCTCGCAGATACAGGTGACCGCGTCGGCGTTACGGAAGACCCAGGTCTCCAGGGCCCGGGTGATGCGGTAACGCGCCCCGCCCTCGCGGCTGGTGCCGTGGTCGCTGGCGGCGTCCTCCCAGAAGGCGCGGCACTCATAGACCACCGGCAGGCCGTGGCGGCGCCCGGCGCGCACCGCCGCCACCCCGGTGAGACAGGGGGAATGGGCGTGCAACAGGTCGGGCCTTTCGACGGGCAGGATCTCGTCCAGGCGCCGCTCCAGGGCGCGCACCACCTCCCACTGGTTGAGCACCGGCAGACGGGCGGGCAACGGGCGGGCATGGGAACGGTAGAACCCCAGGCCGTCCACGGTCTCCGGGTCCGGTCCCGGGCGCAGGTGCTTGGGCGAGGTGAGGTGCGCCGTCTCCCAACCGCGCGCCCGCTGGGCCTGAAGGATCGCCCGGCTGCGGAAGGTGTAACCGCTGTGCAGGGGGATGGAGTGATCGAAGAGGTGCAGGATCTTCATTGAATGCGGCGCTGAAATGCCTCGAACATGAGCAGGGACCACAGGGCGGCGCTGTAGTCGCGGCGCCCGGACTGATGGGCCGAGACCAAGTGTTCCAGATAGCGGCGGTCGAACAGGCCGCTGTCGCCCAGGGCCTCGCCGAGCACCGCCGCCCGCACCCGCTCGCGCAGGGGACCGCGGAACCAGGCCGCCAGGGGCACGGCGAAGCCCATCTTCGGGCGATACAGGACGTCGGCCGGCAGCAGGGGTTCCAAGGCGCGTTTGAACAGGAACTTGCCTTCCCTGCCGTGGAGCTTCAAGGCGGGTGGCAGGCGGGCCATCCACTCCACCAGGACATGGTCGAGGATCGGCACCCGCACCTCCAGGGCGTGGGCCATGCTGGCGCGGTCCACCTTGGTGAGGATGTCACCCACCAGATAGGTCTTGAAGTCCAGGTACTGGACCAGGGACAGGGGGTGATCGCTGGGGGCGTTGCGCGCATGGGCACGCATCACCTCGATCGCCTGGTAGCCCTGGAGGGTCCCGCGGAAGGCCGGACTGAACAAGCGCGCGCGCATCTCGTCGGGGAGCACCGAGATGTTGTGGTAATAGCCCTCGACGCTGTCCCGGGCCAGGGCCTGAAAGGTGGACTTGCCGCGCAAGACCCGGGGCGCCCAGTCCAGCTTGGGATAGACCCGCCCCAGGAAACCGAACAGGGGCCGGCGCAGGCCCAGGGGCAGGAGGGAACGCGCCCGCTCCTCATACATATGCCAGCGATAACGGCGGTAGCCGGCCAGGTTCTCGTCGCCGCCGTCGCCGGACAGGGCCACGGTCACCTGCTTGCGGGCCAGCTCGCAGACCCGATAGGTGGGCATGGCGGAACTGTCGGCGTAGGGCTCGTCGTAGAGTTCGGCGAGACGGTCCACCAGACCGAAGTCGTCCGGGTCCACCTGCTCCACCCGGTGGTCGGTGTGGTAGCGTTCCGCCACCTGGCGGGCGAATGCCGACTCGTCGTACCGGGGATCGCCGAAGCTGATGGAACAGGTGTGCACCGGGTCCGGGGTCTGCCGGGCCATCAGGGCCACCACCGCGGAGGAGTCCACCCCGCCGGAGAGGAAGGCCCCCAGGGGCACCTCCGCCACCATGCGGATGCGCACCGCCTCCTCCAGGCGCCGGATGAGTTCCTCGCCCGCGCTCCGGGCATCCAGGCCGGTGTCGGTCCCGAAGCTCACCTCCCAATAGGGACGGGGATCGGACAACGGCCCGCCGCGGCGCACCTCCAGCACCTGGCCCGGAGGCAGTTTACGCGCGTGTTCGAGGATGGTGCGCGGTTCGGGCACGTACCCGTAGGCGAAATAGTCCTCCACCGCGTGCGGGTCGGTCACCCGCGGCAGCCCGGGATGGACCAGTAGGGCCTTGAGTTCAGAGCCGAAGATCAGCTGTCCGTCGGGCAACAGGGCGTAGTGCAGGGGCTTGATGCCGAGGCGGTCACGGGCCAGGAACAGGGTCTCGCGGCCGCGGTCCCAGAGGGCGAAGGCGAACATGCCCCGAAAGCGCCGTACACAGTCCGCGCCCCATTCCTCCCAGGCATGGACGATGACCTCGGTATCGCAGCGGGTCCTGAAGACGTGCCCCTGGGCGGCCAGTTCGTCGATGAGCGCGGCGAAGTTGTAGATCTCGCCGTTGTAGACCACCACCACCGACTCGTCCTCGTTGTAGAGGGGCTGACGCCCCCCCGAGAGGTCGATGATGGACAGCCGCCGGTGGCCCAATCCCACGCCCGGTTCCAGATGCAGCCCGCCCTGATCGGGGCCGCGATGGTGCTGGGACTCGTTCATGCGGTCGAGCAGGTCCCGGGCGATGGGGCGCCGGCCGTTCAGGTCGAAGATCCCGACGATTCCACACATCTTCAGCCCCCTGCCGACGCGCGGCAATACAAGAGTTCGTCGTACAC
>Ga0256841_1004001_pt1 | contig 10824 bp, 4 predicted proteins | sample 356308metaG_FD_185971 | JGI IMG/M metagenome (GOLD analysis project Ga0256841, IMG submission 185971) | Hydrothermal vent microbial communities from Mid Atlantic Ridge, Atlantic Ocean - 356-308 | ecosystem: Environmental > Aquatic > Marine > Hydrothermal vents | place: Atlantic Ocean: Mid...
ATTGCCGCAGTCGTTGGTGGCAAAAACACAGACCTGCCCACCCGAAGAATTGCCCCAAGCCACCGTGATGGCCGTACTGCCCTGGCCGGAAGTGATGGTCGCACCCGCAGGAACACTCCAAGTGTAGCTCGTCGCTCCGGTAACGGGCGAAATGGAGTAGTTTTCACTGCTGTTGGTACATACGGAAACAGGACCGGTAGGAACAGCGGGGGCCGCCGGCAGGGTTTCCACTGCAACGGTGATGCAACCCGGCGTCGAAGAACCACAAGAATTGGTAGCCGTAACGCAGATATCCCCTCCCACAGGGCCGTCCCATTGGATGCTGATATTCGGAGAGCCATTCCCTCCCGAAGTGATGCTTGCCCCTGTTGGAACAGTCCAAGTATAGTTGACGTTGGGTTCTGGATTCGTGATGTTGTAAGACGAGCTGCTGCCCTGACAGACCGTAAGTGGGCCGGAAAGAACCGGCTGATTGGGCAAGATAAGATTCTCCGTAACAGTTACCTGGGCCGTGTCGTAACAAGTTACGCCGTTTAAGGTGTTGCCCACGATGAGGCTGTAAGTGCCCGCCTGATTAACCACCTGGGTAGGCAAAGTACCCAGTGTTTGCCCATTGCTGTCCTGCCACTCAAAAGTATTGCCCGTAGAGCCGGTTCCATCCAGCAAGACCGCAGGCATATCGCAGGTAATTTCCGGCGGCGGAGCAATACCGGCCACCACGGGCACCGGCAAGACGGTGAGCTGGACGATGCTGTCGCAGCCTTGCTGGTTGATCAACTGCAAAACGTAAGTACCCGGCGGGCAATAATCCACACCGTCAATGTTTAGGCATTCGTTGGGGCAGACGGTCTCCGTTACCTGTACATTATCAGGTAGAATGGGTGAGATGTTGACAATGACTAAGCTGTCGCAGCCGGTAGATGCCGTAAGGGTATATTGACAGGGACCCGGGCTACAGCATTGGAAACCCAGGGGATTGGTAAAACAATCGCCAACGCACATGGCCGTATCGAGGACGGTAGGCGGAATAATCGGATTGATGGTGGCGTTGAAGCAATCGGAAGAGAGGTCTCCACAAAAACCGGCATTGGCATTGGCCAAATCGTTAACCAGGTTGTTGTAGGGCTGGCCGATATAGACGTTGTACAGGCCGGCGTCGGTAGTGAGGTACGACAAACCGCAAACTTGGTAAGTACCCGGAGGTAAAATGTCTAAGTTGGGGCCATCCACAAAGCCCATGATGATGCCGTTTTGGCTGTAAACAAAGGTATAGGAATAGTCCGAAGCCGGAGGCGGAGTTGTTCCCGCAGGGTAGCTCGGCGTGATATTCAGGTTGAGCCCCGGGCTGGGCATGCAACCCGCCACATCGGCCTGGTTGAGCATGCCTCCATCGGCCTCACAAGTTACGCAGCTGTTAGTACCACAGGCAAAAACCAGATTCCAGGTATCCAGTGTACCTACATCTTGCGCACAAATGTCATTGATAACCAAGGTCCATGTACCATTCGCCGGATCACCGGGCACGTTGAAATCATCCAGATCGCAGTTGGGCGCCTGCACGGCTCCGCTGACCGGATCGGTAACACCACCACAAGGAGCAGTCCAGTTGCCGACCAGGCAGGGGTTGCCACCATTGCACATGTATTCGGTGTTGTTGGTCAGGGGGTTGCCTGTGCCCACATCGATGCAGACGTCGATGTTGTCGTTCATGTTCCCACAGCCTCCGGGGCCGTTGTTCAGGTCGGCCATAACCAGGTAATTCAGCCCTGATGGAGAAATCAGCGTTACGGACAAATCGCCCACCCAGGTATGGGTAATCTGGAAACAGACTTGCTGAAGCGGGCATTGCCCCAGGTCGTTCGGGCCAGAGACATTGACGTCCAGATAGCCGTAAAACGTGCCGTTGTCGGTAATGGTAACCGGGCAATTGGTACACTCACAGGGTGGTTGCTGCCCCGTCAGCTCCAAGGCCAAAAAAAAGATGGCTGCAAAGGAAAGGTACAAATTCCTCATAAAATTGTCCTGGTAAAATGTTATGGCAATGCTGTGGATAGATGATTCCCCTAAGAAACTCTTGACTTGACAAAAAAGCTTTTCAATCACTTTTGTCAAGAAGTTGCATTTGTCGCCAAAAGTACAATAAATTTGCTTCTCGCCTTGCTTCCATCAAAGATATTCCTCCATCACCTCTCAGATATTTGTCGCCTTTTTGTCAAAAAATTTGTGTTTAAACCCCAAACCCTTGCAAAACCCTTTAGCACGAAATGCCAAACTCTTCGGAAATTTGGAGCCAGTTTTTGTACATTTTTTTACATAGGAGCATTTAAGCAAAAGGCTTTGGACATTTCCTGTGTATTTTTACTGATAAAACCAGTACATTTTACCGATGAAAAGAACTGCTACCTTATTTGTTTTTTTATGGAGCTTTGCGCTGGCTTGGGCGCAACCCGTCAACGACGATTGCCCGGGCCTGATTGACTTGGGAGAAGCTCCTTTTTGCCCTGCCGACGTTTTTTACACCAACGTAGATGCTACGCCCAGCGAAGTGGGTAACGACAACATCCCGCAAAGCGGCAACTGCAGCGGCTTAGGCCCCATGCAACGGGATGTCTGGTTTTCCTTCGTCGCTACGGCAGCTTTTACGGATTACACCATTACCGTAACGGGTATTACCGACGGCAACGGTTCAACGCCTCTTTTCCAACCACAACTGGCTCTTTATCGAGGCGATTGCGAATTTGACGGATTGCAAGAGCTGGCTTGTAATGCCGCGGATTTGGGAGAGAGCGTAGCAGTGTTAGATGTATTCGGCCTGACACCGGGCTTGACGTATTTTATTCGCATTACGGATTATTCGGCTTCAGCTTCGCCCAATTGGGGCACCTTTAAACTCTGCATTGATGAATACGTTCCCGCCATCAACATCGGCGATGTGCCCTCCACCGGCTCATGTTATGGAACTTTGTACGACTCCGGCGGGCCGGATGAACCTTACATGAATGACGAAAACCACACTTTCACCATCTGCCCTGTCGATCCGCACAGCTGCTTAGAAATAGATTTGCTTTCGCTAAACTTGGCTGCAGGAGATTTTCTCAATTTTTATGCAGGAGCTGATGTCTCGGCTCAACAAATCGCCAGCCTCAGCGGCAACGACAACGGAAACGGCTTCGAGTTGCAGGCCAATACGCCCTGTATAACTGTAGAATTCACCTCTGACTTTTTTAATACGAGTGCTGGCTTCGAACTCACCTGGCAGTGTAGCCCTACTGCCTGCAACAGCTCGGCCTTTGACCCTGACCCCATCAACGCCATTCCGTTTAGCGAAAGCGGAACCAGCTGCGACGATGCAGCTACCTTTAACCAAACGCCCTGCCTGAACCAAGCCTTCATCAACGGCCCCGAACAGGTGTACGTTTACCACAGCCCGGGAGGGCCGGACTACTGCCTTTCGCTAACGCTTACCGGTGAAGAACCCGGCACAGGCATTTTGGTCTTAAACGCTCCGCCCAACGACCCCACTGCTGCCTGTGTGGCCTTTTCGGAAACCGGAGAAATCTCCAGCGCACACTTTGAAACCGAGGGCGATTACTACATCGTCATCGCCAATTCTCAAGGCTGTACCGACTACACCTTGACCATTGAAGAAACCGAATGCAGCCTGTCTCCCGCCCTGGTAGATGCCCTTTGCAACCCGCTGAACGGCTGTCTGGATACCGTCTCCAACCTGCCCTCCGTATTCAACTTCCAACAAGGATTTCAAGACATCGAGTTTAACCCGGGTGAAAACGACGGCTGCTGGATCAATACCGGATCCGCCCAGCCCAACTTTTACTGGTTCACCATCCAGGCTGCCGCCGATGGGCCTTTTGGCTTTATCGTACAAGCCGAAGACCCTGCGGAAGCCTCCGATATCGACCTCAACGTCTGGGGGCCTTTCACCCAATCCCAGGTCTGCGATTCGGCAGCCAGCGTAGTGGACTACATCAACCACAACCAGCCGGTGCGATCGAGCTGGGCAGCCGGAGCCGACCCCACCGGCCTGGCAGACATCCACCCCGTTACCGGAGAACCCGTAACCGACCCCTACGACTGCGGCCCGGGCGGAGGTGCCGACGGCGACGACTTCTGTTCCACCATACCGGCCCAAGAGGGCGAGGTCTATGCCGTACTCATCAACGACTGGGGCAACGACATCCAGAGCGGCAACATACAAATCGACTGGTCGCCTTCCGATCCGGCCGTACTGCAAGTACCCGGCTATCAAGTTTCCGGCCAAGACACGGCCATCTGCTCAGGACAAAGCGTCCAATTGCAAATCTCAGCTGCCAACAACAGCGTCTTCTGGGAAGACGATCCCACGCTGAGCTGCACCACTTGCCCCAACCCCCTGGCCAGCCCTACGGAAACCACCACCTACTCAGCCTTTATCAATGGCGTCTGCTACGACGATTCCCTCTCCGTAACCGTCTATGTCTTTCACCTGGATGCCGGCCCCGATCTCACGGTCTGCCTGGGCGAAGACATTCAAATCACGGCGGGCAGCGACTACCCCAACGCTACCTACAGCTGGAACGGCCCTGCCGGCACCTTGAGCTGTACGGATTGCCCCAACCCAATCATAACAGCTACCCAGCCCGGCAACTTTACCTATACGGTGAGCCTCCAAGGCCCGGAATGCATCCTCAGCGATCAAATGACCCTGACTGTCCTCCCCCAGCAAGCCGCCCAATACAACATCGCCGACGACCAACAACTCTGCATCGGTGAATCGGCCTCCCTGGGCGGTGATCCCGTACCGGGTATGACTTATTCCTGGACATCAACGCCTCCGGGTTTCAGCTCGTCCGACCCCAACCCCACGGTTACACCCCCGGAAACCACGCTCTATTACCTGGAAGTGCAAAACACCCTTTCCGGCTGCCCCATGCCCTCCCTGGACAGCGTGCTGGTCGAAGTAAACTCGCCCCCTGTCATCGATGCCGGGCCCGATACCACCATTTGCCAGGGCGATGTGGTACCTCTGGGCAACACCCAGGTCGAAGCAGGCGTGCTCTATGCCTGGTCCCCTCCGGAAACAGTGGAAAACCCCGCTGCCGCCAACACCCAGGCCATGCCTTCCGAAGACACCCAATACCTCCTGGCCGCCTCCCGCAACGGCTGCTTCTCCTACGACACCCTTGAGGTAAACGTCATCTCCATTTCCGTGGCCATTGAACAACCCCTGCAAGACAGCATGGGCATCTGTAGAGGCGACAGCCTGAACCTGCAGGCCAACGTACAACCGGCAGGCATCGGCTTTAGTTGGCTGCCCAACGATGGCTCGCTCAGCAATCCCTCTTCCCCCAACACCATCGCCACACCCGAAACCACCACCCTCTACATCGCGCAAGCCTCCGTACAGGGCTGTCTGCGTTACGACAGCTTTTACGTGTACGTGGATTCTCTGCCACTCAACCGAAGCATAGAACCTTCGGATACCGTCATTTGCGCAGGAGAACTGCTCATACTCCAATCTCCTGTTTACGAACCGGCAGATTTCCCCGATATCAGCTTCCAGTGGGAACCCAACCTCTACATGCTCACCGAAGATACCCTCTACAACCTGGTCGTACAACCCTCGGAAAGCATCACCTACCACCGGCTGGCATCCAATGGCTTGTGCACTGCCATAGACTCCGCCACAGTTACCGTCATTACAACAAGCGACCTACAAGTTGCGCCCTCCGACACCCTCATTTGCCCGGGAGACAGCATCACTCTCTCGGCTTTTGTCGAAGACGGACAAAACTACAGCTGGAGCCCGGCAGACGAGCTGAGCTGTTCCGATTGCCCCAATCCCCTGGCCTTCCCCTCAAGCTCTACCATCTATACGGTTAGCGCTGAAGTAGCCGGAGCATGCCAGGTAGAAGCCCAGGTACAAATCGGAATAGTGCCTTCTCCCGAATACCTCTTCCCCGACCCGGCCGTACTTTGCGTTGGAGAAAGCATCGTCCTCAATTTGGCGCAAGCCCAAACCGGCTATACCTATAGCTGGACAGACAGCTCCGGTCAGGTCTTTTCTACCGAAGCCCAGCCGGAAGTGCAGCCCGACGAAACGCAATACTACTACCTCAGTATCCAAAATCAAGGCTGCGCACCCCTTACCGACTCCCTCCTGGTACAAGTCATCAGCGAGCCAAGCCTTTCCGTCAGTGCAGATACGGCCATCTGCCTGGGAGAGTTTGTGAGCCTTTCGGCAAATGGTGGAGCGCCCGGCAGCTACAGCTGGTCTCCAATTGGAGCCTCCGACGCTACCGTCGAAGTGAATCCGCAAGAACCCACGACCTATGTCGTCAGTTTTACCGATGCCGGAGATTGCTTTACCGTATCCGACTCGGTTTTTGTGGACGTCTCTGCCGGTTTTGTCGTATCTGCCCAGGCAGAGCCGGATACCGCCTACATCGGTCAACAAATCCTGCTCAGCATGATGACCGACCCCCTCATCAACCAGGGCTCTTACCTCTGGCTGTACCAGGCCGGCCTGCTAAACTCCGGACAGGAAATCAGCATCGAAGCTCCGGTCGTAGAAAGCGAAGGCTACGTCAGCTATACAGCCATAGCCATTGACCCCCTTTACGGCTGTCAAGACACCACCGAAGTGCTCGTCTATGTCATCCCCACGGAAGTCGCCATCCCCCACATTTTCACACCCAACAACGACGGCAAAAACGACCAGTTCCTCCTCTATACCACCGAAGGCGTCAAAGTGTTGAGCTTCCGCATCTACAACCGCTGGGGACAACTCGTGTACGACGCCCAAGACACCGGCCTGCCCATCTGGGACGGCACCCAAAACGGCCAGCCCGCACCCTCCGACGTCTATGTCTATTACATCGAATACGACCGCGGCGATGGCCAGGTCAAAGTGCTAAAAGGCGATGTATCGCTCTTGAGGTAAATAAAGGAGCTGCAGCCTTTCGGGCTGCAGCTCCCTCTTTTCGACAGGCAACACACCCTTACCAATAAAACCGGTAGCGGAGTAAGCTTTCCCTAAAAAAGCAGAGTAAAAAACAAGAATTGCTCATTCAGGCATAGATAAGGACGCCGTGTTAAGACATTGACCTTTTGCAGAAAGAACGAAAAAAGGGATTAATGTCCTCCTTTTAAGCGGCGCCTGAAAACGCGAAAAAGCAAAACGAAGTATCCGGCAACCAAAGTGATGCCCACGGCAAACCAAATGTTGGCCACGCGCATGCCCGAGGGGTCCAGCCCCGCATTGAAGGCCGTGATGTCCGGATGAATGGCATTGGTCGAAGGAAGTAAAACGGGATACATGGACAAAGCCGTAGAGACCAGGCCCCCTCCGATAAAAAGGCTGCTAAAAAGAAAAGCCTTACCGGCCCCGGAAAAACGCTTGAGAAAAATCAAACCCAAAACCCCTGCTAACATCAGCAAGGGAAAAAACCACAGCCAAGGCATCTCTTCGTAATTCTGCAGGGCTTCGGGTCGGATTTTCCGCCAAATGAAAAGTGTAGCCAGGCTGAGGAGCAAAAGGAGAATCGCCCCGAACGGAATGAGCCTCCGCAAGCGCTCATGTAAAGCACTCTCCGTCCTGAAGAGAATCCAAGCTGCGCCGTGCAGGCTCAAAGCCAGTAAGGCAATCAAACCCAGCAGCAAAGTAAACCAATCGACGACGCCCAAACGCTCTGCCAAAGGACTGAGCGAACTGTTCCAGAGCGGAAGAAAAAAGTAATTGGAATCGTAAAGCGAACTGCCCGCTTCAAAACCACCCAAATTGACTCCGCGCACCACATTCCCCAAAGCTAAGCCGTAAAAGAGGGCCAAAAGCAAACTCGACCAACCAAACAGGAAGTCCCACAACTGATGCCACATGGAATGATGGACCAACTCCCTCAACTCCAAGCCCAAAGCCCGAAAAATCAGCAGCCAGAGTAAAATCATCAAAGGCAGGTAAAAACCGCTGAAAGCCGATGCATACAAGGCGGGAAAAGCGGCAAACATCACACCCCCGGCAGCAATCAACCACACCTCGTTGGCGTCCCAAAAAGGCCCTATAGCACGGTGAATGTCCCGCTTGCTCTCTTCATCCTTTGCCAAAAACAAATGCACGATGCCGGCACCAAAGTCAAAGCCATCCAACAAAATATAGATGGTGAGCATAAAGCAAAGAACGGCATACCAAAAAAGTTCCATAACCTGCGTTTTTCAAAGGTGTGCGATGGCAAATCACTTCGCTTTACCTGCCTGATAAACTATTTTTCCAAACAAAGCCAGAAAAGTCAAACCCAGCAAAACGTACAAACCCACAAAACCCAGAAAAGTAAACAAGGTATTGCCGGCCGAAACCACCGGTGAAAGCCCCTGGTTGGTGCGCAACAAGCCATACACCAGCCAGGGCTGCCGCCCCAACTCTGCCGTGTACCAACCTGCTAGGTTCGCTATATACGTCAAAGGCGTCATAAACATCACCAGCCATAGCCAAGGCCTATAGGCAAACAAGCGTCTGCGATAAAACAGATACGCCCCCCAGAACATCAGACCGATAAACAAAGTGCCCAGGCCAACCATGATGTGATAGGCGTAATACAGCCCCGGAATATTCGTCGGATGGTCTTCTTCCGGAAATTCCTCCAGGCCCTTGATCTCCATATTCCATTGCTGATACGTCAGAAAACTCAAAAAGCCCGGAAGGGCAATTTTGTTGTCCAGGCGCTTTTCAACCATATTGGGCTGCCCGATCAACACCAGTTCTGCACTTTGCTCCGTCTCGAACAGGGCTTCCATAGCAGCAAAAGTGGCGGGCTGATAACGCACCACATTCTTCGCCACCCAATCGCCCGTGGGAAAAGCCACCAGCACGGAAGCAGCCAAACCGAAAAACAGCCCCGTACGCAAAAACAAGCGACCGAAGGCCTCATGCCTTTGGGAAAGCAAGTAAAAGGCACCCACCGCAGCCACCACAAAAGAGCTGGTCGTCAAAGAAGCTGCCTGATTGTGCAAAAAAGCAGGCCACAACCAAGGGTTGCCAAACAGCTCTCCAAAATGCTTCAAAACGAACTTGCCGTTGGCCAAAACTTCATAACCCACCGGATGCTGCATCCAGGCATTCGTCGCCAAAATCAAAAAACCGCTCAACCAAGAGCCCAGCAAAACCAAGACGGCCGACGCAAAGTGCAAACGCGGCCCCAACAGCTTCTCCCCATAGAGAAACATGCCCAAAAAGGCAGACTCCAAAAAGAAAGAAAAAAGTCCTTCCATCGCCAAGGTCTGCCCCACCACACTACCCGTCAATTCGGAGAAGCGCGCCCAGTTGGTGCCAAACTGAAACTCCATGGGAATGCCCGTAACCACCCCCATCACAAAGTTCAAGGCAAAAATCTTCATCCAAAAACGGGCTGCCTCATTGTAGAGCTCATCGCCCGTTTGCAAAAAACGGGCTTTAAACCACACGATAAGTAAGGCCAAACCCATCGTGAGAATCGGAAACAAATAGTGAAAAGTAATGGTAAAGGCAAATTGTAGCCTGCCATACATCAAGGCATCTTCCATTGCTTGCTACTTGGGTGACGAAATGCAAAATATCTCTTTGAAACAGCTGAAGCCAAGCAAAGTTCAGAAAAAAATTCACGAGAAGCCAAAGACCGTTTTCACCCTCCAAAAACGCGTTCCTCGCTCCGGCCTTCCAGCAGGTCCAGATGCAAAAAAGAGGTGGAATGCTCTGTTTTAGCTATGGATGAAATGCTCACTGTCATGACCTTACCTCCTCGGTTCATCACCAGGCCGTTTTGCGAATCATTGCGTCCTGCATATTGATGGAAGTGCAAAATCTCCTCCCTATCGGGTTTGGGGTGTTTTGCACTCCAAGTCTGAAACCACTGCTGCCGCAGGGCGGCCACGGCCCGGGGATAAAGCGTAGCCGAAGACCACAAATATCTCTTTTTCGAATCCAACTGCCGATGGTGCCGTTCGCGACCGTCCCAACGCAGCTCGTGCAAGCAGAGGCCCTCCACGCCTATCAGGGTGAAGGGTTCCATGCCTTCAAAAGTATAGTGTTTGGCGAAAGCCGAAAAATCTTCAAAGGCAAAAAAATCGAGCACCATCAAACCCCGACTTCTTCGGTAGGGCGGTGTACGCTCGTGCCTGACAAAAGCCCCATTGAGCAGACAAGCCAGGCGATTGTCCTCGCTCAAGGCGATCCAGCTGCCGCCGGCTCCTCTATCGCGCGGATACAGCAGACGCCGGCCTCGTAATTCGCCCAAATGCAAAGCATCAGCTGCCCGCCGGGGACTTTCATCTCGATTGGAAGTAAAAAAATAACCGCCCGAATGCGGAATGTAAGTTACGGTGCACATCGCTTAAAACTTTCCCTCAGTAGAACACCGCTATTTCGTCCAGTGTTTTGCGACTGATGTCGGGCACCTCGGCATCCGGAGGAGGATAACCTACCGGAATCAACAAAAAGGGGCGCTCGTTTTCAGGGCGATTTAAAATCTTTTGCAAAAAATTCATCGGACTGGGCGTATGCGTCAAGGCAACTAAACCCGCCTGATGAATGGCTGTCAGCAAAAAGCCACAGGCTAAACCCACCGACTCGTTGACGTAGTAATTTTTTTGTTTTTTGCCGTCAATCAAATCATACGCCTTTTTAAAGACGACAATCAGCCAGGGCGCTTTCTCCAAAAACTCCTTGTGCCAATCGGTGCCAAAAGGTTCCAGATCGCGCAGCCATTCCTCACTCATGCGCTGGTGGTAATTCTCGTACTCCTCTTTTTCGGCAGCTTCGCGTATTTTACACTTGATTTCCGGATCCGAAACCAGACA
>Ga0256841_1004002_pt1 | contig 10823 bp, 10 predicted proteins | sample 356308metaG_FD_185971 | JGI IMG/M metagenome (GOLD analysis project Ga0256841, IMG submission 185971) | Hydrothermal vent microbial communities from Mid Atlantic Ridge, Atlantic Ocean - 356-308 | ecosystem: Environmental > Aquatic > Marine > Hydrothermal vents | place: Atlantic Ocean: Mid...
GAGGCGCGTAGTTGCGCCTCTGCCAGGGGCGTTATTCGTGTTCGTGAGCTTCCATTTCGAGATGTTCGCCTTGAGGGCCTACGCCTTGGAGGTGGACCAAAGCAGCCCCGTAGTGTCCGGCCTGACTGACGGAATAGGCCGTGGCGGCCAGGAGGACAGCTACCAGGATTTCCATCCAAATTTTTTGGCGGAGAAGGAAGTGGCTGAGTACTTTGAGCAGAAAGGCTATGCCACTTAGCCATACAGTGTATTCTGCATATTGGTCGTGTAAGGCTAAAATGCCCGAGGCCGTTTCATTCAGACCTTCCGTGTGGGGATGCAGGCTGCCGGAAGCCAGATAGGCTGTTATAAAGCCAAATAGCAAAAGGATTCCACTGGTTAGACCAAGTTCTTTTTTCCACCAAAATAAAGCTGCAATTTGTAGTAGAAAGGCCAAAATCAAAAGTACAATGGGAAAATGTACGATGAGGGGATGCAAGCTGGGAAAATCCGATGTTTTGGGATGCATCAATCGGCTACCCGGAAAAACGGTACCGGTTTGATGACCCTCTTCCATAGGGTTTTGCTCAAAATCGGTTGTAGCGTCTTGATGATGATGTGAGCTGTCCTCTGTGGTTTGTTCCTTTTTGTGCTCTTCCTTTCCATGGGCATAAGCGTTAAAGGAAGAGAATGCGAGGATTAGCGTGAAGACAATACTGTATCTCATGGGTGAAAGTTTTTTGTTTTGAAAAACATTGATTCCTAAAGCAAGGCCTTGGAACACTTGATGTGCCCAATTTCTCGTAATAGCATACTATACCCGTCGCGTAGTATTTTGGGAATTGTTCACTTGCCGTTGCGGCCTCCGTCTGCCTTGCAAAGCCTCGCCGCAGCTCGGGTTGCACCTGCGTTTTGCGCCTTAGCGGAAACCACACCGATGGCGTGCTCATTTTCCCACACCATTTCGCTCCGGGCATAGGAAACCACTTCAATTCGAGTAGCTTCAAATATGCTCATGACAAGATGGTTCGAGATACCCGAATTAAAGTGGTTCGGGCATAAAACGGAAAGTAGGGGAAAAGGCCTAAAAAAGAAAAACCTGGTATAAGATGCTCCGTGTCTTATTGAGTGGAGGAGGAAGGTCCAGGCTATATCTGGATCTGGTTGAGAGACTTCGTGAAAGGAGGGAGGCGTTTTTGCTGTCAAGGAAGTCTCTGGCGAAAGAAGATGAGGGGGGCGTAAACGTTTTTTTCTTAGAGAAGGTCGGAATAGAATTTTCACAGACAAAGGCGTCGGAGAAGGCATAATCTTTACAGCATTCCTTTTTATCGCTCAGGTAGTCTTTTTTGCATTTTTCTTTACAGTAGTCTGTTGTATGTCGGCAATTTGCCTGGTTTTGTATCAGACAGCAAGGATCCGGAGCATGGAGTATGCTTAGGGTTTGGAAATGACCGTTACAGAAGTGGATTCTCAAGCTGCTTTCTAAGGGGAAAACGAGCATGAGCATGACCAGGATATTGGCCAAAAAGCGATGCAGGATAGACCTTTGCATAAAAAGAAAACGAGTAGTCGTGGTTTTTTGTTTTTGTCTTCAATGTCTCAACTCTGCTTTGGGTACCACAGCGACCATAGTCGATTTCATTTTTTTTCGTACTTTTATCCCTTGAATCAAACATCATTGTCATGGGATTTATCAATGACCTCAAAAAGCTTTTCTGGGTAAAAAAGGCTGTAACCAAATCGGCAGCAAGCAAGGCCATGGAAACCGGTAAAGAGAAAGCCTCGGATTTGGCAGAAAAGCTCAAGGAAAAAGCAGGTGATTTGAGCGAGCAAATTACAGAAAAGGGAGGTGAAGCCTTGGAAAAAGCCAAGGAAACGGCTGAAGAAGTGGGCAGCAAAATTCTGGAAAAAGCAGAACCAGTGATGGAAAAGGCCAAAGAAATTGGTGAAGAACTCAAAGACAAAGTATTTGGCGAAAGCCCTGATGAAACGCAGGCTGAAACGCCGAAAACGCCCGAAGAGCCTGTAGTTGCCGCAGAACCCGAAGAAGAAGCCGATGCTTTGTCCGGCTTGGAAGAACTGGGTAAAGAGGTGACGGAAACCGCTGATCTCATGGTAGAGAAGGCGAAAGAAGTGGCTGAAGAAGTGGGCAGCAAAGTGATTGAAAAAGCGGCGCCAGCTATTGAAAAAGCCAAAGAAACAGCGGAAGAAGTGGGCAGCAAAATTTTGGAGAAAACGGAGCCTGTTGTTGAGCAAGCCAAGAAAGTGGCCGAAGAGGTGGGAGAAAAAGTACTGGAGAAGGGCAGTGAAGCTTTAGAACAAGCCAAAGGGGTTTTTTCCGACTTGGCAGGTAAGGCCAAAGAAAAATTGTCGGATTTTTACGACGAGGCCCAAAAGGCAGCAGCAGAAGAGGAAGACCTGGCCAAACAGGCAGCAAAAGAAGTCGGTAAGGAGACCCTGGATGATGCCGTCAAAGAGGCTGAAAACCTAAGCAAGGAAACGCCTCAACAATCACCCAAGCTCAGCGATAGCCTCTTGGAAGATGATGACTTTTTCTCCAAAGCGGAGAAATATGCAGAAGGAGACTATTCGGCTTTTCGGGATAAGACCAAACCGGAAATTCACAAAAAGCCGGAGGCGGAGGAAAATAAGAAGGAGGGCCCTTTGAAGGGTTTTGACGACTTGGACGGAGATGGAGATGAGCTCATAGACGATGCCATTGTTGAGAAAGACTGAGCGATGATTGGAATTGAAGAAGCTACGGAAATCGTCTTATCAAAAATACGTGATTGGGGTGTTGAGGATTTGCCTCTTGAAAAAGCTTTTGGGCGGCTGCTGCGTGAACCCTTAATAGCAGATAGGGATTTTCCCCCTTACACCCGCGTTACCATGGATGGCATAGCCATTGCCTATAGCGCTTTTGCTTCCGGCCAAAGGCAGTTTCCCATAGAAGGTTTACAAGCAGCGGGAAGCCCGCAAAAAACCTTGCAAAATCCCGACCATTGCCTGGAAGTGATGACCGGTGCAGTTTTGCCGAAAGGCACGGATACCGTCATTCCTTACGAAGAGGTGCGTATAAAAGAGGGGGTGGCAGAGGTGATTCCAAATGAATTTAAACAAGGCAAAAACGCCCATCTGCAAGGTTTAAATAGGAAGAGAGGTGAAGTAATTGTGCCTTCCGGCAAATGGATTTCCGCGGCTGAATTGGGCGTTGCTGCTACGGTGGGTAAGTCTTTTTTGGCGGTTGCTGCTTTGCCGAAAGTTTGTGTCATCACAACGGGAGATGAATTGGTGGAAGTCGATGCCGTCCCACTCCCGCATCAAATTAGGAAGTCCAATGCCTATACTATTCAGGCCTTGTTGCGCGAAGAAGGCATAGAAGCGGACTTGTACCACATGGCCGATAAGCCGGAGGAAATCAGGCTTGTGCTGAACTCCTGTTTAGATAAGTACGATGTTCTGGTACTCAGTGGAGGCGTTTCTAAAGGTAAGCTGGACTTTGTACCGGAGGCTTTGGCGACCTTAGGCGTGGAAAAGTTGTTTCACAGAGTTAGCCAGAGACCCGGAAAACCTTTTTGGTTTGGCGAAAGCCAAGAACGAAATACCGTTGTTTTTGCTTTGCCGGGCAATCCCGTTTCCTCTTTTATGTGTACTTGTCGTTACCTAAAGCCTTATTTGAGAAAGAGCTTGGGGCTGTCGGCAACAAACCCTTTATCTGCTTGTTTGGCAGAAGACTTTTCTTTTGCGCCCTCTTTGACTTACTTCTTGCAGGTGCGATTAGAATATACACAGGATGGCCGAGTGTTGGCTTATCCCGTTGCAGGTAAGGGTTCGGGTGATTTGGCAAATCTCTGTGATGCCCAAGCTTTTTTGGAGTTACCGGCAGACCGAACTGATTTTTTTAAAGGGGAATGTTTCCCTTGCTGGCCTTATGTGTCGCCGGAAAGGGTCTTTTCGCAAAAGCTGTGAACCTATGGATGATCGACTTTCTCATTTAGACGATGCGGGAAAGCCCGTGATGGTGGATGTAGGAAAAAAAGAAGTTACTTTGCGGGTAGCCATAGCAGAATGTTTTGTGGTTTTGCCGCCTGATTTACATGCGCTGCTGGAGGAAGAGGAAATTCACACCAAAAAAGGAGCAGTTTTTCAAACAGCTGTTTTGGCCGGGATCATGGGGGCAAAGAAAACGAGTGAACTGATTCCTCTTTGTCATCCTTTGGGGCTTGATCAATGCACGGTGGACATTTCGCCCGAGGCTGGAGGGCGCATCCGCATACGCTGTGCAGCTCGTTTGCACGCGAAAACCGGTGTTGAGATGGAGGCCCTGACAGGGGCTTCCGTGGCGGCCTTGACCATTTACGACATGCTCAAAGCGCTTTCTCACGATATTTTTATCACCGATTTGAAGTTGATAGAGAAAACAGGAGGAAAACGAGATTTTAAGCGTGAAGAATGATGAGGCTAAGATTTTTGCGTCTTATTTGTTGTTGATGTCCGTTTTGCTACTTTTGTTTTGTCAAACTGAGAAATAAAGCCCCCCTTGTGTTTTTTTAGCTAATTTTTTTGTCTATGACTTTGGAAAAACTACAACAACTTCTGGCAGATTTGCTGCCGTATGCCATACAGCTGTTGGCCGCTATAGCGGTCTTGTTGGTGGGGCTGTGGGCCATTCAAAAACTGATGAAAGCCATGGCTAATGCCATGGAACGCAGTAAAATCAGCAAAGAAATTCATCCTTTTCTGCTTTCCATGAGTTCCATTCTGTTGAAAGTACTGTTGCTGTTTAGTGTGGCAGGTATGATGGGTATCAACACGGCTTCTTTTGTGGCAGTACTAGCAGCGGCGGGTTTTGCCGTGGGCATGGCTTTGCAGGGAAGTTTGAGCAATTTTGCTGCCGGCGTTATGATTTTGATTTTTAAGCCTTACAAAATCGGCGATTTGATTGAGATTGGCGATTACATTGGGCACGTTCGAGAGATTCAGATTTTTAACACTATTTTGGAAGCGCCGGATAAACGCACTGTTATCATGCCCAATTCCGAAGCCGGAGGAGCAACGGTTATCAATTGGAGCACGCGGGGAGCTGTGCGTGTGGAAGTGAAACTCCCCATGCCTTATGGAGAGGATTTTCCGCGAGTTAAAGCTATTTTGACAGAAGCCATGGAAAAGACAGAAGGCGTTTTAGCTGAACCGGCTCCGGAGGTAGGGATTGATACTTTCGATACCCACTACATCGAATTGTCCTTGCGAGCTTATGCCTTGCCGGACAACTACTGGCCGGTCTATTACGCTCTTGCAGAAAATGCCAAACGAGCGCTCAGCGAAAACGGGGTGATGATGGCCTATTCAGAAGGTGTTGAGCTGGGTAAGATTGGGAAATAAGAAGGCAGGAAGCCTGCACCTTGTTCGAGCAATTTCTTCAGGAGGAAGAGCTTGTAAGTTAAATACCCGGACCCGCTTTGTTTGATATACTCATGGCGAAGAGGTTTGGGAGGCGTCAGCCTCTCAACCTCCCAGTCTTTCGCCGGTTATGATCTGTGCATATCCCAAGCCATTTTTGGTTTGGGTACATAATTTGACGATAAGATGAAAAAAATCGTTTTGTCTTTAGCGGGAATTCTGGTGTTGTCCTTTTTGTTTATTTACAGTTGTTCGCTTACAGACTTGCGTACGGACCTGCTGAAGGAAGGGCATTTTGACGAGTCGAAGGGGCGTGCTTTGCTGGACAGTGCCTGGCAGGCCTATGGTGGTTTAGCTTGGGATAGTCTGTCTGTTTATTCCTTTTTGTTGCACGATCATTTTTACGGTTTTGCAGGCAGGAGAGGAAACCCTTATCCGGGTGATTCCATTTGGATGGAATGTGCTTATCTGCCTTATACCTTTACCGGGCGGGCAGTTTTTACCGAGGGGCCCTGGCGTGGTCGGGTTTGGGGTTTGCAGGCTTGGCAAGCGTATCGCATGGATAGCGAAGGAGGGAAGCCTGAGCAAGTGGAAGATGCTGACATCTCTTTTTGGTTGCCTACTTATCAGTATTTTTTTGAGTTGCCTTTGCGCTTGCGCCATGCTTCCTTTGTTTCTTATGCCGGGCAAGATACTTTGTGGGGCCAATGGCATGAACAGGTCTTTGTCAGTTGGGGTAGGGCAGAGCCACAACGAGATATCGATCAGTATTTGGTTTGGATTAACCCTCAAACGCATCGTATTGATCGAGTGGACTATACCATCCGGGATGTGTATCCCTTTTTGAAAGGAAGTTTGTTTTACAAAGACTTTCAGCAGGTAGGTCCGTATCTGATTCCCACTTATATGCCGGTTCTTTCCAATTTGCAAAAGGGTTTGCTTCACGAAATCTTTATCAGCAATTTTCGTCCGGGTTCTCCGGTTAAGGAAGAGCTTTTACCTCTGGAAGGGCATCTTCCACAGCGAGACAGCAAGTGAGTATGTGTACTCATGGCGGAGTAATTGGGGAGGTGTCAGCCTCCCAAATTTGCTATCTTTTGCCCGTTTGCGAGTCGTAAATGTCCCAAACCATTTCAGTTTGGGTATAGTTTTTACTTGACGATTTTAAAAACCTTGTTTTGTTCTCGAATAAAGAGGAAGTAAACGCCTTTGGGCAGTTTTTGTAGATCGATTTGACCTTGTGTGCTACTCAGGTAGTACCTTTTCAGCAGCTGGCCGTTTAGTTGGTAGAGCTGTGCTTCCAGAGGTTGTGACAGAGGTGCTGAACTTTGCCAATACAGGATATCTTTTACCGGGTTGGGGTAGAAGCTCCAGCTGTTTTCTTCCGGTTGAATTTCTGTTGTCGGAGTCAGGCAGGCGGTATTGTTATCGGCCCAGAAAGTAGGAGAAAGTATGCCGAAGGCTCCGCTGCCGTTGGGGCAGCGCGCATAAGAGAGATCAGTACTCTGCGGCCCGAACTCCACGCCATCTATCAAGTTTCCGTCGGGGGCATACAGATAGAGGGCTTCGCCCCCTGCAGAGAGTTTGAAATTGGCGTGTAAGCCTTGTTGTCCATCGTCTTTGTCTAGCCAAATGACCAGGTAGCCCTGGGCTTCGATTTGAGCTCCTGCGGGGAAAGTCCACTTGTCGGGTTGGTTGGAGTCGTCGGAGAGGTGGTAGCCTTCCAGGGAGATGAGTTGATTGGTGTTGTTAAACAGTTCTACCCAATCGTCGTATTCACCATGGGGATCGGCTTGGGTGGTGGCGTTGGAGGCCATGAGTTCGTTGATGGCGATGTCGGCCGAGAGATTGAGCTGATAGTAACCGTAGGTGGCGTTGTAGGGCAGGAAGGTGCCTGCGTTTTCATTTTCGGCATAAAAGGCAAATTGGAGTTCTGTATTTCCCATGAGTAAAGCTACTCCAAAAACTCCGTCACCTGCTGCACCGTCCTGGTGGGCGCCGTCGTCGTACATGGTTTGCATGTTAAATTCATCGGCTTCGTTATAGCGATAGAGAATCCAGCAGGAGTCGGCGTTCTGCAGGCTTGTGGTAATCCAGAGCTGTCCTGCCGGTTCGATATTGGCCGGAGAAATGTTGTATGCATTGGTAAAAGCGGGAGCCGTGGTCTGCCATTCCGGCAAATTTTGGAGAAATTGCGTTCTTGCTTCCATCATCTGTTGTATGCCGGGGATGCTGAGGGTGTTGCCGCCCGGGCCGGTGATGCTGACGCTTTGATAGAGGTTGTTTTGGAAACTGTTGTAGTCATACAGGGCGTGGTTGTCGTTTTGGAGGGCTTGTGCGATGAGGTTTTGCAATTCTTCGGCTTTCGCCAAATAGTTTTCGTTTTGGAAGAAGTGTTCCAGCATAGCGCGATAGTGCGCGTAGTACATTTTGCGGTATCTGCTGTGGTTGAGCAGTAGGCCGAGCAGAGGTTTGTCGGGCAGGTCTTTGTTGGCATCCGGGCTAAGAGTTTGAGCTTGGGTAATGCTGAGAGGCGGTCCCTGATTGAGTTGTAGAAAGACACCGAAGCATTCATTTAGGTCCCAAACTATGGGTACATAGCGACCGTTATCTCGTTGAAAGAGGTAGTAGTTGTGCGTGATGCTGCCCAGATAGCTGTCGAGGTTGATGGTCAGGTTATTGAAGACACTCATCCAGAGGAAGCGGTCGATTTCCATGTGAAGAGGAATGAGCTCTTGTTGGGCATCTACGGCATAGCAGAGTTCTTTCAGTGAGCTCCAGCCGGTATCCGATTTAATTTGATAGCGAGCTTCATAGCAGGACAGGTTTTCGCCCAGGTAGTTGAGTGACGCTCCCTGGCTCGGCGGGCAATCGGGCGGCGGGACGACATCCTGGGGAGGATCGCCTTCGAAGAAAGGGTTATCTTTATCGGAGGCAAAATGTTTTTTTACAAAGGATTTGTTGATGGATTCCACATTGGTGTACAGGCCGTAGTAGGTGCCGTTGATGTACAGGCGGGCGTAATTGGCCTGAGGGGCTGCCATGAAGTGACCGAGTAGCCAGTAGCCCAGCACTTCGCGACACCAGGAGGGGTCTTTGAAGCCGTTGTTGAGTTTGAGGGTGGTGTAGCCCTGATAGTCTTGGTTGAGGACGTAGTCCAATTTGATGTTGAGGGGTTTTTTGGGGAAAGTCGGGTTGTACGAACTGTTGCCCTTGTAACGCACTCCTACGCTGTCGAAGCTGATGCCGTTAATGATGGCGGTAGCCAGCAGGCGTTGGCCCTGGCCTTGGGCATAGTATTGTTCGAGGAGGTTTTGCCAATTGCTTTGTTCGAACTGTAGTTCTATGGTTTGGATGTCGGACAATTCGTATAAATTCTGAGCCTGGCTTCCATTTGCCGTAAGGCAAAACAAAAAAGAGAGGAAGAGGAATGGTTTCATGTTATGAGCGGTTTACATTTGCGGCGATGAGGTCTTATAGCGCATTTTCGGTATCAGCGAGGCACCAGTTCTTCCACGATTTGTTCGCAGGCTTGTTCGAGCATGGCATAGACTTGTTCGAAGCCGTTGTCATCCCAGTAGGGATCGGGTACGGATCGGTTTTCTCCCGGATAGCAAAAGTCGAGGATGAGTCGGATTTTTGCCCGATCTTCTTCTGTTTGGGCCATGTTGATCAAATTGTTGTAATTAGATTGATCCATAGCGAGAATGAGGTCGTAATGTTTGAGGTGTTCGGGTTTGATCTGCATGGCTCGTTGCCGGCTGATGTCCAAGCCATGCCGGGCGGCTACGGCCTGGGATCGGGGGTCAGGCGGTTCTCCTATATGCCAGTTGCCCGTTCCTGCGGAAGCTATTTCCCAGGAGAGTCCTCGTTCGGCGATTTTCTTTTTCAGGATGCCTTCTGCCAGGGGCGATCGGCAAATGTTACCTAAGCAGACCATCAATACCTTCATGCTTGTAGTTTTCGTTAGATTGTCCGATGGGTAAGAGGTTTAAGAGGTGCTTGTTGCTTGAACATGTGGCCTTGTCGTTGTCGGAAGCAGCGTTGGGGGGCAGGTTTTTTTCCTTGAGCTTCAGGTAAGAGAACGCAGAAAAGGCAAAAAAACTTTTCTGCTTAGCAATAAAACAGCTGTTGTGTCGGATGGTTGCCGAAAAGGCCCCGTTGCCTCAAAGAATACCACCCCTTTCTAAGCGATAGACATGGGAGAGTTCTTTTGCAAGAGGAAGTTTGTACATTTGTTGAGAAGAAAACTCTAAAAGCCTGGTTTTTGTATGCCACGCCTCAATATCTTTTTTTGTTGTTGTCTGATGATTTTCCTCTCTTTCTCAAGTAGAGGGCAGCAACTTTTTCCGGTAAAAATCGATCAAAAGTGGGGTTTGATGGACAGTGGAGGCAAGATTGTGCGCCCTGCGATTTACGATGCCATCAGCGAGTTTAAGCGTTGGGGCATGGCTGTGATGCAGCGTCAGGGTGGTGTGGGTTTGTTAGGCCCCGATGGCGAGGAGCTCATTCCGCCTTTGTACCAGGACATCAAGGTCTTGCATCCTCATTTGGTTTCCGTCATGCAAGACGATCAGTGGCTGGTTTTGGATTTGCAAGGGCATGTCATCTTGGAGCCGGGTTTTCGACAATTGGTGATGTACGGCGATTTTTTGGCTTATGAAAAAGACGGTTATTGGGGTTTGCTGAACAGTAAGGGGCAGCATTTGGCCCCACCTATTTACGATTTTATTCGTCAGGCCCCCTATGGCTGCTTTTTTACCGAACGGGGAAATTTACAAGGTTTGCTCGGCCCTGCTGGGGAAGAATTGTTGAAGCCGGACTGGGAGTACATACGCTTTCTCGATGAGGGGCTTTTCGTTTGCCGAAAGGCAGGGCAGTGGCAGTTGCGTCAGCGGGGAGCTAAACCTTGCCCGGGGGTGTATGCTCAATATCGCCTGCTAGATTCTGTCTTTGTGGTGCTTTATCGGGAGGACAAGCAGGTGTTGTATTCCCGATTGGCCAGGAGGATTGTTTCGGCGGAAGCATTTGACGATTTTTATCCTTTTTCCGGCAAGAAGGTGTTGGTGAGAAAGGGGGATAAGATGGGTTTGTTGAATGCTGAAGGAAAGGTTTTGCTAAAACCTGTTTTTGATGAAGTGCAGGTTTTTACCGATGATCTTTATCGGGTTCGTTTAGACAGGCACTGGGCTTTGGTTAAGGCGGGCAATGTCCTCGTTCAACCTTTTGTTTGGGACTATTTGTCTCCGGTGGAGAACCAGGTGGCTTTTGCTTTGCAGCAAAGGGGAAGAGGGCTTTTGAATGTTCGGGGTGAAACTTTATTGCAGCCGGTGTACGATCAGATTGACATTCAGGGCAGGCGTGTCAAAGCATACCAAGACGGTCAGCTTACTTTACTGTACATCGGTGAGCATGGTGAGCTTACAGAACAGCGTACTTATAAA
>Ga0256841_1004003_pt1 | contig 10821 bp, 8 predicted proteins | sample 356308metaG_FD_185971 | JGI IMG/M metagenome (GOLD analysis project Ga0256841, IMG submission 185971) | Hydrothermal vent microbial communities from Mid Atlantic Ridge, Atlantic Ocean - 356-308 | ecosystem: Environmental > Aquatic > Marine > Hydrothermal vents | place: Atlantic Ocean: Mid...
CGGTGCCGCGGAACTGGGCAAGACCGCCTCTCTACTGGCGCGTGGCGAGGGGCTTACCGCCCACGCCCGTTCGGCAGAGTATCGCTGCAAATAGATGGGGCGGGGCATCGAACGCTGGGTGCGCCCAGGGATCCGGCAGCTTTCCGCATACGCCGTACCGGATGCAACCGGGCTGGTGAAGCTCGACGCCATGGAGAACCCCTACCATTGGCCGGAACCGCTGGTCGAGCAGTGGCTCGCCACACTGCGGGATGTTCACCTCAACCGCTACCCCGATCCGAGTGCCCGGCAGCTCGCCGATACCCTGCGCAAGGTGATGGGCGTGCCAGACTCCGCTGGTCTGCTGCTGGGCAACGGCTCTGATGAGCTGATCCAGATTATTGCATTGACCCTGGCCGGGCCGTCGCGCCTGATCGTTGCCCCGGAACCCGGTTTTGTCATGTACAGAATGATTGCAACCTTTGCCGGGATGGAGTACCTGGGCGTCCCGCTGAAAGAGGATTTCAGCCTGGATCTGCCTGCCATGCTGGAGGTCATCGGGCAGCATCAGCCAGCGGTGATCTTTCTTGCCTACCCCAACAATCCTACCGGCAACCTGTTCGATGAACAGGAGATCTGCCGCATTGTCGAAGCAAGTCCCGGGCTTGTGGTGGTGGATGAGGCCTACCACGCCTTTGCCGAAGCGAGTTTCATGGAGCGCCTGCCCGAGTATGACAACCTGCTGGTGATGCGCACCGTTTCAAAACTGGGACTGGCCGGATTGCGCCTTGGCCTGCTGGCCGGCGCGCCAGCGTGGATCAGAGAATTTGACAAGGTAAGGCTGCCCTACAACATCAATACACTCACTCAGGCCAGTGCTGATTTTGCCCTGCAACACCATGAGGTGCTGGATGCACAGACGGCCCGGATCCGGGCTGATCGCGAGAAACTCATGAATGATTTGTGCTCGATATCCGGGATTACCGTTTACCCCAGCCGGGCGAACTTCATTCTGTTTCGGGTTGGGAGGGGAAGAGGGCAGCAGGTGTTCGATGGTCTGCTCGAGCGGCGGATACTGGTCAAATATCTGGGTGCCGGTCAGGGTGTTTTGCGCGATTGCCTGCGGGTCACCGTTGGAACGCCGCAGGAGAACCGTGCTTTCCTGGATGCGCTGGAAGAGGTGGCGGTCAAAACCGGATCATGACCCCAATGGCGGCGCCAACCCCGTTTGCCGCCATGTCCCCCCAGTCGAACTCATCGTCCGTCAACTCCTTGGCGACTCCCACCAGCAGTGTCGAGGCGAATGCAGCTGCTCTGGCCTGAGCGGTGCTGAGGGTGGTGTTCTTGCGGTAGAAATCGTAGGCAGCGATTCCGATGACAAGGGAAAACGAGGTGTGCAGCACCTTGTCTCTGGGGATAGCTGGCTCTGCTTGGCAGCTCTTGCCGGGAACCGTGAGACTTGCCAGCAACAGCAGCACGGAGAGAAACAGCGTATTGGCATGGGTCATGGCGCGGCGCTTGCGGGAGTGATTCTGGTCATTTTTCCAGGCATGGTAGCGGCGGTGGTTCCATTTTTCAACAGAGATGCATGAAGTTCCCATGACTGGAGAGAGCCGGCGGCTGTAAGAGCCCCTATGGAACCGAAGGGCGAGGGGGTATAATCAACGGAGGGTTTTCTTTGACGGGGATGAACTATGCCACTGGTGGAATGGACCGATGAACTGGCTGTGGGGGTACCGGCCATCGACGAGGCGCATCACGAGTTCGTTGAAATTCTCAACTCGCTGCCTGCTGCGTCCGACGACGAATTTCGCAAACTGTTTTCCAGGCTGGCGGCGCACAGTCGTGAGCATTTTGCGGAAGAGGAGGCACTTATGGAGCGCAGCTCATTTCCGGTTATCGAGATCCACAAGGCGGAGCACCAGCGGGTTCTCTCCGAGCTCGAGCATATTCAGGAACGGATGGAGAAGGGGGAGATGGAGTTGGCCCGTGAATATGTGCGTGAGCAGCTGTCGGCGTGGTTCGTGCTACATCGCAATACGATGGACTATGTGACTGCCGCCCATATCCAGCGGACACTGGGATAGCGGGGGCGTCTGCCGCTGTGTTTGGAACCGGAGTCGTTTTCCCGGTGGCAACCTCCTTTCAACCTCTCCCCTGCGTCACAACGAGCGGTAGGGGGGGCAGTTGGAGATTCGTGTGGTACCCGGTCGGGGCTTCGCACCTCCGCTCCCTGGGGATGAAAGCCATCCTCCGGGCCGGGCAGGGATCGCCGTGCGTGTCGTGGTGAGCGATGTCCAACGCTGTTTCGTCCCAGTCTGGATGTGGTGGCCGGCCCGTGGATGAGTGGAGCATCCATCACGCACGTGCACTATACAACATTCGCTATTGGAGCGGCGGTTATTTCGATATAGATGAGGGTGGGCATCTTCGGGTCTGTCCGGGGCGTGGTGCGGTCGGTATCGACCTGCACTCCCTGGCCATCGAACTGGAAAAGATGGATCTCTCCCCGCCGGTTCTGGTCCGGTTCGGTGATATTCTGCGGGATCGTGTCGACACTCTTCATGCGGCCTTTGAACGGGCCATAGAGGCCGAGGGTTTCAACGCCGGCTTCAGTACACTCTATCCCATCAAGGTAAACCAGCAGCGCCGAGTGCTGGAGCAGATCCTCTCTGTCCGCAACCGGGAGATCGGCCTCGAGGCGGGCAGCAAGCCGGAGTTGATGGTGGTTCTGGCCGCATCTCCTCCGGGAGGGGTGGTGGTCTGCAACGGATACAAGGATCGCGAATATATCCGCCTGGCGCTGATTGGAAACCGTATGGGGTTGCGTGTCTATCTCGTTATCGAAAAGCTTTCCGAGCTGGCGCTGGTGTTCGAGGAGTCCGAGGAACTGGGTATCGAGCCGCTGCTCGGGGTGCGTGTGCGACTGGCATCCATCGGTGCAGGAAAGTGGCAGAACAGCGGTGGCGAGAAGTCCAAGTTCGGTCTGTCGGCTACCCATCTGTTGCAGTTGGTGGAGCAGCTGCACAATAGCGCCAGGATGCACACCCTTCAACTGATGCACTTCCATCTGGGTTCCCAGATCCCCAACATTCATGACATCCAGTGTGGTCTCGAGGAGGGAGCCCGCTGTTACGCGGAGTTGCGCCGTCTGGGGGCGCCCGTCGGTATCGTGGATGTGGGTGGTGGACTGGGTGTGGACTATGAGGGTAGCCGGACACGAAACTTCTGCTCCATGAACTACACGGTTCAGGAGTATGCCAACAACGTGGTACATGCCTTGTGCCAGGTCTGTGACGAGCAGAATCTTCCCCATCCCCACATCATGACCGAGTCGGGTCGCGCCATGACCGCGCATCATGCCGTGTTGATTGTGGATGTGACGGAGGTGGAGCAGGTTCCGGATGGGGATGGCGTCGCCCTGCCGGATGACGATCGCCGGCAGCCTGCGGTAGTAGCGTCACTGGCGAATGCGCTCGCCAGCCTCGGGGGGAGTGGGGAGGGAGAGCGCTCCCTGCTGGAGTTCTGGCACGAGGCGCAGCATGGCCTGCTCGAGGCGCAGTCGCTCTTTACTCATGGCCTGCTCACCCTCGAACAACGTTCGGTCGTGGAGCGGCTCTACTTTGCCATCTGTTGGCGTATTCACGCCCGTTTGAACAGCAGCTCGCGGGCCCACCGGGATGTGCTGGATGAGTTGAACGAGAAACTGGCGGACAAATATTTCTGCAACTTCTCTCTGTTTCAGTCATTACCAGATGTGTGGGCCATCGATCAGGTATTCCCGATCATGCCTCTGCACCGCCTCGATGAGTTCCCCTCCCGGAGGGGGGTGTTGCGCGATATAACCTGTGACTCTGATGGGCGTATCGACAGCTATGTGGAAGGTGGCGGCCTGGAGAGTAGCCTGCCATTACATGCACCACGGGCGGATGAACGGTATCTGCTGGGGGTGTTTCTGGTTGGAGCCTATCAGGAGATCCTGGGGGATCGGCACAACCTCTTCGGTACTACCAACACCGTCAATGTGGAGTTGGCGGAGGAGGGTGGATACCGTCTGGTGGATGCGGTGCAGGGGGAGAGCGTCGAGGAGGTGCTCCATGCGGTCACCTTCAGCCCCGCCCAACTGTTGGAAGGTTATCGCAGCAAACTCGCCACATCGGGGGAGGCGAATGCCGACCGCTATCTGAATGAGCTGGTCAAGGGGCTGTCCGGTTATACCTATCTGGAGAAGTAGGCTAGAGTCTCCTGTCAACGGATGTGATAGCGGATTCCGGCGGAGATTCGGGTGAGATCCAGCTGCCCCAGCACGCTCGTTGCTTCCACCAGATAGCTCAGGGAGCGACTGGAGTGGATGGTGGCGCCAATGGCGAACCCGATTGCTGCGCCGCGATTCGCCTTTTCCTGCTCGAGCTTGCTGTACTGATACAGAATTCCCGCCTTGCCGTGCAGGGCGAACCGTTTGTCGATCAGCTGTCGGTAGACGCCCCAGCCACCCACTTGGGTGTAGGACAGTTTCGCCCCTTGCCGTTTGGGGCTTACGATGGTTGTGGAGATCTCGCCTTCGAGGAAGATGCTTCTCCGCTCGGGTACCGGTATCCCTCCGGCGACCGCTACCACGAGGCCGCTGCCGGATTGCTCGGGTTTGGTGATTGCGAGCTGGGCATCGATATAGCCGGGTTCGGCGGCACCGCTGCAGGTGGCGATCAGCAGACCGCTTGCGAGCAGGGTTTGTTTCCAGGCGGACATGGGTTACTCCTTGAGTTTGAGCAGGATGGCGTCGAATTCACTTTGGTGCAGGCGGTTGCGGATCTCTGCGATGCGGACAGAGTTGCGATAGGGACCGATGCGGACGCGATACCAGTTGCTGCCGTCAATATTCACCGTCTGAATGTGGGGTTCGAAACCGAGCATGGCTATTCTGGCCCGAAGTCGGTCGGCATCACTCCGGTTGCGAAAAGAGCCAAGCTGTAGCATGTAGCTGCCCGGGGTCGCGGGGGACGGCGAAGAGGCGGCGTTGTGGCCGGCGTCGTGTGGTGGTGCCGGTGCTTTTGAAGTGGTTCGACGCTCAGGTTCGGGAACCGGGATCTCCATCTCCGGCAGGATGGTGTAGAAGTCGAAACGGGGTTTGGAGCTCTTTTCGGCAACAGCAGGCTTTGCCTGCTGTTGCGCATGTGTGGTCCCGGTTTTGGCCTGTTTCGGGATCGGCGGCAACTGTGGCTCGGTATCCTGCTGTCCCTGCAGGTAGACCAGAAAGGCAACGAACAGACCTGCCACCAGCCCGGCGAGCAGCCATGCCCAGCCAGGGGCGCCCTGCCTGGGATGTTTGCGCTCGCGTTGTTTCTTCCCGGTACTCATGCCGTTACATGCTCCCCGGTGCCGAAACGCCCAGGATGCCGAGTCCGTTGGCTATCACCTGGCGTACTGCCAGAATCAGGGAAAGCCGTGCATCCCGCAACCCGACGCTGTCCACAAGGAATTGATGTGCGTTGTAGTAGGTATGAAAGTCGGTGGCCAGCTCCCGAAGGTAGTGGGTCAGCAGATGGGGTTCGTGATTGATGGCGGCGCTCTCCAGAAGCTCCGGATAGCGTGACAGCCTGCGTAGCAGTGTCTGTTCATGAGTTTCGGTGAGCAGGTGCAGATGGTCTGTTCCGGCTGCCTGATCATAGCTGAGCTGTTTTTCCTCCAGCTGGCGCATGACGCTGCATATCCGGGCATGGGCATACTGTACATAGTAGACCGGATTGTCGTTGCTCTGGGATTTGGCCAGCTCCAGATCGAAGTCCATGTGCTGTTCACACTTGCGCATTACGTAGAAGAAACGGGCGGCATCGTTGCCCACCTCCTCTCGCAGCTCCCGCAGGGTGACGAATGAGCCGGAGCGGGTGGACATCTGTACCCGCTTGCCTTTGCGGTAGAGATTGGCAAACTGTACCAGTAGCACATCCAGTTTGGTGGTGTCGTATCCCAGGGCGCTCAGGGCGGCGCGGATACGGGGAACATAGCCGTGGTGATCGGCCCCCCAGATATCGATGATTCGTTCATAGCCGCGTTCCATCTTGTCTGCATGATAGGCGATATCGGAAGCAAAATAGGTGGGCTGGCCGTTTTCCCGTACCACCACACGGTCTTTCTCGTCCCCGAACGCGGAGGAGCGGAACCAGATGGCCCCCTCCCTCTCGTAGAGATGACCGCTGCTGCGCAGCCGTTCGACAATCTGCTGAACCTTGCCGGAGGTGGTCAGGGAGCGTTCCGAGAACCACTCTTCGTAGACAACCCCAAACTGCTCCAGATCGTTGCGGATATCGCCGATGATCTGCCGAAGAGCGGTCTGGAGCACTGTTTCATAGGCGCTCTTCCCCAGTAACTCCTGGCTGCGTGAGATGAGGGCATCGATATGCTCCTCCTTATCCCCCCCTTCTGGCTCGTCGGGTGGTATGGCATCGAACAGGGTCGCCGCATCCCTGCGTAGATGTTCGCCGTGTTGCTGGCCGAGTCGTTCGGCAATGGCATGGATATAGTCGCCCCGGTAGCCGTTGCTGGGGAACGGGATCGGTTCGCCGCAACTTTCCAGATAACGCAGCCATACGCTTGTGGCAAGAATATCCATCTGCCGCCCAGCATCGTTGACGTAGTACTCCCGATGTACCTGGAAGCCTGCCGTTGCCAGCAGATCGGCGACCGCTGCGCCGTAGGCTGCTCCACGGCCGTGTCCCACATGTAGTGGGCCGGTGGGATTTGCCGATACGAACTCCACCTGCACTTTCTTTCCGTTGCCGATGGTGGAGTGGCCATACGCTTCACCGGCCTCGAGGATCTCGCGAACCGTATTCTGGAATGCGGCGGCTGTCATGAAAAAGTTGATGAATCCGGGACCGGCAATCTCCACCTTTTCCACCAGGCTGGAGGAGGGGAGCGCCGCAACCAGCTCCTCCGCCAGTTGGCGGGGGTTGCGGCGTGCAGCTTTTGCCAGCACCAGGGCGATGTTGCAGGCGAAGTCACCGTGGCTGGTATCGCGGCTGTTCTCTATCTGGATGTTTTCGGTGACTGGCAAGCCGCTACCTTGCAGGGCGTTCAGCGCTGTGCCGATCAGTTGTTGCAGGTGGTGTTTCATGCTTAGTGAAGTCTGAATGGTCGAAACAACTATTATCCATGGTCGGAGAGGACAACTCAATCGTTTGCCACTCCTATCCAGCGGTAGGGAGTTCAACGGATTTCATCTCTTCCCGAAGTTGCTGATCGCAGCGTTCGAGGCAAGGGAAGGGGAATGGCCTTGGGGAAGTGGCGAGCCAGGCCGGCGGGCAGGGTAGGCGCATTCATGTCTCCTGGCGGGGCGGAAGCCTGGTGGCGGGTTCAGAACAGATCGACGGGATCCACATCCAGATACCAGCGCACCCTGCGTCTCTCTCTGAGGGTCTCCAGGCGGGGTATCCAGCGGTCGAGCAACTGCTGCAGGGCGGGGCGGCTTCCGGAGTGGAGTAACAAGTGTGCACGATAGCGCCCGGCCCGTCTCTCCATCGGAGCTGGCACTGGTCCCCAGGCAACCACTTCATCGGGAGCCAGCTCCCGGAAGGCGTGTTCCGCCTGTTCCAGAAAGGCCATGGGCCTTCGCGCATCCACCGATTCTGCCCGCAGCAGCGCGATCGAGCTGTAGGGCGGCAGCTCGGCTTCCCGGCGCTCCTCGAGAATGGTCTGGGCAAACTGGCGGTAGCCACGGGTTACCAGCTGTTGCAGCAGGGGGTGTTCCGGATGGTGGGTCTGGATCACTACCAGACCGGGTTTCTCCGCCCGGCCGGCGCGTCCTGCAACCTGTACGATTAGCTGGCTCATGCGCTCGCTGGCGCGAAAGTCTGCGCTGAACAGTCCCTGGTCAGTGTCGAGAATCCCCACCAGGGTGACGTTCGGAAAATGGTGTCCTTTCGCCAACATCTGTGTGCCGATGAGAATCTGTGTGTGACCGCTGTGGATCTCTTTCAGGAGCCTCTGCAGGCTGCCCTTGCGCCGGGTGCTGTCGCGATCAAGCCGGGCGATTCCGGTGTCCGGAAAGTGTTGTTGCAACGCTTTCTCTATGCGCTCGGTGCCTGCTCCCAGAGTGCGCAGGTCGACACTACCGCACTCCGGACAGTGGAGGTCCACGGGCCGTTCCGCTCCACAGTGATGGCAACGCAGGCGGCGCTCATATTGGTGCAGGGTAAGGTGAGTATCACAGCGATTGCAGCGCCTGCTCCAGCCACACTCATGGCACAGCAGTGTCGGGGCGTAACCACGTCGGTTGAGGAACAGCAGGATCTGGCCACCTGCTTGCAGGTGCTCTCCGATGATCTCCAGGAGGCCGGCCGACAACCCTTCCTGCAATGACTGGTGGCGCATATCCAGTAGCTGGAAGCGGGGTGGCCGGGCATCTCCTGCCCGTTGCGAAAGTGTCAGGTGGAGGTAGCGTTGCTGTTGCGCATTGTGGAGGCTCTCCAGCGATGGCGTGGCGCTCCCGAGTACGATGGGGATCGCCGCATCCCTCGCACGAATGATTGCCATATCGCGGGCGGAGTAGCGGAACCCCTCCTGCTGCTTGAAAGAGGTATCGTGCTCCTCATCGACGATGATGATGCCCAATCTCCTGAAGGGGGTGAACAGGGCCGAGCGGGTGCCGATTACGATGGCAGCCTCTCCGCTGCGGGCGCGCTGCCATGCGGCAAGCCGTTCCCGGGCAGTGAGGGCGGAGTGGAGCAGCGCGATGGGTTGGGGGAAGCGCCGGGTAAAGCGCTCCAGCAGCTGCGGGGTCAGGTTGATCTCCGGTACCAGCACCAGCGCCTGGCGGCCTGCGGCGATGTTCTGTTCGATGATTCGTAGATAGACCTCGGTTTTTCCACTGCCGGTCACGCCCTCCAGCAGGGCGACGGAGAACTTTCCAGCGGCGTCGATCACCTGCTCCACCGCGTTCTGCTGATCAGGGTTCAGCCGTGGGCGGTCGGCGTCGGATATCGCCGCCGCTGTCCGGCGAGAGGATATCGGGGGGGGCTCTCTGCATACTACCCATCCCTTCTCCTTCAGCCGGCTCATGATCGAGCGCCAGTTTGGCAGATGAAGGCGGATCTCCTGTTCCGCCACTCCCTCTGGAGCCTGTGACAGCAGATTGATGAGTTGCTGCTGGCGTGGTGCCTGGTTCAACGGGTGTGCGGTGGCTTCTCTCCCTGCTTCACTAAGTTGCCAGAGGTTACGTGAGGGTTCCCGGATGGGGGAGCCGTCGCGTAACCGCGTCGGCAATGCGTTCATGACCACCTTGCCGATGGGATGGTGGTAGTAGCGGCTGCCCCATTTCAACAGTGCCAGCAGATCCGGCGGCAACAGCGGTTCCCGATCCACTATTTCCAGAACCCGTTTGAGCCGTGGCGTGGCGACATCGCTCTCTTCAGCCAGCTCCAGCACCAAACCAACGACAGTGCGTCTGCCGAATGGGACTCTGACACGTACCCCGGGTTGTGGGGGAGTGGTGGGGTTTTCGGGTGGCAGATAGTCGAAGTGACGTCGCAAGGGCGATGGAACGGCAACGCGCAGAATGGATGTTTTTGGCATGCTCCGCCCAGTTTAATACCGCTCCGCTCCTGAATGAAGTAATTGACAGAAAATTAGATGTCGCTAAATTGCGACGAATGAGGTAAACTTGCCATTCAACCGCTGGATCTGATGATGGGGGAGGAAGATGAGTGGCGAGGCTGCCAATCGCTCTCAATTTACAATGGTAACCGGCTGTATCTACGAGACGCATAACAGTTATGCACAAAATCTGTGGATAACTATGTGCAAAAAATGAGGCTTGGACAACTAAGTAGTTGTAGTGGCGATGTTCCCTTCAATATGGATACGAATCGTTCAATATGTATATGCGATTTAATATCATATGGTTATAACCAATTTCATGATTTGTTGGTGGGCAGACTCGGTCGGTGAGCAGCAGAAGAGGGAAAAGGCGTTTACTTCGGGATCGTGTGCATAAGCCGGGTTGATGAGGTGGTTGACTCTCTTTCTGCGTGGCGGATGGCCAGACAGTTCTGTTTTCCGCTGCCCCCTGTTTAGTCAACTGTTATGATGTTGTATTTAAAAGACAATAGTCGTTGATAAATCTGTTTTATTGACAATATAATTGCAAAGATACAGTGTCGAAAATCTGGCGATGACAAGAAAATGACGCCAGTGGATGTTTTCCGGTCTGAGATCCACCGAGGCCGGGAGAGTTGGAGCACAGCAGCAGGTACAGCCGACTTTTCGCATTGGGGAGAGGAGCGCACCATGTAAGCCCCGTTCAGGATTCGCGCTCTTTCCTGGGTGTTGTCGATCTTTCCCTGCCGCTGCTGGCTTGCGGTCGGTTATACAGGGATTATACAGGGAAGAGCTTACTCTGCCATGCTACGTGGTTTACTACTACTGTCTCTATACTTCGTTCTGCTACCAGCCGGGTTCGCCATGAAAGGGGATGGGGACGGGGATGAGCGCTGGCTCGCCTACTACTCCGATCAGGCTTCGCTGCGTGATTTCGACCCTTATACGCTGTTGGTTCTGGACAGCGACTCCCGGCCGCAGCTTCCTCCCCTCTCAGAGCACGGTAAGACGCTATTGGGATATGTCAGTCTGGGTGAGGCAGAGCAGCATCGTCACTATTATGAAGAGCTGCGTGCGGAAGGGCTGGTGCTGGCTGAAAACCCGAACTGGGCAGGTAACCATCATCTGGATATCCGTTCCCGGCGCTGGACCGAGCGGGTGATCTACGAGCTGATCCCTGCGTTGTTGCATCAGGGATTCGACGGGGTGTTCCTGGATACCCTGGACAGCCCCCTCTATCTGGCGCAGCAG
>Ga0256841_1004004_pt1 | contig 10820 bp, 11 predicted proteins | sample 356308metaG_FD_185971 | JGI IMG/M metagenome (GOLD analysis project Ga0256841, IMG submission 185971) | Hydrothermal vent microbial communities from Mid Atlantic Ridge, Atlantic Ocean - 356-308 | ecosystem: Environmental > Aquatic > Marine > Hydrothermal vents | place: Atlantic Ocean: Mid...
AATTGGTTGGAATTAACGTATCGGAAAATGAAAATATCGACAGAGCATTAAAGCGATTTAAGAAAAAATACGAACGCTCTGGTGTTTTAAAGGAATATAAGAAAAGAGCTTTTTTTACAAAACCTTCTGTTGAAAAAAGAATGGAAAGAATAAAAGCAAAGAGAAGAGCGTATAAAGAAAATTTAAGATCCAGAAATTAAAAAAAGTCCGGTTATTAACCGGACTTTTTTTGTAAAATATTTTTTATTTATAATAAACAATAACTTTATTTTAAGTAAAAAGTTTTAGTATTTTTGGCCATTATTATGTAAATAATATTTTTCAAAATGGGCAACAATTTTTGTAAACATTTCATCTACATTATTACAAAAATCGAATAGTTTCAAATCCTTTTCATTTATCATTCCATTATCAATTAAAGCTTGAAAGTTTATTATACTTTTCCAATAGTTTTCATCGTAAATAATAATTTTCATGTCTTTTTTTATTTTACCGGTTTGCATCAATGTTAAAATTTCCATAAACTCATCCAAAGTGCCGAAACCTCCGGGGAAAACAATCAATGCTTTAGCTAAATAAGCAAACCAAAATTTACGCATAAAAAAGTAGTGAAATTCAAAGGCCAATTCTTTTTTAACATATTTATTTACAAATTGTTCAAAAGGTATGCTAATATTAAGACCAATAGAATAACCGCCTGCTTTTTTTGCTCCTTTATTTGCAGCTTCCATTATCCCGGGACCTCCGCCACTACAAACAATAAATCTCTTTTCTTCGTTAGTTGGCAAGCCCATTGACCAGCGTGTAAGTTTTTCTGATAATCTAACAGCATCTTCATAGTATTTTGAGTTAGAGAGCAGAATTTCCAATCCCTTTAATTTTTTCTTAAAATTGCGAGAAGTGGATTTATTTTGTTTTTTGAACTCTCTAAGTTTTTTTTCAGCATCTTTTTTTGATACTAATCTGGCAGATCCGAAAAAAACAATTGTATCAACAATATTATTTTTTTTAAATCGGTATTCAGGTTCAAGAAACTCAGATAGAATCCGTAAAGGTCTGGCATTAACCGAATTCATAAATTCCATATTTTCATATGCCTTAGAAGGTAGATTTGTTTTGCTCATATTTTTAAAACTCCGTATATATAGAAATAAACATAAAGAAATATTTTAAGAAATTAGTAACAGTATATTGACAAGAAGTCTAATATTATAATATTTATTTTTCCAGATATTTAGGTAAGTGATTATTACAAAAAACATACCTTAAAATAAAATCTCTTAGTAGAAAGATAGCGATTTTCTAAATACTGCTTAAAAAAGAAAAATATGTAATTGGACAGAAAAATAAGATTAATTTAAAATGCAGAAAATGTTTTTACATTTTCTGCATAAAAAATCTTAAATTATTTATTGTTAGGCTTTGGTAAGTTCTTGTTTTCTGCCGGTAAGTTTTGCTCAGGTAATACCGGTGTTGATGGAACAGTTTGGGAACTGGAACTTTGAATTATACTTTCTCTTTCTCCTTTGGTTGTTTGTCCGGGTAAAAAGAAAAGGTTAATTATTATAGCAAGTGCCATAAGTCCACCACCTAACCACCAAGTAGCTTTACTTAAAAAGTCAGCAGTTCTTCGTGATCCAAAAGCAGTGCTAAATCCTCCAACACCACCGCCAATTGTTCCGGAAAGACCGTCACCCTTACTAGCTTGCAATAAAACAACAATAATAAGCAAAATAGCAATAATAATTGAAACTGTAATTAAAAATGTGTACATATTTTCCTCAAATGTTTGTAGCGGGGGAGGGATTCGAACCCCCGACACGTGGATTATGATTCCACTGCTCTAACCAACTGAGCTACCCCGCCAAAAAGTTTTTTAGAGAACTTTAAAGTTATGTAATAAAATACGTAACTTCAAGCTTCGGATTAAATTAGTAGCTATTTTTTATATTATTCCATAATATATCTAATAAACTATTAATGTTTTTATCTGCTACGGCAGAAAAGGGGATAATTTGTTCGTTAATCTCCTTGGATATTTCTTTTATGGTTTTTTCCAAATGATTCTCTGAAACCAAATCTATTTTTGAAATGCCAATTATTTTTTTCTTTTTTGATAAAATTTCGCTGTATTTATTTAATTCTTTTAATAGTGTTTTATAGTCACTAATTATATTTTCCGAAGTGACATCTATTAAAATTAAAAGTAATTCTGTTCGTTCTATATGTTTAAGAAACTCATGTCCCAAGCCTTTCCCAAGATGAGCTCCTTCAATAATTCCCGGTATATCGGCTACTGTAAAACTATTGTAATTTTTATATTGAATAATACCTAGATTTGGCTTAAGTGTGGTAAAAGGATAGTCAGCAATTTTAGGTCTTGCAGCAGATATTGTAGAAATTAACGTTGATTTACCCGCGTTAGGAAACCCAACAAGACCAACATCAGCAATTAGTTTTAATTCTAGAATTACTTCAAGCTCTTCACCTTCTCTACCCGGTTGAGCAAAACGTGGTGTTTGATGTGTTGAAGTTGCAAAATTACTATTGCCTTTTCCGCCACGTCCACCCTTGGCTAAAATATATTTACTGTTATTCTCGCTTAAATCTGCCAGAACAATATTTGTAACTTTGTTTTTAACTAATGTTCCTACAGGAACTTTTATTATTAAATTTTCGCCATTTCGTCCATCTTTTAATGCTTTTTGTCCATTTGCTCCTTTTTCGGCAATATACTTTTTCTTATATCTAAAATCTAAAAGTGTATGTAAATTTGAATCGGCAATTAGAATAATATCTCCGCCTTTGCCACCATTTCCACCGGATGGACCTCCTTTGGGAACGTATTTTTCACGTCTGAACGCAACGGCACCATTTCCACCGTCACCGGCTTTTACATATATTTCTGCGTAATCTATAAACATTATTAACGTTGGAGAAAGTAGTTGGATATGAGAGACTTAAACTTTTCAACCTCTGCATAAGTAGTATTTATATAGTTTTGCTCACAATAATTATCAATTATTCCTATAGCATCCTGCTCTGTTTTGCTTTCTGAAATTGCATTAAGTATTCTTTGATAATCTTCCATATCGTAATCGAATATAATTTCAATTGTTTGGGACATATCTTCGCTAGAAACCATATCTTTAAAAGATATGGACGATGATGTAGATACCTTTGCAGCAGATGTTTGTGTATCGGAAATAATTTCTGTTTTAGTTAAAATTTCATCGTCATTATCATTTGTAAGAAGTTCATTTTCTTCCGGTATTGTCTCAAATTCAGTTTCATTTTTTACTTCAATATTTTCTGTCAAAGCTTCCTCTTCCGGTGCGTCTTCTATATCTTCTTTATCAAGATAAGTTAAATCTGAAAATACCTCGGTCATTTCTTCATCGTTACTTTCGCTTAGTGTAATATCTTTTTCACCATCACTAAGTTGTTGAATATTTTGATGTTCATCTGTTATATTTTCTGTAGTTTCCGTAATAAGATTGTCTTCTATTTTGGATTCATTGATATACTCATCCACTTCTTTGATTTTTTCTTCTGTCTTTTCAAGAATTTTTTCTTCTACAAATAAATCTTCTTTTCCTTTAGTAGAATCTTTTAATTCCATTGGAGGTTCATAAACCGATTGAAATTGAGCCAGGTTAACATCATCTTCATTAAGAGTGTTTCCGTTGGCCAAAGATTTTTCTAAAGTGGATTCATCAAGTTTATAATCAATTTTATCTTTTATACTTTCCATGTATGTATTAGAATCAGTTAACTCAAGTTTGGAATCTTCCGAAACTTGGTTGCTTGGTAAAATGGAATCGTATAATTTATCAATATCTATTAGTGAAGCTAATGTTTCTTGGGGATCTGGTTTTTCCGGAGCACTTAATTTTTGCGTTTCTGTTTCTGTATTGATACTTTCTTCAGTAATATTTTCTATATTAGCTTCTTCTTTTGGCTCTTCAAGAATAGTAGTTTTATTCTTTTCGCTGGTTGTTTCTTCAGTTAAATTATGCTCATTAAATATTGTATTTCCATTTATTTCAGTTTCACTGCTTATTAAATCTTCATTCGGAATATGGTTTTCGTTTTCTTCAATATCTAAAATATCCGTGTCTTTATTTTGTACATTATCTATGGAATTTTCTTCAAATAATTTTTTTTCATTATCTGAATTAGAATTAAGAACAACCTCTTCTTCAGAAACAACAGTGGCTAAAATATTTTTAATATCTTGAATAGACGCACTTGAGATACTTTTATCTAAAAATTCCGATTGTATAACTTTATAATGTGAAGTTAATTGTTTCCCTTGTAAGAAAAGATAAATTGCTTGTATAGGAACTTCATTTGGAACTGCACCTTTAAAAAAGTTAGCTATAGAGTTTATTGCTGTATTAATAGTATCGGTTAAATGTGATTTTGTAGAAATTTTATCTATCTTTTTTAACAACCCGATAAATTCAGCTCTGGTAATAGAATGTTTATTTTTTCTTTCCAAATAAGCCGGTATAATTTTTCTAAAATATTTATAATAATAAATATGAGATAGAGAAAGATTTATTTCATCAGCGGTTTTTTTATTAGTATTACCAAAAACAAATTGGGTTAATGTTTTATTTGGGGCAATAAGAAAATGTATGTTAAATATTACAGAATCTTGAATTAGATTAGATAAAAATTCAAACTTAAACCTATTTGTTCTTTTAATATTTTCACTTATTAAGTTTAAATAATTGTGAATTCTATCATCATTATATTCAAATATAGAATTATTAACTAGTTTTAATCTATCGTTATATAATTGTTGTTCAATTTCAGCAAGAACATATTTTAATACTGCATTGTGAATTTTACTTTTTTTTATATCTCTAAGGGATAAAAAACCACTGTAATTTTTTATCTTTGCTGAATTTAGATCAGTAATAAACTTAATTTCATTTTTAAACATTATTTATAACCTATAGATTTGAACAGAATGTAAAAATTACCAAGTGAAAATATCTATTATAACAAATATAAGATTAAATTGAAATTAGAACAAACTTTTAATAGGTATTATTTATATAAGTAAAAAGGTATGATTGCAATTTAAGAAACTGAGTTTTAATAAAACGGACCGGACAAAATTGTCTTTAGGAGAGAGCATATATTTATTTTTATATGTATTTCGCCCGATCCGCAAATGAGAATATTTTATATCATGGCCATATATGTATTATAGCCGTAAATCTTGTTAAGTAAATATATAAATATTTTACTTTATAAACTGTATAAAACTATATAGAAATTAAGCAAATTATACATTAACTAGCTTTTTTTTCTGATATAGCTGAAAAAAGATTAGGGTACAGTTCAAAAATACCTTCAAAATTACTTATTGATAAAAGCTCAGGTTTATTTGTTCTTTCTGCAATCAGTCTTATATAACCACCTTCCTTATTAGCATGTTTTAATAATTTAATTAATGCACCAAAGAAAACGGAATCTAAAAAATAAACATTTTCTAAGTCAATAATTATTCTGTTTTTGCCATCATTTATAATTTCAGTTACATATTCTAAAAATTCTTTTGCTTCATAAACCGTTGCTCTTTCTACGTTAAGCATAATTACGGTATTATCACTATTGGAATCATAAATACTGGTGAATTTTGTTGTTATTTTTGATTGATTATAGTTAGCACTTAAATGCACACCATTTTGACCATTTTTTTTGAATAAGCTCTCTCTCATTTTACTTCTCTCCTTTTTATATATTTTCTTACTTAATTTGTTGTTTTTAATATGCTAGAGCTACATTGCCCTCTGATTTGAATTCTTTCTTTTTAGTTTTTTTAATTTTCTTTTCGCTTTTATTGGGTACGGTATTTAATTGTCTTTGAAAAATTCGTTCACTTTTTATTAAGTCCCAAATTTTCCCCTCATCAAAACTTACTTGTTTTCCGCCAACTGTAGCATATTTTACTTCGGCGAACAGTTTAACATCATTAACAACTGTTGGTGTATCTTCAATATAGAATTGAATTGTTCTTTTTACATTGTTTGGCATTGTTTCAAATATGCCGGTTGTTACAAAAGTGCTATCAATATTCATTACCATCATTAGTGGTCCCAAGTCATTTTCAGCCATATCATGACCTAATTTATAGCTACTATAAGATAGAATAAAAACTCCAACTATTACCAATGTTAAAACCAGACCCGAATAATTTTTTTTCACTTTTGCCTCACAATTTCAGTAGAATTTTGTTATATAGTTTTTTTAATTTCTAATACCAATTAAGAGCATTTATCATTTAAAATTGTGAGCTAAATCATATAAAGTTATATTTTAAGATTATTTATTTTTAGCATGTGATATAGATTACAAAATTGATTATAAGAGGCTTTAAAACAAAAAAAGACAAGCTGGAATCAGTCTTGTCTTTTTTTCTGCATTAAAATGGTTTCTAATGTTGATTTGGAATTAACTTATAAGATTTAATATTATTATTATCATTTTGAAATTCCAAATAAAAACTAGAAGAATTGTTTGTACTTGAGCTTTCTTTTTTTTCCACTACTTTTGCAGAAAACCCTTGTTTAACATGACGATCAATTAATAACTTAAAATACTTAGAAGCAATATTGTTAGCTTCTTCTAATGTTATATTGGTCATGATGCTCCTTTAAGTTATAGTTAAAAGTAAAGAACAACCTGAATTTCATTATCGAATTATTTTTTATTGTTTTAATAAAAAAATGCATCTCTATTCTTTTACTCTAATTTTTATTTTTACCAACCGGTAAAATAATTGAGAATATACTTCCTTTTTCTATTGAACTTTCAACGTTTATTATACCTTTATTAAGTGTAATAAGTTCCTTGGTTAAAATCAATCCTAAACCAATGCCCTTATTATTACTATTTCCAATGGTTACAGGATCAATTGATATATTAAATAATTTGCTTATATCCTCCGGAGCAATTCCAATTCCATTATCTTGAATTGAAATCTGAATTTTGGTATCGTATTCCCTTGCAGAGATAACTATTTTAGGGTTGGATGTTGTAAACTTTATTGCATTATCAATTAAGTTATAAATTATTTTTTCAAAAGAATCCGGATCTGCATAAACTGTTATAGCATCATCTATTTGAACACTTATTGGGATTTTAAGATTTTTTTGATTTTCTAAATTACCAATTATTGTTTTTACGGTTTCTTTTACATTTATAGACTGAAATTCCAGCTTTATTTTGCCGGTTTTATAATAAATCCATTCAAAGAACTTTTCAATATATTGATAGGTAAATTTTGCTGATTTTTTAATCTCACTTAAATAGAACTTTTTCTCTTCGTTATCCAGTTCATCAAAATCTTCGAATAAAAGATCAGAAAATCCAAGCAATGTTGAAAATGGATTTTTTATATTGTGAGATATTACAGAAAAAAATGCATGATTTTCTTTACTTGGCTGAATACTAAAACTATTAAACCCGAGGGTATTGTGTGTCGCTTTTTTTGATTTCCTCGAATTACTTAATTTATTTGTTATTACATCTAATTTTTCTTGCATGTGTCTTCAGTATTTATTTTTTAAATTAACCATATGCAATAAGCACTTTTTTCAAAATAATGCAATGATTTACAACACAGTTAAACTATTTTTAATTGAAACTTTAATTAATCTTGATAAAAAATATTTTCAATGTAGGTTTTTAACTTAATTTGATGTTCTTGATTTGGATATCTTTTTTCAATAATATTATTACAATATTTAAGAATCTTTTTAAAATTGCCGTTTTTTCTAGATTCTTTAGGCGTTTCTTTTATATTTAATTCTTTCTCAACTTCCTGCAAAAGAATATATGCAGACAAAGATGTTTCATAGTATAGTTCCATTTTCTTATACTCCCATTTATAATGAATGAAACTTAGCAAAGTATGCTAATGTTATAAGTTTGGTTTTAATCTCCAAGTTATATGCCAACAATATTCCAAGAAAATTTATTCTTAAAATAAAAAGTTATTTTTGTAACAAATTGCGGTTATAATAAAGATAACAGCAATAATGAGTGGTAATAATGTTTTATTTATGCAGCAAAAATGTTTAACAAAAAATTTATTAAAATTGAGAAAGTGTATAAAAATGACTCAAACATTTTTTTTAATAATTATCTATAAATACGAGTATGGTCAAAAAAATAACAAATTTATGGTTTTGTTAATTTGCCACTATAAAAAAAATTAAAATTTTTACTTTGTAGTATTCTTAAATAGATTCTTAATCCTGAAGGTTAGGGAATTTCAAAATAATATGATTATTTTGAAAATGATAAAGTATGAAGTAAGGTTTTTCACTTTTGTAAATTAAGTTATTTTCTATAAAACAGTAATTTGCAATATTGTTAAGTAAATATTTAAGAATTATTTTTTGTCAACTTTGTTTATATTTAATTTATTCTATATAGGTTTTACAAAAGTTAAACTTTATGCAACTACCAAATATATCGGATTCAATTCAATTTTTACCTGGCGTTGGACCAAAGCGTGCAGCTTCCTTTGCTAAGGTAGGAATAAAAAATGTAGAAGATTTACTTTATTTCTTCCCGTCCAAATACCTTGACCGTACCAGAATACTTACAGTTTCTAGAGTAACGCAACTTGTTATTAACGGTTATGATGGTGAAGTTACAATAGTTGGAGAAGTAATAGAAAAAGAAGTTATTCAAAATAGAAAACGACAAATTTTTAAAGTTCGGTTCAAAGATTCAAGTGGCTTTTTTGAATGTGTTTGGTTTAGTGGAATAAAATATTTTAAAACCCTTTTTAATGAAAACGAACATTATGCAATTTCCGCAAAACCGGTTTTAACGCGATACGGTCATTTGCAATTTACACATCCGGATTTTGATAAATTTACAGATGACGAATCAAACGATTTTATAAATACAGGTAAAATAATTCCGTTCTATTCAATTCCCAAAGAACTACGTACAAAAAACATTGGTGATATAGGTTTAAGAAAAATTATACTTGCTGCTGTAGAAAAATATTCCGGCTTGGTTGAAGAAACTTTACCACACGAACTTATAGCAAAACATTCCTTATTAAATTGCAATAGTGCAATAAAAAATATTCACTTTCCTGAAACAACGGAATTACTTAATAAAGCAAAAGAACGATACAAATATGAAGAGCTTTTCTACATTGAGCTTCTTGTTGCATTACGTAAGTACAATTTTCTAAAAAAGACAAATGGAATACAATTTAAAATACATCAAAAAATAATTAAGCAATTTCTAGATACTCTTCCGTTTGAACTTACAAACGATCAACTAAAAGTATTAAGTGAAATAAAAAATGATATGATAAGTGCTAAACCGATGAACCGCCTTTTACAAGGCGATGTTGGAAGTGGAAAAACAATTGTAGCACTAATTAGCATTCTGATTGCCATCAGTAACGGATATCAAACTGTATTTATGGCTCCAACGGAAATTTTAGCTAATCAGCATTTTGAAAATATTAAAAAGCTATTACAAAATTTTGATTTTGATATTGAACAATTAATTGGCGGAACAAAAAAATCTGAGAAGAGAAAAATTATTGAAAAAATAAAAAATAACGAATGTAATATTTTAATAGGAACTCACGCTCTTATAGAAGAAAATGTTGATTTTGAAAATCTCGGTTTGGTTGTTATTGATGAACAACATCGGTTTGGAGTTGCGCATAGAGGCAAACTGATAAGAAAAGGTATTTCTCCGGATGTATTAATTATGACTGCCACACCAATACCGCGAACTTTAACTATGACAGTTTACGGAGATTTGGATTTATCTTTAATTAAAGAATTACCCAAGAATAGAATACCTGTAAAAACCGTATTGCGTGGCGAAAACAGTTTACCTAAAATTTACAAATTTATAATTGATAAACAGAAAGAAGGTTATCAAACTTTTATTGTTTATCCGCTGGTTGAAGAATCCGAGAAAATGGAATTAAAAGCTGCCGAAGTTTATTACGAAAAACTAAAACAAAGCGAGCTTAAAGAACTTAAGATAGGACTACTACACGGAAGAATGACTTGGCGTGAAAAAGATGAAACAATGCAAAGATTTAACAATAAAGAATTTGATGTTTTAATTTCCACAACTGTTATTGAAGTTGGCATAGATATTCCTAACGCCAACATTATGGTAATTAACGATGCCGAACGATTCGGGCTTTCTCAATTACATCAGTTACGAGGCAGAATTGGCAGAGGAACAAAACAAGCTTACTGCATTCTGGTAACTAAAAATGAACTTGCAAAGAAAACCAATAGTTTCAACTTTAATTTTGAATATTTATCCAGAGCTCAAATTGAATATCATAAATCCAAAATAAGATTGAACGCTATGGTAAAATATGGCAGCGGTTTTCAGCTTTCTGAAGTTGATTTAAAATTAAGAGGTCCCGGTGATATTTTTGGCAAAATGCAAAGTGGTTTTCCACAACTTAAATTTGCCGATTTAACTACAGACCAAGAGTTACTTATCAACGCAAAACAAGATGCTTTTAATATTATTGAACAAGACATTAAATTAGGTAATCCGGCAAACAAAGCAATACGAAGAAAACTAAAGAATTTTTATAAAGATAATTTGAACTATGCAACAATTGGTTAAGTAATTAAAATAATGTATTGTTAGTTCAAGTATATTTATCCAACTCATTAAATTTCAAAAGAATTATCAACTGAAGTATTATCTTATTAAAAATTTACTGCATTCTTAATTTAGGTTATCCGATTTGTTTGTAGTTTGTAAGACAAATAAATATGTAT
>Ga0256841_1004005_pt1 | contig 10813 bp, 9 predicted proteins | sample 356308metaG_FD_185971 | JGI IMG/M metagenome (GOLD analysis project Ga0256841, IMG submission 185971) | Hydrothermal vent microbial communities from Mid Atlantic Ridge, Atlantic Ocean - 356-308 | ecosystem: Environmental > Aquatic > Marine > Hydrothermal vents | place: Atlantic Ocean: Mid...
AGTGGCGGGCAATGCAATCTCCTGATGAACCGGTTTCCAATGGTGTATAACGACCCGGGAAACAAAAACCAGGTGCAGAATGGTCGATATCGTCGACAAGGCAACCCGGTCCCGGATGATGGCCGGAATCAAGGGCAGGAACACGAAGCCGGAACGCGTATTGCGCCGGGCGCTGCACGCACACGGCTTCCGCTATCGCCTGCATCCAAAGAACGTCGCCGGCCGCCCCGACCTCATCTTACCGAAATACAAGGCCGTCGTATTCGTGCACGGATGCTTCTGGCATCGGCATGAGGGATGTCGCTATGCCACGACCCCCGCCACACGCCCGGAGTTCTGGCAGGCCAAGTTCTCGGCCAACGTTGCGCGGGACATCGCGGTGCGGGACTCACTCCTCGAAACAGGCTGGCGCGTCGCAACGGCATGGGAATGCGCGTTGCGTAAACCGGAGCAGGTCGAAGCCGTGGCAAACCTGCTGGCAAAGTGGCTTCGGTCGGAAAACGCGGACATCGAAATCGGTGAACACGACCTCACGTCGCACGGCTCATGATTTCCCATCCACGGTTTTCCAATCCGCCACCGCCCGGTTCACCCCCGCCCCGATCACGCCCAGCGCCACCTCGGCTTCGGCCCCCACATCGGCCACCCCGGGGCTGTCCCACCGCAACGCCCGGATCGCCTCAATGTCGCGCACCACCTGCGGCGTGCGCGCCAACGTTTCGGCAAGCGATGCCTGGAATTCCTGCGCCTTCACCTGGTGGCGGGCGCCGAAGTAGAAACTGACGATGGCGCCGAGCAGCCACCAGAGCGGTTCGGGAACAAGGGCGAGGCCCTGCATGCGCGAGGCAAACCAGACGGGATCGACCATGGCCGAGCCGATCAGGAACAGCACGCCCAGCGCCATGGCTGGCCGCGGCAGGCGGTTGAGGCCGTCGATCGTGCGGTCGAACAGGCCGCGTTGTTGGCGGAACTCGGCCCCGAACTGCTTGAGCGCGGCGGCCTGGAACTCGGCCGTCCGCTGCGCCTCGGCCTCGGCGTTCGGGCGGAAGGTCTCGACAGTCTGGCGCACATCCTTCAGTCCGCCGCCAAACAGCCAGCCGAACAATCCCTCGATCAACCCCATGACTTCACCCTCTCTGCAAACTCGGCCTCGGTCATGCGGTAGCGCGGCCGCATGAATTCCTCGGCCCGCCGGATCCATCCGCCCTTGCTGCCCGCCCTCGTGCGGGCGAACTTGCGCAAGGCGGGTTTGCGGTCGGCCAGGCGGAAGTAGTAGTTGCGCCGGGCGATGGCATAGGCATCGACCAGGTACTGCCCGGCCTTGGCATGGGCACGCTTCGCGGCTTCTGCCGTCTGCGGTCCGATCAACCCGTCCACGGCCACCGGTTCCTCGAACTCCGCAAGCAGGCGCTGCAGGATGCGCACCGCATTGCTGCCGGCATTGACCTGCATGTCGAATACCGAAGGTTGCAATGGCTCGGGCAACAGATCGATGCGGGGCCCGTGGAAATACCTCTCCCGGAAGATCCGCATAGCATCGGCGCGCGTCAGCGCCTTCACGTCCTCGACCGTCACCTGCCCATCACCGGTCTTGTCCAGGCCCAGCGCGCGCATGGTGCCGATGGTCACGCCGTATTTCGTGGCACCGCCGGGGTCATTCGGGTCCATCACGAAGCCGCCCTCGCGCGCCACGATCTCGCGGGCAATATCGTCGACGTTCATGTTCATTCTCCTATGCCGAACCACTTCAACTTCACCGCCACGCCCGCGATCAGGGCCAGCAGCAGGCCGGTGGTGACCAGGCGCACGACGGTCTGCCAGGCAGTGCGCCGCGCCATGCGGAGGGATGCGAGCAATATTCGCAGGTCGCGTATGTCACTGGCGGCCTCGGGGCCCTCGAGGCCGACATCGGCCAGGGCCCGCTTGGCGCCCTTCTCGGCGGCACGGGCCAGCATGGCTTCGAACTCGTCCTCGGGCATGCGGACGAAGCCCGCATCCTTGTGCGGTGGGGTCATGGTGCAGTCTCTCGTTGTTGGGTTCAGGCGGTCGGCGCCGTCGGCAGCAGGTACTGGATGGCAATGCGCACATCGCCACCGGTGAAGTTCCCACCATTGGCGGTCAGCACGATCGGCGTTGGCGCATAGAAGGCCTGCGGGCCGATGACGCCGACATTGGTGCTGCTGATGGCGACACCGAGCGAGCCGCCGAACTTGGCGGGTTCGCCGGCGATGCCGCAATCATAGGATGTCGCGCCCAGCACGGCAGCGACCGTGCGGGTCGAGACCGCCAGCACGATGGCGCGGTCAGGAATGGCGATGGTCGAGGTGACGGAGGCGCCGGCAAGTCCATTCAACAGTTCCTCGTCGACATGCAGCCCGATGGCGCCGCCGCTCGAGCTTCGGGCCACCTCAACCGCGGGAGCCCGCACCAGCAGGTTCAGGGCGCTGTCGAGCGTCAGCCAGGCCCCGCCCATGCGCACGACCAGCACGCCCTCGTCCTCGACCCACACGCGCCACCCCTCCTGCGGTCTCAGCCGCACCCAAGCCCCTCCCGTAAACAGCACCACGTCGCCGTCCCAGCCGGTCCAGGCCCCGGTGGCGCCGGCCGCGACAATGTATCGGTCGCCATCGGCGGGGCTGGCCGGCGGCGCGGTCAGGTTGCGTTCCTGGACCGAGAGCTGCACCAGCCCGTCGAGCCGGGACAGCGCCTCGTTGACGGTGACGTGCTTCTGGGCCTGGGCGGCGGACAGCAGCGGCAGGGCGAGGTTCGGGGTGGTCATGGGGATGCCTCCGTGACGGTGAGGGTGGTTGCAAGCGGCACGCCGCGGCCCAGCGCGCCGAGCTGGTAAATGCGGACATCGACGGTGTTGACGGGGCCGCCGAAATCGGCGGTCTGGTCGGCGGCGGTCCAAGTGAAGGCGGGCACAGTCAGGCCGGTGACGGTTCGCACCACGGTGCCGGCGTTCAGGATCTCCAGGTCGTAACTCTCGGCAGCCTCCGACTTGGGCACCTCCGTCAGCACCCAGCTGTCTGCCGAGAGCGCCCGGTCACGCCGGAGCCAGCGCAACTCCAGGTCACCATTCGCCAGCCGCCGCATGCGCGCCTGTGCCGGGGCAAAGGGCATCAGGCCCCGGCCGTTCGGTGTAAACGAAGGCGCCTGCATGATGGGATCGGAAGGCGCCGCATTGCCCGGCCCGATGCGCCAGTTCCAGGGGATGCCGAGGTCCGCCTCGGCGATGGAAAGCGGCTGGACGGCGGTGTCGAGGATGACCACCCGGGCACCGGTCGGAGCGGGATTGCCCATGGCGCCCTCGGTGCCCCGCTGGCCGCGTAGCAGGCGGGTTAGCTTGTACCGGCCGGTTGCCACCAGTTCCGCAGTGCCGAACTGGACGATCTCCCAGGCGCCCGGCGTGCTTTCCACGGCCAAGACGTTGGCGCCGTTCGAGAGCTCGGTATCGGTGACCGAAGCCAGCGTACCGGAGCTCAGGTCCAACAGCATCTCGTTTCCTGCGTCGAAGCGGTCGACCGGCCCGGCGGAGAGGTCGGCCGCCAGAGCCCCCATGCGGGCGGGCGCGCCGATGGTGTCGAGCAGCCGGAAGCCGGATGTGTCGGCACTGCGCCAGACCGCGCCGGTGCCGTACCAGGGCCTCGCGAACACTGCCGCATACGGGCGATGCGCCGGGACCGTGTCGGCGAGTTGCGGCAGGTCCATGAGCGCGACCTCGGCCGGCCCGAAGACGGTAGGGGCGGCCAGTTGCGTTGCGCGGCCCTTGCCGGGGGGCAGGTCGTAAAGGGCCGCATCGACACGGATCGCCTCGATGGCGCGTGCACCTGCATCATTGATGCGCGTTATCCCGTATTCAACCCGCCGCCCGTCATGGTCGAGCGCGATGACGTCACCCGGGTCCAGCGCCAGCCGCGAGGGCGGCAGACTGGCGGTCAGCGTCTCGCGTCCCACCCAGGCCTCCATCAGCGCACGACGACAGCGCCGGTCGGCCTCCTCGAGCGAGACCGCCAGCGGGAAGGTCTCGGAGGACACCCGCGCCGCCTGAACGGTGGTGCGGCGGGCCTCGACGGTGGCCGCGTCGTATTCCTCGTCCGCCCTGACCAGTTGCCACTTCAGCGCCTGGGGCAGTTCCGTCTCCTGCCCGCGGGTCAGCTCCATGACCTCGGCCTGGCCATTACCGACCAGCTGGTCCGGCGTGATGGTGGCCACCGCCGCCCGCCCCCGGGTACGAAACACGATCCTGCCGCCACTTTCGACGGCATCGAAGCCGAAGTGGCGGGCCAGCACCGCGATCGAGGCGCGCGGGCTTTCGAGCGCGGCCACCATGAAGCCCGGCACGATGTCGGAAAGCTCGGAGACATCCACGAGGGTGTCATCGAGCCCTGCTGCCCGGCACAGATCGCGCACCAGCGCGCCCAGCGAGACCTGGCCGAGGCGGCCGCCCATCCAGTGGCCAAGCCGCCAGTTTGCTGCGTCCGACCAGACATCCGCACGGGCCGGGAAATCCGGATACGGCCGCGCGTCCCAGGTCCACAGCGCGGCCTCGGCGATCTCGATCATCGGCGCGCCGTAAACGCTCGAGACCGGGTTCTTCGCGGCATCGCCCCAGTAGCCCAGCGTGACCTCAACATAGGCCCGTTGGATCGCTTCGTCCGGCCAGCCGCGCGAGAAGTGCGGCAGGGCGCTTTCCGACGACTTCGGGTCAAAGAACACGTTCGGCTGGTTGGTACCGCGATCGACCGCCGGGCAACCGAACTCGGTGAAGCGGATCGGCTTGCTCTCGGGCACCCAGCCGGTGGTGGATTGACCGTATGGCAGCACCTCGACGCCGTAGACCACGATGTCCTCGCCAGCGGCGGCCGAGCGCGGCCCGATGCGAAACCCCGCCGAGCCTGAAAGCCCCGCCGTGACGTCCAGGGTGATCTTCCACAGCCCCGGCGCGACTTCCGTCTGGCTGGTGGCGTTGATGGTGTGCGCCCCGGGTGCGGTGCTCACCCAGCCGCCGATGGCGCCGAAATAGGAAGCATGATCTGCGCCCGCGCCCAGCGCGAGGTAGAGGGCGAAATCGCCCGAGGTGCCGGATGCCACGTAAGCGGTGATGACCACCCGTTCGCCAACCGAGAGCGTCCGATAGCCCGGCGTCGCCCCGTGCCATGTGGCGCCGTCGGAGGCGATGCCGGCCGGAGTTTGGAACGGGCCGAACGTTCCCGTGGTGGCGGTAATAGCAACCGTCGAAGGGTTCGGGGCAAAACTCGCCGGATCTGCGCAGTTCTGGAAGAAGCCGAAGCGCACCCCGCCCAGGCGGTCGTGGTGCGCATTCTGCCACCAGCCCCGCATGTCCTTGGGGCGGAACACCCAGGGTTCGCCATAGAACCCATCGCTGATCGGCGTTCTGACCTGGGCGTCACGGTCGGCATCGGAGGCATAGAACCAGTCGAACCCTTCCCCACCCTCGATGTTGGCCTTGAGGTAATCGACGTCCCGCACCGAGGCCCAACCGGCCTGCGCATCGAGGTGATCCGTGCCGTCGCGCCAGTCCGAAAGCGGCAGGTAGTTGTCGATGCCGATGAAGTCGATCTCTGGATCGGCCCACAGCGGATCGAGGTGGAACAGCGCATCTCCCGAGCCATCCTGCGGCTGGTGGCCGAAATACTCGCTCCAGTCGGCGGCATAGCTGATCTTCGTGCCCGGCCCGAGGATCGCGCGCACGTCCGCCGCCAGCTGCTTCATGGCCGCGACTGCCGGAAACCCGGTGGCACTGTCGCGGATGGTGGTGAGGCCGCGCAGTTCCGAGCCGATCAGGAAGGCGTCAACACCGCCCGCCGCCTTGCACAGGTGCGCATAGTGCAGGATCATCCGCCGGTAGCCCCAGTCACCGCCGTCGGTCCAGGTGACGGTCTCGCCCGAGACCGAGAAGTCGGACACCTGCGCATTGCCGAAGAAGGCCGCGACCTGCGTTGCCGCATCGGCCGTCTTGTCGACCGTACCGGCAAAGCCTGCAGCGGGCGAACAGGTGATGCGGCCGCGCCAGGGGTGGGCCGGCTGGCCCAGCGTGGCGGCGTTGTCGGAATACGGATCGGGCAATGAATTTCCCTCGGGGATGTCCATCAACAGGAAGGGGTAGAAGGTGACGCGCAGGCCACGCGCCTTCATCTCCTGAATGGCCTGCACCACCGAGGAATCCGCCGGCGTCCCGCCGTAGTTGGTCCGGCCCTCTGCATCGAGGCTGATCAGGTGGGCGCCGGCACGGTCCACCCCGTTCACGGACCAGATCTTCGGCGTGGTCACCTTGGTGGCGGTCTCGACGCCGGGCTTGATCGCGCAATCGCCCGCCCGCAGATCGAGGCCGAACCAGCTCACCACCAGCGAGACGTTCCCGATGTTCGGTGCCGCGGCCTGCAGGTTGTCGAGCGCGGCCAGGATGTCGGGCTTGCCGGTCTGGTTGTTGACGTTCTCGGAGGCTGTCGAACCGCCGGTGCCCCGAGTGATCGGCTCGGTCGCGTAAACGAACTCGCCCGAACCGGGGATCATGGTGACGGAGCGCACCATGCCTTCGGCCGTATCGGCCTCCACCAGCGGCCGGAACACCTCGAAGGACAACTGCGGGATGCGGTTGCCGAACGGGGTGAGGTCGAGTTCCTCGAAGACCACGTAGGCCGTGCCACGGTAGGCCGGGGCATTGCCGGCGCCCATCTTCGCTTCGATGAACGGGTCCGGGTCCTGCGCCTCGTCGCCGGTGTAGAGCCGCCATGTCACGCCCGTCATGTCGAGCGGCTTCCCGTCGGCCCAGACCCGCCCGATATCCGAGATCGGACCCTCGCACAGCGCCACGGCAAACGACGCGGTGTAGGTGTAGGTCGTGGTCGTCACCTTCTTCCCGCCGCCCTTGCCGCCGCCCGACGTGCTGGTGCTGACGTGTTCGGTGAAATCCGTGGCCCAGATGATGTTGCCGCCCAGGCGCATCCGGCCCCAGACGCGCGGGATCACTGCGCCTTCGGTCGAGGTGGTGACGGCGAGGTTCTCCAGCCGTGCGCCCTCGATCCGCTGGCCTGGCGTCAGCTGCGAGACGATCCAGCTGTCGATCAGCGATCCCGCTATGGAGCCGACGGCCCCGCCGATGACGGCCGAGGACACGCCAAGGATGCCGCCGCCGATCGAGGCGCCCAGCGCGGAACCGGCAGAAGCAAGAAGGATCGAAGCCATGGGTCAACTCACAGGAAAGCGGAAGGCAAAGGCGATGCGGCGGCGCCAGGGATCGGTCAGGGGTTCCTCGATGACGCCGGTGCGCTCATAGGCGTGGATGAAGTGAATAGAGCCGTGAATATTTTGCCCCCGTTTTGTGAGAATCCCGGCGTGCTTGGCGATGGCGCCGGCGCGCATGCGGAACAGCACCATGTCGCCGGTGCGGGCCTCGGCCACGGCGATCTCGATCATCGCCACCCGGGCGGCCTCGGCCAGGACTTCTTGCGGCCCGGCCTCGCCCCAGTCGCGGCTGTAGGGCGGCACGGGCATGGGCTCTGGCCCCACCACCTCGCGCCAGACCCCGCGAATTAGCCCGAGGCAGTCGCAGCCCACCCCCTTCACCGAGGCCTGGTCGTGATAGGGCGTGCTTAGCCAGGAACGAGCGGCCTTCACGATCCGGGCCGGCATGATGCGGGCGGCCCCGGTGTGGGCGTTCCCACCGCTGTGGGCGTCCCCACCGGTCACAGCACGGCCCCCGCATTGTCTTCGCCCTTTGCGGCGTATCGGATCACGACGTCCTGGCCCGGGATGTGCGGAAAGCCCCGGAAGTTGACGGTATTGGCGAACTTCCCGGTGCAGGTCGCAAACAGCTTGTCGCAGCCAGCCGTGATGTCGAAGCTGTCGCCAGCAGCGATCGCCAGAACCGGGGCCTCGAGCAAGGTGACGGCGACCTCGGTCGCGCCGACCGCGTGCGTCAGAACCTCGGCCTTGCGGATCGCATTCGCACCGCCCGTCCAGGTCAGCATGCCCAGCGCGAACCAGCCGTCGGCGTAGGCCGAGAGGCCGGAGACCGTAAAGCTCCTGTTGCCCGTGACCGTCACCACCGTGCCGGAGCCCGCATAGGCCGGATCGGTCAGGTCCACGCCGCATCGCGCATCGCCAAGAGCCGCGTCGCAACTCGCCTGAAACGTCCGCCCGATGGTCTGGTTCAGCACATGGGCGAGCGAGCGCATCTCGGCGACAAACTGCACCCGGCCGCGGCGCACCTGCCCGATGGCGCCCCGGCGCATCAGCACGCGCTGGCTGGTGTCCCGCCAGTTCACCCGCCAGATCTCTACGCCCGCATTGTCCCAGCGCCCGTCGAGGATGTCGGTCTCGGTAATGGTGGTGGAGGTCAGCACCCCCTCGGCATCCTGGGCATCAACCGACAGGTCGGAGCCCGTGCGGATCTCGGACGCGGTGAACCCCGACTCGGGTTCGAATGTCGTGCCGTCGAATGTCAGCGGCAGGTCGTGGTCGGTGAAGCCGAACACCTGACCATCGGTGCGCGTGATCCGCCAGCACCAGGCAAGGGTGGTGGTTCCGGTGTCGAGGTGGGATTGCAGGCCGGCGGGGAGGGTCTTCATCGCCGGACCTCGATCAGGGGAATGGAGGTGATGGAGCCGAGGCGCTCGATGTCGAGGGTGATGTCGAGCGTGTCGGTGTCAAAGCGCACCGGCACGTCGAACTCGAAGCCGGCGGTGATCACGGCGCCTGCGGCCGGGGCCGTGTCGAGGGTGACAAGACCTGTCGTGGTGTCGACCGACCAGCCGGAGGTCTGCTCCACGCCGTCGATGGCGACCCGCACGGTTCCGGCCACGGGCTTGGTGATGATGCGGGTCCAGCTCTGCGAGCCCGAGGCATAGACCTTGACCAGCTGGAAGCCGGTCGTGGCGCCATCACCCGTGCCGATGGTCTGGTCCGTTGCCGCAGGCGTCCCGGACGGCAGGCAGGACTTGTAGTCCGCCCAGTCCTTCCAGCGGAAGCCGTAAAGCCGCCCGTTCCGCACCTCAAAAAAGGCGACCACAGCCGCGAGATCATCGGCCCGGCGAATGCCGTAGGCGGCATCGTAACGGCGGCGCGAGTTCGCCCAGCTGGCGTTACGCTCTTCGTCGCCCGAAGCGAGCTCGACGATCTGCGTGCGGCGTTCCGGCCCGCCGCGGGCGCCCCGGCTGATATCGTCGGGGAAGCGGATTTCGTGGAAAGCCATCACATGCCCCTCCGACCCAGCGCCACGGCCCGGGCGATATCAGCAGCCACTTGCGCGCGCGACTGGCGGAAGCTCTCGGCGTCACGGGTCTGGATGTTGATGGTGATGTTTTGAGCGCGGCCCGCACCTGCCGCCACCTCGCGCCGCGACAACACGCGCTCGCCGCGCTGCAGGATCGCCGGCACCTCGCCCGGCCGAAGCCCCGCAAAACCGCCCCCGTGCATCCTCGGCGCACCAGCAAAGGCCAGCGCCGGCACCGCCCGCGCCGGGGCGCCCGCGCCAACGAGGCCGCCTGCGTGCATGACCGGCGCAAGGACGGACCCCAACCCGCCCAGCGCGCCCGAGAGCGCATTCGCCAGCGGGCCCAAGATGAAGCGCCGCGCCGACAGTTGCGCGAAGTCGGCGAGGATCGACGTCACCAGCGAGCGGAAGTCCAGCTTGCCAGTGCGCACGAACTCGCCGATGGCCTGTTCGGCACTGCGGAAGGCGCCGACAAGGCTGTCGCCCAGCCCTTTGCCGAGGTCCATCGCCCTGGTCGCGTAATCCTTCAGCGAAGAGGTGGCCGTTTCCCAGGCGTCCATCGCCACCTCGGCCGCTTTCTTCGCCGCGCCCCCGGCCCGGGCGACACTCGTGGCCAGCCGCGAGGCCGCATCGCCGGTGCGATCCAGCGCCTCTCTGCCATCCCCGCCTGCTCCCTTCATCGCCTCGCGCAGCGCTGTCATCGATTCCAGAGGCCGCGTGATATTGCCGGCCAGGATATCCGCCTGATCACCCAGATTGCCGGCGTAGTAGCGGAACTCGTCCGCCGTCTTGCGAAGCTGGTCCACGGCCTGGCCGGCGAAGGCGGCATCGAGCCCGATATCCATCGCCAGCCCGTCCATGCCGGGGATTTTGAACAGCGCCCCCGAGATGGTCTTGAGAAACCGCGCCCACTTGTCCTGCATGGCGGCCAGCGTATCGAACCAGGTGGCCTTGAGGCGATTGGCGACAGAGCGCATACGCAAGACGACGCTCCAGGCGCCATCGCCGATGCGCTCCCACACCTCGAGTGCCACATCCTTGAGAAGCCCGAGCGCCTCGCCAAAGCCGCCAGCGCCGCGTACGAGCTTCGTGAACTGGTAGATGAGTTCGCCCGCACCGACGATCAGCGCGCCGATCCCGGTACGGATGATGGCGGCGCGCAGGACCTTCATCGAGAGCGCCAGCTTGCCCACGCCCAGCGCCGCCGCCGTCAGCGAGGCGACAAGGCGCACGCCGAGAACGCCGGCGAAACTCGCGGCGATGGTGGCAATCTCGCCGATATGGTTGAACAGCCCCTTGATGGCGCGCCCCAGCGGGCCGGTGGTCCTGGCCAGCGTGGCAAAGGCATCGGCCATGGCCTCGAGCGCGGGCGCGGCTGCCACGGCCAGCTGGTTGGCAATGCCGCGCCACAGAAGGCCCATGCGGCTCAGCGCATCGTTGGTGCGCTGAATCTGGGCTGCGTCCTGCTCGGACACCGCCACCCCGAAATCCTGCACGTCCTTCGTGGCCTGTCGCAACGTCGTGCTGTCGATGCGCGAGAAGATTAACCCCGCGCGGGCACCGAAGATCTGCGAA
>Ga0256841_1004006_pt1 | contig 10812 bp, 6 predicted proteins | sample 356308metaG_FD_185971 | JGI IMG/M metagenome (GOLD analysis project Ga0256841, IMG submission 185971) | Hydrothermal vent microbial communities from Mid Atlantic Ridge, Atlantic Ocean - 356-308 | ecosystem: Environmental > Aquatic > Marine > Hydrothermal vents | place: Atlantic Ocean: Mid...
TGCTTATCATTTTTGCACATGGGTGTGGGATAAATGATCTTTTAGATAACAAAAAAAATAAACAAACAGATAACAATAGTTTTGAAATTGGGCCAAACGGAGGTACAATTTCTATTGATGGAATATCTATTTCCATTCCGGCCGGAGCATTTGAACAGACTGCTAACATTAAAGTAACTCAATCTAATAATATAACTGAGGAAGACATTGTTACACCAATATATTCCGTTGAGGGATTTCCTGACAATTATTCTTTACCAATTGATATAACAATAAAACTAAATGATACCACAAAGAATGATACATACTTGGTTGTTCAAGATGAAACTTTTACAACAAGCTTGGGAACAGTTGGTTCCGGAAATGTTTATTTTAAGTCTAAAATAAATAAAGGACAATTGGAAGGACAAATCCCCTCTATTTACAGTAGTAATATAAATAAGACTTCTTCTATTTATACTTTATCAAATAAAAACTCAACAAAAAGTATTTTCTCAATTAAAATTTTTGGTAGTTCAAATAAAAAAAATTTTATTACAAACAATAATCATTTTAACATAATATATGATGCTTCGATAGACAATATTTCCGAAATAACCAATTTGGGAGAATATCTCGAAACCGGATATATAAAAATTAAAAACATAGGATTTGACTATAACCGAAGAACATATTGGCCTGTAAATGTTTATGTTGAAAAATTAAAGAACAATGTGTATGGATTTTTTAAAGCATCACACTTTGGAATAAATTCCGACTATATGAGATTTAACCGATTAAACCTCAATAAACGCTTGCAACTAAAGGTAACGGCAATCCACGAATTTTTTCATCTTGCCCAATCCTTATATGACCCGAGAAGCACATTTAACAAAGCAGGCTATCCTTCACCGAATCTTTGGTTTTTTGAAGCTTCGTCAGTTTGGTCGGAGGATTTGGTTTCGTCAGCCGGTTATATTTCTTCTATTAAAGATAACAATACTGTTAAGCAACCTTTTTTGGGGTTACTGGCTGATTTAGATACTCCGGATAATGCAACTTTTCACGGATATGGGATGTCTGCTTTTGTGAAATATTTAACTACAAAATACGGAAGTAATATTCTGGTAAAAATCTATGAAAAACTTTTCGCCGGCAGACATGTTATTGATGCAATTAACAATAGTATAAATTATAATCTTTTTATGGAATATACTCCTTTTTTAGAACAATATTCTCAAAAACAAATTTATAATGACCTTGAGTATGATGATTTGTTAGCTATTAGAGAAGGATTTTTTAGAATACAAACAGATTCCGATACAGTTAAAACATTTTCTGCTAATTACAAAGAATTATCTGCAAAACTATTTTTAGTAAGATTGGATAATCAAAATTTTTCTCAAAATACGTCTTTAAATTTAAGCGTTGATAAAGAGTTATGTGATATTTCGGTTTTTGAATATCCCAAAAGTGGAGGTGATGTTACATTACTTGTAAAAGGACAAAAAAATTGCGTGGTATCTAAACTTAGGAGCCTTGTAGAGCAAGGAAAATATTTGATAGTTATGGTAACCAACTCCAATTTTATTTCAAATAATTATCAACCGTCCAATTTAGATATAAACCTTACAATGAAAGTAAAAACAACTAAAAAACTTAGCGTGGAAGTATCCATTAATATTGACGGAGCTGTATATAAAGAAAAGGTTAATAATGAGAATTGGACAACAAAACAGAATGAGACATTTTTATTTAATCCTTCTGCCGGTGTTAACGGACCAAAAGTAGGTACTTTTAACAACAATGTTTTTCTATCTCCGTTAGATGATGTTTACAATCCATTGCATGTTGAAAGCAGTTATATTAAAATAACATTTTTAGAAAATCCCAAAAGAATTAATTTGGAATGCGAATTAATTATAGATGATAAAACAGCCGGAATTAAGAAACACAGAAAGTTTTCTATTACCGGTATTCCTGAAGAAGATACCGGCAGATATTGGGAATATGGCGGGGACCTCTCCAGAGCATCTATAATAGACACTTACGAAAGACATGATTATTCCGGAGATTTAATTAGTGAATTGGTAAGTATAAATCCCGGTTCAAATGCAAAAGTTGAGGTTAAAATAAAATAAGCTTTTTCAAAACACTGGAAATTTTATAGTTAAAGCTTGTAATAAATTATTTTCTGTTATCTACAAGTAGTACAAATTCGCCTTTAAGATTTTTCTTTTCAACTTCCGCTAAAATTTTAGAAGCGGTGTCCCTAAATATTTTTTCTTCGGGCATAGTCAATTTGTATGCAAGAACAATTTTTTGATTTTCACCAAAATTATTTTTTATATCGGTCAGAAGTCTTTTTAATCTATATGGCGTTTCCATAAGCACAATTAGCTCTTTATGCTTTTTAAGATTTTGTAATTCCCGTTTTCTCAAATCTTTTTTAGGCGATAGCCAACCGTAAAAATAAAATTTTTCAAAATTTAATCCCGAAGAAACTAATGCCGGTATTAATGAATTTGCACCGGGTAAAGGAACAATTTTTATTTTACTTTCAATACATTGATTAACTAAAAAATGTCCCGGATCGGAAAATAAAGGAGTTCCCGCATCGGAAATTAAAGCTGCTGTTTTTCCTTTTTGCAGTTCTGTTATTATTTCGTTGGTGTATTCTTTTTCGTTATGTTCATTTAACGGGAACAAATCTTTTTTAATTTTATAGTGCGAAAGTAAACGCCGGGCCGGTTTTAATTCTTCACAAATAATAAAATCCACTTCCTTAAGAATTCGTAATGCTCTTAATGTAATGTCTTCGTAATTGCCAATTGGTGTGGGCGTTATGTAAAGTGTTGGTTCCATTATCGTTTGCGTTAAAATTCACTAAAAAATCCTTAAGATTACCGATTAATCCGTTAGCTAACGGATTTAAGGAATAACAGGATGTGTGTTTGAACAATACTGTTTTTATTCTCTGTTACTCCCTGCTTATTCGGAAATCCGGATATCTTACAATATTGTTATCTCAATAATTCAATAACCTTGGCTACCAATTCATCTAATTTAACATTAATTCTTTCACCGGTAGAACGGATTTTTATTTCAACATTTTTTTCTTTTAACCCACGTTCGCCAACAATAATTTGAATAGGAACTCCTATTAAATCCGCATCACTAAATTTAAAGCCCGCTTGTAACGATTTTCTATCGTCATATAAAACATCAAATCCTTTTTCGGTAAGTGTTTTATAAATTTTTTCACTTTCCGCAGCAACGGTTTCTTTTTTCATATTCAAAGCTATGATATGAATATCAAAAGGAGAAAGAGGTTTTTTCCAGATAATTCCCCTTTCATCATTGTTCTGTTCTATGTAACAAGCTAAAACTCTATCAACTCCTATTCCGTAGCTTCCCATAATTATCGGGTTTTCTTTTCCGTTTTCGTCTAAAAATTTTGCTCCTAATGCTTCGGAATATTTTGTTCCGAGTTTGAAAATATGACCAAGCTCAATTGCTTTGAAAACTTCAATCTCTTTTCCGCATCTCGGACAAGGTTCGCCGGTTTGAACAATTCGTAAATCCGCATATTCAATTTCCGGAACGTCTCTTGTTAAATCAATTCCGCCGATGTGATAATCATTTTTATTTGCACCACTGTATAAATTGTTTCCGTCTTTTAATCTCAGGTCTGCAATAATTCTTCCTTTATAACCAACCGGACCAATAGAACCGGCATCTGCACCGGTAATTTCCATAAGTTCTTCGGTATGTGCAGGTCTTATTTCTCCACCCAATAAAGTTTCCAATTTTGTTTCGTTTACTTCGTCGTTTCCGCTCATTAAAATAAGGATAGGTTCTTCGTTAAAAATATAAACTCTGGATTTTGCGGTTTCACGTTCGTTAATATTTAAGAATTCACAAAGCTCATCAATCGATTTAATGTTCGGTGTGCTTATTTCATAAACTTCCTTACTTGTTTCGTGCCGTTTAATCGATTCAATTTTAGAATCGGCAACTTCGGAGTTTGCCGCAAAACCGCAAGCTGAACAATGCGCAACAGTATCTTCGCCGGCATCGGATTTAACCATAAATTCTTCAGATTTGCTTCCGCCCATTGCACCGCTTGAAGCACCCACAACAAAATATTCAATTCCGCATCTATCAAATATTTTTTTGTAAGCTTCGTAATGTTTTTGGTAAGACTTATCCAGATTTTCCCAAGAAGAATCGAAGGAGTAAGCATCTTTCATTAAAAATTGTCTGCCTCGAATAATTCCGCTTCTCGGTCTGGCTTCGTTACGGAATTTTGTTTGTATTTGATACCAAATTTGAGGAAGTTCTTTATAAGATTTCAAAACGCCTTTTGCGTGAAACGTCATAATTTCTTCGTGTGTCGGGGCTAAAACATAATCTCTGTTTTTTATTTTAAACATTGTATCGCCAAATGCTTCCACTCTGTTTGTAGCTTCCCAAATTTCTATGGGATTAAGTGCAGGCAAGTGAAATTCTTGTCCGCCTATTGCATCCATTTCTTCTCTTATAATATTATTGATTGTTTTAACCACCTTATAACCGAGCGGTAAAAAAGAATAAATTCCGGCAGATAGCATTTTTACCATTCCGCTTCTTACCATTAAAATATGGCTTGGAATTACGGCATCACTTGGTACTTCTTTTAGTGTGGGAATAAAAGCTTTACTTAATTTCATTGTTATCACTATTTGTTAATAAATAAGATTCAAAAATAAGAAATGTAATTACTAATTGCAGAAAAGATTGTAAAATTACAAGATTACAAAATTAAAAGATTGCAAGATTAAAAGATTGCAAGATTAGAAGATTGCAAGATTCCAAAAAAGATTCTATACTAAGTTGATTTTGTATCGTTCTCGGTTTAAAATACTTCTTTCAATATAGCATAAAAAATTCGCGTATTTGCGGCAAACAAACAATAACGCCGCTAATTCGCTAATGTTTTTTCGTTAAACATTGTGCTTCTTGCGTTTAACGTTTTTCGGTAAAACGAATACCTTTCCGCAATAACAGTCTTTAAGCGAAGGAAATAGTTTGATTAAAATAAAAACCTATAAATTATTTGGCATCACGTGAAATACTGTAAATAATCAAATCTAAATCCACATAAAATACTTTAATAATTAAATCCATTGTTATTTATTTAATAAGATAAATTTCCCTTTGTGGTTTGGATAAATATTCAACGCCATCTTCTTTTACCCAAACAATTTCTTCCATAGTTGCAATTCCAAAACCGTCAATTGTTAATCTCGGTTCAATAGTAAATACGTTTCCCTTTTCCAAAGGCATATAAGGTAAATTTCCGTAACGCTCCCATTTGGGCGCCATAAGTGCACCGCCGTCGTGCGCTACTCTTCCAACTTGGTGTCCAAGTCCGTGAGGGTATTCTTCGTATCCGTTACTTACAATATAGTCTCTGGCAACCTTATCAATTTCCCAAGCAAGCTTTCCGGGTTTCATTGCGTCGGAAGCCATTTTAATTGCATCTTTAATTACGTTGAAACCTTTCATTACTTCAGGAGGTGCTTCGGTTTCGCCGTCACGTAAAACGTACCAAGTTCTTTGTAAATCCGAGCAATAACCGTTCAGCTTTATTCCAAAATCCATATTTATAACATGACCTTTTTCAATCTTTTTATTTGTAGGTCCCGAATGTGCGCCGGCAGTATCCGGACCTGTAAAAACAGCCGGACAATGTTCTTCGTCCCACGCCATTTCAAAACCTCTTTCCTTAACTTTGCTTTTTACAAAATCGGCAACATCTTTTTCACTTTTGCCCACTTCAATAAAACCGGTTACTTCATCAAATATTATTAAAGTTTCTCTAATAGCTTCTTTAATTAAATCAACTTCGGTTTGTGATTTTCTTCCTCGCAATGCTGCAACAATATCTTCCGACGAAACAAATCTTTCTACATAAGGAGTATCTTTTAGTATATCAACCAATTCCAGATAAACGCCGTGTGTTAATCCGTCTGCCAAACTGGAATTACGTGAATAGTTAATTGCAATTTTATTCGGATTGTATTTGTCGAGGACTTTAATTAAATCTTCTTTTACAGATTTTAAATAAGGCACAATGTTCTGAAATGTTCCGACGGTTTTCATATTAGCTTCTTCGAGAGAGCCAATAATAGCAGTTGTTTCACCGGATTTAGTAATTATAAATGCAGAATGCCAAGTTGCACCGGTTCCAACAATCATATCCATCATCGGATCTTTTATGTTTCCGGTTTCGCGTACAAACGTCATCCACATATCAATATTTTTTTCATTTAATATTTCTGCTGCTTGTTTTTGTTTTTCTAAAATCATTTTGTCAGCCATGATAACTCCTCATTAAAATTGCATGAAATTTTTATACATGTAAATTACCTAACTTTTGTATTTGTAAAAAGAAAATTGTTTGATTTAACCAAAGCATATAGTTAAAAAAAATATACCGGGAAACAAACGTAGCATAAAAATGTTTGGATTTTACGAATCGATTTCTTGTAGTAGTGTAAGATAATCTTTTTGAACAGACAAAGGCGGAATATCAGATTTATTCCGAATTTTATTTTTTATTTCCATTTTTGTAAAAAGAGAATCTAAAGACTGAAACATTTTTTCTTGAGGAAATTCATTATCTCTTAAATAATGAATTAATTTTAATGTTTTAAAACCATCCATCCACATTAGTTTTTGTTTTTTTAATTGTTTTTCTGTTTTTGAATTGGCAACAATTTTATCCCAATTATTAACAAATTTTTGTTCCGATAAAAAAGTATATAAACTTTTATTGATTCTTTTTGCTTCTTCCAAGTATTCTTTGCCGGTAAGTTTTCTTTCATGGAATATTTCTAACCAACTTTTTAGAACTTCAAAAGATTTTCCTGAATACAGCAGGTATTCGTTTTGTTTGTTTTTTATAAATTTTTCAATTCTTTTGCCGGTACCAAACGGAACACGATTAGAAACTCTTGCCGAGGGATAAACCGTTGCATGTTTTATTTTTTTTATATCTGCTATTTTAGCAAGCTTTTCCATAAAGTAAAAGTCTTCGCCGGCTTTTCTTTTATTCATACCGCCTACTTTAATGTAGCTTTCAAAATCGCAAATAATTGTTGACCCTATTGTATGAAAAGCATAATGCGAGTTTGCATATTTTAAACTTAGTACATAATATCTTAAAAATATTTCATAATTGATTATTGCCATTTGTTCTTTGTTGCTTATCGGCAAAGGATGTTTAAAATTAACGTAACCTGCGGAATAGTTGTTTTTATTAAATTCCGTTACTATCGTCTCCAGATAATTTTCGGAAACGGTACAATCCGCATCAAGACTAATAATAATTTTTTTGTTTGAGTTGTTGGAATAGTTAAAATAGTTTAGTGACAAATCCATGCCAATTTTTCTTGCCAAGCCTACTCCGCCTTCTTTTTCCGGTAATTCTTTATTTTTTGAAGATGCATCAATTATACCAATGTTTATTTTCTTATTATTTAATTGTCTTAAAAAGGTCAGCAATTTTTTATTATCACTTTTTATTTCCGAACTATCACTTAATAAATTATTTACAACAAAAACCAATAGTGTTTCTTTAAGATATTCCGTGGAATTTTTTGATATGGATTCGATTAATTTTTTAACATTTTCAAATTCTAATTTGGCGGGAATTACAATTATATTGTTGTATAGCTTTTTGTTGGTTGTTTCTATTTTCCATTTAAAATTATTTTGACTGGATAAATATTTTTTTACGTTTTGGGGTTGTTGCATAAAATATAATAAGAATTTAATGAATAAAGTTTTCTATTAGTTTTTCGGCTTTTGTAATTTCATTATTTTTTAACCAATGAATTTTTATTCCTTCGCGTTCCATTTTTCTAAACCATGTCATTTGTCTTTTTGAAAATTGTATTATTGCGCTAGCCAACTTTTGGTACATATCATTGTAATTTAATTCTTTATTTAGATACATACTTATAAACTTATATTCCAGACCAAAAAATTTCAATTTTTCATGAGTAACTCCTCTTGCCAAAAGTGTTTCAACTTCATCAATCATTCCTTCTTCCAATCTAATTTTTAATCTTTTACGAATTCTTTCTTTAACAATATCTCTTGAATCGGTAATTCCGATAATTAGTGAGGAAATATCAACTTCATCATCATTCTTTTTGTTTTCTGTTTCGGCAATCAAAATAGCTTTTACAATTCTTTCTTTTTCGATTAAATCCGTAACATTATGTTGATTTTGTTTTATGTTAAGAAGTATTTTTTTTAGTTGTTCTTTGGGAAGTGAATATAAATACTTTGCCCTTTTGCTATTGAAATTTACTTCTGATATTGTATATTTTTTTAGAATAGAATTTAAGTAAAGGGCAGTTCCGCCAACAAGAAACGGAGTTTTTTGGTTGTTTGTTATTTTCTTAAATGCTTGGTAAAAATATTTTCGAAAAAGAAAAAGATTAAACTCTTCTAACGGAGAAATTATATCTATCAGATGTGTTTTTATTTGTGTATTATTTATAAAATAATCTTTGTAATCTTTTCCCGTCCCAATATCCATTCCTGTATAAACTTGGCGGGAATCGGCAGAAATAATTTCTCCGTTAAACCTGTAAGCTAATTTTACAGCAAACCTTGTTTTACCAACTGCTGTTGGACCTAAAATTGTAATAAGTTTATTTTCTACATTCACATAATAAATTTAGTGAATTGGCAGTTTAATTATAACTATTGTTCCGCTATTTTTATCACTTTTAATTTCAATTGTTCCTTCATGGTCTTCAACTATCTTTTTACTTATTGATAAACCAAGTCCGGAATTTTTTGTTTTATTTTTTGTCCAAAACGGTTCAAAAACTTTATTCAAATCTTCTTTTTCAATACCAATTCCTTTGTCGTCAAAGCTAATAAAAATTTTATTATCAATAATTTTTGTAGAAATAAATATATTACCACCGTCTTGTAAAGCCTCGCAAGAATTTTTAACAATGTGATAATAAGCTTGATAAAACTCTTTAATATCTATAAATACATTAACATCTTTATCAAAATCATATTCAATTTTACAGTTATTAGAACTTAACAATGTATTTATTTCGGCAGCATAATTGTGTAGTGTATCATTTAAGCTAACATTTTGTCTTCTTAAAATGATGGTTCCGTCTGTATATTCAGCAGTTGTTGATACTTTGTCTGCAACATAATTTAATTGTTCTGCCAGCATATCAACTATTTGTTTTATTTCAAAAGGCAATTCCTTTTTACTTAGATGTTCTGCATATCTTTTACTGGTTAAAATAGGTTTTTTAATATCGTGAGCTAAAAAATTTCCCATTTTATCTAAAGACATTGTGCGTTCTGCTTTTAGTAATTTTTCAACCAAAGAGGAATTTTCCAAAACCGCTGAGATATTTAGCGAAATTGCATCTAAATATTTTTCTTCTTGAAAGGAGAATTTACCTTTATTACTGTTTAGCAATTGTAAAACCGCAACAATTTCTTCATTTTTATTTTTTACAGGATAACAAAGCATATTTTTTGTTTTGTAACCGGTTATGTCATCAATTTCCGATTGAAATCTTTCGTCGTTTTGTACATCTTCAATATTTAACGTTCCACCGTTTTGTGCAACCCATCCGGCAATACCTTCGCCCATTTTTAATCTGATTTCATTAATTTCATCAGCAATTAAAACTTTTGACCAAATTTCATTTTTATCTTTGTCAACAATATATAATGTTCCCCTATCTGCATTAGTTAAATTAATGGCAACATCAACTATATTTTTTAATACGTCATCTGTTCTTACATTAGAATTCAGTAGTTGAAGCGATTTAATAATCATTCCGAATTGTGTGGAATTCATAGTAAAGTCTTCTTCATTATAATCTTTCTCTTCTATAACTTTTTCTTTGATTATTTTATTTTCTTCTTCATTAAATTCTTTAATACTTATTTCATCAACTTCTTCTTTTAAAGTTGCCTCCAGCTCAAAATCCTCGACTTCATTTTCATCAAACTCTGTTATATTGCTTAGTATAGCTTCTTCTTGTTCCTCAATTGAACTAATTATCTCATCAATATCATGATCCCAAATTGTATCGTCGTATGTATCATAATCCATATCAAACTCATCTAAGGAATCTTGCAATTTATCTACTTCATTTAAGTCATCTTGTCCTATTTCAATGCTTGGCTTTTTCAAATTATTTGCAATGTTAGGATCTTGTTTTGCCAAGAACTCAATCTCATCCTTTGTTAATTCAATTAGATAGGAATCCAGTAGAGAAACTGTTGTGGTGTATCGTTCTACATTTTCCAGCAATTCTTCGACACCAAAAAAATCATTATCATGATAGATTATGGAACTTGCTTTTCCCTTTTCTTTTCCATTTAAAAGATTTATTTCGCCATTAACCAACAGAAACATGGAATTTGCTTTTTCACCTTCCCTATAAAGAATATCTCCGCCTTTAACAGAATGCAGTTTACCGTTTATCTTGTCAAAGTTAATCTTAGTAACATCTGCTTTGTTTAAGAGTTTGCTGTTTTTAATAGCTGCTATAGCCTGTTGCTCCATTGCTTTAACCTTTTATTTTTTAATTCATTTACGGGAAATTTAATGAATATAATTGTGCTGTCAAGCACTTTTTGGATTAAAATGTTTTGTTTTGTTACAATATAAAATTAGATGTGCTAATAATTAATGAATTAAATGCGAAACAAATTGGTTTTATCAAAGGAAATTTAGAGTGGATCTTTAAAATTATTTTTTTTTTAAAACCCGAATTAATTCTA
>Ga0256841_1004007_pt1 | contig 10811 bp, 7 predicted proteins | sample 356308metaG_FD_185971 | JGI IMG/M metagenome (GOLD analysis project Ga0256841, IMG submission 185971) | Hydrothermal vent microbial communities from Mid Atlantic Ridge, Atlantic Ocean - 356-308 | ecosystem: Environmental > Aquatic > Marine > Hydrothermal vents | place: Atlantic Ocean: Mid...
TTTGCGGCGCTTGGCAAAACCCAACAGGCCGATTGCGCCCGCCAGAAGCGGCAGCCCCGCCGGCAATGGTACAGGTGCCACAACATTTTCCGTGATGCCTGCATATGTCACATCACCCTGTGAATAGTTGTAAAAGCCGAAGCCGCCGTCACTGAAACTGCCCGATTGGGAAATTTCCAGTGCGCCATTGACATAGACCTGGATCAGCGACGCGGTGAATACCAGCTTGAACGTGTAATCGGTCAGATCAGACCAGCCGGTGGCCCCGAGAGAAGTGCCGCGCGCGACTTCGCTGACAACACCCTGATGGCCCCAGAAATCGGCTTCGGTGGTTGTTGCGCCGGTTACATGGCTGAGCGCCAGCCCCGCCGGAGCGGTCGTGCCCGCATAATTCTGTGTGCCCTGTTTCCAGTCGACCAGCCAATAGTCTACGGAGGATGCGGAGCCGTCCATTTCACCGGCATCAAAACCAAGCACGAAACCGATAAAATCGTCATCCGAGGCGGTATTGACCCGGATCGAGCCGCTTAGCGCGGTTCCCTGAGAGGTGGCGGAGCCATTCGAAAACACGCCAACCCGGCTGTTTACCGTCTGCGTCACCGAATTGTTGTCTGGTGCCAGGCTCCAGTTGGCGGCACCCTGAGCACCGGGGCCGATTTCTGCGCTCCATGTGGACAGATTGACCGGAACCGCCTGTGCCGCTCCGGCAAAAAATACGAAAGCCACCCCTGATAGCGAAAACTTGTTCATGATCGAAATCCCTTGCTTGTTAATCCTGAACGGAAACTTTTTACTTCCGGCTCCCCTTATATTACGGAATTTCCCCAACGTCCAAGCATTTCGGCCCGGCGCTGTGGGCTGTTTCCCCAAGAGAGGCAATCTCCGCCTTGCTCCCCGTTATTGCAGAAACTGGACACAATGTCGACACAATGCGGCAGCACAGACAATTGAACGCACAAGCCTTTATTCAAATCTGGTGTAGCGTTAAACAAGCCGGGTTCCCGCCCATATGAAGGCAGCCAGATGTTAGACCGCCACTTGCGTCCCATCATTGACCGTTCGCTCGCCCGGCTGGCGCAGAGGCTTGCCGATCGGGGCGTTGGCGCCGACATGCTGACCGGGGCCGGGTTGGCCACAGGGTTGCTTGCCGCCGTTTGTGTCGGGATTGGCTGGTTTTCTGCCGCGTTGGTTCTGGGGCTTCTTTCGCGCCTGCTGGATGGGTTGGATGGCGCAGTGGCCCGCCTGACCCGCCCCGGCCCGTTGGGTGGCTATCTCGATATTCTGGCTGATTTCACCTTTTATGCGGCGCTGCCCTTTGGGTTTGCGGTTTTTGATCCAATGGGAAATGCGCTGCCTGCAGCCGCCCTGCTGGCCAGTTTTTTTGTCAACGCCGCCAGCTTTCTGGGCTTTGCAATACTTGCCGAGCAATACGGCCAGAAAACAGATGTGAATGGTAAAAAATCCCATTTTCACGCAACCGGGCTGATCGAGGGCACGGAAACCATCGCGTTTTTCACGCTCTGTCTGCTGTGGCCAAACCTGTTTGCCTGGCTTGCCCCTGTTTTCGCGGTGCTGACCCTCTGGACCGTATTCAGACGAACCTGCATTGCATGGAACGCCTTTCACGACAACTAGCGGCCGCAATCGTTTTGGCTATCCGTCTGCCCTGATGGCCGCGTTTTTCGGATCATAGGGGCTGTCTTCCACCACTTCGGCATCCCAGAGGTCGCGCAACATGCGAACTTTCAGCTTTGTGCCGGGTTTGGCCAGATCAGGTGGGACATAGCCCATGGCGATGGATTTGCCAAAGGCCACCGAATAGCCCCCCGAAGTCAGGCGGCCGACGCGGATGTCGCCGTCATAGAGCGCCTCGCGCCCCCAGGGATCGGTGTCATCAGGGCCATCCACCAGCAGGGTGACACATTTGCTGCGGATACCGCATTCCAGCATCGCCGCCTTGCCGTGGAAATCCTTGTCCAGATCAACGAACCGGTCCAGCCCAGCCTCAAGCGGGGTAGCATCACGGCCAAGTTCGGTGCCGAAGGCGCGATAGGATTTTTCCTGCCGCAGCCAGTTTTGCGCCCGCGCGCCCACCAGTTTCATCCCGTGCTTTTCACCGGCCTCGATCAGCAGATCCCATAGATAATTCTGCATCTCGATCGGGTGGTGCAGCTCCCAGCCCAACTCTCCGGTATAGGCGACGCGCACCGCCACCACCGGGCACATGCCAAGCTCGATCCGGTGCAGGCTCAGCCACGGGAAACGTTTGTTTGAAAGCGCCGTATCCGGGTCGGCATCACGGATCACCTCATTCAGAACGGCGCGGGATTTCGGCCCGGCGATGGCAAAAACCCCGTAGCGGGTCGTCCAGTCCTCGACATTGATACGGCCAAACTCCGGCTCCTTGTCGATCACGGATTTCAGCAGATTGTCGCGATCATAGGCGTGCCAGGCCCCGGCCGAGATCAGCACAAACCGGTCCTCGGCCTCGCGCAGGATGGTGTATTCGGTGCGCGTGGTGCCAGCGTCGGTCAACGCGTAGGTCAGGTTGATACGCCCGACGCGCGGCAGCTTGTTGGTGGTGAACCAGTCCAGAAATGCTGCCGCGCCGGGGCCGTGGACCACGTGCTTTGCAAAAGCGGTGGCGTCGATCAGGCCGACGCCGTTGCGGATCGCCTCGGCCTCGTCGCGGGCATATTCCCACCAGCCGCCACGGCGAAAGCTGCGCGCGGCCTTGTCGTCAAACCCTTGCGGCGCATAGTAATTCGGCCGCTCCCAGCCGTTGACCTGGCCGAACTGTGCCCCGGCGGCCTTCTGGCGGTCATAGGCGGGCGAGGTGCGCAGGGGCCGGCAGGCGGGACGTTCCTCATCCGGGAAGTGCAGTTCATAAACGTGGTCATAGGCTTCTTCGTTCTTGCGGGCGGCGTATTCGGTTGTCATCCAGCTGCCGTAGCGTTTCGGGTCAAGGGAGGCCATGTCGATCTCGGCCTCGCCCTCGACCATCATCTGCGCCAGATAATAGCCCGCGCCGCCAGCGGCGGTGATGCCAAAGCTGAAGCCCTCGGCCAGCCACATGTTGCGCAACCCCGGCGCCGGGCCGATCAGCGGGTTGCCATCGGGCGTATAGCAGATCGGACCGTTGAAATCGTCCTTCAGCCCGACGGTTTCACTGCTGGGAATACGGTGGATGAACGACATGTATTCCTCTTCGATCCGCTCCAGATCGAGTGGAAAGAGATCAGCGCGGAATGTGTCGGGAACCCCATATTTGAACCGCGCCGGCGCGCCTTTCTCGTAAGGACCGAGAATCCAGCCGCCACGTTCCTCGCGTACATACCATTTGGCATCGGCATCGCGCAGAACCGGATGTTCGGGGTGGGTCTTGCGGAATTCCACCAGCGCCGGATCGGGTTCGGTGACGATATACTGATGCTCGACCGGGATCGCCGGAATTTTCAGCCCCAGCAGGCGGGCGGTGCGCTGGGCATGGTTGCCGGTGGCGGTGACCACATGTTCGGCATGAATTTCAAAGCTTTCCTCGGTGGGAACCAGATTGCCGCCCTTTTCCGCCATCACATGGCCACGCACGATCCATTCGCTACCGGTCCATTCATAGGAATCAACCTGGCGTTTGCGGATGATTTCAACGCCGCGCTGTCGGGCACCTTTTGCCATGGCCATGGTCACATCAGCAGGGTTTATGTAGCCGTCGGTCGGGTGATAGATCGCGCCCAGCAAATCCTCGGTACGGACCAGCGGCCAGCGGTTCTTGATGTCGGCAGGTGTCAGCCATTCAAACGGTACACCGCAGGTTTCGGCGGTGGTGGCATAGAGCATATATTCGTCCATGCGCGCCTGACTTTGGGCCATGCGCAGGTTGCCGACCACGCTGAAGCCGGCATTCAGCCCGGTTTCCGCCTCCAGCGTTTTATAGAATTTGATCGAGTAGTCGTGGATATGGGTGGTGGCATAGCTCATGTTGAAATACGGCAAAAGGCCGGCCGCGTGCCAGGTAGAGCCACTGGTCAGTTCATCCCGTTCCAGCAGCACCACATCCTTCCAGCCTGCAAGCGCCAGATGATAGGCAACCGAGGCACCCACGGCACCTCCGCCAACGATCAAGGCTCTGACATGCGTTTTCATGATGGCGACTCCCTGCAGTTCCGCTGAGGTATTCATGCCGGATCCAGCCGATGATGGTCAAACTCCAGCCGACTGGAAATGGGGAAAAAACGACATGAGAGCCGGCAGATGCAAAGCCGCGCTGATCGGATTCATTCAAGAAGAGAACACAGGGTATGCAACCGGACGGACGGGCATCGGGTGTATTTCCGGCTGGTTTGTCCCTAGGGCGTAGACCTATAAACCCTGCGCCAGCCGATCCCGGCCATGCGCGCTGGTATGTATGAAATCCATACGTTTTCCATACGTTTTCCATATCGTCAATTTCGCCGCTACAGCATCCCCGGCACGACCTGATCGGGGGGGCGGTGGCCGTCGGCAAATGTCTTGATGTTGATGATCACTTTCTCGCCCATCTCGTTTCGTCCCTCAACGGTTGCGCTGCCCATATGCGGCAACAGAACCACGTTTTTCAGTTCACGAAGACGGGGGTTGATTTCGGCGCCCCGCTCAAAGACATCCAACCCTGCACCGGCGATCTCACCCGCGCGCAGCATGCGGGTCAGAGCATTTTCATCAATCACCTCGCCGCGCGAAGTGTTGACGATCACCGCATCCGGTTTCATCAATTTCAGCCGGCGTGCATTCATCAGATGAAAGGTGCTGGGTGTATGCGGGCAGTTCACCGAAATGATGTCCATGCGCGCCACCATCTGATCCAGACTTTCCCAGAATGTGGCCTCCAGTTCTTCCTCGATCTCGGGGCGAACACGTTTGCGATTGTGATAATGCACCTGCAGGCCAAAGGCACGGGCCCGGCGGGCCACAGCCTGCCCGATCCGCCCCATCCCGAGGATCCCGAGCCGGCGCCCGCTGAGACGACCACCCAACAGCGCGGTCGGCGCCCAGCCCTGCCATTCCCCGGATTGCATCAGGGCCAGCCCCTCGGGGATACGGCGGGTGACCGCCAGAATCAGTGCCAGAGTCATATCCGCGGTGTCATCGGTCACAACACCGGGCGTGTTGGAAACCAGAATGCCGCGCTGGCGGGCCGTATGCACATCAATATGGTCGATTCCGGCACCAAAGTTGGCGATGAGTTTGAGTTTGTCGCCCGCCTGGCTGAGCATGCCGGCATTGATCTGATCGGTAATGGTCGGCACCAGAACATCGGCGCGCTGCATGGCGGCAATCAGGTCTTCGCGGCTCATGGGGCTGTCATCATCCCGCAACGCGACGTCAAAGAGTTCGCTCATTCTGGTTTCGACAGCCTGCGGCAAGCGTCGCGTTACGACAACACTCAGACGTTCAGATGGCATTCCTGCTCTCCCTTTTCTTTCCAAAGCCGGCCAATAATGCCAAAGTGGCCCAAGCAGGGCCGGGGCACAAGAACTCTGGCACAACGGTGGCAAAAAATCCGCATGACTTTGAGGCAATCTAACATGTTTTCGCTGGGCTTTCCGATTTCGTTGCGACAGCTTTTCGGGCTGATGCTCGGATTGCTGATGCTGGGGGCAAACCCGGCATTGGCCGATAAAAGCAGCCCGCAGACGGGTGTAGTCGGACCGGTTACAAAACTGCCGTTGCCCCGGTTCGTTTCCCTGAAAACCAGTGAAGGAAACGTGCGGCGCGGTCCCGGCCTGACGCACCGGATCGACTGGGTATTCAAACAGCGCAACCTGCCATTGCAGATCACGGCAGAATTTGGCCACTGGCGCCGGGTACGCGACAGGGACGGCGCCGGCGGCTGGATACATTATTCGCTTTTGTCCGGGGTACGCACTGTTCTGGTGGAAGAAGACATGCTGGCCCTGCGCGCCAAACCTGACAAAAACGCCACCGTGAACGCTCGGCTGGAACTGGGTGTCATTGCGCGGCTGGGCAGCTGCAACCTGACCTGGTGCCGCCTTTCCGCTGGCGGATACAAAGGCTGGGCCCCGAAATCCGCCTTGTGGGGCGTCGGCCCGGACGAGATACGGAATTAGTGCCTGCGATCAGGCACTGCGCCACAGATTTCTGGATTACCCTGCAATCCCGTGCGAAAAGGCAGATATGGCACAACGTTCTCAATACCGGCGGCTGAGTATTTCGGCCGGCTTGGCCTCGGTCACAGTCGCACTGGTGCTGACCGGGCTGAAGCTGTGGGCGCTTGGGGAAACCCATGCGCTGTCGGTTGCGGCCTCTCTGGCGGACAGTGCGCTTGATCTTATCGTTTCCCTGGGCGGGCTGGCAGCCATTTTATATGCCGCAAAGCCTCCGGATGAAGACCATGCCTTTGGCCATACCTCGGCCGAGGATCTGGTGGCACTTGGCCAGTCCGTATTCATTCTTGTATCTGCCGGCGTCATCGGCTGGGCCGCGATCGCCCGACTGCTGTCCAGCACGCCACCGCCGCTGACCTCGGAAGGGCGCGGCATGATCGTGATGGGTGTTTCCATCCTGCTGACGCTGGGTCTGGTCATGTGGCAGCGACACGTGGTGCAAAAGACCGGCAGTCGGGTCATCGCCGCGGATTCGATGCATTATCTGGGCGATCTCGTCCCCAATGTCGGGGCGATTCTGTCTTTGTGGATTTCGGCGCAGTTTGGTGTCACCGGGGTTGACAGCGTGGTGGCTCTCGGGGCGGCGGCAATGCTGGCGATCTCCGCATTGCGCATCGGCAAGGGCGCTTGGGATGCGCTGATGGACCGGTCAGCAGATCCGGAGATACTGCAGAGTGTCGGGAAAATCCTGGGCGACTGGCCAGGCGTATATGGCTATCATGATCTGAAAACCCGCACCGCCGGATCGATCGTCTTCATCAGCGCCCATATTGAGCTGGACGGGGAACAAACGCTTGAAGAGGCGCACGAAATCAGTGCCGCGCTGCGGCGGGCCATTCTGATGAGCCACCCGCGGGCCGACGTCATCCTGCATCAGGATCCCGTGGGCGTTTCCCCGCATCCGGACGACCCATCGCGCAAGCGATGAGGTCAGACCAACCCGCGCCCTTTCAACAGTGCCGTAACCCCCGGCATCCGCCCGCGAAACGCGGTGTACAGTTCCTCGGGGTCGCGTGAACCGCCAGCCGACAGGATGTGCTTCTCCAGCCGTTTCGCCATATCGGGATCGAACGCACCGCCGGATTCCTCGAAGGCCTCGAACGCATCCGCGTCCATCACCTCGCTCCACATATAGCTGTAGTAGGCGCTGGAATAACCGTCGCCGGAAAACACATGCGCAAATTGCGGCGTGGCGTGGCGCATGCGGATAGCGCGGGGCATGCCGATGCTGTCCAGAACCCCGGCCTGTTTGACCATCGGATCAGCCGGCGCCGCGCCGCTATGGAACTCCAGATCAACCAGCGCCGAAGCCACATATTCCACCGTCGAAAACCCCATGTCATAGGTCCCCGCCGCCAGCAGCCGTTTCAACAGGTCCGCCGGCATCGGCGCACCCGTTTCCGCATGGGTGGCAAATTTTTGCAGCACCTCGGGCACCTCCAGCCAGTGTTCATACAACTGGCTGGGCAATTCCACGAAATCCCGTGCAACAGACGTGCCAGACACGGAGTCATAGGTCACATCCGACAGCATCTGGTGCAGCGCGTGACCGAATTCGTGAAACAGCGTGCGGGCATCGTCAAACGACAACAATGCCGGATCGCCCTTGGTGAAATTGCAGACATTCACCACGATCGGACGCACATCGCCGCCCAGTTTGCGCTGGCTGCGCATCGCCGAACACCACGCGCCCGAGCGTTTCGAGCCACGGGCGAAATAATCGCCGATGAACACCGCCACATGTTCGCCGTCCCGCGTCACCTCCCAGGCGCGGGCGTCCTCGTGATACAGCGGCACGTCCAGCGGGGTAAATTCCAGCCCGAACAGGCGGTTGGCGCTGTCAAAGGCGGCCTCGATCATCCGGTCCAGTTGCAGGTAGGGCTTGATCTCGGCCTCGTCCAGATCATGTTCGGCCTTGCGGCGTTTTTCGGAATAATAGCGCCAGTCCCAGGCCTCCAGTTCACCGTTGTGGCCATCGGCGTGCATCATGTCGGCCAGTATTTCCGCATCGCGGTTCGCCGCTGCCCTGGCCGGCTCCCAGACCTGCATCAGCAGATCGCGTACCGCTTCGGGTGTTTTGGCCATCTCGGTTTCCAGCTTGTAGGTGGCGAAATCCGCATAGCCCAGCAATTCCGCCCGTTCCTGCCGCAGCGCCAGCGTTTCGGCGGCGATGGCACGGTTGTCGGTTTCGCCGCCATTGGCACCGCGTGCAACAAAGGCTTCATAGGCCTTCTGTCGCAGATCACGGCGGGTGGAGAACTGCAAAAACGGCGTGATCAGGGAACGTGACAGGGTGATCACATGGCCCTCGATACCCTTTTCCGCTGCAGCCGCTTTGGCGGCATCCAGCAGGAAACCGGGCAAACCGTCCAGATCCTCCGGCCCCAGTTCCATGAACCAATCCCGTTCGTCCGCCAACAGGTTCTGGCTGAACTGTGTGCCCAAAACCGCCAGCCGTTCCAGCACCTGTTTCAGCCGGTCCCGCGCCGCCCCCTGCAACTGCGCACCGGCCCGCACAAAGCCGCGCCGGTGCAGCATCAGGACCCGCGCCTGTTCCTCCGTCAGATCCAGTTTATCGCGTTGCTGCCACAGGGTTTCGACCCGCTGGAACAATGCCTCGTTCATGCTGATTTCCGTAGAATAGGCCGCCAGTTTCGGCGAAAAGTCCCGCTGCAACGCCTCGCGCTTTTCGGTGCTGTCCGCCCCCGCCAGATTGTAGAATACCGACAGAACCCGGCCCAATGATTCCTCGGCCAGTTCCAGCGCCTCGATAGTATTTGCAAAGGTCGGGGCGTGTGGATTATCGGCAATTGCGGCGATGTTCGCCCGCGCCTCGGCCATTGCCGCATCAAAGGCAGGTGCAAAATCCTCGTCCGTGATTCCGGCGAAAGGTGGCAATGCAAACGGCGTATCCCAGCGGGACAAAAGCGGGTTGGTCATGAGTTTCCTTGCAGTCAGTGTTCAGGTATTTTGTTGCGCAGCTTTTGTTCCCATCTGCGCAATAGAAGCGAAAGCGAGATTGTCATCATCAGATAATCAAGCGCCACAACATTGTAAGTCTCGAAATACCGGAAATTGCCGGCGGCTGTTACCTTGCCCAGTTGCGCGATATCGGTAACGCCCAGAACAGAGACCAGAGAGCTGTCTTTGATCATGGCAATAAAATCATTGCCCAGCGGCGGCATGATTGTTCGAAACGCCTGCGGAAACACCACGAGCCGGAACCGCTGCCAACCGTTCAGGCCCAGTGCTTCGGAGGCTTCTATCTGGCCCGGGTCCACGGCTTGCAGGCCGGCGCGAAACACCTCGGCAATAAAGGCGGAATAGGCAATGGAAAGGGCGATGATGGCCCGCCATAGCAGCGAAAAATCGCGGGTGCGCATCGGGTCAAGCCCGACAAAAGCCGAGAGCCAGTTCCAGGCCTGAACCATGGCCGGTGCCACCACAAAAGCCACATATAGCAGCAAAACCAGAATGGGGACGCCGCGGATGATCTCGATATAGAAGCGTGACAACTGCCGCACGATGACAAAGCGCGACAAGGACCCCAGCGCCAGTAACAGCCCGGCACTGGCCGCCAGCGAGAACGCCACGAGGGTCACGAAAATCGTTATACCCGCGCCTTTCAGCAGGGTGGCCTGAATCTGCGTGTACAGGTCATTTGTCAGGATACGATAGAACAGATACCCCGACAGACCAATCGTGAACACAAGCCAGTAGGGAAAATCCTTGTCGCTTTTGGGGGCAGGAACCATTGCATTCTACCAAGAAAAAGGCCCCGGCGAATAACCGGGGCACTTATGTTTCGGAATGGGCAATCAGCCCCCGATTTTATAGTCAAGAAACCATTTCTTGTTCAGCGCATCCAGCGTGCCGTCCTCCTTCATCGAGGCAATGGCGGCGTTGATCGGTGCGACCAGATCACTGCCCTTTGGAAAGATGAAGCCGAAATCCTCGGTTCCCAATGGTTCTCCGACCAGTTTCAGCGCCCCCTCTGATGCCTTGGTATAACCTTCCCCGGCTGTGCCATCGGTCAGAACCATATCCACGTCACCCGCTTTCAGCGCCTGAACCCCGGCCCCGAAGGTTTCAAAAAGCTTTATGCGCGGGTTGGCCTCGTTGCCGTCAAGAATATCATAGACACCGACATAAAACGGCGTTGTGCCCGGCTGGGCGGCCATCAGCAGATCAGGGTCGGCGGCAAAGCTTTTTGCATCATTGAAACGGCTTTCGTCGCCGCGCACCATCATCACCATTTGCGAACGCATGTACGGATCGGAAAAATCCACCTTTTCCTTGCGGTCGTCTCGGATGGTGATGCCGGTCATGCCCATATCATACTGGCCTGCGGAAACGGCGGGGATCATCGCATCCCAGCTGATGTTTTCATACATGACCTTCACATTGATCCGTTTGGCGATTTCGGCCATGGCATCATATTCCCAGCCAATGGCCTTGCCGGTGCCCGGCTCGATGAACTGCAACGGCGGGTAGGCGTTTTCCGTAACGACGACCACCTCGCGCCCGCCCAGATCAGGCAGTTCGGCAGCAACGGCAAGACTGCCCAGGGCAGCAAAGGCAATGGCGGAAAATGTGGCAAGCAATTTCATGGTTAATCCCCGTGTTGTTATCTGGCTCTTGATCTTG
>Ga0256841_1004008_pt1 | contig 10811 bp, 8 predicted proteins | sample 356308metaG_FD_185971 | JGI IMG/M metagenome (GOLD analysis project Ga0256841, IMG submission 185971) | Hydrothermal vent microbial communities from Mid Atlantic Ridge, Atlantic Ocean - 356-308 | ecosystem: Environmental > Aquatic > Marine > Hydrothermal vents | place: Atlantic Ocean: Mid...
CCATTGTAACCTGCAATAATATTCATCCACTTAAAAGGCGTATAATAAATTGTAGTATTTAATATTTCCACATTACTTCGGTATTGATAATCATATCTTGAATAACGTCTGTATTTTAACGGTGCGTTATCCGGATACATATTTGTATTGTTAGTAATGTTATTTGAATAACTTCCGTTTAGTTCAACAATCAAATTATCAAAGGTTGCTTTTGCATGTGTAGAAAGGATTACCGAATTATTTTTTGAACGTGCATAAGCCGTAAGTGCTTTTGTTTTTCCCGGAATGCCTCTGTTGCTTATAAATTGCTGTGCGTTTAGCGAAACAAAATAGTTGTTGTATTTATAATTTAAGCGACTAAAAAAATTGCGTGTTTTAATGTCCGCATTAATTCGTTGTTCTATAATTTGTTTACCGGTTGTATTTAGAGTGTTGTAATTATAATTGTTTTTACTTTGAAGTGAATTATACGATAAATAAAAACTTAAGTTTTTATAATTACCGGAAATGCCGGGCTCCACATTAAAGTAACCGTAAGTTCCGCCGGATAAGTTAAGTTTGTATTCGTTTTTAAAATTTCTTTTGGTTATTATGTTAATAGCTCCTCCAATTGCTCCGCTGCCGAATTTGGAAGAACTTCCGCCTTCGTAAATCTCAATTTTTTCAACTATATTTGTGGGAATTTTAGATAAATCCGCATTGGCACTTGATTGATTATTTAGCGGAATTCCATCTAACAAAACCAATACTTGATTTGTATTACTTCCGCGAATGGAAATTCTTTTTGCACTACCAATTCCGCCGGTTGATTCTATTTCCAAACCTGAAACTTGTTTAAGGATTTCGGCAACCGATTGGGAATTACTTTTATCAATTTTTTCGGAATCTAAAATTTTTACACTTGATAAACCCGAATTGTTTTTTGAAGTTATAACAATTTCGTCTAATTTGTTTTCAGCTTTAGTTAAATAAAAATATACTTCTTTCGGTTGGTCTCCGTTAACAATAATATCGGCTTCGGTTTTGCTTTTGTATCCTATAAAACTTACGGTAACCGAATAAGAGCCGTTTAGCAAATTATCGAAATGAAAATATCCATTTTCGTTAGTGGATGTACCGATGCCGCTTCCTTCAATTATTACATTTGCTCCCACCAAAGGAACATTGCCGGAACTATCGTACACATAACCGAAAATTTTTTTTGTCGATTGAGCAAATGTATTTCTTCCTAATAGAATCAATACCAAAACAAACAATATGTATTTTTGTTTTTCTTTCATTTAATCAGAAAAAATTTCGAGGTAAAAAGAGGTAATTTAGGATAGTATTGTCAGTTAAATAAACATTCTTATTAAATTGTTTATATTAACTGTTTGGGACAAAATAAAAAAGCCCCAACCTAAATAACAAAAAAGTTGTGGCTCTAAAAATTACAAGCTATACCGCACCTTTTCCCTCGAAGGTTGTAAGTAAAAAATTCTTTCCGGCAGGTCTCCTGACTTTAAGCATCAAACCTACTTATCGCAACCTTCCCATTAGCCAATGGCGAACAGTGGTAAATTAAAGTTATAACTTTTTGCAATTTTCGTAGCTTATTACAGTAGCGGGGCTGTAACGGATTTTCACCGTTTTCCCTATTATCCCGATTGGGCACCGAAAGAGTATATTTTTTATTAAAGAACAATTCTTAAACTTAAAATACAATATAAAAAAAATATAAGAACAAATTGAATTTTATTCAAAAAATAATTCATTTATTTTGAAACAAAATTATACTAATTTACGTCCAACTAGAAAGAAATTAAATAACAAAAGAATTTGGAGAAAATTTATTATGTTAAAAAAATTATTAACCTTATCAATTGGAATTATTATGGCAGGAACAACATTTCAAGCATGCTCGGAAAACGAATCTTTAATAAAAAAAGATAGCGGAGAAAAAGTAGTTGGTTTTGAATTAAGTAATATGGATACAACGGTAAATCCCAGAGAAGATTTTTATAATTATGCAATTGGCGGTTGGAGAAAGAATAATCCTATTCCCAACGACCAAACAAGATGGGGCGCATTTACCATGTTGGGTGAAAAAGCCAGAAAACAAGTTAAAACTATAATAGATGATGCTGTAAAAGAAGCTCAAAAAGGTAATACCGGATTAAAAAGTAAAGTGGGTACTTTTTATTCCGTTGGAATGGATACCGCAAAAATTGAAAAACTCGGTTTATCACCTTTGAATAATGAACTTAAACGTATTGATGTTTTAAGTAATAAAGAAGATTTAATAAAAGAAATTGCTCACATGCATAAATATACGGCAGCTCCTTTGTTTTATTTTTACTCTACAGTTGATGCTAAAAACAGTGATTCCGTTATTGCCGGAATGTGGCAAGGCGGTTTGGGTTTACCCGATAGAGATTATTATGTAAAAAAAGATAAACGTTCCAAAGAAATTAGAACAAAATATTTACAACACCTTGAAAATATGTTTTCTTTAATGGGCGATAAAGAAAACAAAAAAAGTGCACAAACAGTAATGAATATTGAAACTCGTTTGGCAAAAGCCTCTAACACACGTTTGGAAAATAGAGATCCGAATAAAACATATAATAAAATATCAACAAAAGAACTTGCAAAATTAGCATCCGGTTTTGATTTGAATCTTTATTTAACGGAAATTGAAGCCGGAGATCCCGGTAAAATTGATGTTGGACAACCTAAGTTTATTAAAGAAGTTGGTAAAATGATAGACGAAGTTCCTTTGCAAGATTGGAAAACTTACTTAAAGTGGAATTTGGTTCGTTCAATGTCTTCGTATTTAAGTTCCGATTTTATTAAAGAAAGATTCGATTTTGCCGGAAGATTTTTAAGCGGACAAAAAGAAATGAAACCAAGATGGAAAAGAGTGCTATCGGCAACAAGCGGCGCTTTGGGCGAAGCAATAGGACAACTTTACGTAAAAAAATATTTCCCGCCGGAAGCTAAAGCCAGAGCAAAAAAAATTGTTGAATCTCTTTTGGAATCGATGAAAGAAAGAATTACCAATAACGAATGGATGAGTGAAGAAACTAAAAAAGAAGCATTAAAAAAATTAAGCGGATTCGGTGTTAAAATCGGTTATCCGGATAAATGGAAAGATTATTCTTCTTTGGAAGTTACAAAAGATTCGTATGTTAAAAATATAATGAACTCTAATTATTTTGACCATAAAGAAATGTTATCCAAAATAAATAAACCTGTCCGTAAATGGGAATGGGGAATGACACCTCAAACAGTTAATGCTTATTATAATCCCACACGAAACGAAATTGTTTTTCCTGCAGCTATTTTACAATTTCCGTTTTATAATGTGAATGTTGACGATGCAATCAATTATGGCGGAATGGGATGTGTAATTGGTCACGAAATTACTCACGGTTTTGACGATCAAGGAAGACAATATGATGCTACCGGAAATATACGCGATTGGTGGAAGAAAGAAGATACCGAACGCTTTAATAAACGTGCACAAAAAATAATCGATCAATTTAATCAATATGTCCCGATAGATTCGATGCACATTAATGGCCAGTTAACACAAGGTGAAAATATTGCCGATCTAGGCGGATTGGTAGTTTCATACAACGCTTTTAAGAAAACAGAACAATTCAAAAAAGGCGAAAAAATTGACGGCTTTACACCTACTCAAAGATTTTATTTAAGCTGGGCTCAAGTGTGGAAAAACAATATAAGACCCGAAGCATTAAAATTAAGATTAAAAACAGATCCGCATTCACCGGGTAAATATAGAGTAATTGGTCCGCTAAGTAATCTTCCTACTTTTTATAAAGCATTTGGAGTTAAGAAAGGCGACGGAATGTATAGAGACGAAGATGTAAGAGTTAAAATTTGGTAATAATAAAATAAATTGTTCAATTGCAAAATACTTGTAGGTTATTTTTAAACAAGAGAAAAATGAATATGAAAAATATAATCAAATCTTTAATAGTTCTTTTGTTATTTGCAAATAATATAAATCTATTTGCACAAAATAATTTGGAGAAAGCTAAGGAATTAGCAAAAAATAAAAACTATAAAAAAGCAAAAAATATTCTTGAAGAAATTGTAGATAAAGATGAAACAAATGCAGAAGCTTTTTTTATTCTTGGACAAATGAATATGGCGTTGCGTGATTTTGAAGAAGCTTCCGATAATTTTGAAGAAGCGGTTGAACTTGATAAAGGAAATTCTAATTATCATTTTTGGTTAGGCAGAGCTTACGGAGCCGATGCTCAACAATCAAGTATAATTACAAAAGCTATGCTTGCACCAAAAATTAAAAAACAATTTGAAATTGCCGTAGCATTGGATAGCAGTAATATTGGCGCCAGAGTCGGATTGGCTCAGTTTTATTTACGAGCTCCGGGAATAATGGGCGGCAGCATAGATAAAGCAATGGAGCAAGGAAAAACATTGTTGCAATTGGACGAACCGAACGGAAGGATTATTCTTGCCCAAGTATATCAAGCGAAAGATAAACCCGAACTGGCTGACGAACAATATAAACTTCTTTTAACAAAGTATGGAAATGACAAAAAGTATGCGAATATTTATAACGCTTACGGTTATAGATTGTTAAATCAAGGGAAAACCGAAGAAGCTATTGCCGCATTTAAAAAACAAATAGAGTTGGCTCCGGAAAGAGCAAATTCGTATGATAGCCTTGGCGACGGATATAAAAAAGCCGGCAAAATAAAATTAGCTATTGAGCAATACAAAAAAGCTTTGGAAATTGATCCGACCTTGAGAGCATCTAAAAAGAAATTGGAAAAGTTAGAAAATGAAAATTAAACAAAGCGGAACATTATGAATTTTAAAGTAACGGAAAGTAAAAAAATATTTCAAGGACATGTTTTTGATATTAAAGTTGACCAAATCGAATACGATTCCGGCAACAAAGGCGTAAGAGAAGTTATTTTACATAACGGCGGAGCGGTAGTTGTTCCGGTTAAAGACAACGGGAAAATAATTTTGGTTAAACAATACCGCTATCCTTTTGGTGAATTTATTTATGAATTACCTGCGGGAAAATTGGAAATAAACGAAGACCCGAAAGAATGTGCATCGCGTGAACTTACGGAAGAAACCGGTTATACATCGGAAAATGTAAAACCTCTTGGTAAAATTTATACAACGCCCGGCTTCTGTAATGAAATCCTTTATATCTATTTGGCTACAAACTTAAAACCCGGTAAACATAATAGAGAAGAAGGGGAACACGGAATGGAAGTTTATGAATTTACTTTGGAAGAAATTAATAAAATGATAACAAACGGAGAAATAGTGGATTCAAAAACTATTAGTGGAATTCATTATTATCAGATTAACAAAATAAACGGATAAATATTAAAGAGTTTATATTCCAAATGAAGAAAAAACGTTTAGTTTAGTGTCGAATCTTCCGATTCGACACTACGAATTTAATATCTTAATAAATCATAAACAATCATAAAAATCTGCGTTCCGTTTTTTTAGTTTACATATCTAACCTTAAACCTCAACACGGTTTCATCATTTTCTTTAACCGGAACTTGAAACGTAATTGTAGAAGCGTTTTTCTTTTTGTAACCAATTGAGGAATTAAGAATTTCCCAATTGTAGCCAAGTCGTTTTTCCACTTCAACAACAACATCTTCTTTTTTTCTGTTTTTAATTTTCACTTCAAAAACTTGCTCATAAACTCTATCGGTAATTTTTTTATGTTCCACTTGACGTTCTTCGGCAAGAATATCAAACGCATCTCCGATTTTTAATTTGATAGTTTCGTTACGCGGTGTATGGTCAATTAAATCTTCGCCTACAAACTCAATCGATTCGCCATCGGATTTGTACATTCTAACTTTTCCTTTAGGCATTGGAATACCAAGCTTTTGACTGTCTTTATTATCGAACTCAACAATAACATTAACCTTGCCGTTTCCTCTGTTGTAATAACTACCGCCGGAAGCATAAAAATATTTCTTTTTAGCGGTTACATTTTGAGCTTGGAACAGAGAAATTTGTTTGGTTTCATTTTGTGCAAGAGTTGTGGGACGTTGCAAATTATAAATGTGATATTCAAAAAAAGATTTTTCTTTGAACTGCGGTGCCGTTTGATAAACTGCATCTTCCATTGCAACTCTGCCTTTGTACAAAGGTTTGTTTTCTTTAACTCTGTTAACATCTCCGGCAACTAATTTTAGCTTTGCATTTTTATAAGTTGTACCGGAATTATTTTCCACACTTACCCAAGCATTTAAATCTAATTTGGTATCATCTTTATTTAGAACGGCAACATATTCCGCATGCCAATTCATCCCGCGGGTTTGATAAGAAATTTCCACATCTTGTTTGCCGGATTTTCTTGAATTAACCGTCCAAACCAAGGTAGGTTTTGTAATTAAACCTTCCGGTAAACTTCCTACGGATAGTCTGTATTTATCCAAATTAGGTATCATCAAAAGACCGCCGTCTTTCTTTTGTAAAACAATTTGATTTCCGGAAGCCGAAAGTAACGTTCCTTCAACAAAATCATTTTTTTCATTTACAAGCTGAACGTTTTTATCAATATATTTATGTAAAATTTTTTGCAGATTAACCAAATCATATTGATAGTTTTGCTCGATTACTTCGCCGTGTAATTTTATGTGTACACTTGTAGGATCAATAAGTTTTGCAACATCGGTAATGGAAATTTTTGTAGAGCCGGAATTAAGCTTTATTTCTCTAACATCCTTCACAACGCCTAAGTTGTTATTGTAAACCGTTACGGCAATTTTTTTTTGATTAAATTCTTGTGCGTTGGAAATTAGTGGAGAGGCAAAGGAAAGAGCTGATAATAGAATTGCTAATTGTTTCATATTTTTACTCCAAGTTGATGAAAAATCTGGTGCTTAAATTATTAAACTAAGTGAAATTATTTATGTTCCAAATTAAAGTCTAAAATAATACAAAAATTATTTGTATTTTTATTATATTAATAAAAGGAAATATAGCAAGGGGATGTATGACAGATACAAATAATACGGATTCAATTAAATTATCGGCAACAATACCGGCAGATGCCAAAACAATTTATTCGGCTTGGTTAGATAGCGAAAAACATTCGGCATTTACAAATTCCAAAGTTAAAATAGAAAGAAAAGTTGATAGTAATTTTATTGCCGGCGACGGTGCCATAACCGGAACAAATAAATTGTTGCACATGAACAAAAGAATTGTTCAAACTTGGCGAAGTACGGAGTTTCCCGAAGAAAGTGAAGATTCGTTAGTTGAGATTACTTTTGAAAAGGTTGATAAAGGAACCAAAGTAATAATAAACCATTCCAACTTACCGGAAGGAACCGGAAAAGATTACAGAAAAAGCTGGAAAGATAATTATTTCAAACCGATGAAAGAATACTTTGCTCCGAAAGATGATAAAGAAGAAGAATAAATTTTGCAAGGATAGAAGTTATTGTTAAAACCTCCGTATATTTTTTTACGGAGGTTTTTTTGTTTTAGAAATTGATTGGAAAAAACAATTTTATAGAAAACCCTACATGCTATATTTTATGTTGTTTCTAGTATAGTTTGTTTATAAAATTATTCCCGGCGCAAGAATATATTTAAATACAACTAGCGAGATAATAAATATTAAGTATAAACCAAAAGAATATTCCCCAATATTGTTGACTTTTGATATTTTCAAATTTGTAATTCGTTTAGCATTTTTCCATGGAAAAATAAAAATCATTCCGCTTGTTATAGGATAAATTATACTTACAATTGCTATTACAGGCAAATATAATATTGTAACAATTATTGCTCCGGCAATCCAAGGTATAATAATAATTCCAAATGCAAAATTCTCTCTTAATTTAGCGTCAGATATACATTCTTTCTTGTTGCAAAATTCTAAAAAGGGAAGTGTCAATTTATATGCTATATAAAATAATATGGCAGTTCCAATAACAGCAATGATTATTTGTAGTATTAAAGGAGTATTCGTAAGAAAAAATACTTTTCCTATATCTCCTTTTTGAAATATTGGGCCGGTCATTAAATATCCGAAAAAATTAGATAAACCGAGAACTGATAACCATAACAAAAATAGTTTAAAAAGTGATTGCTTTTGTATCTTTATAAATATTAAACCAATCAAAATTCCTTGTATTAGACTCAATACCGGTCCTGCTAAAGAGATTGTTATTTTTTGGGATATTCGCAGATTATCAATGTTTAGATATTCCACATAATTGTGGTGTAGAATAGGCTCGCCTCCGTTTATTAAGCCTATAATAGCGTGTCCAAACTCATGAATTATTGTTGTTAATAAAAATGCAATAACATATAAAATTGTTGAATTGAGTATTATCTTTTGTTTTTCTTTCATTAAATTCCATTACTTAAATAATATGTTTAATCTTAATTGTATAATAACCTCATCAACGAATTATGTTCCCGGAAGGTAGATAAAATTATTGTGCCTAAGTATTAATAAACATGTAAAAAAAATTTAATTAAAATTTAATTTTGCATTGTTACCTAAAGTTAAAGAGTATTGTAGCTTGAAAGCAACAATGCAAAATTCTTGTTGTCTTTATTTTTTAATTAGTAATTAAACTTCAACCATTTAACAACTTCGCCCCAGCTTGGTTTTTTGCCGGTACGTAAAATTCCCACTTGAAATATTTTGCCTGCCAAAGGGAATAGAAAATAAATTACCGCAATATTTACAATTATAGAAAGAATAATTTGCCAATTAGGAACATCAATAACGGTCATTCTTGCCGGCATTACAATTATTGATGCAAAAGGAAACATCGAAGCTATTGCCGCTATAGGATTTGCGGGATTTTTACCCATCGAAAGTGCAATAAAAAACGGAATAATAATTAACATCATTATAGGCCACATTCCGGATTGTGCTTCTTGTGCGGTTTCAAATATTGAACCTAATGCAACAAACAAGGCAATAAAAGTAACCAGACCTAAAAAGAAATTAACCAAGTAGTAAATTAATTGTCCTGCAGTAACACTTATAGAAAGATTTTCGGGCAAAGAAAACCAAGCGGTAAAAGAAACAAGCACCAAAGGAACCAACCAAACTACCATTTGTCCAACTCCGGTTATTGCCGCACCAAGTATTTTACCGGTCATAAATTCCTTGCTGCTTACGGACGATAAAAGAACTTCTACAACCTTGCCCGATTTTTCTTCCATAACCGTTTGCATTGCCATTTGTCCCATCATTATAAGACTAAGGTAAAGTAAAAAGGTAAAAACGTAAGCAAGAACCATATTACCGTAACCTTCTTCTTCAATCTTTTTGTTTTTTGTTACTTTTAATTGTGCAAAATCAATACCTTTTCTTGCAAATTCCAAATCATCTTTTGAAAGGTTTTTCCCTTTGAAATAATTACTAACCAGAACTTTATTTATTTGTTTGCCAAGCTTTTGCGTTACGGTAATGTTCTTAGGTGTTTTTGCATAGTATTCAATTTTTTTATCTTTAAGTGCGGTATTTGGAATAAAAACAATACCCGTTGTTTTTTCTTTAACCAAATCGGTTCTTTTTTTATCAATATATTCTTTTAATGATTCTTTTGACATTGTACTGAAGCTTACTTTATAATATCCGCTTTTAATAAAAGGTAATTGCGAAAATTCACTTTCCAAGTCGTTGGTTAATTGAGGAGATTCCGTTATAATTTCCACCTTTGTATTGCTGTCTCCTTCATAAGACATTATTAATGTTTGAAAGCCTATAAAAATAAACATTATAGCCGGTAGTGATAACGTCATTATTAAAAACTTTTTAGAGAAAAGTTTTTCTCTTAGTTCACGTTTTAATATTCCCATTATTCTGTAATTAAACATTGTGCACCTCCTTTTCCAAAGTATCTTCCTCTTTTCCGGCAAGTTCAATAAAGATTTCTTGTAACGAAATATCATTTGCGTTAAAGTTTTTTACTTCTATGTTATGCTCAACAAGTAATTTTAGCAATGTTTGAATGTGGGAAGGTTCTTTAACTTTAATTCCAACCGTATTGCCGTAGTCGGATATTTTTTCAATAATAGGATTTGATTTTAAAAATGAAATATCTCCGCTATAAGTAAGACTGACATTTTGCCGTGCATATTTTTCTTTAATTTCTTTAAGCGAATCATTTAGAATAATTTTCCCGTGGTCAATCATAGCAATATGATCGCACATTTTTTCGGCAAAATCCATTAAGTGTGTGGAAAGTATTATTACTTTTCCTTCTTGTTTTTTTTCAAGAATAATTTCTTTTAACAGATTTGTATTAATCGGGTCCAAACCGGAAAACGGTTCGTCTAATATTATAAATTCCGGATTGTGTAAAATAGTTGCAATAAATTGAACTTTTTGCTGATTACCTTTGGAAAGGTCTTCAATTTTGGAATCTTTTCTATTTAGTAAATCGAATCTTTCCAAATATTGCAAAGCTTTTTGTTGAACTTCTTTTCCGGTAACTCCTTTAATTTCGGAAAAGAATAAAAGCGTTTCCAGCACTTTCATTTTTTTATAAAGTCCGCGTTCTTCGGGCAAATAGCCGACTTTATTTTTAAAATCTTGCCCAACTTTTGTACCGCGTAAAATTACTTCGCCGCTATCGGGCAAGTAAATACTCATCATCATTCTAATTGTGGTTGTTTTTCCGGCTCCGTTTCTTCCTATAAGTCCGAATACGGAACCTTCCGGCACAACAAAAGAAGCATTATCAACCGCTTTTATTCCTGCGAATGCTTTGGTTAGGTTTTTTACTTCAAGTGCGTTCATGTTTATTCCT
>Ga0256841_1004009_pt1 | contig 10809 bp, 10 predicted proteins | sample 356308metaG_FD_185971 | JGI IMG/M metagenome (GOLD analysis project Ga0256841, IMG submission 185971) | Hydrothermal vent microbial communities from Mid Atlantic Ridge, Atlantic Ocean - 356-308 | ecosystem: Environmental > Aquatic > Marine > Hydrothermal vents | place: Atlantic Ocean: Mid...
TGGATTTCCGGGAGTTTTACAAATTTCAACGGTATTGCAACCTGCGTCTTTTAAACTGTTTTTTACTTGATTGGCTGTTTGTAAAATAGCATCTTTATAGTTGGCGTCTGCACTGATAGACGGTATTTTTAGTAAAGCAAATAATTCTTCTAAAAAACGTTCTTTGTTTTCTTCTATATAATCTTTTATATTGCTCATAATTGGTTAGAGATTTAATTTTTATCAAAATTAGGTAAAATTTACTTTAAATCGTAACAATTTTAAAATCCTTTAAGTTTGAGTTTCTGAAAATTTTAAAATTCTTTATTTAACCCTTTATTTTTCAGTATTCTATTCACCAAAAGTAAAAATTGTAATGAATTTTGCAAGTTAAAACTTTGCAATTTATAAGTTATATGTATATTTGCATTCGCAATTAATGCGAGTGTGGTGGAATTGGTAGACACGCTAGATTTAGGATCTAGTGCCGTAAGGCGTGAGAGTTCGAGTCTCTCCACTCGTACAATAATAAAAAGAGTTATTCGTTTTTGAGTAACTCTTTTTTAATAACAGATTTTGTTAATTTGTATTGCAAAAATTGTTACCAATAATAAATTTAAGAGTAAAAAAAATACCTTAACAAAGATGTTAAAGTATTTTTACGGTTTTCTTTTTCTCATTTCATAGCCTTATGTTTTAACGTGCTATTTCATAGAATAGTACAAATTTACAATAATAATTTGTAATATTACAAAAAAAAAATATAAAAAATGCATTTCTATACTTCTAATCCGGTTTTTCATTCTTTTTTTTGGCGAAAAAAAGAATATGGTGCAAATAAAATGACGTTGTTAGGTGTACTTGTTAAGACTTTTTTTAGTTTGTTTTTAGTGAGTAGTTCTATTTGGTATGTTTGGAAAATAAGTGCGCAAGGAAAAGAGGTAAGTTGGTATTTATATGGCGGAATGATAGTAGCTGTTATAGCTAGTGTAACGACCTCATATAAACAAAAATGGGCATCTGTAACGGTGCCTGTTTATGCTATTGCAAAAGGATGTTTTTTAGGAGCAATTACTTTATTTACGAGCCGTAGGTATCCTGAACTGCCTCAAAAAGCTGTTTTTTATACTATTGTTACCTTTGTGGTAATGTTATTTTTATATAAAATAAAGATAATTAAGGTAACTAAAAAGTTTAGAAGTGTTGTTTACAGTGCAATTGCAACTATTTTTACAATTTATTTTATCGGATTTATTTTTCGTTTATTTGCGGTTTCTTTTCCTTTTCTTTACGGATCATCTTGGATTTCAATAGGTTTTTCCGCAATTATTATTTCCATTGCATCTTTTTCTTTGTTATTAGATTTTGATTATATAGACAGATACCTTAACAGAGCGCCAAAATATAAAGAATGGATAGCAACTTGGGGATTGCTTGTAACGTTAATATGGATGTATTTGGAAATCCTTAGATTGTTAAAAAAAATTACAAATCGGTTTTAGTATGAATAATTATAGGAATGGTAAATTGTGCTTTTACAGGAATTCCCATTTTAATTGCAGGTTTCATTTTAGGTAAATTTTTAAAACTGCTTTTAACAATCGAATCCAATGTTTTTAATTTCTTATTGTTATAATGATGTTCTATGGAAATTATTGTTGCCAAGCCTAATGTGTCGATAGTAAAATCAACAATAATAGAGTCCGATATTTTAGTATTTAATTGAATGTTTTTTTGTGTGATATTCTGTTGTATTCTCTTAGCTATTGCTTGATAAAAACAAGTTTGTTGCAATCCGGTTTCAATTTTAGTACATTCGGGCAATACCGGATACAAATCAATTTTTTTATAGTTTATTACGGGTTGTATTTTTTTTAAAGAAGTATTATTAACAGGTTTACAAGATAAGAACAAGATAAATGATGGAAAAATCCAATAAAAAAGGGAGTTTTTTTTATACATTTTCTTATTTCGTTTACAGCAAAAGTACATTATTTTTTTTATCTGTTTATAATTTTGTTTTTACACATTAGTGTTTTAAAAATGTTTCTTTTTATAAATAGGAGTTTTTGGGTTTAAAGATAAATCTTAATTGCAGAATAGTTAAAATACAAAAAAAATTACAACAGATTAATGCAATAATTAAATTAATCTTACCTTTGCCTTTTAAAAATTAAAAATTATAAAAATGAAAAAATTAGTAATTCTTTTTGTATCTGTTTTAGTGTTAAGTTCATGTGAAAAACCAAATAAAATAGCATTTGTTAATACCGAAAAATTAATCCAAGATTTTAACGGAACAAAAAAGGCTGAGGCAGAATTAAAAAAGAAGCAAGAAGATATGCAAAAGCAATTGCAACAAATGGGGCAACAATTTGAAGCGAAAATTAAAAAAATGTCTCCTCGTCAACAACGTAAAAATTATCAAAAATTGATGCAAGAACAACAACAATTACAACAAATACAACAACAAGCTCAATACCAGTTGCAAGCTGAAAGTCAGAAATCTATTCAAGATATTTCTAAACAAGTTAATGATTTTGTAAAAGATTACGGTAAAAAACACCAGTATAATTTTGTTTTAGGAACTGTTTCTGTTAATGGAGCTGTTATGTATGGTGAAGAAAAAGCAGATATTACATATGATGTCTTGAAAGAATTAAATCAAAAATTTGACGCCGGAGAGTTAGATTCTGCTAAAGATAAAGAAGACAAAAAAGAAGATAAATCAGATAAAGATGCAGTAAAAAAAGTCGTAAAAGAAACAAAAAAAGACGCTTCAGGAAAAGCGGAAACAAAAAAAGAGTCGACTAAAAAATAATTTTTTTAAAAATTTACTTTTAACTGTCTAAAATTTGTTACACAAATTTTAGACAGTTTTTTAATACCTTTAATATGGTAAAATCCAGAAAGATAGCTCTTATTTTAGCCACCATTGCAGCTTTAATTTATGGTGTAAGTTTTACAGTTGCAAAAGAGGTAATGCCGGTTTATGTTAAACCTTATGGTTTTATTCTTTTACGGGTTTTAGGTGCAACAATTTTATTTTGGATAAGTAGTTTTTTTATAAAAAAAGAACATATTAATTTAAAAGATTTTTCAAAAATAGCCATTGCAGCTATCTTTGGGGTAGCTTTAAATATGTTAACTTTTTTTAAAGGTTTAAGCATGACAACTCCAATTAGTGGAGCTGTTATTATGGTCACTACTCCTATATTGGTTTTAAGTTTTTCGGCAATATTTTTAAAAGAGAGAATAACAATTATTAAAATTATAGGTATTATTATCGGTATGATTGGTGCTGTTGTATTGATTTCTTTTGGAAAAAAATTAAACGGCGGACATAACGAAGTTCTAGGTAATTTTTTGGTTTTTATAAATGCTACATCTTATGCGTTGTATTTAATTTTGGTTAAAAAATTAACACAAAAATACCATCCTATTCATCTAGCAAAATGGTTATATACTTTTGGATTGCTTTTTGTTTTACCGTTTTCTTTGCATCAGGTATTAGAAATTGATATGTCACAATTTACGATGTCAATTTGGCTAAAAGTAGGATTTATTATTTTATTTACCACATTTGTTACCTATTTTTTTAATTTAATAGCAATAACAAAATTAAAGCCAACAACAGTTAGTATTTTTATCTATCTTCAGCCGGTTTTTGCTACAATTTATGCTTTGCTTACCAATAGTGATTCACTAAATAATATTAAAATAATTGCCACTTTACTTATCTTTTTTGGTGTATATTTGGTGACTAAACCAGAAAAATCTGTTAAAACGTAATCTATGATTAAATCCATGACCGGTTTCGGGAAAACCGAATTTACCCTAAACCAAAAAAAAATCAGTATTGAAATACGAACATTAAATTCTAAAAATCTGGATTTAAACTTACGTATTGCAAATCCGTTTAAGGAGAAGGAATTAGAAATTAGAAAACTTTTGTCAACTGCTTTGGTACGTGGTAAAGTAAGTTTTGTTTTATCTGTTGAAAATCAAGGAGAACAAAATCTAAATATCATCAATAAAGATATTGTAAAAGATTATATGAATCAATTGCATCAAATATCTTCCATTTCTAATAAAAAAGCACTTGAATTAGCGATGGATTTACCAAATATTTTACAAACAAAAGAAGAAGATTTTGATGAGACTGAATGGCAGAAAGTAAAAGAACAAATCAATATTGCAATTCATAAAATTGATGGTTTTAGAAAAGATGAAGGTGCAATATTAGAACAAGATTTTATTAAAAGAATTACTAAATTACAAGAATTATCTCAAAAAAACGAAGTGCTGGACAAAGATAGGATTCCGCTTGTTAAACAACGACTTCAAAAAGCATTAACCGATTTAAAACAAGAAGTAGATCAAAACCGCTTTGAGCAAGAATTAATCTATTACTTGGAAAAATTGGATATTACTGAAGAAAAAATAAGACTAAATAATCATTTAAGATATTTTTTAAAAGCATTACAATCTAACGAGTCTAACGGTAAAAAATTAGGTTTTATTACGCAAGAAATCGGGCGAGAAATTAACACAACAGGTTCTAAAGCAAATTATGCACCAATGCAACAAAATGTTGTGTTAATGAAAGATGAACTCGAAAAAATTAAAGAACAATTGTTAAACGTTTTGTAATCTATTAAAAAATTGCATCTTTGCAAATCTTTTATACTTAGTAGATAGATATATGAAAAAAGGAAAACTAATTGTTTTTTCTGCTCCAAGCGGTTCCGGTAAAACCACAATTGTAAGGCATTTGTTAGAAAAACCGGAGCTTAATTTAGCCTTTTCCATTTCGGCAACATCGCGTAAAATTCGTGGTACTGAAGAGCATGGAAAAGATTATTATTTTATTTCTCCAAAGAAATTTCAAAAATTTATTAAAAAAGAAAAATTTATTGAGTTTGAAGAAGTGTATAAAGATAACTTTTACGGCACGTTAAAAAAAGAAATTAAACGCCTTCGAAAAGAAGGTAAAAATGTAATCTTTGATATCGATGTTATCGGAGGGTTGAACATAAAAAAACACTTTCCTAAAAAAACACTTGCCATTTTTGTAAAACCACCTAGTTTAGAAGAAATGGAAAGAAGATTAAGAAACAGACAAACAGATTCCGAAGAAAAAATTAAAGAACGTGTGGCAAAAGCAAATCACGAAATGCAATTTGCCGATAAGTTTGATATTATATTAGTGAATGATAATTTGGAAGATGCAAAAGAAAAAGCATATAAATTAGTAAAAGAATTTATTGAAAAATGAAAAAAACAGGTTTGCTTTTCGGTACTTTTAATCCAATTCACGTTGGGCATTTAATCATAGCCAATCATATGGCGGAATTTTCTGATTTAGACGAGGTTTGGTTTGTGGTCACACCTCATAATCCACATAAAGAAAAGAAAACCTTATTAAATGATATGCATCGCTATCAAATGGTGGAAATTGCTGTTGAAGATTACCCTAAATTAAAAGCATCGAAAATAGAATTTACTTTAAAGCAACCAAATTATACGGTTTTTACTTTAGTTCACTTACGCGAAAAATATCCAAATTATCACTTTTCTTTAATTATGGGAGAAGATAATCTGCAAAATTTTCATAAATGGAAAAATTATGAAAGTATTATTGAAAACCACGACATCTATATTTACCCGAGAGTTTTTAGGAAAAAAAAGAATATTTCTAAAATTGAAAGTGATTATCCAAAAAAAATTCATAAATTAGACGCTCCAATTGTAGAAATCTCCTCAACATTTATTAGAAAAGCGATTAAAGCTAAAAAAAACATTAAACCAATGTTGCCATATAATGTATGGAAATATTTAGATGAAATGAATTTTTATAAATGACAAAAAAATAAATTGGCATAGCTTTTGCTTAAAGACTAGAGAATCAATATAACTAACAATATAAATTAAGGGAATGAAAAAAATAATTTTACTAACACTATCTATTTTTTTAGTACTTCAGAGTTCAGCACAACAAGATTTTAAAAATTACGAAATTAAAAATATTTCTGCCAATACCAAATATGCCGATTTTGGTGTAACGTTCTATGGAAATAATAAGATAGTATATACATCTTCAAACGGTAGAATGTTAAATTTACATGTTGGAAACATTATAGATAATGATGTAATAAAAGCTCGTGTATTTGCTAAATCAGTTTCTGCTAAAACACACCAAACCAATGTTGCTTTTTCAAATGACTTAAAAACAGTCTATTTTACCAGAAGTATTTATGGTAAAGAAAGAGGTGGGAAAATATTAAAAAAAGAAACGATTGCAATTTTTAAAGCAAACATCGATTCAAACGGAAATTGGGTAAATGTTACGCCAATGCCATTTAATAGTGATGATTATGATGTTGCTCATCCTACATTAAATAAAGAGAATACCAAATTGTATTTCACTTCTAATATGCCCGGGACTTTAGGTGATAACGATATTTTTGTGGTAGATATACTTCCTGATGGAAGCTATTCAAAACCAAAAAATTTAGGTCCAAATGTAAACTCTAAAGGAAAAGAAATGTTTCCATTTATCTCTGGTGATGACATTCTGTATTTTTCCTCAACAGGAAGAGACCATAATTTAGGTGGTTTAGATGTATATCGTTCTATTGTTAGTGAAAATGGTGTTACCAAAGCAATACACTTAAACAAACCAATAAACAGTAGATGGGACGATTTTTCTTATGTTTACAACCCTTCAACCAATATCGGATTTTTCTCATCCAATCGTGCCGGAGGACAAGGAAGTGACGATATCTATATTTTTACGGAAAAAAAACCGGAACCTGTTAAGGAAGTTGCTTGTGTGCAAAAAATTAGTGGAGCAGTGCTAATAAATGCAACAATTAAAGTAATACCAATGGCGACTGTAAAATTATTAGATAGTCAAGGAAAACTCATTAAATCAAAGAAAACAGATGCAAAAGGTAAATTTTTCTTTGGAGATGTAAAGTGTAATACTACTTATTTTATTGAAGCAAGTAAAGATGGTTTTAATTCTATGATGAAAACAATAGAACTACCCGGAAAATCAGGTAAAACAAAAGTGTCTTTGTTCTTAATAAAAGAAAAAAAGAAAGAAATAGATTTGGCTAATTTTAATGTAGGTAGAGTAGATTTTAACTACAATGAAGCTAAAATTTTGAAACGTTATAGATACGAATTAGATTTAGCAATTAGAAAATTAAAAGAAAATCCAAATTTGGTTATCGAATTTGAATCGCATACCGATTCTAGAGCAGAAGATGAGTTTAATATGGAACTCACCAGACAACGTATAGATGCAATTAAAGAATATATGGGTTTTAAAGGAATTCAATCCAACCGAATAAAAGGTACTGCATATGGCGAAACAAAACCACTTAATAAATGTGTAAATGGTGTAGAATGTACCGATGAAGAATATTTAATCAATAGAAGAACTACCTTTGTAATCAAAGAGAAAAATAAAAAATCTTAAATTTCCCCTAATTATGAAAAAGAACATATTAATTACCGGTCTATTATTTTTTACATTAACGATTTTTGCACAACAACAAGAAAATCGATTTTTAATTAAAAATGTAAAAATTAATAACAAATTCCAGAATTTTGGTACAACCTTTTATAAAAACAGAACCAAAGTAATTTACTCATCACAAGACAGTAAAAACTCTTTATTAGACTTGTATGTTGGTGATATCGCTAAGGATGGCGAGATTGTGAATTCAAAAAAATTAGAAGGATTAAACACAAAATCTTACGAATCTAATGTTACGTTTACTAATGATGGAAAAACCGTGTATTTTACCAGAAGTTTATACGGAAAACAAAACACCATTAAAAAAGATAAAAATAAACTAGCAACAATTGCTATTTTTAAAGCAGATGTATCACCTTCCGGAAAATGGATTAATGTAGAGCCATTATCTATAAACGGAAATTTTGATGTTGGTCATCCAACTCTAAACAAAGATAATACTAAAATGTATTTTACATCTAATATGCCCGGAGGTTTTGGTAATACCGATATTTATGTGGTAGATATTCATCCTGACGGTTCTTTTGGTCTGCCTAAAAATATGGGTGAAAAAGTGAACTCAAAATACAAAGAAATGTTTCCGGATATCGATGAAAATAATGTCCTTTTCTTTTCATCAAACAGACCTGATGAAGGTTATGGAGGCTTGGATATCTATGCTGTAAAAATCTATGATAACGGCGATGTTTCCGATAGATTACATCTAGAACCTCCTGTAAATAGCGTTGCAGATGATTTTAATTATATTTTTGATCACGATAAAATGCGAGGATATTTTTCTTCTAACAGAGAAGGTGGTGTAGGTAGTGATGATATTTATTTCTTTACACAAACCAGACCTTTATTATTTGATTGTTATCAAGAAATTACAGGTAATGTAATTGATGCTGTAACTAAAAAACCTATAGCTTTCGCTGAAATTACTTTACAAGACGGAAATGGGCAAAAAATAGATAAAAAGGAAACTTCTAAAACCGGAAAATTTTCTTTTGAAAAAGCAGTTTGTGATTCACCTTATAAATTGATTGCAAAAAAACGCCATTACGGAGATGAATTTAAAGAATTTATAACCAAATCAAAACACGACGGTCAAACAGCTATTGCTATAGAAATGGCAGACAGTTTTATCGTTAAAAAACGTGGTATGCGAATGCTTAATATAGACGATATAAACTTTGATTTTGATAGTGACAAGATTCGTCCGGATGCGGCAAATCAATTAGATAGAGTAGTTAATATTATGAACCGCTATCCTAAAATGGTAATAGAGTTAGGTACACACTCCGATTCCAGAGGAGGTGATTTATACAATTTGGTTTTATCTAACAAAAGAGCAAAATCGGTTATTAGATACATTATAGCTCACGGTATTTCTCCTGATCGAATTTCCGGTCGTGGTTACGGCGAAAAAAGATTGTTAAACCGTTGTAAAAATGGTGTAAAATGTACAGAAGCAGAGCACGAAGTAAATCGTAGAAGTGAATTCGTTATCGTAAATATGTAATTTTATATTGTTTTTAACACATATTTTCTTTAAAATAGATACTTTTGCAAGGTGTCTAAAAAAAAGGAAAATACGTTACGCAAAAAATTAACCTATAAGTATCGATTGGTTATTTTAAATGATGATACGCTCGAAGAAAAGCTATCGTTTAAATTAAATCGTTTAAATGTTTACGTATTAAGTGGTTTATTTGCCATAACAATGGTGATTCTAACCTCTTTGTTAATAGCTTATACTCCTTTGAAAGAATACATTCCGGGATATACTTCTACTAAATACAAGAAAAAAGTTCTTAAATTAGAAGAAGAAATTCAGCAATACGATAAAAAACTAAAAGCAAATAACCTTTATCTTGCTAACATACAGAATATTTTAAACGGAAATATTGATGCAAAAAATTTAAACGAGTTATCTAACGATTCTGTTAAAAGTATTGCTAACATTGAAAATTTACCGGTAGAGGCATCCAAAAAGGAAACAAAATTTAGAGAGAAAATAGAAGAACAAGACAAGTTTTCCATTTTTGAAAAAGCGACAAAAAAGAATGAAATTGTCTTTTTTGCACCGTTAAAAGGGGAAATCACACAAGGTTATAATCCTAAAGAAAAGCATTATGCCATTGATATTGCTGTGCCAAATAACACACCTGTAAAAGCGGTGGCTGATGGTACGGTAATTTTTGCAGATTTCACGCCAAATACCGGAAATGTTATTATTATCGAACATCCGCAAGGTTATTTATCGGTTTACAAACACAATGCAAACTTGTTTAAAGAACAAGGAGATTTGGTAAAATCAGGTGAAGTAATAGCAAACGCCGGCTCAACAGGTTCACTAACCAGCGGTCCGCATCTTCATTTTGAACTTTGGAGCGATGGTTATCCGATAGATCCAACTAGATTTATTGAATTTCAATAAACCGATAACCCAAAAACTTTCCGTAAATTTGACACTTAAAATATCATCAAGTGATAAAATCATTTTTAGCAAAATTATACGCCAAAAAAATAGCAAAAGACATTCAAAAATGGATGGATAATCCTATTAAAACGCAAGAAAAAGTCTTTCAAAACCTTATTACTCATGCAAAAGAAACTGATTTTGGCAAAGACCATCATTTTGAGCAAATAAAAACATATGCCGATTTTGTAAAACAAGTTAAGGTACGCGATTATGAAGCACTAAAACCATATGTAGAAAAAATAAAAGAAGGTAAAGAAAATGTGCTTTGGAAAGGAAAACCAATTTATTTTGCCAAAACTTCCGGCACAACTTCCGGGGCAAAGTATATTCCGATAACCAAAGAATCAATGCCTCATCATATTCAAGCTGCAAAACAAGCTTTATTAATGTATATCTACAAAACAGGCAAAGCCGATTTTGTAAACGGGAAAATGATTTTTTTACAAGGTAGTCCGGTTTTAGATGAAATTAACGGTATAAAAACCGGAAGGTTAAGCGGAATTGTAGCACATTTTGTACCAAAATACCTTCAAAAAAATAGAATGCCAAGTTGGGAAACCAATTGCATTGAAGATTGGGAAACCAAAGTGAATGCTATCGTTAACGAAACAATAAATCAAGATATGACGCTTATTAGCGGTATTCCGTCTTGGGTACAAATGTATTTTGAAAAATTAATTGAAAAATCCGGTAAAAAAGTAGGTGAGTTATTCCCTAATTTTAATCTTTTTGTTTACGGAGGGGTTAATTATGAGCCATATCGCAGTAAAATGGAAAACCTTATCGGAAGAAAGGTAAATTCTATTGAACTTTT
>Ga0256841_1004010_pt1 | contig 10807 bp, 6 predicted proteins | sample 356308metaG_FD_185971 | JGI IMG/M metagenome (GOLD analysis project Ga0256841, IMG submission 185971) | Hydrothermal vent microbial communities from Mid Atlantic Ridge, Atlantic Ocean - 356-308 | ecosystem: Environmental > Aquatic > Marine > Hydrothermal vents | place: Atlantic Ocean: Mid...
TTGCAGGGTGCAGCGCATGTGTCGAGCATCGCTGTTGCTTTTGCAGAAGGGGTAGAAGTGTTCGTATTGCATGATGAGCCTACCGGCTTCCTGCAATTTGGCGAAAGCCAGCCTATGGCAAAAGGGAAAGTGGTAGCTGAGGTTTTGTTTAAAGGGATTTTTGCAGCAGTGGATGTGGTACTCGTAGCTGCGTTCGATAGCACTGAAACGGGCATGAGCGTCCGGAGGTACGGGCAGCATGCGGTGCAGGGCAATGTGTGGAGAGAGGAAGCGATTGGCCCTATGCAGGAAGTTGCCAGGTGGCGGGGTATTCAAATCGACATGTGCTACGTAATAGCTTGCATGGACACCCGCATCGGTGCGGCCGCAGCCGATGATTTCTGTGTTTTGTTTGAGGAGGGTGGAGAAGACTTGTTCGAGTTCTCCCTGTATGCTATGGGCATGGGGCTGTTTTTGCCAGCCGGAGAAAGAGGTGCCCAGATAAGAAAGTTCGATGAAGTAGCGCATGCTCATGAGCTTCGGCTCTGTGGGATACAGAACCATGGCAAAGGTAAGGGCTTAGTACATATTTTCTATTTCTCGGGCATATTTTTTGAGGATGACCCGTCTTTTGAGCTTGAGGGTGGGGGTCAGCTCGGCTTCAGATGCATCGCTTTTGCTCATGTCCCATGGGCCGTTTACCAGCGTAAATTTTTTGATTTGTTCTACGTGGTTGAAGTTGGGGTTGATTTTGTCGATGATGCGTTGGAAGCGTTGGAGCACTCGGGGGTGGATGAGCAGTTCTTCTGCTTTTTCCCAAGAGATTTCTTTGCTTGCAGCCCAGTTTTTCAGGTTTTCCCAAGCCGGTACGATGAGAGCGGATACGAATTTTCGATTTTCGCCTATGAGCATGGCGTGTTCTACGAGGAAATTTTCTTTCAGGGCGGATTCTATGGGCGTTGGAGCGACGTACTTCCCGCCTGAGGTTTTGAGGAGTTCTTTTTTGCGATCGGTGATTTTGAGGAAGGACTGTCCTTGTGGGCCGGGTATGAGTTTGCCCACGTCGCCGGTGCGCAGCCAGCGTTTGCCGTCTCGTTCTTCTATGACTTCGGCAGTCGCTTCGGGTTTGTTGTAGTAGCCCATCATGATGTTGGGGCCTGCTGCGAGAATTTCGCCTTCTTGCGGCCCGTACATATCGCCCATGGGGTCTATTTTGATTTCGACTTGTTTGAGGGGTGTTCCCACGGTGCCCAACAAGGCTTGATGGGGCAGAAAGCCCGCCATGGTGAGGCCCGGAGAGCTTTCGGTCAGGCCGTAACCTTCGCGGATGGGAATACCTGCGGCGGAGAAAGTTCGAGCAATTTTTATGGGGCAGGCTGCTGCACCCGTGAGTATGCCACGCACTTCCCCTCCCAGCGCCTGGCGCCATTTGCTGTAAACGAGCTTATCGGCGAGTTTGTGTTTGAGTGCAGCCAGGCCGGTATGGGTTTTGTCGTATTCGTAATCTTCGGTGAGCTTTAAGGCCCAGAAAAACAGGGCGCGTTTGATGCCTGACAAGCTTAGGCCTTTGGCGTAAATTTTCTCATAAACCTTCTCCAACAAGCGGGGCACGGTGGTGAAAAAATGGGGTTTTACAGTTTGCAGGTCGCCGTTTTCTCCTCCCAGGTTGTCAGTGCCGGCAAAATACACCTCGGCGCTGTTGTAGGTGTAGGACAGGCTGGCCGTACGTTCAAAGGAATGGCACAGTGGCAGGAAGCTGAGCACGCGGTCGCCGGCTTGGATGGGGATGATTTCCTGCACGTCGAGCACATTGGACACCATATTGTGGTGACTGAGCATGACGCCTTTGGGCTTGCCGGTGGTTCCTGAAGTGTAGATGAGGGTGGCCAGTTGTTCGGGTTTGACTTCTTGGCGGCGGCGTTCTACTTCACGTTGTCCTTCTTCTGTCCATAGGGTTGTCCAATGAGGTGTTTTTTGCCGATCAAAGGCAAAGATGTTGCGTAGTGAAGGCGTTTTTCGGGCGGCTTTTTCGACCTTTTGGGTGAGGTCTCCGCTTCCGCAAAAGGCCATGAGGACGCCTGCGTCTTGAAAGATATACTCGTATTCACCGGCACTGATGGTGGGATAGACCGGGACGGTTACAGCCCCGATTTGTTGGATGGCCCAATCGACGATGAGCCATTCGGGCCGGTTTTTGTACGAGACCAGAGCGATTTTATCTCCGGCTTGGATGCCGGCTTTGATTAAGCCTCTGCTGGTGGCATTCATCATTTCGACCATTTCACGGGTAGAAAAGGAAGTCCAGTTGGTGTTGCCGGGGGCTTGATAGGAGAAGGCTTTTTCTCGGGGAGCATGCTCCAGTTGGTAGTAGATAAAGTCAAAATTGCGTTGGGGGAGATTCATATTGGGTTGTTTAATGTTTTTTTAGTCTTTTTTGGTTTAGCCTTTCGGCAAATGTTTTTCATAGATTTTGTCGATGTCCTTTTGGTATTGCTTTTCGATGCGGTAGCGGATGGGTTTTAGGGTTGGGGTGAGCAGTTCGTTTTCGGTGGTCCATTCTTCGGGCAGCAGCAGCAAATCGCGTATTTGTTCGTGGGGTTCAAATTCCTGATTAATTTCTTCTATGGTGTTGCGCATTTTTTGCAAAACTCTGGGGTTGTGAACCATGTAGATGGGAGCGGTCCAGTGTACTTCGTTTTCTTTACACCAATCTTCCAGTAAAGGAAAGCAAGGGACGATGAGGGCGAGGGGAAAAGGCCTTCCTGTGCCGATGACGATGCATTGTTCGATCCAAGGGGAGCGTTTGAGGCGTTCTTCGAGTTTGAGTGGAGAGATGTATTTTCCCGAGGAAGTTTTAAAGAGGTCTTTGATACGGCCTGTGATTTGCAGGAATCGTCGATCGACCCATCGTCCTTCGTCGCCGGTGTGAAACCAGCCGTCTTGATCTATGGCAGCTGCGGTTTCTTCAGGTAGTTTGTGGTAGCCGAGCATGACATTAGGGCCGCGCACGCAGATTTCTCCGCTGTCGCTGTTTTCGCGGGTTTGTATGCGCACTTCCACGCCCGGAATGGGCACGCCTACGGTGCCGAAGCGGTACATACCCTTGTTAAACTGGTTAAAGGAGATGACAGGGGAGGTTTCCGTCAGGCCATAACCTTCGCGGACTTCGATGCCAGCAGCGGAAAAGAGCCTGGCCAGCTCGGGTTGTAAGGGTGCTGCTCCTACAAAGATACCCTTGAGGTGTCGGCCGAAGAATTTTTTCCATTTGCGGTAAACGAGGATGCGCAAGAGTTGCCATTGCAGCCAGTAAAGGGGGTTGCGTTTTTTTCGAGGACTGTACTTCCTACCGAATTTTAACGCGTATAGCATGGTTTTGCGGGCAGGCCAGGTTTTTTGCATAGCGGCCTGTACCACTTGTTTTTGCACTTTTTCCAGCAAGCGGGGCACGGAAGTGAGGTAGTGGGGTCTGATTTCCCGTAGGTCTTTGATGAGGTGGTTGATGCTTTTGGTGTAGTAGATGGAAGCTCCCACAGCCATGTAGGTGTAGATTACCATCCGTTCAAAGACGTGACTGAGCGGCAGGTAAGAGATGACCTGATGTTTTCGGTTGACGGGAATGAGGGCTATGGTTGCTTTGATGTTGCTGATGATGTTTTTGTGGGAAAGCAGGACGCCTTTGGGCCGGCCGGTGGTTCCGGAAGTGTAGATGATGGTGCAAGGGTCATCTTCGTGGATGACTGCGCGGTAGGTTTCCAGTTGGGCCAGGTGGTTTTCAAGAGGTGTAGTTTGGAGGTCTTGGAGGCTGTGGAGGCCTTCCATGGGTTCAAGGCTGAAAAGCTCTTTGACGGAGGGCACCTTTTGGGTGGCTTCTCGGGCTTTTTCTTTGAGCTCTTCACCACCGACAAAGCAGTAAACTGCTTCGGAGTCGTGCAGGATATATTCCAAGTCAAAGGGTGTGGTGGTTGCGTGAATGGGAACGACGGCCAAGCCGACCTGATGCAGGGCCATATCCAGGATATTCCACCAAGCGCTGCCGTGGTTAGCCAGAATAGCAACTTTTTGGCCCTTTTTCAAACCCAGGTCGAGCAAGCCTGCGGCCGTGTACTGGATTTGTTTGATCAGCTCTTGGGTTGAAAAGGTCTGCCATCTTCCTAAGTGACGGTGAGCAATAGCAACCTTTTGAGGGTATTTGGCTGCCTGATAGGGTAAGATGTCGAATAGCCGCCTGAAATCTTCCATCTAGGGTTGGTTTTTCGTTTAGGGAGAGCTGAGGCGCGGGGTATAGAGCGGTTGTTTAGAGCATGGCTTGCAGTTTGATTTGTAAGCCAATTTGATCGTGAATGAGTCGGTCTTTAGCCGTCCCGATAATACCTGATTTATAGGTGATGTCCCACTGGGTGCGATCTACGGTAAATTTGGGCGTGGTAACATCAACGCTTTGTTCGGTAAAGTGCACTTGAGCGGGGATGGAAACGCTTTTGGTGATGCCTTTGATGGTGAGATTTCCCGTAACGAGGTAATTGGCATCGTCTCTGCCTTCCAGCGGTTCTACTTTGGTGATGACAAAAGAAGCGGTGGGATATTGGTCCGTGTCGAAGAAGTCGCTTGATTTGAGATGTGCTTCCAAGTCGCTTTTGTCGTCTCCCGTTTGGTCTGTGTTGTTGATGCTATTCATGTCGATGACAAATTCCCCTCCGCTTATTTGGCCGTTGGCGACCTGGATGTGTCCTTTTTGGAGTTTGAGGGTGCCGGTATGGTTTCTTCCGGGCTTGGTACCCTCCCAAAGGATTTCGCTGGTTTGGGTGTTGACCTGGAGTTGGGCTGTTTGGGGGGTATGCTGCTCGCTTTGTGCCTGGGTAGCCTCCCGAGCTTCAACTTGCTCGCCTTCAGGTGCTTGCTTGCAGGAAAACAGCAGTAGGATAGAGAGTGAAAAGATAGAAAGAAGTCCGTTTTGACTCATGTCTTTTTGTGTTTGAGGTTTGTAAGAAGGAGTTAAAATGACTAATGGAAGACTAAAGGCTCCCTTCTAAAAGGATACAAGGCATTGGATTAAAAGGTTTTGCGTAATTTTAGGCAAAATTGGGGAGTTTTCCATTCCCTGCATACTCGTAGTGAAATGGCACAGTGTGTTTGTGCTGCTCCAATTTCTCACATTTCAGGCGAGTAGAAACGTATGAGCATGCGTCTCTACATATCCCAAACTCGGGTGGTTTGGATCTGAAAAACAAAAAAAACTATGAAGTCTGTTTACTACGCTTTTAAGTATGTACTGCTGTTGATTTCTTTGATCGCATGGCCTTTTGCCGGCAAGGGTCAGGTGGTTCCCGACGCAGGTGCAGTAGAGTGTTTTTTGGTAGGCACGGGAGGAGTGATGACTGATCCGGGGGGGGCAGGTGGAAGCGATTCACCGGGTTCACCAGGTAATTATCCCAATTGTGATTGTATAACGACGACTACGCTTTGTCCCGTGGACGATACTCCATTGACCCTTGATTTTTACAGCTTCAATGTGGGGGTTGCTTTTGATTGGCTGGTCATTTTGGATGGTGATAATCCGAATAATGAGCAATATCCTTATTCCGTTTTGGATGATCCGGGTAATGCGGCCCTGCAGTTGTTTAACAATTCCAATGGCCAGGCCGGATATGGTGGTGCCGATCATTACGGATCCGGGGCCGAGATAGGCGTCGGATCCTTGCTGCAAATGGGTAGTACCAGCTATACCGCTACCAATGCTACGGGTTGCCTCACTTTGGTCTTCAGAGCATCGGGGACGGTGGATAAAGCGGGTTGGGAAGCTTCTCTTTCCACGGCGGGTGGAGCAGGCCATCCGGGAGATGATGTGAGCTGCGATGTGTCTATTTCCTGCTTTCCTCCGGGCAACCCCTATGTTTTCAACGTTACACCCTCCAGTGCGGAAGTGAGTTGGAATACAGTTAGTGGCGCTACGGCCTATCTGGTGGAATTCGGCCCGGCGGGTTTTGTTCCCGGCACGGGTGTTTTTGCTTCGACTACGGACAACAGTTTCTTGCTTGACGGATTGTCAGAAAACAGCTATTACGATGTTTACGTTTATACCGATTGCGGCGGAGGTGATGTCAGCATTCCGGTAGGGCCCTTGAACTTCAATACTCCCTGGATTAATCCTCCTGCTGTTTGTTCTTATACTTTGGAGCTTTACGACTCTTTTGGCGATGGTTGGAATGGAGCACAATTGGAGGTGAACATCAATGGCGATGTACAGACCTATACTTTGCTCAATGGGAATTTTGGTTCTTTTTCCCTGGACGTCTTGGATGGCGTGCCGATTATCATGAATTACTCTTCGGGTTTTTTCGAATCCGAGGTGAGTTATACGCTTTTTGACTCAGACGGCAATCCCGTTTTTTCAGATGGCCCCTTGCCCACTGTGGGCGAAGTGTATAACGCTCCAGCTTTCTGCCCGGCTTGTCCTGCCGTTTCCATAAACAGCATTGAAGTTACGGATGTAACGACCAACAGTGCTACCATAAGTTGGAATGATAATGGTGTAGCAGAACAGTACGTTGTCGAATACGGCCCTACAGGCTTTCCGCAAGGCTTTGGTCAGATGGTAACCACCAGTGCGAATTCCGTTACTCTTACGGGTTTGAATTCCTTTCTTTCCTATGAATTTTACATCTCAGCCGACTGCGGCGAGGATGGCAACAGTGCTGTCGTAGGGCCATTTAACTTTCAAACGGAAAGTGGAAATACCGGTGGAGATGTTTGCACCTACACCTTGCAGTTTCACGATTCTTTTGGTGATGGTTGGAATGGGGCTTATTTGACCATAGAGCAAAATGGCGTCAGCACCGATTATACTTTCACTAGTGGTTCTGACATTTCGTATCAGGTCGATTTGATCAGCAATTTGCCGGTTATCATTTCTTATTCGCCCGGCTTTTTCGAAAGCGAAGTAACCTACGAAATTTTGGATCCCGATGGCAACATCATTTATGAAGACGGTCCGTTTCCCACAACCGGAGTTGTCTTTCAATTTATAGCTTGTCCTACCTGTTTAGGTCCTACCAATTTCCATGTGGTCGATGTCAATGCCGACAATGCCCTTTTGGCCTGGGAGGAAGCGGCAGAATCCGGAGAATACACCTTGGAATACGGCCCGATAGGGTTTACATTGGGTACGGGCACCAGCACGGTACTGAGTGCCGCAAGCAGCATGCAATTGAGCGGCTTGGAAGAAAACACCTATTACGAGGTCTATCTCAGCTATACTTGCTCCAGTGGAGAAGTTGGAACTCGTTTGGGGCCTCTGCTGATACACACATTGTGGTACAACGATGTGGGCATTTCTGCCGTGCTCTCTCCGACAGATACGAGCTGTGTACTCGGTGCTGCCGAAACGGTAACCGTGGGCATGCACAATTACGGGCAAAACCCGCAATCACTCATACCCTTTTTCTACGCAGTCAATGGCGTTCAGGCTCCCATACCCTTCCCGACAGACGGGTTTTATACCGGTGTAATCAGCAATGACAGCACTGAGGTAATCGACTTTGAAACAATGTTTGATTTTTCCTCTCCGGGGTACTATTTGCTGCAGGCATGGACCGAATTGCCCGAAGACAGCAATTTGCCCAATGACACCTTTACGATGGAGTTGGTTACGGCAGATGCTCTCCCGCTGGTCGAAGATTTTGAAAGTGGGGTTTTGGCCGAAGGTTGGAGCACATCCTCTTTCAATCCGGTTTATCCGCCAAACAGCCACAACAACCCCACCTCTGTTTTTGGTGTCAACCTGTATTCTTTTTCCAACTCCGCCTTTTTGGAAACCAACAGAGTCGGTCCTTTAGGGCCTAACGAAACCCTGACTTTTGAATATCGCTATGTAAATTGGTTTAACGGCACCATAGCCACTGATCTGGGCCCCAATGATAAACTGGAAGTCCTGATTTCTACAGATTGTGGCGTCAGTTGGATACCTGTTTATACCATTGACCAGAGCAACCACACTCCTACAACGGATTTCACGGAAGTGAGTATTGATTTGGGTATTTTTGCCGGCCAGGCCATTGATGTGCGTTTTGAAGCGACTTGGGGCAGTGGAGATTATTGGTTGGATTTAGACAACATCAACGTTACGGGTTGTCCTCAGAGTTTTATCTTGTCTGCCAATATCCAAGATGCTACGGGAGATGATGAGAATGGCAGCATTTCCCTCAATCAGGTCTTGGGAACGCCGCCTTTTACCTACATTTGGTCGAACAGTATGATTGGGCCCAGCATCACCAATTTGCCGGCAGGCGATTATACAGTTACCGTTACTGATGCCAACGGTTGTCAGGAAGTGGCTATTTATACGGTACAAAGCGTAGTCAGTACGCAGACTCCCGATTTTATTCGGCGTTTGAGCCTTGCTCCTAATCCCACCAATGGCAGGGCTGTTCTTGATATTCTTTTGCAGCAGCCTGCCGATTTGCAGGTGGATGTTTTTTCCGCTTTGGGACAGCCTGCAGGACACTACGAGCAGGCGGGAGCCTTGCAATTCAGGCAGGAGATTGATCTGTCGAACTATCCGGCGGGCATGTATTACCTGCGCATACAGACGGCAGAAAACACCCATTTAGCTAAACTTTTGCTGACTAAATGATGTGTAGTTAGGGGGATGTGTGGCGCATCCCCCTAATTTTTTTGCCATGAGGATAGGCATTGTTTGTTACCCTACTTTTGGCGGATCTGGTGTTTTGGCAACGGAGCTGGGCTTGGCCTTGGCCGATAAGGGACATCAAGTGCATTTCATTACCTATCGCCAACCGGCACGTCTCAACGTCTTCCAGGAAAACGTCTTTTACCACGAGGTTTGTGTGGCTGATTATCCGTTGTTTGAGTACCCGCCTTATGATACGGCTCTGACCAGCAAGTTGGTCGATGTGGTGCGCTTTGAAAAATTGGACCTCTTGCATGTTCACTATGCCATTCCTCATGCTGCGGTGGCTTATATGGCGAAGGAAATTCTCAAAAGCCATGGCATAAATATTCCGGTGATTACCACTTTGCACGGAACCGATATCACAGTTGTCGGGCATATTCCCACTTTTGCTCCCGTTGTGGAATTTTCCATTGACCGTTCCGATGGCGTTACAGCCGTATCTCAAAGCCTTAGAGAAGATACGTACAAGCTGTTTGATATCCATAAGGAAATCAGGGTCATTTACAATTTTGTCGATTTCTCTCGCTTTCGCAAATGCAACAAAGACCACTTTAAAAAGGCTATAGCTCCGGAAGGAGAACGCATTTTGGTACACACCTCTAACTTTCGGAAAGTCAAGCGGGTAGATGATGTAGTGAGGGTTTTTGCCAAAGTGCGGGAAAAGATTCCCGCCAAGCTTTTGTTGGTAGGCGATGGGCCGGAGCGACACAAAATCGAGGAGCTTTGCCGCCAATTGCATCTTTGCGATGAGATTCGCTTTTTGGGTAAGCAGGATGCCATAGAAGAACTGCTTTGCATAGCAGACTTGTTCTTGTTGCCTTCCGAGCACGAAAGTTTCGGCTTAGCCGCTTTGGAAGCCATGGCCTGTGAAGTGCCTGTTATCTCTTCCGATACAGGTGGTTTGCCCGAAGTTAATGTGCACGGCAAAACCGGCTTTTTGTTACCCGTAGGTGATGTGGACGCTATGGCCCGATATGCTTTGGAGATTCTCAAATCGGATGAGACCCTGGCCGGTTTTCGGCAAAATGCCTTGGCTCAAGCCCGTCAGTTTGACCTCTCTGTCATTCTCCCGCAGTATGAAGACTTCTACCGGGAGATTTTGCAGAAAAGCAAAAAAGCGCAAAATGTTGCCGCTTTGAAATAAACATTTTCTCTTCGCTAAGGTCTTATTTTCACAGCCAAGGAGTACAGGCAGGCGACAAATCTCAGCAGCTGCATGTAAAAGACTATTTGCCGGCCTTCTACGCCTTCAGCATGCTGCCTGAAGAGTTGGAAATCGGAGAGTATTTGGCGAAAGCCCCAACAGTTTTTGTAACTTTTTGGCTTCTTAGGCCCGTTTTGCTGTGGAGGGGCAAAAAAAGCCTACCTTTGTAGAAAAAGCACGTATCATGAAAACGCTATTGTTGTTTAACTTTTTCGGGCCGGAAATGCTGGTCGTTTTCTTTGCCATTCTTTTGCTGTTCGGCGGCAAGAAAATTCCCGAACTGATGCGAGGGTTGGGCAAAGGCATCAGTGAGTTTAATCGGGCTCGCTCGGCGGTGGAACACGAACTGAAGGAGGGCATGAAGGAAGAGGAGCGCAAGAAAGCGATTCCGAAAGCGGGGGAAGAAGACGTCTGAGCTTAAAGGCGTATTCATTTTTCTATGAGTCAGTAGGGTAGGCCTTTCGGCAAATGAGATACGCCTTCCCGCAATAATTTGTGTATGAAATTTCCGGAGCCGCTTTCGGTGAGAGAGGTTGCTCGCCTTATTCATGCCCGTATTCTGGGCAATGAGGATTTAATGCTCACCGGCATCAATGAGATTCACAAAGTAGAAGAGGGGGATGTTACTTTTTCCGATGTGGAAAAGTATTTTCAGAAAACGCTGAAGTCTGCCGCTTCGGCAGTCATCTTGAACCGCGAAGTAGATGTGCCCGAAGGCAAGGCCATTCTCCTGTGTGAAAATCCTTTTGAAGCTTACGATTCCCTGGTACGGCGCTATCGGCCTTTTCGGCCTTTGACGACGCAAATCAGCGATACGGCTCGCATTCATCCTTCGGCAGTTATCGAACCCGGGGTCGTTATCGGGCACGAAGTGGAGATTGGCCCGGATTGTTATATCCAGGCCAATGCTTACCTTGGCGATTACAGCGTATTGG
>Ga0256841_1004012_pt1 | contig 10806 bp, 10 predicted proteins | sample 356308metaG_FD_185971 | JGI IMG/M metagenome (GOLD analysis project Ga0256841, IMG submission 185971) | Hydrothermal vent microbial communities from Mid Atlantic Ridge, Atlantic Ocean - 356-308 | ecosystem: Environmental > Aquatic > Marine > Hydrothermal vents | place: Atlantic Ocean: Mid...
GGAGACTTCTTTTCTGATAGAAATCTTTGATAATTTTTACCACTTCATCCGGGTCGTCGGTCAAATGGATTAAATCCAAATCTTTGGAACTTATATAATGATATTCTTCATCCAATTTTTCTTTAATCCAGTCAATCAAACCTTCCCAAAATTTCGTGTCAAAAAGAATGACGGGAAATTTATCGATTTTTTTGGTTTGGATAAGGGTTAAAGCTTCAAAAAGTTCGTCCATTGTTCCAAAACCGCCGGGCATCACGACAAAAGCTTGTGCATACTTGACAAACATTACTTTACGAACAAAGAAATATTTAAAATCGACTAATTTATCGGGATCGATAAAAGGATTGGCTTCTTGTTCAAACGGTAAAATAATATTCAAGCCCGCAGAAGCACCTTTTCCTTTTTGCGCACCTTTATTGGCAGCTTCCATAATTCCGGGACCTCCTCCGGTGATAATTCCAAAACCTTCTTTGGCTAATTTTTTGGCAATTTTAACGGCAATTTTATAATGCTCCGCACCTTTTTTTGTTCTAGCGGAGCCAAAGATGGTTACCGATGGACCGATTTTATTCATTTTTTCAAAACCTTCAACGAATTCGGACATTACTTTGAAAATTTGCCAAGAATCATTGGTTTTGATTTCATTCCAATCTTTTTGTTTTTTCTTTGCTATCATATTTTCAATTTTTCAAACGGGCTAAATTACTAAAATTTCTTGGTTCTGTAAGGATTTTGACCGTTTTCTTCTGCTTCTTCCAAGATTTGAAGGTAGGATTTGTATCGGGATAACGGAATATTTCCTTGTTCTACTGCGGGTATTACTGAACATCCGGGCTCATTGATATGTTTACAATTGTTGAACTTACACTCGCTTTTCAATTGAAAAATTTCGGGAAAATAGGAATCAATTTCATCAGGTTCCATATCGATAATTCCAAAACCGCGAATACCCGGCGTATCTATAATTTGTCCACCAAAATCCAAATCGAACATTTCGGCAAAGGTAGTTGTATGTTTTCCTTGCTTGTGAAATTCGGATATTTCGGCGGTTTTAAGGTTCAATCCGGGATGAACGGCATTGATTAAACTGGATTTTCCCGCCCCTGAATGTCCGGTAAACATAGAAGTTTTGTTTTTCATCAAATCTTTTAACCAATCGACATTATATCCGGTTTCAGCCGAAATTTCATAGACGGGATAGCTCGCTTGGATATAAATATTTTTCAGTTCGTCTTTCTTTCTTTCCCATTCGGGATTTCCATTGACCAAATCTATTTTGTTGATAAGAATAACTGCTGGAATATCATAAGCTTCGGCGGTTACCAAGATTCTGTCGATAAAAGTAGTGGTGGTTTCGGGATTTATAACCGGTGCCACAACAAATACTTGATCAATATTTGAAGCCAAAATGTGATATTGTTTGGATAAATTAATCGAACGACGCAAGAGATAATTTTTTCTGGGATGAATATGCGTAATGATTCCGCTTTTGTTGTCTTGGTCTATTTCATAATCTACAAAATCACCCACAGCCACAGGATTTGTCGTTTTTATTCCTTTGATACGAAATTTTCCTCTTAGACGACACTCAATCCAATTGCCTTCCTCGTTTTTTACTTTGTATTGTTTACCGGTTGATTTGTAAACACGCCCTTTCATTTTTGTTCTTTTTCTTTAAAAACCTGATGCTGAATTTTCAAACTCTCTTGGTGTAATAGTCGATAAATCTGATTGATAAAATTCTTATCGATTTGTTTTTCTTGTGCAAAATTTTGAGTTTTGTTCAAAATATCCAACCAGCGTTCTTTTTGATAAATGGAGATATTTTCCAAAAATTTTAATGCGGCAATTTCTTTGGTTTTGGTTTCGCGTTGTGCGAGAATTTCAATCAAATCTCTATCCAACTCATCGATTTCATCTCTTAAAAGTTTTAATGATTTCAGTAGTGCAGGGTCAAAAGCTCTATCTTTTGGAATTTCCAATCGGGTTATAATTTCGTCCAATTGTTCGGGCGTTACTTGTTGGCGGGCATCACTCCAAGCTTTGGGCGGATTGATGTGCGTTTCTATCATTAATCCGTCAAATTTCAATTGAATAGCGGTTTGGGCAATATCAAAAACCATTTCGTTCTTTCCCGAAATATGAGAAGGGTCGTTGATAATCGGTAAACTGGGATATTTGGTTTTCAAATCGATAGGAATTTGCCAAAGCGGTTCGTTTCTGTATTTCATTTTTTTGTAACTGGAAAAACCGCGATGTATGGCTCCCAATTTTTGAATTCCGGCTTTTTCTATTCGTTCCAATGCTCCAATCCACAAAGCCAAGTCGGGATTAACGGGGTTTTTTACCAAAACAATCGTATCGACTCCTTGAAGCGCATCCGCAACTTCTTGAACGGCAAAAGGGTTTACGGTAGTTCGGGCGCCAATCCATAAAATATCTATATCGTGTTGGAGTGCCAATTCTACGTGTGTGGGATTGGCAACTTCGGTAGCCGTTAGTAAACCGGTCTCTTTTCCGGCATTTTTTAGCCATTTCAATCCAATCGCACCAACTCCTTCAAAGTTTCCGGGACGTGTTCTGGGTTTCCATATTCCGGCTCTCAAAACATTTCCACGAGCTTTTTTTACGCCGATAGCGGTTTGCAAAACTTGTTCTTCGGTTTCCGCACTACAAGGTCCGGCAATGACCAATGGAATATTTCCTGAAATTTCTTTTATCCAATGGTCATATTTTCTTTCTCTGGTCATTAAGGTTGTTTTTAGTTTTTATTCAACAAAATTTTATTAACAATTTTAGTTCCTTTATTTTTTATAATTCCTTCTTGATTGGTAATGAGCACTTCATTTCCTCCGGCTTGTAGAAAATTTAAAGCGGCTTTTATCTTTGGTGCCATATTTCCTTCACCGAATTTTCCTTCTTTCAAATATTTTTTTGCTTCGTTTTCATCCAAAATTTCCAAAGCCATTTGCTCGGGAGTTCCGTAATTCAGATAAACATATGGAACATCTGTAAGTATGATAAACCGGTCGGCATTTATTTGCTTGGCTAGTAGCGCACTTGCCAGATCTTTATCGATTACGGCTTCCTCGCCTTGAAGCATTCCGTCTTTAATGGAAACGGGAATTCCACCACCGCCTACGGCAATTACAATAGCACCCGAATTTGCCAAAAGTTTTATGGTATTTTTGTTGGCAATATCCAATGGTTCCGGAGAAGGAACAACACGTCGCCATCCTTTTTTTTCGTTTTTAATTTCTTCTTTGAAAATCCAGTTTTTTTCTTTGCGGAGTTTCTTCACTTCATCAATGTCGTAATAAGTTTTTCCTACCCTTTTGGTTGGATTTTGAAAAGCCGAATCGTTTTTATCCACTTCGACCATAGTATTAAGTGAAATAACTTCTCTTTTGATATTGTTTTTTTTCAAAATATTATAAAGTTCGCTTTGTATCATATAACCGATTTCACTTTGTGTATTGGCAACTGCAACATCCAAAGGCACAGCCGGAACCTTATAAATTTGTTCTCCCGCATCATTTTTTAGTAAAATATTCCCAACTTGCGGTCCGTTTCCATGTGTAATAACCAATTGGTTTCCTTTTTTTATTAAAGGCAATATGGAATGGAGTGTTTGACGTATATTTTCTCTTTGTTCATCGGTAGTGCCTTTTTGTCCGTTTTTCAATAAAGCATTTCCTCCGAGGGCTATGATGATTAATTTATCCATTGATCAATTTTTTTTGAAAATGCGAATATACTAAATATAACCTGAGATTTGGAATAATTTTGAATAAAAAAACCGCTTGTTTAAGCGGTTTTTCTAAGCCATGTTTTTTTAAATTCTAAATATCGTCAAAGCTAACGTCGGTAAAGTCATCAGTTGAGAGATTCTCTTCTTTTTGATCTTCATCTTGTTTGGCTTCTTTGTTTTCTTCGACAATTTCTGATTGGTTTTCCGGGTTAAAATCTTTTTGATGTTTTTCGGAAATTACTTCTTCACCTTTTTCTTTGATGATGAAATTGGTTACATCGTCCAAAAGCTCTTTAAACTTTCCAAAATCTTCTTTGTAAAGATAAATTTTGTGTTTTTTGTAATGGAAAGTTCCATCTTCATTCATGTTTTTTTTACTTTCGGTGATGGTCAAATAATAATCACCCGCTTTGGTCTCTCTTACATCAAAGAAATAAGTTCTTCTACCTGCTCTAAAAACTTTAGAGTAGATTTCTTCTGGTTTGGTGTATTCTTTTTCACTCATTTTCCAACAATCTTTAGATTAATTTATGCTACAAAACTAATAAAAATAATTTTTAAACAAAAAAATAATTTTTTATTTATTTATTTTGCAAATAAAACTTAACTTTGCGACACATTTTTTATTGTTGATTGAATTATGCTAAATCGTAGAAATATACGCTCCAAAGTGATGCAAGGAATATTTGCTTATCAAGGTTCCGGTTCTGATAATATTCCAAAAAATGAAAAACTTCTTTTTCAAAGTTTTGAAAATATATACAAACTTTATATTTTATTGCTGTTGTTTTTGATTGCTTTACGTGAGCGAGCTAATGAAGAAATTGAAGTAGGATTGAATAAAAATTTCCCGACACATGATGATTTAAATCCCAATTATAAATTTGTGAATAACCGAATTTTGCAAATGCTGTTTGACAACTCATTTATCAAGGAATTTAAGGAAAAAAATCGATTGAATAAATGGGAAGTGAATAAGGAATTGGTTGATTTGGTTTGGAAAAAAATAAAAAAATCCAAACTTTATAAAGAATATATGAATTCAGGAATCAATTCTTTTACCGAAGACAAAGATTTTATATTGAATTTATATAAAAATTTTATAGCTCCCGAAGAAAAACTTCATGAAAGTTTGGAAGCGGATGAAAGTCATTGGGCGGATGACATTGCCATTGCCAATACTTTGGTAATGAAAACTATTTCAGCGCTTAAAGAAAATGATTACTTTCAAAGCTTACCCGAATTATTTAAGGACGAGCAAGATAGAGAGTTTGCCAAAGATTTGTTCAGAATTGTTATTCAAAATGATGAAAAACTCAATTCGTTAATAAAGGGAAAAACGCCCAATTGGGATTTTGAAAGAATTTCTTTAATCGATAAGCTGATTTTAAAGATGGGATTGACCGAATTTTTATATTTTCCCTCCATACCACCTTCTGTTTCCATGAATGAGTATGTAGAATTAGCTAAAGAATTCTCGACACCTAAAAGCAATATTTTTATCAATGGTGTTTTAAATAAAATTTATAAGGAATTGGACAAAAAAGGAGAAATTAAAAAAAATATCAGAGGAAGAATTAAAAAATAAATATTATGAGAAAATTACTTTTATTTGTATTTACAGGTTTGTTATTTGCTGCTTGTAATAATGATAACCCCGCTTCAAAAATTAAAGAAGAAAATGTAGAAAAAGCCAAGCAAAAAATGGCTGAATTAAACAAGTTTCCAACCATGGAATTTGATGTTAAAGAAGTGGATTTCGGAACACATCATGAAGGTGAAATTTTGGATACGGTTTTTCATTTTAAAAATACGGGTGAAGTGCCATTGGTCATTACCAATGTAAAAACCAGTTGCGGTTGCACCACTCCTTATTGGCCTAAAAAACCGATTAAACCCGGAGAAAGTGATGTGATAAAGGTGCGTTTTAATACCAATCATAAACCGGGAAAACAAACCAAAACCATTACTATCTATGCCAATACGAAAAATTTAACCGAATCTATTCGTATTAAGGCATATAATATTCCAAAAGATAAAAAAGGAAAAGAAAAATTGGATCGAGTAAATAAAATTCTCAATAACAAAATCGATCCTAAGAAATTAGGAATTAAATAAAATCCAAAAGTTAATAAGTGGATATATATTAAAGTCAATCGAACCAATTGGCTATTGATATTCTATTGGGATATGGATGCTAGGAAACAATTTACAATTTCAGTTTTATTCTTTGCCGCAATTGCTCTTTTAGGTTTAACTTTAAGAGCAGTTCCGGCATTTGAACTATCTTTAAATTTTAAAAACTTTTTGCATGCACATTCACACGTAGCGTTTTTAGGTTGGTTGCATGGCGCTTTTGTGAGTTTTGTATCTTATATTTTTTTGCATGATAAATTGCAGACCAAAACTTTCAAGTTTATTTATTGGTTTACCATTATCAATATAATCGGGATGTATTTTTCTTTTCCTATTCAGGGCTATAAATTGTTTTCCATTATATTCTTGTCATTATTTCTTATTGGCACCTATTTCTTTCTTTACTACTTTTTTAAAAATAAAGAACAAACCGAAAAATATCCGGCAACTTACAAATTTATTAAAGCAGGACTTTGGTTGCAATTTTTATCGAGTTTAAGTCCTTGGTCCTTGGTTTTTGTTTTGAAATTGTTTGGGAAAAATTCTCATTTTTATAAATATGATATTTTTTATTACCTTCATTTTCAATACAACGGATGGTTTTTATTTGCATTATTCGGGTTGAGTTTTTATTTATTGGAAAACAGAGGAATTCATTTGAATAGAAAACAAGTTCAAAAGATTTATCGGTTGATGTTAATCGCTGTTTTTTTTGGATATTTTTCCAATACCCTTTGGGCAAATCCCGGGATTTTTTTTAATATTTTATCTATGATAGGCGCCATAGCCGAAATTTGGGCACTTTTTATTCTCCTTCAAGTTTTATTGCGTTATCATAAATTTATTCAAAATATTATTGACAAATTTTCTTTTCAAATTTTTATGTTGGTTTTATTGACATTATTTGTCAAAGCCGTTTTGCAATTTACAGGTTCTGTGCAATATTATGCCGATTTATCCTTTCAGATACGAGATTTTATCATCGGTTATTTGCATTTGGTTATGTTGGGTATTTTTACTCCGTTTCTTTTGATTTTGGCTCATGAAATCGGATTTTTTAGCTTGCAAAAAAAATCATTTTTGGTGTTTTATACCGGATTTATTCTTACGGAAACTTTGATTTTTATAAGAGCAAGTTTGATTTGGTTTGGCATACAGTTTCCTGATGAATTATTTTCCAAAATTTTATTTTACTTAACAGTTATTTTATTTTCAGGAGTTCTGTTGATTACAAGAGACGTTTTAAAATCACAAAAAATTGAAAGCTAAAAAAATATATTACGAATACGATTTTCAAGTAAAAAATCCCGAATTTTTTCGAGATATTTTAATTGCGGTGTTAGCAGAAAACGATTTTGAAGGTTTTACGGAAACATCCGAAGGATTTTTGGCTTATATTGATAAGGAAAAAGATGTAGAGAAAATTTTGACCGATTTTCAAGATTTCTATGATTTTACCATTAAAGAAATTTTGCCACAAAATTGGAATAAAAAATGGGAAAGTATCATACAACCATTAATTATTGAAAATCAGGTTTATATCAAAACTTCATTTCATCCTGAAAAGGATTTTCCCTACATTATAAATATAGACCCGAAAATGAGTTTTGGAACCGGTCATCATGAAACAACAGAATTGATGATTAGACAAATGCTCAATATGGATTTTGTTGGAAAAACCGTAATTGATATAGGGGCGGGAACAGGTGTATTATCCATTTTGGCTGAGCAATTAGGTGCGCAAAAAATTTTTGCAGTCGATATAGATGAATGGTCATTTGATAATATGCAAGAAAATTTTGAAAAAAATCTTACAAAAAAAATTGAAGCTTTTTGGGGAGATGCTACTTTGCTCAAAAAATTTCCAAAAGTTGATATTGTTTTGGCAAACATCAACCTGAATGTTTTATTGGAAGATTTTGATTATTATAATGAAGCTTTGAAAAATGATGGAGAATTACTTATGAGCGGTTTTTTAACCGAGGATATTCACATATTAAAAAAACAAGCCAAAAAATATGGTATGATATTTGAGAAATTATTAGCTAAAAATATATGGCAGAGCATACTTTTTTCAAAATAGTATGAATTAAAAAAAATTTTTTATCTTTAACTTTTCAAATAACACAATTATGGCAGAGAAACATCAACCTAAAAATTTTGAAAAAACTTCTGAAACGAAGTTATACAAAATTATCCTATTCAATGATGACGTAAATTCCTTTGATTATGTGATTGAGTTGCTTATGCGCTACTGTAATCATACGCTTTATCAAGCGGAACAATGTGCGTTGATGACTCATTATAAAGGAAAAAGTATTGTAAAAAAAGGAAGTTTTGATGAACTTGAACCTATTGCAAATACACTTTTGGATAAGGGTTTGAGTGTTGAAATCGAATAAATTTTTTGTGTTTTATGATTAAAAATTATCAAAATATTTTCAAAAATTTCCAGAAATTGCTTTTCGGACTAGCTTTTATATTCTCATTTTTTCAAGTAAATGCACAAAATTTTATAATTCATAAAGTAAAATCGGGTGAAACAATTAAAGATATAGCAAAGGAGTATCATTTGCCACCATCCGAAATTTATCAATACAATACATCATTAAAACCCGGAGATTCCCTAAAAGAAGGTATGAGTATTTTAATACCCAAAGAAGAAACCAGAAATCTACCTTTAGATTCTGTAAAAGTATCCGGAAATATCATTGACTATAAATATCATACTGTTGGGGAAAATGAAACTATTTATGGTTTATCAAAAAAATATCATTCCAAGATTGAAGCTATAAAAAAACTGAATAAAATTGAAGGTTTTAATATTAAATTGGGTCAAATCATTATCATCCCAATATATGCCGATAAAAATGGGCTTAAACAAATAGATACATTGAAGTATACTTATTATATTGTAAAACCCAAGCAAGGAAAATGGCGCGTAGCTTATGATCATGGAATTACCATTGATGAGTTAGAACGTTTAAATCCGGAAATCAAGGATAAAAATCTTTTGGTAGGACAAAAAGTTGTTGTTCCCAAATACCGACCAGCTAGAGTTGAAGAAGTTCGTGATGAGAAAAATTATATCTATCATGATGTTCAAGCACATGAAACCCTTTTTTCCTTAGCCAAACAATACCATACAACCCAAGAAAAAATTAAGGAACTTAATCCTATTGTTAAAGATGGTTTGAAAACCGGACAAACACTGAAATTGGATAGAAAACAGTTTGAAGACGGGCAACAAGATTTTAGTAAATACATATATCATCAAGTAAAACCCAAAGAAACATTATTTAGTCTTGCAAAAAATTATAATATAACGCAAGAAAAAATCAAAGAATTAAATCCGGTGTTAATAGATGGTTTGAAAATTGGACAAATTATCCGTTTCCCTAAAAATAAAGAGACGAATAAAAATGAATTACCAGTAGATCAGCTTTTTGTATATCATACCGTTCAAGCTTTGGAAACTTTATTTGGTTTATCCAGACAATTTGGTGTCAGTCAAGAAGAAATTATTAAAGACAATCCCATTATCAAAGAACAAGGACTAAAAACCGGTCAGATTATCAAAATCAGAAAATCCAGTTATGATAACTCAAAATTAGCTGTAAAGGATAGTATCTTTGAAAAAACCGGTCAATTAAAAATCAATTTATTAGATAGTATCAATAAGCAAAAAGAATATAAAATAGCCATTTTATTACCTTTTAAAGTTAAGGAAATCAATAAATTACAGGAAGATGAAAAATGTGATAAACTTTATGGAAATACCCTACTGGATTATTATTCCGGAATGAAATTGGCTATCGATTCATTGAAAACTTATGGGATGAATATCAAATATGATGTTTTTGATACTCAAGCATCTCCTTTTGTTACCGGTAAGATATTGGAAACCACTGATTTATCAGATTATGATTTTGTCATAGGACCTCTTAAAACAGAAAATATCGAAAAGGTGGCCACAACCCTTGAATTGGACAATACTCCTGAAGTAGTAAATAAATACAAAGGCAATAAAATATTTAGAAATTTGGTGATAACAACTTCTGATCATTCAGGTTTGCAAGAACATTTGACAAATTATCTCAATGAACAACTGTCGGATGATAATAAAAGACTTACAATTATTTATGATGAAACCAAACAAAATATTGTAGATACCTTATCCAATAAATTGAGCAAAAAACCCAATTTATTCAAAGCCAAGAAAACCAAAAAAGGATTTTCAATCTACTTAGATAATCTATCTAAAAAACTTATCAAAGACAAACAAAATTATGTTCTATTAATAACAGATGATACTCCTTTAATTTTTTCAGCATTATCTGCTTTGAATTCTTTGAAAGACTCATATAAAGTTACCTTATTTACTCTAGACGATAAAAGATTGTATGAAGACCAAACCAATGATAGAACCAACACCTTTTTGTCTAACTTGAATTATCATTTTCCTTCCAAAATGTTGCGTTTGATGGATGCCGATCTAAAAAAATCATTTTTGCATCACTATCATATCATGCCCGGTTTTGCGGCTGTTAATGGTTTTGATACATTATTTGATTTATTAATACGTGCAGGCAATGCTGATAATCTGTTTGAAGGATTACAAAAAATTGGTCAAACCCAACAAACATCTAAGGTGTTTTTGTATGAACATCAACCTGAAAAAGGTTTTAAAAATGAAGCTTCAGTAATTTTGCGTCTAAATAAAGAGTTGAAATTAGAAGTTGTTGATTAGTTCATATTTTGAGTTGTTTAATATCCTTAATCAAATAATTAAATTCCTTAACAATTTCCCGAACAATTTCTCCAGCGGGTTTTACCTCATCAATAATCGACGATACTTGCCCGATTTCCAGTTCTCCATCGACTAAATCTCCTTCAAACATTCCGAGTTTGGCTCTGCC
>Ga0256841_1004013_pt1 | contig 10806 bp, 10 predicted proteins | sample 356308metaG_FD_185971 | JGI IMG/M metagenome (GOLD analysis project Ga0256841, IMG submission 185971) | Hydrothermal vent microbial communities from Mid Atlantic Ridge, Atlantic Ocean - 356-308 | ecosystem: Environmental > Aquatic > Marine > Hydrothermal vents | place: Atlantic Ocean: Mid...
GTAAGATTTCAAATCGTAATTCGGAATTTTCATTATCATACTATTCTAAAATGATCGACTAATACGCAACGGCGTTCCCTCGAAAAGCTCCTTGGTCTTGTCAATCCCTCGCCGGTCGGAGAGGCTATCGAAAATGAAGTATACCCTTCTCCCCCGAAACCGAGTCCCGAATAGTGGGGACCGTTTTTGATAAATATGGAGCAATCCATCTCCCTTGCCATACGGGAGAGATTATCGATATTGCGGGAGTGCATCGAGGCGGTATGGCGGTATCCGCGCTCACTCCACTTGGCGAGGTCGATTCCCTCATCGGCGGATTTGACTTTAACTACCGGCATTACAGGCATCATCTGTTCGGTAAGTACAAGGGGATGGTTTTTATCTACCTCCATTACCGCCAAACGGACCTTATCATCTACATTCATCCCTATCTTCGACAGGATAGTCGAAGCGTTTTTGCCGATTAATTCCTTGTTGATTATCCCTTCCTTCCCTGACCCGAATGTTTTTTCGAAAATTACTTTCTCAAGGCGAGCCGCCTGGGATCTGTTAAGTACAACAGCATTATTGTTTGCCATCGACCTGAGCAAATCAATCGTTACTTTATCCACGACAAAAGTGGTTTTTTCATCGATGCAGATTATATTGTTATCGAAAGACGCACCTGAAACAATATCGCGTCCTGCCTTAACGATATCAGCGGTCTCATCGACGACAGTCGGAGGATTCCCGGGGCCTGCGCAGATTGCTCTCTTGCCGCTTTGCATCGCCACCTTGACGACCCCCTCGCCGCCGGTCACCACCAATAATCTTATCCCGGGATGAATCATTAACTCCTGAGCGCTTTCGATTGTCGGTTCCACCACCGTTGCTATTAGGTTCGATGGACCTCCGGCGCTTATAATCGCCTTATTCAGCAAAAGAACATTACGAATGGATACATTTTTGGCTTTTGGATGAACATTGAAAACCACTCCATTACCGGCGGCAACCATCCCGATGGAATTACAAATAATCGAGGATGTCGGATTCGTCATCGGTGTGATTGCGCCGATGACCCCGAATGGAGCCGGTTCGATCAACGACAATCCTCTATCGCCGGAGCGGGCTATCGGGTATAGATCTTCGATACCCGGAGTTTTCTCCGCCACTAAAATGTTCTTTTTTACCTTATCCTCAACCCGTCCCAATCCGGTTTCTGATTGAGCCATCTCGGCGAGATAACGGGCGTTGTCCAACATCGATTTTCTGATGGCGGCGATAATCTTTTCCCGTTGAGTTAATTTAAGGCGGATAAATTCCTTCTGGGAGGCGGTGACTGCTTCGACCGCCGAATTTATATCCGGGAAGATACCTTCCCCCATTAGGTCAAGTTTGGGGTTGGAGGCGGGATTTCTTAAACCGGACAATTGTTCGGTGATTTTACGGGCTATCGCCTCTATTTGCTCATCAGTTAATTTAGCCATATATTTTCTATAAAAAAATCAAGTTAGCTCATTTTGAAATAATTAGCATTTTTGAAATCGTTCTATATTCCTTGCCATGAAAATTAAATTTTATTTTATCATCTTCAGTAATAATGGAATTATCAAAAAATTCGTCTATTCGCCGAAAAATGAAATCGAAATCCCTTTTTAGTTCCCAGCTATCTTCAGGTTTATTCTTATTTAATAATACTATGAATAATCGATTATCGGCTCCAAATCTTTGTGCGCCCTGATTTTCATAAAGCCACTTGATCAATTCTTTCTCATCGTTTGGCATACCCGATGAGACATATTTCTTCGGCAAATAGGTTATTTTCAAATCGAACGGGTGATTATCGAAAAATGTATCTATTCCCCCTTTGTTTTTCAAGGTAGGTATGACTCTTGGATGACTGCTGATATGGTCTTCTATTAATACGGTTGTCCAATGATTATACCAAGTTGAAATAACATATCCCTCTACATCATTGTATAAATAATTTTTGGCATTTAATAAAAGTTCATCGTATTTATAGAACTTTCTTACATACTCCCTTTGTATTTTGCCGTCCAGCTCGCCTTGTACCACTCCCCATTTGACTTCATTTACTTTCATTAATTCATGTTTCAGGATATCATCAGGGGTTATTTCTCGCCTTGCTTCGATTTTCTCTTGGTATTTTCGTTTTATAAACTTACGGATATCGTCAATTGGGATATTCAGTAATCCCGTTATCAAGTTATCAATAGTCCCTTTTGAATCCTTATTAAAAGAGTTAGCCAACTCTATCAGGTCGCTTTTCTTGATTGTTTGGAGGATAAGTTTTTTAAGTTCTGTCCTCTCGGAAATAGAGTCGTTCATATCTTTTGGAAAAGTAAAATATATTCGTGCCTGAAAATGTAATATCCGCCGGCAAGTGCGCGATAACGCCATAGGTTTTCCAAATTTCTCTTTGCACGGTTATTAACCATGTTCTTTACGATAATACTTTTCAATTTCACTTTGGCGGAGTTGAGTACCTTATCCATTACAAAAAATCCCAAAGGCACCCATTCCGATTTGGAATACTTATCGCCTATTATCACGGCGAGGTGGTGTTTATTTTCCAAAAGGTCGATATAGTTGGAAACCACTTTCCCAAATAATTCAAGGAATTCCTGTGTTGTTTTCGCATTGCTCAAATCCTCCGCCCTATCGCTGAATTTGATTATATCGTGGTAAGGGGGATGTATAATTATTAATTGTAATTTATTCTGATTATGATTTTTAAGGATTTCAGTAACCTGTTTTTTGGTTTCTTGTTTTACGCTATCTGCAATTATAATTTCCTGAAAGGTCCCTTTCGGGTCGAAGAAAGATTCTTGATTAAGTCTTTGTTCTGCGATTTTAGCTATTTCCGGTAATAATTCTATTCCTATCCCGGAACGGCCTAATTTTCTACATTCGATTAAAGTAGTTCCGCTACCCAAAAATGTATCCAAGATTACATCACCCTTTTTGGTGAATCTCCTCATTAATTGATTGGGGATCTGCGGGATGAAATTACCGTGATAATCGCCTTTGTGCGCCCCAGACTTATCCCGCTCACTAATTATCCAAAGACTATCGGTAAGGATATCCTCGTATTCTTTCCACTTTTTAAGATTTATTTCGTTAATTTTGGGCATAGCAACATTATCTCATCAAAAGGAATGGATTTCGCGATAGTATGATCCTACGAAACTAAACTTCCGCAACATCAGGTTCGGTTTCGACCTTACGGTATTTGATATCGCCCTCCACTTCCCAGCTGTCCACAATAGCCATAACTACCGCATCGCAAGGCCGCTTATCGGTTAAAACAGTCTGCCTTGCGGATGAGCCGGTAGCATAAAGAACTATCTCGCCCACGCCGGCACCGACCGCATCGGCGGCGACCACGAAACTATCGGATTCCTCACCTTCGATAGTAACCCTTCTCAAAAGGAGGAACTTAAGCCCCTCCATACTCTTTTCTTTATGCGTCGAGACAACCGTCCCGACAACTTCGGCAAGCAACATAATTTTCTTACACTTCGTTAAGCTTTCTTGGGTTTGGTTTCTGGAGCCCTACCGAGCGGTAAGACCGCATCCACATTAGAATGGGGACGGGCAATTATGTGTACCGCAACCACTTCGCCGACTCGTGATGCGCCGTTTTGACCGGCTTCGCAGGCTGCCTTGACCGCCGCCACATCGCCGCGGATTATGGCGGTTACATAACCACCGCCGGTTTTTTCATAACTGACCAATTCGACTTTCGCCGCCTTAACCATAGCATCCGCTGCTTCCACCATCGCCGGAAAACTCCGTGTTTCTATCATTCCTAACGCTTCAGCCATTGATATTCCTCCTTCTACTCAATGCGATATTTCTCATATTCAAAACATAAATTCCCGAAGCGGCCACGAACCTATTTTTTGACCACTCTGCCGGATATACTTTCAATTGCCTTCACCGCAGCGCGATAACCAATATCGATATCCCGTTCCTCGCCACCCAAATAAACCCTGCCGAAAGAGCCGAATGCCCGTACTTCAAGTATATTTATCTCCGCCGTTTTTTCAGCCTCATTAGCTGCCAACGCCGCATAAGCGGCCGGTTCAGTCTCCATAACATACAAGGTCTGTCCGGCGATTATCATATTTCCATGCCGCATTCTGTTGATAAGCTGGGTTTGATGATCATCGAGACGACGGATAACCTGACTCGATAAAATCCTCGGTTTCCACCTGTCCTCCTCCTTAAGCTCAAGAGCATCGAGGATCGCCCTGCCTGCCTGTCGCACATCCCCCTGCGAATCGGAATGAATTTCCAACAGACCGTAGAGTCGTTCCACTATTTGCATACCGGGTGTAACCTGTGTTGATTTCAAGGCTATATCGGTTATCCTGTTTATCTCGATTCCGGGGGAAATCTCCACATAAAGTGACGCCTGCCCGGCAACAGGCAAAAACCCCTGCGCAATGGTCCCCAAAAAGGCCGCATATTGCGGTTGGATGCTATCCAAAAAGACATACGATCTTAAATCAGGCAATTTTCTCTCCTCTATCTTCAACTAATTGGAAAATGTAACTTCTTTAGCCTGTTGGCTTATTTTGATGCCTGCCGATGCCCCGATTCTTGTGGCTCCCGCCTCTATCATCTTTTTTGCATCCGCGAAACTTCGTATTCCGCCGGCGGCTTTTACGCCCATCTTGGTCCCCTTGACCGCCTCGCTCATCAGCATAACATCATGAACCGTAGCCCCGCCAGGACCAAAACCGGTGGATGTCTTGACGAAATCCGCCCTGGCTTTTTTCGCCAATTGGCAGGCGCGGAATTTTTCCTCATCGGTTAGCAGAGCTGCTTCGATTATCACCTTCAACTTAGCTCCACCATCGCGGCAAGCTTCCGCAATTGCTCTGATATCCTTGAGCACATAGTCGTCATCGCCGCTTTTCAGCGCCCCGATATTTATTACCATATCGATTTCTTTGGCTCCATCGCGGATAACCCTCCGAGTCTCCATCGCTTTTATCTCCGATAATGTCGCCCCCAGCGGGAAACCAACCACCGAACAGACCTTGACTTCGCTGCCACGCAGGAGCTGGGAACACAATTTTATATAATATGGATTTACACAAACCGAAGCGAAACCATATTCTTTAGCCTCGCCACACAGTTTTTCGATATCCTTTTTGGTCGCTTCGGGTTTAAGGAGGGTATGATCGATATATTTGGCTATATCCGAAGGGATATTTTTCCCGTTAGGAGTGTATCCTATTCGCCCGGCGCCGGCATCGATAATTTCCTTTACCTTCAGCGGATCTATATCGGTCGGATGCCCATAATGAATAAAAATAGTCTTCCCATCCGAGCAGATGATATTTCCATCGACCGTGGAACAGGTTCCTCCTATCAGGAATTGCGCCTTTTCAGCTATCCTCTCCAGATCCTCGGAATCGAAGTCGCCCATCTCCGATAAGGTCGATGGTGGTATCGAAGTCGGAGGATGCCCTTTCTCGATGTCATTTATCATCGCCACCCGCTGTTTATGTCGATCAGCGGTGCATTCGGTTGTAAGCCATACATCGATAATCTGTTTTGCCAATTCAAATCCGATTAAACCGGCTCCGAGTGTCAATACATTGGCATCGTTATGCTCGCGGCTGTTTTTCGCCGAGGAAAGGTCATAGCATAAAGCGGCGCGAACCCCTTGAACCTTGTTGGCGACCATACAGGAGCCTATTCCCGCTCCATTTATCATAATCCCGCGCTCGCATTTCCCATCGCCCACTAATTTAGCGACAGCATAGGCGTAACGGGGATAATCGACGGATTTGGTGCTGTTTGTGCCGCAATCTTCGATTTCCTGCCCTTTTTCCATTAGATATTTTTTCAGTTTTTCTTTGAGTTCATAGCCGCCGTGATCGGCGCCGATTGCGATTTTCATTTCCTGCTCGCCTCAAAAACTTCTTTGCGCTTAATCTTATAAATTAAGCGCCTCAAATACTATATTGTCAAGGATTATATTCGTTAGATAAATTTTGCGAAGGGTGATTGACAAAGTTGGAATTTGATATTATATTTATCACTGCTTCATTGATGATTAGGCTCATAAAAATGACTTTAAACTTACTTCCTGTTCATCCTGAAATTAATTGTAATAAAAACATTTTGCATCGAAATGTCAAAAGGAGGTGATGTTAAAAGATTGTGTCATTCTAATTCTAATTTTCTTCATCGGATTTCAACCCCGTAATATATTAGAAAGGATTTCAAATGAGAAAAAGTCTGTTTATTTTGTTAATTGTTGTTTTGTTTTCCGCCACTATTGCGGTTTCGGGGAGCGTTATAAATCCATCATTAAATCACGATCAAGCCGTTCCGATGCCTTTACCCCAACCGAAAGCTCCCTTAGGTCCTCCGATTTCCGAAAACAAGGTAGTTACCTACGATATCGCAACCGGCGTCGAAACCAATTGGACAGTCTCCGCCGACGATATTTCCGAATACGCCTTTACTAAAGGCTTCAGGGGTGATACGCCAACAAACGGTAGTAGCGGATTTGATGATGAGGGAATTATCGATAATTATGGAAGCTTGACTCGTGTGAATAATCCGGAAGATTATCCATACCGCGTCAATTGTAAAATCTATATGACATTCCCCAATGGCTGGACTTATTTGGCTTCGGCGGTTTTAATCGATGATAATCATGCGCTTACCGCCGGACATTGCGTTTACAGTCAGGGGGATGGTGGATGGGCTACATCGATAGAAGTTATTCCGGCTTATGATAACGGCAGTGAGCCTTACGGATCGGCGTGGGCGACCAATTTGCTTTCTTGGAGCGGCTGGGTTTATAACGAGGATTTCAATGATGATATGGGGGTCATCCGTTTGAATACCAATATCGGTAATTCCACCGGTTGGTACGGTTATGGTTATACATCCCACGATTCTTGGTATCAAACTTATACTTCCCATAACCCGGGTTATCCTGCATCGTACCCTTATAGCGGTGAATATATGTATTATTGGTATGGGACCTTTGATGATGTGGATACATATATAGTCTATTTCGACCGCGAAGCGTATGGCGGACAGAGCGGTAGTGGAGCGACCGTTGTTTACAACGGCAATCCTTACACGGTCGCCGTCCTTTCGCATGGGAACTATTGGTGGACAGGCGATACTCGGATGACCGGCACCAAATATGGACAGATACAGGATTGGATAAACGGCAATGTTTCCTTTGAACTGGACAATTCCCCTGTTTTCGACCGTGATGCTTTAGCTTCGATACCGAAAAACAGCGAAGTAATCCGCAATTATCCTAATCCCTTTAATGCCCGAACCAACATCGAGTTTACCCTCTCCGAGGATTCGAAGGTTGTCCTTAGTGTGTACAATATTCGGGGCGAAAAGATAGATATGTTGCTGAATGAGGATTTAAACGCGGGTGAGCATACGGTAAGCTGGGATGCTTCCGATTATCCGAGCGGGGTTTATTTCTATAAATTAACTACTCCGAAAAGATCATTGACCAAGAGGATGATACTGATAAAATAGGTTGTCGATCAAAAATGCGGGAGGAGGTTCAAAAACCTCCTCTCATAATTTTGAAAAATATTTCGGGGGGATGAGCGGGATTATTTGATAAATATTCTCAACATCGCTTGACAATCTTTCCTTTAAGTTTTATTGGTTATTTAAGTTTCAACTTGTGAATATTTATGAAAATCCGTCCCGATTTTTTCCAACCGAAAAAAAATACTCTAAGGAGGTGATGCCCAAATTATCCCCGAAATTGATAAGATTAAATCTCCGAATCGCCAATTAAAACTCTAAAAGGATTTAGTATGAAAAAATTTATAATTTTTACCGTTGCAGTTGTTTTTCTGTTCGATTTTGCAATAGCTTTTTCGGGTGTGATACCTTCATCTCGCCCGGACCATAGCAAAGCGATTCCGATGCCATTACCCGATTTTCAAACTACGCCGACTTATACCGCGCCCGAATCTCGCATTGTAATTTACAATATCAAAAGCGGTTTGGAAACCGAATATGATGTCCCCGCCGGTAATATGCCACCCTATCAATTCCATAGGGGAAGTGTGGATAACATACCTCAAAACCATAAGTGGGGTTCATCCGAGAGCGGGGTGATTGACAATTTCACCGATCTTACTTTGGTGGATAATCCTGAGGAATGCCCGTTCCCGCCGAATTGTAAGATATATTCCACCTTTCCGACCAAAGATCCCGATGGTTGGGTAATAGCTGAAGCTTCGGCAGTATTGATTGGCGATAATTATGCTTTGACTGCCGGCCATTGCATTTACAATGCTGATCTCGGTGGTTGGGCGGCGGATGTGGAAGTCATACCCGCTTACAATGATGGCGATTATCCTTTTGGTTCCGCTTGGGCGACAGACCTGCTTTCGTGGGCTGGGTGGACTCAATATGGAGATCTAGACCACGATATGGGGGTTATCCGTTTGGATTCGCCTATCGGTAATCTGACTAAATGGTATGGCATCGGTTATACGGACAATCTTACCAGATATCAGGATCATATTTTCCATAATCCGGGTTATCCGGCGACGGATCCATACAATGGGGAGTTTATGTATTATTGGTATGGGAATTTCGATAATATAACCGAATATGTCCTCAGCTTTAACAAGGAAGCTTATGGAGGCCAAAGCGGCAGCGGTGCCATCATCGATTATAGGGGACACGGATATACGGTAGCTGTGCTTTCGCACGGCGATCAATTCCAAACCGGGGATACACGGATAACTTCCACTAAGTACAACGATATATTGGAGTGGATGAATGAGGAAGGCGTTTTCGCATCGGATAACTGCTCCGTAGTCTTAAATGATAAAATAGTTGGCGGTTCGCTTCCGACTGCAACCGCGATGACAAAGAATTACCCTAATCCGTTCAATGCCCGAACAAATATTGAATTTACCCTCTCCGGGGATTCTAAGGTTGCCCTCGATGTGTATAATATTCGGGGCGAAAAGATAGATATATTGCTGAATGAGGATTTAAACACGGGTGAGCATACGGTAAGCTGGGATGCTTCCGATTATCCGAGCGGAATTTATTTCTATAAATTAGCGACTGCGCGGGAAGTTCAAACCGGCAGGATGATGCTTATTAAATAAAAGGAATTGCATACAAATATCCCGATTCCGAGAGGAAGTATAAAAGCTTCCTCTCATTTTTTATGTGATTTATTTTCCGAATTAGGCTAATTTCCCCTTGACAAATTAGAGATAGATATTAGTTTAAAAATATACCGACAGGTTTTATTTATTTCTCTTTTCTTGCCTGATCGTATAGTGTTCTATTAAAATTTCGAAAACATCATTTTATTTAGGTTTGGGTATTGTCTGAGATTTGTTTTCTAATGGTTTCATTTGTGGACAAAACCTCACGAGGGTATAAAGTATATGAATAGAAATTGGAATACATTTTTTATTTCACTAATTTTTTTAATGATTTTTCATACGGTTACATCCTTTGCTTTAAATAACCTCCAGATAAAGGATTATTATTCCTATGATAAAACAATCCCCTTGAATGCGGAGGAAATTTTGAAATCCGAAGATTGTAGAATGACGCAGTATGATCTATTTTTCGATGCCGAGGATGGAGATAGGGTTCATGGGGTATTGACTATACCGAAGATGATGGAGCCTCAATCCGATTTACCGGTGATAATTTATTTTCACGGATATCAACGATCTGCTTCCGGTGATTTGGTAGTCCACGAGATTATCAACTTTATGCTGAATAGGGAGAAGAAATATGCCATACTAGCCTTGGACGCCCGCTACTACGGCTATAACCAGAGGGTTGATAGAGATATGCTCTCCGTTAACTTGATCGAGGATAGAGCTGATATGTGCAAAACGATAATAGATAATCGGCGGGCTATCGATTATCTGGAGCAAAGGGATGGTTTGGATGAAAATGAGGTTTTTGTAATTGGTCCCAGTTTAGGGGGAATGTTAGCGGCGGTATTTAGTGCGGTCGATGAGAGGGTAAAGGCTGTATCTTTGATTGTAACAGGTGGCAATTGGGAAGATATAATTCAGCAGTCCTTTCAGGACAGTTTTGAACCGTTACGCGAATCATTAAGGGGGCATTATGAAGTGATACCACATCTTCTCAATATAGTAGATCCTTGCGTACTCAGCAATTTGATATCGCCGCGATATCTTCAGATGCACAATGCGATTTATGATTCCATTATGCCTACCGGCCAAGAGTTGTTCGACTCGGCAAAATACCCAAAACAAATATTCTGGTATGATGCCGGGCACCTTGATATTGAGGCTTACAGCGACACAATCTTCACCCGTGCATTCGATTTGTTTGATGGAATTAAATAGTTTGTTTAACGGAGGAACTATGAGTAAGAAATTAAAATGGACTTATGGGCTAATGGTGGGAATTATTGGTTTGTTGATTGGATTCTCCACCTCCCGCGCTGCTCCGAGCGATGCACAGATAACCGATTTCTATTCCTACGATAATAACATTCCCCTCAATGCCGAGGAGAGCCTTATTTATGAAGATTGGTTGATGAAACAGTATTCCCTCTCCTTCGATGCGGTCGATGGCGAAAGGGTTACCGGAATGATTACAATTCCCAAAGTCATCTGGCCTCCCAATCCGCAATTTCCTGTTATTATTTACCTTCACGGATACGGCGGCTCTGCGGAAGTTGATCCATTATTGGGGGATCTGATAGATTTTGTTATGCTTTTCAGGGAACATAAATATGCCATATTATCGCTTGATGCCCGTTATCAT
>Ga0256841_1004014_pt1 | contig 10803 bp, 8 predicted proteins | sample 356308metaG_FD_185971 | JGI IMG/M metagenome (GOLD analysis project Ga0256841, IMG submission 185971) | Hydrothermal vent microbial communities from Mid Atlantic Ridge, Atlantic Ocean - 356-308 | ecosystem: Environmental > Aquatic > Marine > Hydrothermal vents | place: Atlantic Ocean: Mid...
CAAAAGAAGAAGTATTATTGACAGAAATAAGAGATTTATTAAAAAATAAATAATGCATTTTGCCTGGCTTTCAAATGTTTTTTCAAAAGCCAGGCAATAAATTATCTATCGTGCGTCACGCAAACACCCATCCAATATGGAAAAATTTCCACCCTCACAAATAGAACACATTTCAAGACAGCAAAGTTTCTACACTACACCCAACTGGCAAGCTCCGTGGTATCAGTCTCGCCGCTTCGTTATTTTCAGCGCAGCTTTCCTGCTGAGTTTATTAATCAGTCAAGCTTATAATTTTAGCCGACCCGCTGTATTTCAGAGCAGCGCAACACTACTAACTATTGCAAAAACAGCTATTAATCAATTTAGCAATCCTGAAATGTTGCAACAAGCTGGCGCTGACCTTGAACATGTCGCCATCCAAAAAGAGTTGCTGCTTGGGCCATCGTTATTAGCAATAACAGCTAAAAAACTACAGGAAACTGAAAATATTTCGTTGCCCGTATCAGAAATTCGAGACACACTCGATGTTTTACCGGTTACTGGTACTAATCTCGTCAAAATGGTTGCCGAAGGCCCAAATCCTGATATTCTGCCGGTACTGATCAACACCTGGATCGATGTTTATCTACAAGAAAGCTCAGTAAAATCTGAAGCATCTACGTCATCAACACAAATGATTATCAAGGATGAACTTGGCAGCTTAAGAAAAAAAATTGAAGCTAAACGAGCTGAGTTGAGTCAATTTATGCTTTCAAGCGGCATTACCTCGACTGAGCGAATTGAAAATCCAGTTTTGGCAAGAATTAACGGCCTTAATGAATCTCTTAATCTTGCCAGTGAAGAGCGGGTCAAGGCTAAAGCCCGCCTCGATGCGTTAAAAATAGCCATAAAACACGGCCAAAGCGTTGTCCCGGAGCAAGATCAACGAACCATCAGCGCCCTTGAAACCCGTGCTCAGGAACTGCGGGAAAAAATTGCTGAAATGCGACAGCAATTTACTGATGACTATATTAACCTTGATCCATCAAAACGCTTTATGCCTCTGGAACTAAAAAAGCTTGAATCCAAATTACAAAAATTGCGCAACCAGGGGCAACTGGTGGCATTGTCGCAGGCGCAACAGGCCTATCGAGCGACAAGGCAGTCTGTCCAAGCTATTCAAGATCAAATCGATGAATTAAGCCAACAGGCAGGAGAATTCAGCTCCAGATTTCAGCAACATGAATCGTTAAAAACTGACCTTGAAGGTCTCGAGGAAATGTACCGGAAAACCCAGGAAAAACTGGTTAAACTGGATGCCAAACAAGCCGCCAACTACCCTCAAATAGACATCATTGATCGAGCCTATCGCCCTCAAAAACCAAGCAGACCTGATTATACACGTGATGCTATGATTGCCACTGGCGGCTCATTTCTACTCGCCCTGTTAAGTGTTTTGTTTCTAGAGTTCTTAACCCGAAAACCGAAAACTCCGGAAGCCTTTACTGTTCCCGGAATTCATATACATACCCCTGCAGCACAAGATGCCATCCCGCAACAACCACAATATAGAAATCTTGCCGCCCAAAATCATTATGCATTGGACGCTCCTTTGGAAAAACAATTTTCGACAGAGCAATTAAGAATGGTTTATCAAACCTCAAGCTTGAAAGGCAGACAATTACTTGCTTTACTTCTTACCGGATTAACCCTGGAAGAAGCGACACTGGTTGAATTAGATGATTTTGATTTCCCCAATCATCAACTGGCTATTACTGGCGCAACGCCACGCGTAATCACTGTTCCGGCGGTTATTCATTCTCTTTTTGAACATTCTTCCCCTTGCCCTCTTTGGAAAAGCACACCAAAAGCAACGGCAAAAGAACTAGCCGCATTATTAGCTTGCATGGCTAACGATGCCGGCATTACAAACTCAGAAGAATTCACTGCCGAAGCCATCAGACACAGCTATATAATTTTTTTACTCCAACAAGGACTGAGACTGCAAGATCTGGAGCAAATCCTTGGCCACATAAATTCAGTAACGCTTTCCCGCTATCGAATTTATGCACAACCCGGGTCAAACCTTACACTTTCCCAAATAGATTTATTGCACCCGGCATTAAAAAACGTTGGCTAAAATATCCATTATCATTCCTGTTTTGAATGAAGCAAAAAACATCTCGAATAATTTATCTGAACTTCAATTTTTAAGAAAGCAAACGGAACTAATCATTGTCGACGGTGGCAGTCAAGATAATACCACTGATGTTTGCCTGCCTCTGGCCGATAAAATAATCCAAAGCGCCAAAGGACGTTCAATACAAATGAATGCTGGCGCTAAAATTGCCTCAGGAGATATCTTGTTGTTCCTTCATGCCGATACCACCTTACCCGATAACTCACTCCTGCTAATAAAAAAAGGCTTGTCAGAAAAATATCAATGGGGAAGATTTGATGTTGAATTATCTGGCAATCATTTTATGTTTCAGGTTATTGCTTTTTTTATGAACTGGCGCTCCAGACTGACAGGCATCAGCACCGGCGATCAAACCTTGTTTGTACAAAAAAAGCTTTTTTACCAGGCAGGACAGTTTCCTGAAATTCCATTGATGGAGGACATTGCTATGTGCAAAAGACTGAAAAAACACTCCTCCCCACTTTGCCTGGAAGCTAAAGTGGTTACTTCCAGCCGGCGCTGGCAAAGCTTTGGTATCTTTCGAACTATTTTGCTGATGTGGTGGCTGCGATTACTCTATTTTTTAGGATGCAGCCCTGAAAGCCTTACTCAGCTTTATTCCCAAGGTCGATTCCTTAAATCTTCTTCTATTTAGCTTGGGCTATTCCTGATTATCCGCGCCAACTTATATAGATGAGAACTTAGCCTGACCTTAGATTTATTAACGGTATCGATATTTATTTCAAATCTCAGCTGATTGCCTTCTTCATATAAACCAATAATTCCGCAATTATGCGCAAAATTCGGGATATTGGAAATGCTCAATAAATTCATATTTTCTACTAGAGATTGGCACTGAAATTCAGATTCTTTTAACCTGTCAATAAACAAAATTTGGCATTGATGAATCAAATTGTTTGAAAATTCCAAAACCTCAATGATTCTCCCTACTGCTTTTTTTCCGGAAAGGTTTTGAAAAATATCAATAAAATTGGAGTTGGCGAGAACACATACTTTGATAGTCTTATCCTCTGATAGATCACGCCAGGCAGCCAATCGCGCAAAATTATAAACAAATCCTGCTGTTATTTTTTCAATCCGAAAATCGTCATCATCTGCGTTAATTACTGTCACAAACAATAGCAATCCTGCCATAAGCAACCCTCTAGCAGTTGGCAAAATATTGTTAATCATTTACTCGACAAAATGATCCTGTTAAAAGCGCCAACTAAGTTTGCCATAGATACTTCGCTTAACTTCTGTAGGTTGAGTTTCAACAGTTTTTTCACTAAATTCAGCATGTTCGGAATCTAACAGGTTTTGACCTAAAAATGATAACTCCAGGTTTTTGACCGGCTGCCAAATCAGGTTTGCGTCAAGCCCATAATAAGCAGAAATTTGTTGGTCTCCAATCTCATCAACAAAACGCCCGGTTAAATTAAGCTGAACCTGGGAAGTGATTTCCCACCCGGCAGAAATAAGAATTTGATGATGAGGAGCAGTTTGCTGATTACTGCTACTCATCATTTTTTTAATACTATGATCATCGAGATAACTATAATGAGAGCGGATAATCAACCTATCCACTGGTCGCCAATCAACTGCAATTTCAAAACCCCAAATGGTCGCTTTACCACGATAAGCAGTTTCAAGAACCACTGAAGAAACATTGCCGCTGACCAAATCGAAACCAATAAGTCTTTTGTAGTCATGATAGTAACCTGAAACATCGATATTCAATCGTGGATTAACTTGCCAACGATATCCGCCTTCATAAGACAACATTTGCTCGGTTTTTAATTGTTTCGTACTTGTTAGCTCAACAGCTTTTGAAGATCCAGGATCAAAGAATCGGATACTACTGTCTCGTTCTGTTCGTGAAGGGGTTCGTAATGCTCTTGAAAATGACACCCAAAAGGTATGATCACCCCAATTCCAGATAGACCGAATCGAAGGTTGAATTTCAAAACCAGTGTAATCGTTATGTTCGAATTGAGCGCCAACAATTAAACGCCAGAAGTCAGTTGCCAGTGTTATTTCATCCTGAAAAAAAGCACTGAATAACTGAATATTCCGCTGGCTTGGCTCATACTGTATAAAAACACTCTTCCCGTAATCATCGGCAATCAATCGATAGCCAAGCCCCCAAGATAAATCATGCCTGTCAAAAAACTGGAAGCGATGTTGAAAATCAACATCAAAGGTATCAATATGATAATTAACCAATGCTGAATTATTGATATTATTATTCCATCGCTCTCGATTATAAAAAAACTGGAGCGTCATTAAATTGCTTGCTCCAGTTTTATGCTGCCAACGACCTAGAATATTGTACTGATAAGCCCTGGTATCGATCGCTTTTTCCGGCGAAGTAAAAAGTGATAGTGTTTCTTTCTCATTGCCTTGATAATAATCACCTTGCAGAATAAACAGATCATTATCTGAAAAATTAATATCCGTTCTGGCACCCACTTGAAAACCATCAGCCCGATCATCAGCCGGAGCGCCCTGAAATGATCCGCCATCATCCCGATCAAAATAGCGTCCATAAACCCGATAATAGCCTTTATCAAACACCATCCCGCCATGGCGAAAACCAGCAATCACTTTTTCTGCATTGCCTCCTCCTGCCACCAATAAATTTCCTTGTGTTTCACTTGGTCTTTTGGTGATTATATTTATGACTCCATTCATCGCATTTTCGCCCCACACTGAAGCTCCAGGCCCTCTAATAATCTCGATTCGATCAATATCTTCCAGCATTGGGTTGTGAATATCCCACACAACACCCGCATTTAAATGCGAATAAATACTTCTTCCATCGATGAGAACCAGTAATTTTGAAGCATATTGACTGTTAAATCCGCGAATGGAAACAGCCCATTTATGGGCTGTGATTCTGGCTACATGCACGCCAGGTACTAAACGCAACAAATCAGGCAAATTGGTTGCTCCTGAACGACGAATATCATCTTGGGTAAGCACATAGATGGCAGAAGCCACATCGCTTAATCGTTGAGGTTTTTTAGCTGCAGATGTCACAATTAATTCCTGCACCATCAATTCCTCAAGCGTTAAATCAGCAACATCAACATAATCTGCTTTAGACATTACATTTTCTGATACAAAAAACAACAAAAGCAAGCCATAGCGCAATGGCGGCTGCTTACGGGTATATTTAGGCATTATTCACCGTGTCTGATTATATCCTTCACATTCAGAGACCTTTTCATGAGCAATTATAACGCTGTGCTGCCAAATGACCGGATATTGATAGACACTGATGTATTGCAGTGCAATCGACGCACCAAACCACTAATCATCTAACGGCTAACATTATGACTGTACAATTATTATACTTCAATCGCAATAAAGACCAAGCAGACTTGTGTATCATTTAGCTATAGTAAAAAATAAAAACTTGCCGCCAATTTCTCTTTTAAATACAAAAAAATTACTCAAGTATCCAGCTTTTCCTCAAGTATTTCACAATATTTTTTTATTACCTTAATTCTGGCAAACCGTTTATCGTTCGCTTCAACTAGCACCCATGGAGCGCTATGATTGCTAGTTCTGCCGAACATTTCATTCGCTGCCAATTCATAATCCTGCCATTTTTCCCGGTTTCGATAATCTTCCTCGGTAATTTTATAGCGCTTATAACTGATTTTTTCCCTTTCTGTAAATCGCTGCAATTGCTCATCTTTATCAATATGAAGCCAGAATTTTAATAACACAATACCGTGCTCGACCAAATCTTCCTCAAAATTAACGATTTCTGAGTAAGCCCTCAGCCACTCCATTTTTGACGCAAAACCCTCGACACGCTCAACAAGCACACGCCCATACCAACTTCGGTCATACAAAGTCACCTTTCCAGCCCTGGGTAAATGTCGCCAAAACCGCCAAAGATAATGATGCAATCGCTCTTCATCTGTCGGTGCAGCAACGCGAATCACTTGATAATTTCTTGCATCCATAGCATGAGTTAATCGCCTGATTGCCCCCCCTTTGCCAGCAGCATCCCAACCTTCAAAAACGAGAATACTGGAAATTTTACGCTTATGTGCTTCTCTGGCAAGCAAGCCTAATTTTCCCTGATAGAAAGCCAGTTTTTTACTGTAAACTTTTTCGCTTAAATTTTTTGATAAATCCAAGGTAGCAAACAAACAACCCTGATTAGCCATCCCAGAAATTGAAGAGAAAAGCTCAAGATCCGTTTTCCTATGCTTTCTTTGTTGCTCAATATGATGTGAAATACGTTGTAAAACGTGCTGGCCAACAGTCAAATTTCGATAGCGGCCATTGTGACTGCCTACAATCAACCAAGGCGAATCAACTGAGCTGGTCGTCTTTAAAACGGTTTCAGCAACCTGGATGAATTGATTATAGGTTTTAAGATGCTTTTTATCCCGCTTGGTGACCCGCCATCGTGTTTGTGGATTTTTTTCCAGTTCCTTAAACCGTTTCTTCTGTGTTGCCTTGTCCAGATGCAACCAGCATTTGATCATTAAAGCGCCATCATCAATGAGTTCCTGTTCAAATTGCCTGATTCGATGCAACTCTGTTTTTAATCGCATTTGGTTAATTTTATTTTTCACCTTTTTTGCAATAGGCCAGCTATACCAGGATCCAGCATAAATACCGATTTCCCCTTTTTCAGGCATGGTTCGCCAAAAACGCCACATCCTGGGACGCTCACGCTCCTCATCACTTGACTTTCCAAATGCGTTGGTACGAATGTAACGTGGATCCATCCATTCATTCAGAAGATTAATAACTTCTCCCTTACCGCTACCATCAACTCCAGAAATAACAATAAAAACAGAAAAACTGCATTCGGCAAGTTGCTGCTGAACGCTTAATAATTGGGTTCTCAACCCCGGTAATTGTTGTTTATATTCCCCATTTTTTAACGAATGGCCTAGCTCTGCTATTTCAAACATTGGCATCAATTCCCAATAATTTTTTAAGGTAATAAAGTAAAAGTGTTGACGCAATGCTATTTGTCATGATAAAAATACACTGTCGATTTAATGACACAATTTAACACATTAAAGGCTCTGTTTTGGAGTCACCCTTTTTTTACCAAAAAGGGCAGAATATTAATAATTACTAGAGAGGAAATATAAAATGGCTGAACAACAAGAGAAAGACAATTTCTGGCTGTACATTGGGGGCCTGATCGTAACTGTTGTTATTTTAGTATTCTTGCTGAAAAGCAGAGAAACAGAGCATTTAAAAAGCAGTTCAGTAGGTGAAATTCAGCAACAAATTGAGCAATCAATTCCTTCAAGAAGAATGAAAAACACTGCTCAATAATTACAGCCCAAGCCCCTGACCATTTTTGTTCAGGGGCTTTTTACACCCTGCCATTCTTGTAACAGATCAGTTTCCAGACCAAACATCGCCAAAATACGCCCCACCCCTTCATCAACAAATGTTTTGATTGAATTATTTTTATTATAGAAAGCAGGCATTGGTGGAAAAATAATCCCACCCATTTCAGTCACAGATCCCATATTTCTGATATGCGCCAAATTTAATGGCGTTTCTCTAGGCACCAACAATAATTTCCGTCGCTCTTTTAAAACCACATCTGCCGCCCGCGAAATTAAATTATCACCAAATCCATGCGCAACACTAGCTAAAGTTTTCATTGAACAAGGAGCAATAATCATTCCTTCAGTCTTAAATGATCCGCTGGCAATACAAGCCGCAATTTCATCGACATGATAAGTAGCATCCGCCAGGTCATAAAGTGTTTTACGGCTCATTCCTAATTCATGTTTAAGATTCACCAAACCGGCAGAAGAAATCACCAAATAGCTTTCCCATTGCGAATAATTTCGTAACACCTCTAATATCCTGACACCATAAATAGCACCTGTTGCGCCAGTCATTCCTAGAATGAGTCTTTTTTTCTCGACCATATGTTTTCCGTTAATATTCGAAGTTCATATTTCTTGGAATATCCTTGATCAAAACAGGACATTCCAGATCAATTGTTAATCCCTCCGGAAATTTCAGCATAAATGTTTTCGGTTGCGCTTACCAGTGCATCAATCATTGCCTCTCCCTGAGCCACATGACCGGCATCAGATAAAACAATATATTCAGCATCGGGTAAAGCACAATGCAGACTAAATCCCGCCTCTATAGGACAAACAAAGTCATTTCGACCATGAATAATCACAGTCCTAACACTGCTTATCTTATGGCAATGATTTAACACTTGATTCTCTTCAATAAAATAATTATTTATTGCATAATGCAACTCCATCCGCACCTGCATTAGAAGTTTCCGGTTCACATGTTTTTCATCTTGAAAAATCTGATATTCAGCTCCCAAAGCAACCTGGCCACCCCAACTATCCCATTCTCGAGCGACTCTTAAGCGTGCCACCTCGTCTTGACCCCATAATCCTTCAAAAATCCTTTCCAGCATGCTTTGATTTTTTTTACCGGGCAGAGTTTTTACCAACCGATGCCATTGTTCTGGATAGATTCGTCCTGCACCTTCTTCCAAAAACCAGTCCATATCCTTTTGCCTTGCTAAAAACACGCCCCGCAAAATCATCGCCTCAACATGCCGGGTAAATCGCTGAGCATAAAGCAAAGCAAGTGTTGCTCCCCAAGAACCCCCAAACAAAAGCCATTTCTCAATACCAAGATGACTTCGAATCCTCTCCATATCCTCCAGCAAATCCTGTGTAGTATTTTTCTCAAGCTCACCAAACGGAATCGAAAATCCACAGGCTCGCTGATCAAACAAGATTATGTGATATTTTTCAGGATGAAAAAATCGCCGATGATCCGGCCGCGTTCCAGAGCAAGGTCCCCCATGCAAAAAAATGACGGGTAAACCTTCAGGATTACCTGACTGCTCAACATAAACAGAGTGCTGGCTCCCGGTTTCAAGAAAAAATGTGTGAAAAGGCTGAATTTCAGGGAAAAGTTTTTTCATCTACAAATCTACCATTCCTTTACTAAAATAGGCAGAACACTGACTAACAACAAAGTAGTCGTCATTGTTATCAGAGGCAGCAAAATCCGTTCATGCCGATACCAAAAACAACTACCATCCTGAATGGATTTTGATACTTCCGCGTGCCCCACCATCTGTTTTGTTAAAAGATGATTCAGAGCGACTGGGGGGCTAAGATAACCCAGTTCAAATGCAACCAGAGTCATCATCCAAAAATGAACAGGCTGGATGCCATTTTTATAGGCAATCTGAGCTAGCGTTCCCGAAACCAATACTACAGCCCCAAAAGGATCCATAACCATCCCAATACCAATTAACACCATAACCAAAAAAACCAGCGTCAACCAAATTGATTCAAAATGATGAGGAAAAAAATCCAGTAACCCTGAGCGTTCTACCACTCCCCCCAGGACAAATGACAAGCCCATTAACAATAACAATGCCCCAATATGGATACTTGCTTCCGAAGACGCCAATCTGATTGCTTCCTCAAGACTTCGAGCTTGTTGTTGAGTATTTTTAGGTGAAATATCCTTTGCATACAATTTCTCATAAATAACCAGCCCTAAAACCATTACCGGCAAAATCACCGGAGCTGAAAACTCATCCAGATAAGCATTTAATACAAACACATACAGGAAATAAATGACGATCAAAATCACGACATAGGGAACCAAAGGACGCAATGCCAGTATAAAAGCAGGAAAAGCTTCCCGAACTGGGGCGATACGAAATTTTTCCTGCCTGGTCAAAAATATAAAAAAACAAAATACCGCAATCGTTGTAACAAAAGTCCGCATCCCCCAATCAAACAACTGGTCGGTTACCACTTCTTTATTTAATGCCGCAATCAATACCACCAATAAACATGGCCTCAATACTACACCAGCGCTACCCGTCATTGCAGTTGCGGCAAGAGCAAGTTGCCTGCGGGCACCAACGCGCCGTAACTCTTTATAAACAATTGCGCCCATTGCGATAATGATAATCCCTGAAGCACCGGTATAGGCAGTTGGTAAAGCCATTACCACAATTGCAACAAAAGCCAGTACCTCCGGCGACATTCGCCAGGGCTTGAAAACATTAAACAAGCGCTCCCCTAAATGCGTCTGCTTTAACAACATGCCAGTCCAAATATACAAACCGATATTTAGAAATAAACTTGCCTGATCGATTAATAAACTAAAAAAAATAGCCAATCCAGCGGAATGCGCTTCTGTCAGAAAAAAATATTTAGCCGCAAATAACGCCATAATGATATATAAAGGCGTTGCCAATAAAGCATGGGTAATTGTCCCTCCAGATTTAATGCCTGAATGTGGTTTAATCAGCAAATAAAAACTGACTAAACTTAACAAAGCAAAACCGGCAATTAATAGCGGAAAGATATCTGGGTAATCAACCACCGCTGATGCCTGAAAAACTTTGTTTCGATAATTCCAAGCAGAAACCAGCAACAAGGTATTCCCAAAAAACTGAGCTGTAGCAGAAACCCGTTGATCCAGCAAGGTGACCACAGGTTTAAAAGCTATATGCTGCTGCCTGATCGAACAGGTAATAGCGCTTATAAACAACAGCAATAGCAATATTTCACGCTGTTTTCCATGCGTCATAATACTGATTGCAGCAACACTTTTTTCAATACCGCGAAACATTA
>Ga0256841_1004015_pt1 | contig 10799 bp, 11 predicted proteins | sample 356308metaG_FD_185971 | JGI IMG/M metagenome (GOLD analysis project Ga0256841, IMG submission 185971) | Hydrothermal vent microbial communities from Mid Atlantic Ridge, Atlantic Ocean - 356-308 | ecosystem: Environmental > Aquatic > Marine > Hydrothermal vents | place: Atlantic Ocean: Mid...
TATTTAGTAAATCAAAATCCTTTCTCGAACCTCTTTTGTAGAGTTCTAATAGAGTACTTTCAATTTCACTATCTTTAACTATTCTTTCATGACCTGATACATGCTTTTCCTCTAAAGAAGAACGCATCTTAATACTAAAAAACCTCATATAAACATATTACACAAAAACAGTGGTTAATATAAACTAACATATCTGTGATATTTATCATGTAAATATGTGTATTAAATATTAAAATATGTAAATATTCTAATATATTAATTGGAGGAACAAACATGTTAATACAATCTTTTTACGCAGATGCACTGGCACATATATCATATCTTCTAATAGGTTCAAACAACGCTGCTGTAATAGACCCAAAAAGAGATGTAGATGACTATATACAAGAAGCAAAAAAACAGGGAGTTAAAATAACTCATATTCTCATCACTCATTCTCACGCTGACTTTGTTTCTGGACATATAGAACTAGCCAAAAAAACAGGAGCAAAAATCTATGCACCAGAAAAATCAGGTTTTGAATTTGACCATATACCATTAAAAGAAGGAGATACTATAAATATAGACCATATAAAAATAGATGTTCTTGAAGTTCCAGGACATACTCCAGACCATGTTGCTTATGTTATAACAGATTTATCCAGAGGAGAACTCCCTGTAGCTGTTTTTACAGGAGATACACTTTTTGTTGGTGATGTTGGAAGACCAGACCTGTTTCCAGATATAAAAGACCAGTTAGCAGAAAATCTATATCACAGCTTATTTGATAAGCTTTTAAAACTTCCTGACTTTGTAGAAATTTATCCAGCACATGGAGCTGGAACTTTATGTGGTAAAGCACTGGCAGCTAAAAGAACATCAACAATAGGATATGAGAAGCTATATAACAAAGCATTACAGTTCAGCTCTAAAGAAGAATTTATAAAAAATCTGTTAGATGGTATGCCAGAAGCTCCAGACCACTTTAGAAGGTCTTCTATGATTAACGCAAAAGGTCCTATTACTACAGACAAACTTCCTAAACCTGTACCTATGACTCCAGACGAGTTTGAAAAACACATAAATAATAGAGCTATTGTTGTTGATATCCGCTCTTATATAGCATGGACAGGAGGACATATACCAGGCTCATACAGTTTAGACTATACATGTATGCCATTTTCTACATTTGCAGGATGGATACTTCCTCCTGATAAAAATGTACTTATAGTAGCAGATAATGAAAAAGATGTAGAAATAGCTACAATTAAACTTAGAAGAGTAGGAATAGATTATGAAATAGGATACTTAGATGGCGGTATGAATGCATGGGCTAAATCTGGAAAACCAGTAAAAAGCTACAAACTTATATCACCACAGCAGTTAGAAGAACAACTAAAAGAAGGAAAAGACTTATTTATACTAGATGTTAGAAGTCCTCAAGAATATGAAACAGGAAAAATAGAAGGAAGTGTAAATATTCCAGCACCAGCTATAAGACAAAAGTACAATATCCTACCAAAAAACAAAGAAATTTTAGCTGTATGTGGTTTAGGACCAAGAGCAGCAATGTCTGTTAGCATACTTGAACAAAAGGGTTATGAAAATTTATCTATACTATCTGGTGGTATGACGTCATGGAATCAGTATCACAATAAACAACCTGCTTGTTCTATGTGAACCATTAAACTACTGTACCAATAAATTTGACCTTACGTTTTTTGGTAGGGGGTTTCCCCTCCCTTATTACATTTTTAAGAATTTTAAATTGATAACAAAGATAAAAACTCTTATACTTAAAAAATAAATCCTAAGCTGGAGGGGTAAAATGGGAAAAGATATAACCTTTGAGAAAAATGGCGTTAAAGTTTCTGGTTATTTAGCAGAACCTACTACAAAAGGACCTGCAGTTATAATAATCCATGAATGGTGGGGGTTAGACTCACCTTTATCTAATATAAAAGAGTTAACTGATAAATTAGCTCAAGAAGGGTTTGTAGCATTTGCTCCAGATTTTTATAACGGAAAAACTGCAGATAATCCTGATGATGCAGGTAAACTTATGATGGACATGTTTGAAAATAGGATGGAAGAGGTAAATAACATTTTTAGGGCAAGCGTAGAGTATCTTAAAGAATGTGATGCTACATCTCCCAAAAAAGTTGGAGTTACTGGTTTTTGCTGTGGAGGAACACTGTCAATGTACTTTGCTGACAAAGCAAATGACATTATAGATGCAAGTGTACCTTTCTATGGTATACCTCAATTAGCTCCTATAGACGCTTCAAATATAAAAATTCCTACATTTTTCATATTAGCAGAAAAAGATGAATTTGTTAAAAATGATGATGTTATAGATATGGCTAAAGCCGTATGGAAAAACAGTGTTGACGTTCAGGTTAAAGTTTACTCTGGAGTAACACATGCATTTTTAAATACAAAAAGACCTGATGTTTACAATGAAGAAAAAGCCAATGACGCATGGAAATTAGCTGTTGAGTTTTTCAAAACATATCTTGGTTAAAAAGGGGGATTATATTCCCCCATTTTTTACTCAATACCTTTCATTTGAAGATACTCTTTAATTTCATGTAAAAGTTGAGCTGGAGATTTTATAGGATATGTTAACCCTTCTACAACTTCAGCACCATCTAATCCTTTAATATTAACACCTGCAAGCTTATCTTTTAAATCAGCTGGTGATTGGACAGGATATTTTGTTCCTTTTATTCTTTTTAGTACAGCATAAGCCCATGGTACTTCACAAACCTGAGCAATTTGAGCACCAGAAGTAGCACAAAATTCAAGTAATACTTGAGCTTCCTGTCCTTCTTTTACAAGTTTATATGCCAATTTTGCAATTCCACCAGCAGTATGTACTCTAAGCTGTTGTTTTTCTTCTTTTGTAAGTTCATCCATGTGTTCTATCTTATAAAGAGCCATCTGTGGGTCTGCTCTTAAGATATTTCTTACAGTATTTTTTGTTAATCCTACAATTTCAGCAATTTCCTCTTCAGTTTTTAAATACTCTTCCCTTAAAACTATTACAAAAGATGCCCTTGCAAGAGAAGGCAACCACGTTAATGTCCTGTATTCTGCAAGTTTGTGTAATCCACCAAGCAAATCAAGTGATTTAAAAAATACCCTTGAGACAAGATTTTCTAAATCTGCCTCATTTACTGGAGCTCCTGTTAACTCTATAACCATATCTACACCCTCCTTAAATTTATTTTATTTTCCACCTATTGGCTCTAAAATTCTAACCAAACCTGTTTCTGTTATCTCCATATAATGAGTTCTTGTATCATGTCCTGCCATACGACAGCCATCTATTCTAAATAGTCTAACTATATCTCCTATTTCTTTTTTATACATCTTTGCTTTATATGGACTATCTATAAGTTCTTTGGCTAAAACCATTGTTCCATCAACAATATGTCCTACAGCATATCCACCTGCAGCTTCTGCTGTCAGTTCTTCATGACCACTTCTTTTTTGAGATACAAATAAAGCTGTTTGATACCATTTTTTCATAAAATTAAATAATCTTCTAACTATACCCCTTGCTAACATTTCTTTATGTTCAAATAAACCTGTAACTGAATCTACAACTGTAAACTTTATATGATAAGTTTTAATTGCATAAGCCAAAGTAGCCAGTAAATTTGGAAGGTCTTCTCTTAGTTTTGTATGAGATGCAGCATCGATTAAAATAATGTTATCTTCAAACTTCTCAAATTCCAGTCCCATAGCTGCAGCTCTAAGTTTTAAAGAAGCAGCAACAAAATTAGCAGGAGATTCAACAGTTATAAAAGCTACTTTGTGTCCTTCACTTGCCTGCCTTACAGTAAATTGTTCTACCATAAGAGATTTACCGGTATCGCTAACACCAGTAATGTTAAACACAGAATAGGCAGGAATTCCACCTAAAGATTTCTTTACAATTTTACCGTCTTGTGTTTCTACAACAAAAAACAAGTCATCTAGTCCTTCTATTCCTGTAGGAACACCATAAATTTTCGGAGCTTTAGCTAAAGCTTCACTACCTACAAAAATACCTTCTTTAATAACTTCTGGCTCATGATGTTCTTCTTTAGGTAAGTCTGCCATAAGATTCCCCCTCTTTTTTTATTGTTAAGAATATTTACAACTTAATTTATATTAGTATTTTCTTATTTTCAATATGAATATATAAAAACTTCCTTTATTGAAATACTTCCCAGTACGAAATATAATTTAATATTCTAAATTACAACTTTAGACATTTAAACGAGGTTTTTATATAAATGCTCCTCCACGCAATTATTTCTGGAAGAGTCCAGGGAGTAGGTTTTAGATATTTTACTCAGGATATAGCAAAAAGTTTGAATATAAAAGGGTTTGTTAGAAATCTTCCAGATGGAACTGTAGAAGTTTATGCACAGGCAGATAAAAAAAGCTTAGAAAAATTTTTAGAGTATTTAAAAAAAGGACCACCTCTTGCTAAGGTAGAAAACATAAAATATGAGTTTCTTGATGAAGAGGGAGGTTTTGAAGATTTTGAAATCAGGTATTAAAGCTTTTTTAATTTCATTAATCATATTTTCTTTATCTTTTGGGCTTACTTATAAGGTAAGAAGAGGTGATACACTAAGTGAAATAGCTCAAAAGTTTAATGTTACTGTAGAAGATATTATTGAAGCAAATAATTTAAGACCACCATACACAATATATGTAGGACAGAAATTAAAAATACCTGTAGGTAGAACAGAGTATAAATATTACAGAGTAAAATCTGGAGATACATTAAGCGAAATAGCTCAAAAATTTAACGTATCAATAAAGGATATCATAAAAGCAAATAACTTAAGAAAACCTTATATTATAAGAGTAGGACAGGTTCTTAGAATTCCGATAAAATCTTATAAAATAAAGTTAAGTGACTGTGAAATAATCCATAAAGTAAAACCTGGAGATACCATTATAAAAATTGCAAAAAAATATCACGTATGGGTAAAGGATATAAAAAAACTAAACAACCTAAAAAATGATTCTTTAAAAGTTGGACAAGTTTTATGTATTAAAAAGAAAAAACATACCTATACAAAAACAAAAAATAAAAAAAGTTCTTCTTCCTTTGTAAAGATAGTAGAGAAAAAAATAATAATACATAAGGTAAAACCAGGAGAAAACTTAAGTTTAATAGCAAAAAAATATAACACAACTGTTAGAGAAATAATAAGACTAAATAAACTAAAAAAACCTTATATTATAAGACCTGGACAAAGACTTAAAATACCTAAAAAAATTATTAAATATGTAGAAAGACAAAAAATTGTAAGGAAAAAAGTAAAGCTATCATTTCAATGGCCAGTAGATGGTGTAGTTATTAAAAAATTTGTAAATAACCATGAAGTTAGACATCTTGGGATAGATATTGCTACAGAATGTAACGCTCCTATAAAAGCCTCTGAAGATGGAAAAGTAATATATGTAGGAGATAGTATAAAATCGTATGGAAATTTGATTATACTAAAGCATGAAAAAAAGCTTACAACAATATATGGTCATGTTGGAAAAATACTTGTTAGAGATGGACAGTATGTTAAAAAAGGGCAGATTATAGGAAAAACTGGAAAATTAAATAATTCTGACACCTGTGGACTTTATTTTGAAATAAGGAAAAATGCAGAACCAATGAATCCTTTAGTTTTTTTAGAAAAAAAACAATAAGAGGTGTAGTTAATGGAAGAATTTCCTCGTATAAAAAGACTTCCTCATTATGTTTTTGCTACAGTTAATGAGTTAAAAGCAAAGCTAAGAAGGGAAGGAGAAGATATTATAGATTTAGGAATGGGTAATCCTGACCTGAAACCTGCAGAACATATAATAGATAAATTATGCGAATCTGCTAAGAAGAAAACAACTCATAGATATTCTTCCTCTGAAGGTATACCAAGATTAAGAAAAGCAATATGTGATTACTACAAAAGAAGGTTTGATGTAGATTTAGACCCAGATAAAGAAGCTATTATGACTATAGGTTCTAAAGAAGGCATATCTCACTTAATGCTTGCAATGTTATCACCAGGAGATATGGCTCTTGTTCCAAGTCCAAGATATCCAATTCACTACTACGCTCCTGTGATTGCAGGTGCAAGTGTTCTTACTGTTCCACTTCCCTTAGAAGGTTCTGATGAAGAAAAACAGGAACAGTTTCTACGGAACATATATGAATCTTATGAAGACAGTTATCCAGAACCTAAAGTACTTATTTTAAATTTTCCAAACAATCCTACAACTATGACTGTTAATTTAGACTTTTTTAAAGAGATAGTTGCTTTTGCTAAAAAGAAAAACCTGTGGATTATACATGACTTTGCATACGCAGACCTGTGTTTTGATGGATATAAGGCACCAAGTATACTACAGGTAGAAGGTGCTAAAGATATTGCAGTAGAAACATACTCACTAACAAAAGGCTATTCTATGGCTGGATGGAGAGTAGGATTTGTTGTAGGAAATCAAGTGCTTATTCATAATCTAAGGAGACTAAAAAGTTATCTTGACTATGGAACATTCACACCTATACAGGTGGCAAGTATTATAGCCTTAGACAGTGATTATTCAATAGTAGAAAAAGCAAGAGATACTTATAGTAAAAGGTTAGATGTACTGGTAAAAGGCTTAAATAGAATAGGCTGGAATGTTGAAAAACCAAAAGCAACAATGTTCCTGTGGGCAAAAATTCCTGACAAGTTCAAAAATATGGGCTCTGTAGAATTTAGTATGATGTTGCTAAAAGAAGCAAAAGTAGCTGTAGCTCCAGGTATTGGATTTGGAGAACATGGAGAAGGATATGTAAGATTTGCTGTTGTTGAAAATGAAAAAAGAATAAGACAGGCAATAAAAAATATGAAAAAGCTGTTTAAAACATATCAAGAAGTGTCAGGATGAAACAGCTTTCAAAATTAGAAGTAGAACATTTAAAAAAAAGATATAAGGAAAAGGTTGTTCTTGAAGATATATCTTTATATGTTCAGGAAGGAGAAATAGTTGGCTTACTTGGACCAAACGGAGCAGGCAAAACTACCACATTTAAATCTCTTTTAGGTTTTATAAAACCAGATAGTGGAAATATATATCTTAATGGAGAAGATATTACAGATTTACCAGTATACGAAAGAGCAAGAAAAGGTATATCTTTTTTACCTCAAGAACCATCTATATTTGGAGATTTATCCGTATGGGACAACCTTATGATATTTTTAGAATTCCATGTACCTGATAGAAAAGAAAGAGAAAGAAAAGCAAAAGAACTATTAGAAGAATTCAATATCTATGACTTGAAAAATCAAAAGGCATATACTTTATCTGGGGGACAAAGAAGAAGACTTGAGATAGCAAGAAGTTTGATAATAAATCCTTCTTTTTTACTACTTGACGAGCCTTTTGCTGGTGTAGACCCTATATCTGTGAAAGAGATTAATAAACTTATAGTTGACCTGATTCATAGAGATATAGGAGTTATTATAACTGACCATAACGTAAGAGAAACATTAAAAATAACAGATAGAGCATATATAATAGCCCATGGAAAAGTAATAAGCGAAGGAACACCAGAAGATATTGTCAAAGACCCAATAGTAAAGAAAATATTTCTTGGGGAAGATTTCTCCTTATCATAGGGCTACTTCTACAGTGTTTTTCCCTTTTTTCTTAGCAAGATACAAAGCTTCATCTACTCTTTTGAAAAATTCCTTTTTAGTTTCAGAATATTTATACTCAGCTACACCGCAACTTATAGTTATATAAACATCATCAATTTTTGTATTTTCAACTAGATTTCTTATCTTTTCTGCTAATTTTTGAGCACCATATACATTTGTATAAGGAGCAATTATTATAAACTCCTCACCACCCCATCTGCCAATAGCATCACTCTTTCTTATATTCGCTTTTAAAACAGATGAAATCTTTTTTAAAACCTTATCTCCAAAAATATGTCCATATGTATCATTAATCTTTTTAAAATCATCTATATCACACATTATTATAGATAAAGGTACATTATGTCTTTTACTTTTTTCTATTTCTTTTTCTAAAAATTCCTCTATCATATATCTGTTATATAGATTTGTTAAAGAATCATATGTAGCTAACTTTTTTAGTTTTTCTTCATACTCTTTTCTATCTGTTATATCTATCACTGTTCCTATTCCGGCAAAAGCATCTTTGTAAAAGACAGCACTTGAAGCAACCTGCACCCATTTTTCTTGTCCAGATTTTGTAATTATTTTCACTTCATAAACATGTTTTGTTTTATCACCTTTTAATCTTCTCAACATAAGTTCCTTTACTTTATTTTTAAAATCAGGATGAACAAGATTTAACGGGTTCATATTGATAAGCTCTTCTCTTTTATACTCTGTTATCTCACATAAAGCTGGATTTACATAAATAAATTTCCCCTGATGCAAAAATATCCCTGCTGCTGATGTTTCTGCAAGTGTTCTAAATAAATCTTCATCTTGATGTATTGTTTCTATAATCCAAAGGTAAAAATCTTTAAAGATGTTATCTATCTTCAAAGGGACAAAACTAAAACTAAAAAGCTGGCCTTTATTATCTTTTAGTTCTAAATCAAACTTTGGTTCATTACAGCTTTTTAAAGAATAAATAAAATCATACAAAACTTGACTATCAAATACAGGTTTTAACGCTGTAAAAAAGCTACTATAAGAATCTTTATTTAGCTGGAATAAATCTTTAAATTTTTTATTAAAAACAATAAAATCTGGTGTTTCAACAGCTACTGGTTTTGGTATTTTATCAATCAAGCCTTCAATAGTTTCTTTACTGACTTTATTAACGATTTTCATATCATCTAAGTTAATAAACATCTCTAAAAATAAATCCTCCTTAGAAAGTTTGTAAGTTGCTACTAAGAATTTCCTTTCTATATTATTTTCGTCTTTTACTTTATGAACTGTATGGTATTTAGTTAAACTATTTTTTTTTATAATCTCAATAGGACATTCTAAACCATGTTTACTACAGTTTGAAGAAAAATCATATATAGTCTGATAACATTTTTTTTTATCAAAAATATCACCTGAAGCTGTTATGATTTTGGAATTTTTAAAAAAAATATCAAAATTCTCATCAATCAACATTACATAATCATCTATCTGGTCAAGAAAAAAGAAATCTAAATCTATCTTCATAAGTTTCTTATTTTCCTGAAAAAAATTTTTCTTGTGTTATTAAAATAAGGAATATGATTTTTGTAATCAAGATAAGTCCATACCATTGGCTGGTAAGAACCATTGTAATATAAAAGCTCTAAGTCAGCATATATACCATCATAAAGATATATCCTACTACCTCTATATTTTGATGTTGCAACAACAACCTGAAACTCTTCTAAGTAAAGAGGGTCTATGTTTACTGTTCTATTTCCATTAACTCTGTGGGTATCTTCAAGTTTCATAGAAAATTTCTTTAGTTCTACTAACTGTCCTTTATGTATTAACCTGTCTAACACAACAAACTTCTTTACTAAGTTTTTTCCCATCTCCTTTTCATAATATTTAGAATAAGGAAGAGAAAATATATTTGTTTCAGATAATTTCTTCCCGAATTCTTCTTCCAAAGTTTTTTCAACTTCAAATAAATGATTTTTATAATCTGGTTGCCACATTAAAGCAAATATTAATAATGCTTTTTCTCTATCCATATTTAATGTTTTTTTTCGCCTTTTGCCATTCTTATAGCATGTTTTAAAAGAGGAGCTAACATTCTAAGATTATCTCTTACTCCTCCTGTACTTCCTGGAAGATTTATAATTAAAGTAGATTCTCCAATTATTCCTGCTGTAGCTCTTGAAAGTAAAGATTTTGGAGTAAATCTAACTCCTATAATTCTCATCGCTTCTCCAAATCCTATCATCTCCTTTTCAATTACTTCCTTCGTAGCTTCTGGAGTAATATCTCTCTTTGAAAAACCTGTACCTCCAGTAGTAAAAATGATATCAACCTTATCTTTCAAATTATTAAATTCTTCGATTATCATATCTTTTTCATCAGGTAAAACTTTATAATGAACGACTTCTCCTCCAAATTCATTCTCTATAATGTCAATAGCAACTTTTCCACTTTTGTCTTCTGCTTCTTTTTTATAACAGCTATCGCTTAAAGTGATAACAGCACATTTTAAGCCTGTTAAATCCTCTTCATAATCAGATTTACCTCCTGTTTTTTCAACAAGCTTTATATCAGAAATTTTCATATTTTTATCAAAAGCCTTTAACATATCATAAACATTCAAAAGAGCAGCTGATACAGCCGTAAGAGCTTCCATCTCAACACCTGTTCTTCCTATACATTTTACCTGTGCTGTTATGTATATACCATCTTCCTGCAGATATGGTTCTACAATAACATGGTCTATCATTATGTTATGACAAAAAGGAAGTATATCAGCAGTTCTCTTTGCTCCAAATATCCCAGCCATTTGAGAAGCAGATAAAACATCTCCTTTAGGTACTTTTCCTTCCTTTATCATCTGTATAGATTCTTTACTCAAATAAATTTTTCCTTCTGCTTTTGCAGTTCTTATAGTTTCAAATTTATTAGATACATCTACTGGTTTAAATCCCATTAAAAACCTCCTCTGAAAATTTGAAGTTTATAGCCTCTATTATTGCATTAGCTTTAATTTTTTCACTACCTTCTAAATCAGCTATGGTTCTTGCTACCTTTAGTATTCTATGAAAAGAACGAGCTGTAAAGTTATACTTTTTTGATGCCATTTTTAGAATATTTTCTGCACTTTCCTCT
>Ga0256841_1004016_pt1 | contig 10799 bp, 9 predicted proteins | sample 356308metaG_FD_185971 | JGI IMG/M metagenome (GOLD analysis project Ga0256841, IMG submission 185971) | Hydrothermal vent microbial communities from Mid Atlantic Ridge, Atlantic Ocean - 356-308 | ecosystem: Environmental > Aquatic > Marine > Hydrothermal vents | place: Atlantic Ocean: Mid...
CCGAACAGGACCCGTCCCGACACCCGCACCCCCTCGGGGGCCAGACCCATCACCGCCAACGCGGTCATCGTCTTCCCCGACCCCGACTCACCGATCAGCCCGACCCGCTCGCCCCTCCCGATCCGGAACGACACCCCGTCCACCAGCACCGACCGCCCGGCCCGGACGGTGAGATCCTCCACGGAGAGCAGCGCCGTCACGTCCGCCGCACCTCCAGACGCGGGTCGAGGGCGTCCCGCAGACCGTCACCCAACAGGTTGAACCCGAGCACCGACAGGGCGATCGCCAGACCGGGCCAGAGGGCGAGGGTGGGGGCGACCGAGATGAACGTCTGGGCGTCGTTGAGGCTGCGCCCCCACGACGGCGTCGGAGGCTGCGTGCCGATCCCCAGAAACGAGAGCGCCGCCTCCGCCAGGATCGCCAGCGCGAACAGCACCGTCGCCTGGACGATCAGCACCGACGCGATGTTCGGGAGGACATGACGGACGAAGATGAACACCCGGCCCCGCCCATACCCGCGGGCGGCACGGACGAAATCCCGCTCCAGCACCGGCAGCGACGCCCCCCGGGTGACCCGGGCCACGATGGGGACGTAGGCGAGGCCGATGGCGACCATCGCCGACGTCGTCGACGGCCCCAAGGCCGCCACCAGCAGAATCGCCAACAACACCGCCGGGAAGGCGAACATGAGGTCGGAGAGGCGCATCACCAGCTCCTCCACCCACCCTCGACGGACCGCCGCCACCCCACCGAGGGGGATCCCGACGGCGATCGCGATCGACACCGCCAACACCCCGACGAACAACGTGTTGCGGGCGCCCACCATGAGCTGGGAGGCGATGTCACGACCGAACTGGTCGGTGCCGAGAAGATGGCCCGCCTCCCCCACCCCGAGGAAGCGGTCGGCCACGTTCACCTGCTCCGGATCGAACGGCGTCCACACATACGACACGGCCGCCGTCGCCACCACCAGACCCACCAGCACCGCCCCCACGATCAGATTGGGACGCCGCCAGCGGCGGCGACGCACCTCCAACTCGGGGACGTCGAAGATGTCGGTCATGTGCGTCGCACCCGCGGGTCGATGAAGGGATAGGTGAGATCGACGAGGAGGTTCACGGCGAGGATCACGGCGGTGATGACGAAGGCGGCGCTCTGCACCAGCAGCAGATCCCGCCGTGTGATCGCCTGCAACAGCAGATTCCCGAGACCCGGCAGCACGAACACCGACTCGATCACGACCGTCCCGGCGAGGAGGGCGGCGAGCTGCAGGCCCAGAATCGTCACGACCGGGATGGCCGCGTTCCGGAGCCCGTGGCGCCACAGCGCAGCCGACCGGGTCAGCCCCTTCGCCCGGGCCGTACGGATGAAATCCTCACCCAGCACCTCCAACACCGCCGAACGCACATACCTGGTGAGGATCGCCCCCTGGACCAGGGCGAGGGAGACGGCGGGGAGGACGAGGGCACGCACCGAGCCCCAGAAATCCTCCGACCAGCCGGGAAACCCGCCGGCCGGGAAGATCCGCCAGCGGACCGCCAGAAACGTGACGAACATGAGGCCCGCCCAGAACGCGGGCACGGCCAGCCCGAGCTGGCTGGCGGTGGAGATCATCGCGTCGGGGAGCCGCCGATGTCGGGCCGCAGCGGCGATCCCCGCCGGAACCGCCCCCAGGATCGACAGGGTGATCCCGAAGGCGGCGAGGGGGATCGTCACGGCGAGCCGGTCGAGGATCTGCTCTCCGATGGGGAGCCCCGAGATGTAGGACGTGCCGAGGTCACCGGAGACGACCCCACCCAGCCAGTCCAGGTACTGGACGACGACCGGACGGTCCAGACCCAGCTCGGCCCGAAGCGCGGCGAGCGACTCGGGGGTGGCCTGGGTGCCGAGGATCAGGGTGGCCGGGTCGCCGGGGAGCACCGACAGGACGACGAACACCACCACCGACGCCGCCCACAGCGTGACGGCGAAGATGAGGAGCCGCCGAACCACCAAGACCAGCACGGTCGGGATGGTAGAAGGAGTCGGAGTTCTCCCCCCGTGCGTGAGGGGAGTCCCCGAACGAAGCGAGGGGGAGGCAACAAGCGCGCACTGCCACACCCCCATCGACCCGTCGCCCTGACGGGCGCCGGCCCACTTCCCCCTCAACGCCACGCGCCGCAAGCCGCGCACTACCTCACCCCCATCCCCCGCCTCCTTCGTCGGCGGGTACTTCCCCCAACGCCACGCGCCGCAAGCCGCGCATTACTGCACCCCCATCCCCCGCCTCCTCCGTCGGCGGGTACTTCCCCCTCAGAGAGGGGGAAGAACTCGCGTGAGGACGGCAGGGGTGAGGGGGTTCCGTCTCGGGGCGACGTCCGATACCGTCCCGGGTCGGACCTCCCCGAACGACCCAGAATATGGCTATTCTTATATCTGATCTTATGGCCACATTCGACGCCTCCTCGACCGAAGTGGGGATCAGGGACCTCCGGGACCACTTGAGTCGGTGGATCGACAGGGTGCGCCGCGGCGACGAGCTCGTCGTCACGGATCACGGGAAGGCCGTCGCCCGCATCGTCCCCATCGACACCCCCCGACCCCTCGACCGGCTCATCGCCGCGGGGAAGGTGACGCCGGCGTCCTCCGACCGTGCCCTCCCCCGCCGGAGGGTCGTACCCAGCGAACCGGTCAGCCCGCTCGTCGACGACCAGCGTCGGTGATCGCCTACTTCGACACATCGGCGGTCATTCCGCTCCTCGTCACCGAGCCGACGTCCGACGCGGTGGCCGAATGGTGGATGCGCGCGTCCCGTGTGGTCAGCGTCCGCCTCCTCTACCCGGAGGCTCGAGCAGCTCTTGCACGCGCCCACCGCGAAGGCCGTCTCACCGCCCAGCAGCACCGCATCACGGTCAGCGAACTCGCACGGCTCGACGCGCAGCTCGACCATGTCGAGGTCACAGGCCACCTGGCTGCCCGTGCCGGTGATCTCGCCGAGCAGGAGGCCCTCCGCGGATACGACGCCGTACACCTCGCCGCCGCCGAGACGATCGCCGACGACGACCTCGTGTTGGTGACCGGCGATCGGACCCTCCGGGTCGCCGCCCACCACGTCGGGATCGCCACCGCCGTGCTCCTCTGACCCCACCATCCCCCGCCGCTCACTCTCCGCGCAGCGGACCGCGCACTGCTCCACCCCCATCCCCCCACGCCTCACGGCGTGGGGTACTTCCCCCTCAACGCCACGCGCCGCAAGCCGCGCACCGCTCCACCCCCATCCCCCCACGCCTCACGGCGTCGGCTCCTTCCCCCTCAGAGAGGGGGAAGAAGAAGAGGTGGTCAGCGGAGGCGGCGGCCCGCCGAACGGAGGGCCAGAAACGCCAACAGGACCGACGCTCCCGCAGATCCGAACCCGACCATGCCCAACGCCAACGTCCACAGCAGCGACACCCCGGCTCCGATCGTCGCCACCAGCCCCAGGGTCGTCGCGATGATCAACGCCGCCGCCACCACCGACGCCCCCACCGCGGTCGTCAGATCCCGACGCACCCGCAGCTCCGTGTCGGCCCTGATCCGCTCCGCCAACGCGGCACGGGCCCGCCGGGTGTCGGCATCGGCGATCTGATCCAACAGGGTGGTGGCGATCCCCACCACCTGCTCGACGATGACCTGAGGCGAGGAGAGGGACCGAGCGATCTCCTCGAAGAACGCCTCACCGATCGACCACACGTCGAAGGACGGATCCAGGGTTCGCCACAGCCCGTCGCACATCCCGATCGTCTTGAAGAGCAGGGCCAGCTCGGCGGGGAGCTGCAGATGGTGAGTGCGAGTCACCCCCATCAGATCCTGGACGTAGGCACCGAGGTCGATGCGGTCCGCCGCCAGGCCGTAGTAGCGGTCGTACATCCGGGCGAGGTCCCGTTCCAGAGCCCGCAGGTCACCGACGCTGGTCAGGCCCAGATGAGCCATCGCCCGGGCGGTCGCCCGGGGATCCTGGCGCGCCCCCGCCCGCAGCATGGCGACCAGGTGGCGGCGGGTCTCCCCACGGATCCGCCCCACCATCCCCAGATCCACCACCCCGATCGCACCGTCGGAGGTGACGAGGAGGTTCCCGGGGTGGGGGTCGGCGTGGAAGAAACCGGCGAGGAAGATCTGGCGCATCATGGCGTGGGCGTGACGGGACGCCACGTCGGAGGGGTCGAGGCCCGCGGCCCGGAGCCCGTCCACGTCGTCGATGCGGATCCCGTCGATCCGGTCGAGGACCAGCACCCGGCTCGTCGTGAGATCCCAATGCACCTTCGGCACGAACACCTGGGGCTCGTCGGCCAGCACGTCCCGGAGTTGGTCGGCGTTGCGGCCCTCCGCCAGGTAGTCCAGCTCCGAGCGGATCGTCCAGGCGAAATCGTCCAGGAGGGCACGGACGTCGTAGCCCTGGGCGAGGAGGCGGGGCGCGACCAGTTCGGCCACCTCGGCCATCACCGCCAGATCCGCCTCGATCAGATCGGCCACGTTCGGCTTTCGCACCTTGACGATGACACGGGTGCCGTCGTGACGCACCGCCGCATGGACCTGGCCGATCGACGCCGCCGCCAGCGGCGTCTCGTCGACGTGGCGGAAATGGGCCGTGATCCCCCCATCCAGCTCTTCGTCGAGGATCGCCGCGATCTCGGGCCAGGGCACCGGGGGGACCCGGTCGCGGAGGCGTTCCAGCTCGGCGATCAGGTCCGGGGGGAGAAGGTCGGGCCGGGTACTCATGATCTGGCCGAGCTTCACCGCCGCCGGGCCCAGATCCTCCAACGCCATCCGGAGATGCTCCGGCGCCGAATACTCGGTCTCCCGGCGGGGATGGCCGAACAGGCCCCGATGGAAGGGGACGAGGCGTCCCAGACCGGCCTCGACGACGAGGAACCCCAGTCCGTGCTTGACGAGGACGGCGGCGATCTCCCGCATCCTGCGATGCCGCCGCCAGCGGCCGCCGACGAAGTCGATGGGCGAGCTCACGCGGTTCCTTCGAGTGCTGGTCGGCGTGAATCTACCCCCCGCCGCGCCCGGTCCCTCACGTCCCCGCCTGCAGAGGCCGGAACAGACGGCCCCGCTCCGCCCAGAGGACGAAGGCCAGAGCGACCAGTCCGTAGCCGAGGAACCCCCACGAGAGGGGCCGCACCGTCCCGTCGAAGGCGGCGTCGAGGAACGCCCCGAGGACCGCCCCCACCGCCATCGAGACGGTGCCGATGATCGCCGACGCCGTCCCCGCCACCGGACCCATCGGGTCCATGGCGATCGTGTTCACGTTGGGGAGGGTGAGGCCGAACATCGCCAGGATCCCCGCCAACGGGAGGACGAAGGTCCAGAACCCGGGGTGCCCGTCGGTGGTGGTGGCGATCGCCGTCAACAGGATCCCGAAGGCGATGTAGGCGATGAGGACGGCGTGGGTGAGGGGTCTCACCCCGAAGCGGGTGATCAGCTTGGCGTTGGAGAGCATCGCCGCTCCCATCACCGCCGCGATCCCGCCGAACACGAAGGGGAACTGTCCGGGCCGTCCGAACACGTCGGACACGATGATCTCCGACGTCCCCAGATATGAGGTGAACACCCCGAAGAGGGCGGTGAGGGCGAGGGTGTAACCGAGGGTCTGCCGGTTGCGGACCACGACCTTGGTCGCCTCCCACACCGGCCGGAAGGCGATGGGCCGCCGGAACTCGGGGTGGAGGGTCTCCGGGAGCCGTCGCGACCACAGGGCGAGCAGCCCGACGTAGAGGACACAGAACAGGAACAGCGCCCGCCACGGGAAGAGGACGATGATCCCGGCCCCCAACGCCGGAGCGAAGATCGGGACCAGCACGAACACGGACATGATGAACGACATCGCCCGGGCCATCGCCTCGCCGCGGAAGGAGTCTCGGACGATCGCCAGCGCCACCACCCGGGGCCCGGCACCACCGACGCCCCAGACGAACCGGGCGGCGAAGACGAGGGGGAGGGTGGGGGCGAGGGTGGCGGCCAGGGCGCCCAACCCGTAGAGGGCGAATCCGGCGTACAGGGTGGGTTTGCGTCCGAACCGGTCGCTGACCGGACCGTAGAGGATCTGGGCTGAGGCAAGCCCGAGGAAGTAGAAGGTGACGATCCCCGAGACGTCGGTCGAGGTGGGGGAGAGTCCGAACTCGGCGCGCATCTCCCCGAAGGCGGGGAGCATCAGATCCATGGCCAGGGCGGTCAACGCCATGGTGAGGCTGATGATCCCGGTGAACTCGGCGCGGGTGATCCGGTCGATGGAGGTCATGGAGCGGCCAGGGTAGGGCCCTGCATGGAGGAGCCGCGCCGCCGTGAAACGATGCGCCGCAGGTCGCGCACTGATGCACCCCCAACGGCTCGCCTCCTCCGTCGGCGGGTACTTCCCCCCTCAGAGAGGGGGAAAAAGGGGGTGGACGTGGGAAGAGGACTTCGGCCCGATGGCGCCGATCACCGCTCCGGTAGGCTTTGGGTATGGCCGACTACATCGCACCCGTCGCCGACATCGACTTCACCCTCAACCAGATCGTCGAGCTCGACGACGTCTCCAAACTCGACGGATTCCAACACCTCGACCAGGACACCATCCGAGGACTCATCTCCGAGGCGGGCCGCTTCTACTCCGAGGTCATCGCCCCCCTCAACCGGATCGGCGACCAGCAGGGTTCGGTGCTCCAACCCGACGGCACCGTGAAAACCCCCGACGGGTTCAAAGAGGCGTACGCCAAGTACGTCGAAGCCGGATGGGCCGCCGCCCACATCCCCGAAGCGTACGGCGGCGGCGGCCTCCCCTACACGGTCGGCATCGTCTTCCAGGAGATGTTCAAATCCGCCAACATGGCGTTCTCGCTGTGTCCTCTCCTCACCCAGGCGGCGATCGAAGCCCTGATCGCCCACGGATCCGACGAACAGCGGGCCGCCTACCTCGACAAGCTCGTCACCGGGGAGTGGACGGGGACGATGTGTCTCACCGAGCCCGAAGCCGGCTCCGACGTCGGCGCCCTCCGCACGAAGGCGGTTCGCCAGGACGACGGCACCTACCGGATCACCGGGACGAAGATCTTCATCACCTGGGGCGAGCACGACATGACGGAGAACATCATCCACCTGGTGCTGGCCCGCACCCCCGGAGCCCCGCCGGGCACCAAGGGGATCTCCATGTTCATCGTCCCCAAATACCTCCTCGACGACGCCGGCAACCCCACGGTCCGCAACGACATCAAGGTCGTCTCACTCGAACACAAACTCGGCATCCACGCCTCCCCCACCTGCGTGCTCTCCTTCGGGGACGAAGGGGACGGGGCCGTCGGCTACGTCATCGGGGAAGAGGAACAGGGCATGCGCTACATGTTCACGATGATGAACACCGCCCGCCTCGGCGTGGGCATCGAAGGCCTCGCCATCAGCGAGGCGGCCTTCCAGAAAGCCCTCGCCTACGCCCAGGAGCGACGCCAGGGCCGAGCCATCGGAGCGCCGGCGACCGAGTTCTCCGTCATCACCGAACACCCCGACGTCCGCCGGATGCTGCTCACCATGAAGGCCCACATCGAGGCGATGCGGGGTCTCCTCTACACGACCGCCAAGGAGGTCGACCTCTCCCGTCACGCCGACACCGAGGAGGATCGGACCCGGGCGGCCGAGATCGTGGCCCTGCTCACCCCGGTGGCCAAGGCCTGGTGCACCGACCGGGGGGTCGACATGGCCTCGCTCGGGATCCAGATCCACGGCGGAATGGGCTACATCGAAGAGACCGGCGCCCCCCAGTACTTCCGGGACTCCCGCATCGCCCCCATCTACGAAGGCACCAACGGCATCCAGGCGATCGACCTGGTCCTGCGGAAACTGCCGATGCGAGACGGCAAGGTGGTGGCGGAGCTGTTCGCCCAGATCCGCCGAACCGCCGACGAGCTCGGCACCGACCCCCAGCTCGAACGGTTCCGACAGGAGCTGACCACCGGCCTCGACGCCCTCGAAGAAGCGAGCCGCTGGCTGGGGGCGCGCCTGGCCGCCGGGGAATACCAGGACGCCCTCGCCGGAGCCACCCCCTACCTGGAGATGTTCGGGACCGTGGTCGGAGGCTGGATGATGGCCAAGTCGGGCCTCGCCGCCCGGCGGCTCCTCGACGCCGGGGACGGCGACGCCGACTTCCTCCGGGCCAAGGTGGCGACCGCCCGGTTCTACGGCGAGCAGATCCTGCCCGAGGCGGCGTCGCTGCTCGGAGCCGTCACCGCCGGCGCCTCGGTGCTGTACGAGACGGAGCCGTCCGTCCTCGGGCCCTGACACGGTAATCCAGGGAGCTGACGACTAACGTCGACTGGATCCGACTTCAGGAAGGGGAATGCCATGCGCAGGATCACACTGATCGCGGTGTTGGCAGTGGTGGTGTCGGCCTGCGGCGGCATCGCCCGCAACGTTGCAGAGAACGTGGCGGAACGGGTCGCCGAAGAGAGCGGCGGTGTCACCGACGTCGATACGGGCGACGGAGAGGTGACCGTCGAGGTTCAAGACGGAGAGACCGAGGCGACGATCGTCGCCGGCGAAGAAGACGGCGAGTTCACCGTCGAGATCCGGGAAGACGGCGAGACGACAGGGAGCGGCATCATCGGTGGAGGCGACATCCCCGACGACTTCCCCATCCCCATACCCGACGGCGGCGACGTCCGAGGCGTCTTCCAGACCACGGAAAACGGGGAGACGACGACCGTCGCCAGCGTCACCTATCCCGCCGATCGCTGGGACGAGATCGTCGAGTTCTTCCAGAACTGGGTGGACGGACTCCCCGGAGACACCCTGACCGCGGTGAGGGACGCCGAAGGGTTCAAGAACGCCTCCTTCTACAACGAGGATGCCGGGATCGCCATCGACATCTCCAGCGCCGGCGACACCATCACCGTCACCGTGGCGAAAACCGAGAGCTGAGCCGCCGAATCCGCGTCCCGGGACGGCACAACGCCGCCGTTCGGGCAGAATGGAGCCATGACGAAACGGAGAGTGGTCGTCACCGGGCTGGGTGTGGTCGCCGCACCGGGTGTCGGCACCGACGAGTTCTGGAAGGGCCTCTCCGCGGCGCCGGGCCCCGGACCCCTTCGGGTCCTCGACTGGGACGCGGAGGCTCGGGGGATCCCCAGACGGGAAGCCCGACGTCTCGACCGGTTCTCCCAGTTCGCCGTCGTCGCCACCGCCGAGGCGATGGAGATGGCGGGCGGCCTGCCCTATCAGCCCGAACGGATCGGTGTCTCCATCGGCACCGGCATCGGCGGGCTCGAATCGCTGGAGAAGCTCATCTACGCCGCCGACGACCCCGAACCCCGGGTCTCCCCGCTGTGGGTCCCCATGATGATGTGCAACGCGGCGGCGGCGACCATCTCCATCAAGTACGGATTCGTCGGACCCGCCACCACCCCCGTCGTCGCCTGCGCCGCCGGAGCCCAGGCGATCCTCGACGCCTTCCGCAACATCCAGTGGGGCTCCTGCGACGCGGCGATCGCCGGAGGGTCGGAAGGGGCGATCAGCCCGCCGACCATCCTCGGATTCAGCTCGGCCCGGGCCCTCTCCCCCAGCGGGTACGCCCGGCCCTTCGACCTTCACCGGGACGGATTCGTGCTGGGTGAAGGCTGCGGGATCATGGTCCTCGAGGAGCGGGAAGCGGCCCTGGCCCGGGGAGCCCCCATCCTGGCGGAGATCGTCGGAGCGGCCTCCACCGCCGACGGCCACCACATCACCGCGCCCCACCCGGAAGGGGAAGGAGCCGAACGGGCGATGCGGCTCGCCCTGGCCGACGCCGACCTCTCCCCGGCCGACGTCGCCTACGTCAACGCCCACGGGACCGGCACCGACCTCAACGACCGGACCGAAGGAACGGTGATGTACCGCATCTTCCGAGACGACCAGCCGCCCATCTCCTCCATCAAGGGGACCACCGGTCACGGACTGGGGGCGTCCGGTGCGATCGAGGCGGTGGCCTCCATCCTCGCCATCGTCCGCGGCGAGCTACCCCCCAACGTGGGACTGAGCGAGCTCGACCCCGAGATCCCCGTCACCCACGTCGTCCGCGCTCCGGAGGCCTGGAAGCCCGGCGTCGTCGTCTCCAACTCCTTCGGGTTCGGAGGCCACAACACGGTCCTCGTCATGGCTCCGCCCGAAGCCCTCTGACCGACGATCTACAATCACCACGTACACGGGAGCTCGGTGAGACCGGGCTGAGAGGGTGCCTCGGAGGCGCCGACCGTCCGAACCTGATCCGGGTAATGCCGGCGCAGGGACGTTCTCAGCCAATCTTCGCCCCGCTCCCGACGTCGATCGAAAGGAGCGACCATGCGCAAGCTTGGCCTGCTGATCGCCGTCGGGATGGTGGCGGCCGCCTGCGGACAGCAGGCGGACGTCACCGCACCGACCGAAGATCAGACGACGGTCACCGAGGCGACGACGACCACCGTCGCCGAGCCGGCCACCACCGAAGCCGTCCCCGACAAGCTGGTGATCATCTCCCACGACTCCTTCGCCTCCGGGGTGACGGAGGAGACCTTCGCCTCCTTCACCGCCGAGACCGGGATCGCCGTGGAGGTGCTCCCCGCCGGGGATGCCGGATCGATGGTGAACCAGGCGATCCTCACCAAGGACAACCCGGTGGCGGACGTTCTGTTCGGAGTGGACGACACGTTCCTCTCCCGCGCCCTCGACGCCGGGATCTTCATCCCCTACACGTCGCCGCTGCTCGACGTGGTACCCGACCGGCTGGAACGGGATCCGGAGCGTCGGGTGACCCCGATCGACTTCGGGGACGTGTGCCTCAACTACGACATCGCCGCCTT
>Ga0256841_1004017_pt1 | contig 10794 bp, 7 predicted proteins | sample 356308metaG_FD_185971 | JGI IMG/M metagenome (GOLD analysis project Ga0256841, IMG submission 185971) | Hydrothermal vent microbial communities from Mid Atlantic Ridge, Atlantic Ocean - 356-308 | ecosystem: Environmental > Aquatic > Marine > Hydrothermal vents | place: Atlantic Ocean: Mid...
AATAGATTGCAAGTGGGGGTGGTACTGACCACAAAAAGGTTTTCAATACAAACGGGTCGAAACCAAATGTGAACAACATGATCAACGAACCGAACCCCCCCCGCAAAGGCGAAGAAGACCGCCACCCTCCCTATCGCATTGAGAACGAGGACGGGGTTGCGCAGGGAACCCCACACGATTGTCAACGCCTCACCTTTCGCAAGATCCTCTTCCTGTATCTGCCTGATTTCATCTTCATCCATCTCCTGGAAATCCGACACCCCAAGATGGGCAAACGTGCCGGGCAGGAACTCCCGGCACTGCACGCCCTTGCCCTGCAGGGGCCAGCGGCGGATGGCCCGCTCCGTGGCGCTCAGGCGCGTCTCGTCCAGCGGCGGCAGGTCCCGGGGGCGGGTGCTGTCCCAGGCCGTGGGGGCGTAGGTGACGGTCTTCATGCGGGCTTCACCTGCTGTTCGGCATACACCCAGCCGGGGACGGCCGGGTCCACCCTGTCGGGCTCGGCCGGCCGGGCCGCTTCCTCGCCCGGCAGGGGCCGCCATTCCCGCACCGTGTAGCCCGGATGCAGGCCCGCAGGGCCGGAATCCGGGGTTGACGCCGCGCCCCGGATTGCGCTGCAATGCATCCGGCATACGGCAGGGGCGGTTGCGGCTGGCCTGTTCATGGACAATGATGTTCATGGCTTGCCGGGCGGTAGCGGTTCGGTCGCTTCCCCGGTTTCGCTTTTCTTCTTCTGTTCCGCTTCCATCCGGTCCACGGCTTCCTCGTACGGGTCCACGAAATCCGGCCAGCGGCTGGCAAGCTCCCATTCCTCCCAGGTGCCAAGCCCCTTGGTCCGGTTCGGATATTGCTCCAGATCAGGTACGTCCGGCAGCGGGGCGTCTTTCTTCATGTATTGCAGGAGAAAGGACCACATGCCCAGAACCTCGTCGAAAGTCGCCGACACCCCCATCAGCACGGGATAGCGGATTTTCGTGTTGCGGACGAACAACCGAAAGGTGGGCGAACCGATCTGGGTATAGTGAAACGTGGAAACCGCCTCCCATTCCTCGAACGGCGTCTCCGTTGGCTCCCGGAACAGCAGCGGATGGGCCGGCGTGCGGACCATGCCAGTCGTGCGGTCGAAAACCACCTGGCGGGGTTTGAGCAAACGGGATGCAATAAAAAAAAGTAACGCCAAACTCAGCCCAACGACAAACAGCCAGAAACTCGTATCGTCATCGAACGATCGAACCAATAGCCCAGCACCGCCCATCGTTGCGGCCACAAGCGAAAAATTCCGCAACAGATACAGCCACATCCCCATCCCCCAGCTCGGGGAGATCCGAAGCTCACGGTCGTCGAGTTCTTCAGCGCCGACCACTTCGAATGGCCGCGTGATCTCCCGTGGCAGCTTGCGGATGCCGTACTTTTCCATGTACCGCTGCCAGAAGCCCTTCTTCCGCAGGCGGGGGTGGATGCTTCTGGGCCGAAGGCGTTTCACGGTCACAGCGCGCGCATCCCCTTGTATTCGGCGTCCGCGGAAAGTTCGATGGGCTCCAGGCCCCGGGCGGCCGTTATGGATGGCTCTCCGGTATCCGGTGACTTGCCGCTCACTCTCACCCGTCCGGCCGGCCGGATGGCGCCCTCCACGGCCGCCTTTCGCCAGGCTTCGGCCTCTTCCCCGGTCCAGCGCAGGGGCGCCAGGGGCAGACGGTAACGACCGTCTCCGTACAAGTCCAGCCACAGCCGCACCTCGATGCGCCGGACGTCCCGCGGGACGGGCAGCCACTGGCGCACGCTGCGCGGGCCGTTGCCGAAGCCGGTGCGGATCCGCAGATTGCGCTCCTCCGCCCGCCGGCGTTCGCCGTGGCGGGTGATCTCCCACCATTCCACGAACAGGCGGCTTTGGTCTTCGATGTAGTTGGGGAGATGGACGGCCAGCTCGGCGCGGCTTTCGCCCGTGAGCGGGGTCTTCACCCGCAGATCGGCCACTGGGCGGCAGATGGCGTCGAGCAGGTCGTCATGGGCGCTGCGCGGTTGCAGGTACCAGACGTGGAACCGGCTTTCGACCGGATCGCCGGGCCGGTAGCCCGCGAAACGGCCGGCACGGTCGGGCGCCGCGCCCGTGGGCAACGCGAGCTCATCCTCCGCCGGCGGGGCAACGCTGAAAGGTCCGTTGGCCAGCCATTCCTCCAGGGGCGTGTCTTCGCGGAAGACCCAGATCAGCAGGGCCACGCCGGCCAGCACGACGCCCAGGCCAATGAGGGCAACGGTACCCGCGGCGCCGATCCCCGAGGCGAGCAGCCCGCTCGCCTCGAGCCCCAGAAGGGAGTACACCGCCCCCGTGGCCTGCAAGCCGCTGCCGACGGCGCCAGCGGCGAAGCCCAGGGTCATCACGCCATGGGCGATGGCCGCATCGTCTCCCTCGTGGGCGTTGCGCAGCATGTCCTGAAAGGAGAGGCCGGCGCTGTACACATTGGCGACAAGACCCAAACCTCCGGCCCAAAACGACGCTGTGGCAATTTTTCGTCTGAGAATTTTCAATGTCGAATTTGCAATGATGATTTGCTGGTTGACCCTGAGTTCATTCAGATACGCGGCCAGTGCCAATGTGTCGGCGATGGCATTGCCAAACTCGTTTGCCAAACGAGTTCTATCATTATCCTCCGGTGAAGCTTTTCGAAACGCGACAAGCGCATTCTGCAAATTCCACCCCTCCAGCACGACGACGATGGGCAACAGCAGCTTCATGATGCCGTGTTCGTCCTTGAGGGTTTCGGCCAGCGCGGGCAGTCCCCGAACCTTGCGCCAGAGCCAGACCTCGACGTTTACGCGGTCGAACGAACGTTCCCGGAAGCGTTTCTTCATGCGGGTCCGGGAAAGGCCCCTGCCCTCCCGGTAGGCCGCAAGGCTGGTGCTGCCCACCACGTTGCCCTTGTTGTCCTCAATGATGATTGGGCCGCCGGGGCCTTGCGCGGTCTGCGCATCGCCGCCATCGAACCTGCGCCGGGCCGGATAGGGAATGTCACGCTCCACCTCGCGCAGCCGCATGGCCGCGATGTCGAATTCGGCCGCCAGCTCGTCGGGCAGCCGGCCACGGAGAAATGCCCCGAGGTCGACGTCCTTTTTCGCCACCCGCGGAACCAGCCCGGCTTCCACGAGCAGTTCGACCAGCGACGTTTGCAGGGAGGAATACCGCGCCTCGGCCGCGATGCCGGCATAGTGTTCCAGAAAGCCGACGAGAAAGGCGGCGCTTCGCCGGCCGAGCCGGGCCAGGGTGTGTGCATCGATGAGGGGCGAGAAGGCGGCGGCCGGGAGATTTCCGCTCATGGTATTCCCGGTGGCGGAACCGGTTTCCGCTGGCAGAAACAAACGCGCATGCAGCGGGTGGCCTTCCAGCAGGCCGCCGATGCGGGCCAGCAGGCGCCTGCCGCTGCTGTTGCGCTCGATTTCCAGCAGCCGTTTCTGGCTGGGCGGTTCGGTTTCCAGGTGCAGATCCAGCTTGTATTCGTGGTCGCCCAGTTTCGCCAGAAGCAGGTTGGCCAGTTCGTAGCGCTGGCCGCTGTGCGGTCCGTCGTGGGCGAGACGGTCCGTGGCGGGCAGCGTGCAGTAGTCGTCCCAGGCCGCCAGCAGTTGGGGGAAATGTTCGTTTTCCGGCGACAGCCAGGCGACGAGGGCGTCGCGGGCTTCGACGATCCGCGCGCGCAACTCGGCCCGGCGCCGGGTGCCCAGGGCGGTCTGGATGTCTTCGAGGCTCAGCCGCTTGCGCCATTCGGCGCGCAGTTTCCGGGCCTGCTCCCATTCGCCCTGGCGCGGCTGACCGGGGTAGGTTTCGACGTTGGCGGTTTCCACTTCCGGGTGTTCGACGAAGAAGTACTGGTTGGCCAGCACCGCCGAATCGAACCAGGGCGCATAGGGATGCCGGTGCCGGTTGGCCGGATCGGCGAGCTCCTCGATGTATTCGGCCAGATTCCGCCAGGCGTTCTGATGCTCGGCGGCCAGGGCGCGGGCGACGCCGAGGGGATCGTCGAGATACACCACGGGGATGTTGGCCTTGCGGTGCAGGCGGATGTGGATGAGCCGGTCGTTGGCGTGTTCGACGTTCTCGACGCGGGCCTTGCGGCCTTCCGGGGGCTGGACGGGAAAGCCGGCGTCGAAGCCGGACAGGTCGATCTGCTGCAGGCGGGCGGCCTGCTGTTCGGCGATCACGTCCTGCGTGTAGCCCTGTTCTTCGGGCATGGGCGGCAGGTGGTCGGGGTGGAGGCGGAAGTCGTCCGGATCCATGCCGCCGAGCATGTTGATCCGGGCCCAGGACCATTGCACGTCGGCATAGGCCATGCGGATGTCCTGCTCCACGTCGTCGAGGCGGTAGGGCAGGAGGATCCGGTCGTCCTTCTCGACGGTGGCCGGGCGCACGTCCCGGCCGGCGTACTTGTGCAGGTTGACGTCACGGAACCGGCCCTGGGGCAGCACTTCGAGTTCGCGCCAGAGGTAGCCGCCCTTGAAGATGTAGAGCCAGCCGGGGGCGCGGGGCACGGCGCATTTCGCCGGGTCCGGCTCGGGGGTGGTGTAGACCCGCGGCAGGACGGGGACGAGGACGTTCTTCTCGGGGGTGGGCGCTTCGTCCCGCCCTCGCGTGGCGGCCTTGCCCAGGGGCAGGTTGTACCAGGTGAAGCGGGTGTCCTTGTATTTGAGGAAGACCTTGCCGGTGCCCCGGGAGGGCATGATCAGTTCCCGGTTGCGGCCCTTCTGCTCCCCGGCGCCGAGGGGCACTTCCAGGCACTCGCCCCGGTGGATGCGCGCGTAGGCCGGGTTGACGGCGGTGTCAGTCATCGTGGCCTTCCCCGCCGAGGCCTTTTTCCAGGCCGGCGTGTTCCCCGGCCTGGGTGAAGTCGATCCGCTCGGGCTGGTCGCCTTCGTCCAGCGCCGCGCCGCCTTCGATCGCCAGGGCCGGGGGCTTGCCCGCGCCCGGCTGCATCAGGGGCATGGGCGGGGTGTTGCGGTTGTTGGAGACCATCAGATCGCCCTGGCGCACGGCGGGGATGCCTTCGATCATGACGTTGGGCGAGGCGGTGACGAACTCGGCCTTGCCCTTGATGGTGCCCGAGCGGACGCCGCCGCAGGAACCGCCCTCGTCGCCGGAGCTGGTGGCGAAGATGCTGTCCTTGTGGCAGGCGGGCTGGCCGTTGATGAACACGGTGCCGGCGGTCTGCGCGGCGTCGGCCGATTTGGCCACGTTGCGGTAGGCCTGGGGGCGGCACTTGTCCGGGGTCTTGCACACGTCCGGGCTGCTGACGGTGCCGCCCGAATCGGCGTGCACGGCGGTGCGGCCGTTGATGAGGACGTTGCCCATGGGATGTTCCTCCTTGAAATGTCGGCCACGGGTGTCCGCTGGTTGCGCCGGTCCCTGGCCTGGATCTGGATTTTTCATCGATTCCCCGATGGCGGGAACCAAAAAAAGGTTATCAGGGTATCGATGGTGAACTTGTGACACCGTTCACAATTCGCTCGTCTCCAAGCAATGCGAATTCCCTCACGCCGGCAGGCGGCCGAAAAGCCGCACCAGGTGGCGCAGGCGGCCGGCGGCGTCCTCCGGCACCCACTCCCAGGTGAAACGCCAGCGCCAGTTGCCCTCGGCGGTACCGGGGGTGTTCATGCGGTGTTCGCTGCCGAGGGCCAGCACGTCCTGCAGGGGCAGGACGGCCAGGCGGGAGACGCTGGCCAGGGCCAGGCGGATGAGCGGCCAGGGCATGTCGGCCGGTTCGCAGCCCAGGTAGTCGGCGAGCAGGGGGCGCAGGCGCGCTTCGTTCTGGCAGTACCAGCCGAGAGTGGTGTCGTTGTCGTGGGTGCCGGTATAGATCACGCTGTTGGGGATGACGTTGTGGGGCAGGTAGGGATTCTCCGGCCCGCCGTCGAAGGCGAACTGCAGGATCTTCATGCCCGGCAGGCCGAAGCGATCCCGCAGGGCCTCCACCTCGGGAGTGATGATGCCGAGATCCTCGGCCACCAGCGGCAACTGGCCGAACACGGCGAAAAGACGCGAGAGAAGCGCCTCGCCCGGGGCCTTCGCCCACCAGCCATGCTCGGCGGTCTCATCCGTGGCCGGGATCTCCCAGCAGGCCTCGAAGCCCCGGAAGTGGTCGATGCGCACCAGATCGAACAGCTCGAGCTGGGTACCCATGCGTTCGATCCACCAGCGGAAGCCGTCTTCCTCCATGCGCTCCCAGTGGTAGTGGGGATTGCCCCAGCGCTGGCCGGTGGCCGAGAAGTAGTCGGGCGGTACGCCGGCCACCACTTCCGGTCGGCCTTCGGCATCGAGCTTGAACAGTTCCCGGTGGGCCCAGACGTCGGCGCTGTCCCAGGCCACGAAGATGGGCATGTCGCCAAACAGGCGGATCCCCCGTTCCCGGGCGTAATCGCGCAGCGCCCCCCACTGGGAGAAGAACAGGTACTGGATGAACGCCTGCAATTCAATGGCCTCGGCGTTTTCCTCGCGGGCCCGTTGCAGGGCCGCGGCCTGGCGATCGCGCAAGGGACGGGGCCAGTCCGCCCAGCTGCCGTGAGGATGGCGCTGGCGCAGGACCATGAACAGGGCAAAGTCTTCCAGCCAGTGGCGGTGGCGATGTCGGAAGGCCTTGAACGCCTCCCATTGGTCGGCGTGGGCGTGCTGCTGAAAGCCCGCCCAGGCCTGGGCCAGGCACACCTCGCGGCGGTCGGCTTCGAATCCCGGCGGCAGCCAGCCGCGTTCCTGCAGGCCGTCCAGATCGATGAAATCGGGATTGCCGGCATGGGCCGAGAGACACTGATAGGGAGAGCCATCCTCATGGGTTGGCCCGAGGGGCAGTACCTGCCAGACGCTGACGCCGGCGGCGGCCAGGAAGTCGATGAAACGCCGGGCCTCGGCTCCCAGCTCACCGTGTGGGCGGGGCCCCGGGAGTGAGGTGGGATGCAAAAGGATCCCGGCCCGGCGGCGATCCAGAACGAGGGGCTGGGACGTATCGGGATTCATCAACCAGGCTGCTTGCCGCCGCGCATCACCCCGCCCATGGCCGGCGCGCCGGTGCCGTGGGTGAAGACTTCGGAGAGGTAACCCGGCGGTTCCTCGCCCAGGATCTGGTAGAGATTGGACAGGTGCAGGCGGAACAGGTGCTCGAAGTCGCTCACCGACTCGGCCGGATTGTAGTCGCCAAACCACCAGAACCAGTCGGAGCCTTCGCAGATGGCCAGTTGCCGCTCGGCCCGCTGCCGGTGTTCACCGTCGAGGCGATCGATGACTGCATCGTAGCGGTGCTTGGCATCGCCCAGCATGTCCCAGCCACGGTTCTTGTCGGGCTCGCCGATCCAGGTGGAGAAGGTGCCATAGACCCAGCTGCCGGCCACGATGTGCGGCAACGTGGTGATGGCGCAGTGCTGGCGCAGGCATTCCGAATAGGTGGTCAGTTCCAGATCGGGGTGGCTGGCGAGGCGCCGGTAGAGCGCCTGCAGGAAATGGTAACCGTTCTCGGGGTAGTACTCCCAGGCATTCTCGCCGTCGAGGATGATGGAGACCATGCGGTTGGGCTCGTTGCGGCAGGCTTCGGCGATGTTCTCCAGATGGCCGATCAGATTGGCCACGGCGTCGTCGGCATGCCAGCCCGAATAGGTGAAGCCGATGAGATCGGAAAGGCCGTCGTCGCGGAAGAAGATCACCGGCTGGGCGCCTTCCAGCCGGTAGGGCTTGTGGATGCACTGTTCGCCCTCGCCCGCCGCCTCCATGCCGGCGGCATGGAGGGAGTTGCGCAGCACGCTTTCGCCGCTGGCGGTCCAGTGAAAGCCGTATTCGCCCAGCAGCCGGAGGGTGGCGTCACTGACGCTGCCCTCGGAGGGCCAGCAGCCGCGGGGCCGCATGCCGAAGCAGCGCTCGAAGGTGTGGATGCCCTGCTCCAGATGCCAGCGCACCCGCTCCTCGCCGCCGGGATACTCGGCCAGATGCGGCAGCGGTGCCTCGGGCATGGCCTCGCGGGCGCTGTGGATGTCGAGCAGCAGCGGCATGATGGGATGGGCATAGGGGGTGACCGACAGCTCCACCTGGCCGCGCTCGGCCAGCTTGCGGTAGCGGGGGATGATGTCGCGCAGCAGATCACCGATGATGCCGAGCAGCTCGCGCCGGTCGTGCAGGGAGAAGACCTGACCCTTGTCGAGCAGCACCTTGACCCGGGCATCCTCCCGGCGCACCGTCTCGCCCAGCCAGGCGAGGTGATACCACACCAGCAGATCGGCCAGGAACTGATCCGAAACGTAGACCAGCGAGTCGGGATGCTCCAGCAGCCAGCGGGAATAGGTGGCCAGGCGCGCGTAGGGCGGGAACCGCTTGATGAGATGCTGTTCGTTGGCTCGCAGGCAGGCGCGGATCAGGCTGATCCGCTGCTCGGGATGCCCCGGCAGGGCCGGCTCGCCCAGCGCCGCCAGCAGGGGGTCGGTGATGGCCTGGCTGTTGTGCAGGAAGGCATCCACCTGCCGGGCATAGTCCTCGATCTGCTCGAGCAGCACCGGCGCGAAGTTGACCACGGCCCGCGCCTCGGGTACCGACTCGAGGTGCGCGGCCATGTCCACGTAGTCCTTGATGGCGTGCAGGTAGGTCCAGGGCAGGTGATAGGCGCCGCTGCGCAGATCCCGGTACTCGGGCTGGTGCATGTGCCAGTAGAGAACGACCTTCAGCCTACCGGACATGGTGCAGTTCCTGCCCCAGCATCTCCGGCACCACCAGCACCACCCCGCCGGGGGTGACGTGGAAGCGCCTGGCGTCCTCTTCCGGATCCTCGCCGATCACCATGCCGTCGGGAATGTGGCAGCCCTTGTCGATCACGGCACGCCGGATCCGGCAATGGCGGCCGATGGTCACCTCCGGGAGGATCACCGCATCCTGGAGGGTGGACCAGGAGTTGACCACCACCGAGGAAAACAGCAGCGAATGGCGCACCACCGCGCCGGAGATGATGCAACCGCCGGAGACCATGGAATCCACCGCCATGCCGCGCCGGTCGTCGTCGTCGAACACGAACTTGGCCGGCGGGAGCTGTTCCTGGTAGGTCCAGATGGGCCACTGGGTGTCGTACAGATTCAGCTCCGGGGTCACGCCGATAAGCTCGAGGTTGGCCTCCCAGAAGGCATCCACGGTGCCCACGTCCCGCCAGTAGGCCTGGGTGCCCGTCTCCTTGTCGAGGAAGTCGTAGGCGAAGGCCCGGTAGTTGCGGATCACCGCGGGGATGATGTCCTTGCCGAAGTCGTGGCTGGAGTTGCGGGTATCGGCGTCCCTGATCAATTGCTCGAACAGGAAGGCCCGGTTGAAGACGTAGATTCCCATGGAGCACAGGGCCACGTCCTCCTTGCCCGGCACGGGCTTCGGGTTGGCCGGCTTTTCCTCGAAATCGACGATCCGCCCCTCGTCGTCCACCGTCATCACCCCGAAGGCGTGGGCCTTTTCGAGGGGCACCTCGATGCAGCCCACGGTCACGTCGGCGGCATTCTCCACGTGTTCGGCCAGCATGGCGCCGTAGTCCATCTTGTAGATGTGATCGCCGGCCAGGATCAGCACCAGATCCGGCTTGTGACTGCGGATAATGTCCAGGTTCTGATAGATGGCGTCGGCAGTGCCCGTATACCAGGAGGTGGCCACCCGCTGCTGGGCCGGCAACAACTCCACGAACTCGCCGAACTCGCCGCGCAGATGCCCCCAGCCGCGCTGGATGTGGGTGATGAGGGAATGGGCCTTGTACTGGGTGAGCACGCCGATGCGGCGGATCCCCGAATTGATGCAGTTGGAGAGCGGAAAGTCGATGATCCGGAACTTGCCGCCAAAGGGCACTGCCGGCTTGGCCCGCCAGTTGGTCAGATGCTTGAGACGCGAGCCCCGGCCTCCGGCCATGATCAGGGCGAGCGTGCTGCGGGTAAGTCGGCTGACGAAACGGGGCGATTCCTGGATGACCATGAACTCCTGCCTGAATGGAGGCGCCGAAAGCGATCCGCCATCGGGAACCCGGCGCGGTGGCGACCCGCGGATACCGCTTGTCCTACCCCTGCACAATAAGAGCAGGCCGGGCGATTTGCAAGCCGCTTTGCCCATACCAGCGTTCCGAATTCAAGGACAACTTGTTGTCCATATGCACAAAGCCCTTGAGGCCAGTGCGACGTTTCGTGACCGTCGGCCGCAAGGACGACGTGCAGGACGCACAAGTGTCGCGAGAGGGCAGGATGCCCAAAGCGACTGCGGGCCGTCGAGCCTACAGGGACGTATTCACGGCGTGTCACGAAACGTCGCACCGGCCTCAAGGGCGTGCCTTATGTTTGCCAGCAAGCGTCAAAACATTCGAGAATACGGAAACAGGCAATTTGCCGGCCGACACGGTACACTGTGGTTCCTGTCCCGGCGCGGGCACCACGGCTGACGCTTGCCCCATCCGGCCTCTTACCACACGCGCGCAATGGCAACGAAACCGACACCATGAGTCACATTCAGGACGATCTGCAACGCCTGCTCGAGGCCCGGCATCACGATCCCTTCGCGGTGCTCGGCCCCCACGTGGAAGGCGACCGCGCCGTGGTGCGCGTGCTGCGTCCCGGCGTGCGGGAAATCCGCCTGGGCGAGAACGGCCCGCGCCTGGAACGGCTGGGCGAGACCGATCTCTTCCAGTGGCAGGGCCCGGCCGCCGAACTGCCGGCCCGCTACAAGCTGGTCTGGCTCGACACCGAGGGCCAGCGCCACGAAGGGCACGATCCCTATGCCTTCGATCCCCAGATCCCGGACTACGATCTCTACCTGTTCGGCGAGGGCCGCCA
>Ga0256841_1004018_pt1 | contig 10793 bp, 9 predicted proteins | sample 356308metaG_FD_185971 | JGI IMG/M metagenome (GOLD analysis project Ga0256841, IMG submission 185971) | Hydrothermal vent microbial communities from Mid Atlantic Ridge, Atlantic Ocean - 356-308 | ecosystem: Environmental > Aquatic > Marine > Hydrothermal vents | place: Atlantic Ocean: Mid...
TCTGTTGTATGTTGGGAGTATCGGACCAGGCCGGGGGATCCGCATGCTCCTGTCGGCCCTGCGATTCATTCTGGAGGAAGATGACGTCGAGTTGGTGCTCACCGGGCCGGTGGAAGAGGGGTTTTTTCCTGTTCTGGATGAGGCTTTGGTGCGTCTCGGTCTGACGAAACACGTGGCATTGACCGGGCCGGTGGACCACGAAGATGTCCCGCGGATCATTTCCGCTGCATCGGTTTGCCTGGTCCCCACGGTTCCGGATCCTTCTCGAAGCCCCATGGGAATGTGTCCCCTCAAGCTGCTCGAGTATTTGGCCTGTCGCCGGCCCACGGTGGCGCCGGCATCGGCATCGATCCAGCAGTTTTTCAGCGGAGCTTTTTCGCGGTTTCTGTTCGATCCCAGAACTCCCGAGGATCTGGCACGGGCTGTGTCGTACGCTCTTCGAAATCCCGAGGAGGCTTCGGAGGCGGCAGAGGCCGGGTATCGAATGATACGGGAAGGCTGGACCGCGTCGGCTTCACGTCGTGCCTTGCTCGATGTTTATCGGAGGTTTGCCCCCGAGGCGGCACCGGTGCCGGCTGCCGTGCCCGTCATGTCGGGCGTGTTGCCCGCCGATCCAAAGACCACCACGGCTCGCCGGTTCGCCGCATTGCACGATACGATGGTTCAGGCTGGGGCGCCTTCGAATGTTTCGGGTGTCCCTGTCTCGGGGGAGACTGATCCACAAAGAGACACCCAGCCCCTTGCTGTTCTGGCAGTGGAGCATCCAGACCTGTTGGCTTCGCCCGGAAATCCGGCGAAGGCAGTTGCGACGGAAGGGGAAGGCGGCGCTGATGCAAATGAGTTGGGAGGTTCCCATGTCGCGGTCGAGTCCCAGGAGGGAAGCGATCTCATCGAGGGTCCGGTCAGGGCCGGGGACGATACCAGTCGTCTCCAGACGGGCGAGGCGCCAGGGGCGGCAGACGGCGGTCGGATGGATCCAGAGGGCGATTCTGTGAGTACCAGGCGTGATCGTGAGGGAGAGGACAGGTCGCTCAACGACCAGGACACCGTCAAGCTGCCCTTGAATGTGGTGTCGGGCACAATCTCCGGGAGCAGCAGCGGCCCTGGCTCACCCGACGGTGTTTCGTGAGTGGTGTCGGGGGGCGGTTTTCAAGCGCGAGGCAGGCAATTTCGACCTGCTTTCGGACCAAACCAAGCCCGCCGGGCGTGCTTGACCGCTTACGGCCCATCTGTTAGATTTCCCGCGTGTTTTCATAAGCAAGGAAGTGGTGACACCATGCGAAGAGAAGGTCTTGTCACGAAGGACGTGGGGCTGTGGTTCATCGCAGGGCTCGGTCTGGTGCTGAGCCAAGTGGGTTGCGGCCCTGTCATGTACGTGCATGAGGTCGTCGTCAAGGCCCGTGCTTCAGTGTCTGCGGCCAAAACATACGATGCGGCCAAGTATGCGCCCTATGAATACTATGGCGCCGAGGCCTATCTGAAGCAGGCCGAGGTGCGGGCCGGATATGCGGATTTTCTCGTGTCCATCAAGTATGGCGAGAAGGCAACAAAGATGGCGAAAAAGGCGATTCGCATCGCCCGCGACAAGATCAAGGCGCGAGAGGATCTCGGCGAACCAGCGGCTGGGAGCACCACCAGTCCTGCTGCATCCGCAGCGGGCAGTGACCCGCAAGCAAGGGTCGTTCCCGTGGTGGTGGTCAAGCAGCGTCCCTCAGCGACCAGAGGCGGTTCCAAGCCGACGAAGGTGGTCATGCCCGGTGGTGCGGGTGGTTCGGACAGTGAAATCCCCAAATAGGCGATGGACCCAGAGGTTTTGTGATGAATATTCCATGTGCAGGTGGAAAAAAGTCGGTTTCCCGGATCCTCAAGATGTCAGCCGGCCTCCTGCTGGTCACCGGATTGTGGTTGTTCGTGGGCTCTTGCGGAGCCGATCTTCAGGGAGAGGGGGACGGGGTAGACCGTCTCATCAAGTTGGCCTGGGATCATGGGGCCTACAAGTGTGCTCCGCGTGAGTTGACGCTGGCTGAGGCCAACTTGAGGTTTGCCCGCGACCACATGCAACAGGGCAACTATCACAACGCGAAGCATTTCATGGACCTTGCCGAGACGTTTGCCAAAGAGGCGCTGCGCAAGAGTCCCAAGGAACGCTGCGCCGCGCCCAAGGTAGTGGAAGCGCCGCCCAGGCCGCGTCCGGTCAAGGTGGTCGTCAAGCCCACCGACAAGGACGGCGACGGGATCATGGACAACGATGACGCTTGTCCCACCGACCCGGAGGACAAAGACGGCTTCGAAGACAAGGACGGCTGTCCGGACCCGGACAACGACGACGACGGCATCTGTGACGACAACCCCAACATCCAGGGGCGCTTGGCGCACTTTGCGGGCAAATGTAAGGGGCTCGACCATTGCACGGGCAGCGAGGCCGACAAGGCCGATGGATTCGCCAAGACCAAAGAAGACATGGATGGGTTCGAGGACCAGGACGGCTGTCCGGATCCGGACAACGACGGTGACGGCATCTGCGACGGCAACCCGGCAATCCAGGGACACCTGGCGATCTGGTCGAGTCGCTGCACCGGGTCTGACAACTGTGCCGGCAAGGACGCCGACAAGGCCGATGGGTTTGCCAAAACCAAGGAAGACAAAGACGGGTTCGAGGACCAGGACGGCTGTCCGGACCCGGACAACGATGGTGACAAGATCTGCGACGGCAATCCGGAAATCCAGGGACACCTGGCGGTCTGGTCGAGTCGTTGCACCCTGGCTGACAAGTGCCCGGGCACAGACGCCGACAAGGCAGACGGGTTTGCCAAGACCAAGGAGGTCTACAACAACTATCAGGACAAAGACGGATGCCCGGACAAGTTGCAGCTTGTGGTGGTGACCGCGAAAAAGATTGAAATCAAGCAAAAGATCTACTTCGATTTCAACAAGGCCACCATCAAGCCGGTGTCGTATCCCGTCCTCAATGCAGTGGCCCAGGTCCTCTTGGACAATCCCAGGATGCGGGTGCGGGTCGAGGGGCACACCGACAGTCGCGGCTCTCGTCGATACAATCGACGTCTGTCACAGCGGAGGGCCGAATCGGTGCGCCGCTATTTGATCCGGAAGGGCGTGGATCCGAGCCGTCTGAGGGCCAAGGGATATGGTGAAGATCGTCCCATCGATACCAACAGGACCGCCGAGGGCCGGGATCGGAACCGGCGGGTGGAATTCCGTATTCTGAGCCGTTGAATGTGTTGCAGTTCAGGGCTCAACCAGCCCTGGCTCCCAAGGAGTGATCGAAGTGGTAATGCGTCATAGCAAGAGACTCTTGGTCTTGACCGGATTGGTGGGGTTGGTCACAGTTGCGCGGGCCGCGCCGGCCCGGGCCCGCTGCTCGGCATCCGTCAAAAAGAAGATTGCGCGGCTCAACAAGAGCGCCATGGAAGATTACGATCTCCTCGAGTTCGAATCTTCCAAACAGAGCCTGCTCGATGCGCAGCGAATTGCCCGAGTCGAGGGTTGTGACACCGATCCCATCAACGCCAAGACATACACGAATCTCGCTGTCCTCTATATTCAGGGATTCAAAGATGAGGATCGTGGACGCCTCATGTTCCGCAGGGCGCTCAGCATTTCGAAGCACATTAATCTGGATCGGCAGGTGGCGACACCGAAGTTGTTGCGTATTTTCGCCCAAGTACGAAAAGAGATGGGACTGTCGGGCGGTGGTGACGAGGCTGCCCGGACAGAGGCAACCGTCACGCCGCCATCGAGGCCCAGGCCGGTGGCAAGGCCCATCGAGCCGGAGAAGCCCGCCAAGGGATTCGAGCACAGCCCCATCGATGAAGCCCCGCGGAGCACACCTTTGGAGGTGACCTGTCGCTTGGGCGACGATATCGGGGCGAATCGGGTCATCTTGTTCTACAAGCACCGAGGCCAGGCCGACTACACTGCCGTTCCCATGAAAAAGGTTTCTCATTGGACGTGGAAGAGCACGATTCCCGCCTCGGACATGGTGGGTCCGTCACTTTATTATTATCTCGAAGCCCGCAAGGGTGAAAAGCCCATGGCGGCTTCGGGGAATGCGGCGAGTCCCTATATCATTGCGTTGACCAATCCCCCCCGTAGGGCCGGTGGTGAGCCCACGGAGAATCCTTTCTCCGAGGGGAGCGGAAAGCACGAAGAGAACAAAGGGGGGGGACACAAGACGAGCAGTGGCAAGAAGGGGAAGGGCATTGGTCTCTACATGTCCCTTGGCGGAGGTCTTCATTTTGGCTACATCGGGAGCTGGTATGGCGATCTGTCCGCCCAGAAACCCGGCTCTCCGGGTTTTGCACTGGGGACGTTCGATGGGCGTGTCGAGGCTGGGTATTTCATCAATCCAGTGATGTTGGTGAGTTTGGACTTTAGTCTGGGCTACGCCCTGTCCGATCGTTCGGAGCAGGCGGTCCTGGGGTGGCAGGTGTTGGGGCGTTTTCGCTATGTTGCCCTGGGCGGTCGATCTCACAGCCCATTTCGACTCTACGTGGGTGGCGAACTCGGTGGGGGCGTTGCGTACCACAGCCTGACCCTGAAGGGCGGCCGGGACTCGTTCGAATCCGGACCCGGCCTCATCCTGGGTGCGCTCGTGGGTTTCTGGCTCGGAAGCTCCACGGTTTCCTGGTTTCTCGAACTCGATCCCAAGGCAGTGATCGATATGACCACCAGCACCACCAACGTGGAGGGAGGAACCACCATCGAGCACCCCAAACAGCACACCTTCACCATCGGGTTGACCACGGGCGTTGCCTTCCGATTCTAGACGCGGCCCTGGAGTGCCGGAAACAGTGGCCGAAACAGAACACAGTCTCGTCGAAAGAGCACAGAAGGGTGAACAGGCAGCCTTCGAAGAACTCGTGCGGCGCTATCAGGGCAAGGCCTACGGGATTGCGGTGGGTATGCTGCACGATTCCGAAGCCGCCAGCGATGTGGTCCAGGACGCTTTTTTGAAGGCGTACCGTCACCTTGGAAGATTCCAGGGGGGATCGAGTTTTTATACCTGGTTTTATCGCATTGTCGTGAATCTGAGCATCGATCACATCCGTCGCAGGAAGCGATCGGCCAGAATAGAATATGATGACGGCATTGCTCGTCCTGAATTGGGTGAACAGAAAGGCACGGACCTCGCGCCGCGGTACATGGATTCCAACCCGGCCAAGGCGTACCAGAGAAGACGGCTTGCCCAGGAGATTGCCCGATGCGTGGATGCGCTCTCTCCGAAACACAGGGCGGTGATTGTGCTCCGGGAATACGAGGGCCTGTCGTACAACGAGATCGCAGAGGTCCTTGGTATTGCAAAGGGAACCGTGATGTCGAGACTCTTCCATGCTCGCAAGAGGCTCCAGGAGATGCTCGGTGAGTACCTGGGTGGAGATGACTTGACGATTTGAGATGGGTATCCTGTAAGACAAGGAGTGGCTGTTCGACCTGAGGGACCATGACGAAGATTCGCGAAAAAGATCTGCATCGCTACCTGGATGGCGAATTGAGCCCTGCGGAGACGGCTCGTATCCGGCGTATGGCAGGAGAGGACCAGGATCTGGCAAAACGGATTGCCGGGATCGAGTCCCTGCGGCAGGCTTTGGGCAAGCATTTTTCCGAGCAGGCTGCGTCAGGAAACGACCTGGATGTCTGGCCGCAGGTGAGGGTGCGGATGCAACAGGCCGACAAGCCTGGTTGGTCGGAGCGGATCGCCTGGTTTTTTTCATGGCATTCCCGGGTGCTGGGATGGACTGTTGCTGGTGCGGTTGCCGCTGTGGCGTTGGTGGCTCTTGTCTTCATGGTTGGGCGCGGACCGCAGGGGCCGGTTCGGCAAGGCCGGGTGCCATCTCGAAGTGCTTCTCCGTCCAACCGCCTCGTGGTAGAAGACTACCAGGGGCCGCCGCCCACGGTGTTCGAGATTCCAGGCGATCGGGGACAGACCACGGTCCTTTGGGTGCAGCCTCCAGGCGAGCATCGAGACGATCGCGATGCCGGCGCACCTCGGTCACGTTCGCCGGGATCCATTTAAGGAGGAGTGTGATGAGCCTGAGTCGGACGGTTTGGGCTTGGGGGCTATGGGCCTGCCTGGCCTATGTGGGGCTGTCGCCTAGAGTGGCTTTTGCCAGTCAGGGTGAGACGACCGCCCATGTGGAGCCAGGGGCAGGCTGTCGGGCGTCGGTGGTCGTGATCGGTGCGGTGACCAATCCTGCTCCCTTTCCCAAAGAGCTCCTTTCTTGGAAAAGACAGCTCACCAACCCGCCGTTTTCGTTTTTCAAGGGTTTTTCGTTGCTCAAGGCGCTTTCTTCTTCTCTGGCCGCAAACCGTAAACCGTTCAAAGCCCAGTTGGCTGGGCCCTATTTCATGGAACTCAAGCTCCTGGGCAGGCGCCTCTCTGCAAAGGGCAGGGAGCAGTATCGCTTCCAGCTTAAGCTCATAGAGCGCAAGGGCAAACGGTCCAAGGTGATCAGCAACGGCACCATGCGTCTCGACCGTGGAGGCACGTTCTTTGTGGCCGGACCGAAAGTGGGGCGAAAAACCCTGATTTTGGCCATCACTCTCAAGTAAATTCGTGACTCGCCGGACCCGCGTCATCATTGTATTGGGGAGCATCCTGCTGGTTGCCGGGGGGCTGGCGGTTTCCTATCGGCCGTTGGTGCGTTGGCGGGTGCGTCGCGTCCTGGGGTCCTGGGCGCATCGTCATCGGGTCAGGCTTTCAGTTGGTGCGATCTCCGTGGGCTGGGGATTGGTGACCCTGAAATCTGTGACACTGCAGACTGCCAGGGGCTGTCCCCTGGTGCGCGACGCCAGGGTTCGGGTCCACTTTTCCTGGACATGGTCCGGCGTCCCGCTGCTGCGGAGCCTGGACATGGTGGGTGCACGATTGTGTCTGGAGCGCTTTTCGGACGGACAGACGAATCTGGATGGCCTGATGCACAGAGGGGGGGGCGGTGGGAAAGCCGCGCTCCGTGTGTCTTTGCGAGACAGTTCATTGACGGTTCACGATAGGATCCGAAAACTAGACGTTTCTGCCGAGCACATGGAGGCGACATTGCTTTCCAGGCGCTGGGACCTGTCGTTGGGTCGCATTTTGCTGCGACTTGGCAGCAGGTCTGCGTCCTGGACGAGCGTCCGGGCCTGGGGGCGTGGCAGGACAGTGGACCGTGCGCGATTCCAGGGGGGCCGTTTCATGCTCTTGCCTGGACTCCTCTTTACAGGAGCCCAAGGCACCATCCAGCATGTCGCAGGTGTCTGGTCGTTAAAGAGTCAAGGTGGGTTCGGTGGAGCTTCGGTGAAGCTTTGGAGTGTCGAAGGGGTCTACCGGCCCGGGGAAAGACGGGCTCGATTCGACCTGGCGGTACAACGGTTTTCCCTGGCAAAATTGGATCGCATTCTGGACCGGTCTCGTTGGGGAACGATTCTCATCGACAGGGACGGGACGAATATTGCGGCGGATGTCCATCTCGACATTCACAGGGACCATTGGCGTTTTTCCGGGGTGACGGCTCTGTCGAATCTGAATGTGAGGGATCGGCGCATTTCTCCACGCGACGTGCGTGGACTGGGCTTTTCCGGGGAGTTTTCTGGAACCTACGATGCAGGCCGGGACCGATTCCACCTGGATCGTTGTCTCCTGCGCCGTCAGTCGGTATCGGTTTCCCTGAAAATGGATATCTCCCGTGTCAGGACCAAGCCCAGGATTCGACTGTCTCTCCAGTTGCCGCGCACTGATTGTGGGGCACTGTTTTCCGCGGTGCCCAGGGCATTTCGGTATCGGATGGAGAATGCGAAGCTGGCAGGGCCTGTCTCGGGACGGATCGATCTGTTGGTTGATTTCGGCTACCTGACGGAAGAGACTGTTGGCTTGAGCAGTCACATCGACTACCGTCGCTGTCGCATCATCGAGATTCCCTTCGAACTGTCGGCGTCACGACTCAAGAAAAGTTTCCTCCAGGAGGTTCGCGATGGTCGCATCGTGACCAGCTTTACCGTGGGGCCGTCGAATCCAGACTATGTGCCGTTGGATGCCATCTCCAGACACGTGGTCAATGCCATCCTGACCACGGAGGATAGCCGGTTCTTTTCTCACCACGGGTTCATATCGAGGGAATTTCGTCGCGCTCTGGCCAGAAACATCATTGCGCGTCGCTTCAGGTATGGGGCCTCGTCCATCTCGATGCAGCTTGTCAAAAATGTGCTCCTTGGGCGTGAAAAAACGCTCGCACGCAAGCTCCAGGAGTTGGTGCTCACGGCCTATCTGGAGAGGCACCTGTCCAAGAGACGGATTTTGGAAATCTACCTCAACGTCATCGAGTTCGGTCCTGGGATCTATGGCATCGGCAAGGCTGCCAGGTTCTATTTTGGAAAACCTGCCTCGATGATCGAACCGCAGGAGGCGGCCTTCTTTTCCACGCTCCTGCCAGATCCCAAGCGGAGGTTTCGTTTCTATTGCCGCGGCGCACTCACGAAGAGATGGAGAAACTGGATGGACCGCATTCTGCTGTTGATGCATGGGCGCCACCGGCTTACAACTCAGGAGTTGGAGCAAGCCCTCCAGACGCCGGTGGTGTTTTCCCGGGACGAGTTTCGTTCCCGTTCTGCTTGTCGGGCCAGGATTCGGCGTTACTTGGGCCATTGACCGTCGGGCCGCCCCGACTTTTTTTCGGAGATGGGAAGGTGTCGCGCAAGAAAAAGAAACGTCGCAAGACCAAGGGAAAGAAATCCTCGGGTGGGGGAACGATGATGAGCCTGCGCAGTGGTTTCCGTGGTGTGGCCAGGAGCGTCGTGGGTGCAGACGGTCCCAAGAAAAAACCTTCCTTGGCATCGAACATTTTTTGGGGACTGCTGACCTTGGCCCTCGTCGGTCTGCTCGTCTATCGTGTCTGGCGGCTCCTGTGAAGAAGGTCACGAAAAAAATTGGTCCTTTTCCTCGTGCCTGGTTCTGTCCCCCAGTCAGCAGGGTCGAGGGCCGCCTGACGCTCGGTGTCCTTGCTGCCATGGCTGCCCTGGACCTGGGGCTTGGACTCTGGTGGCAGGGGCTCGTCATCGCGGTGTTGGCCTTCGGGGCTTTGGGCTGTCTGGTGCGTGACGCGAGCAGTGGGAGGACGACGTGATCCGTTGGCTCCTTGCGGCTTTGTTGGTCGTGCCTTCCGGCCGGCCTGCAACCAGGCGGGTGCGCCGGCTGAAACAGATCCTGGATCGGAGATTGCGCCAACAGCGCATCGAACAGATCCGCAAACGTCAGCTTCACTTGACCAGGGAACTGCAGGCCCTGGGGGTCAAACCGAGGTATGCAGACCAGCGTTGGAAGATGGAACGGAGCCGTGCCTTGGCGAGACTCCATTCCCAGGATGCGGGCGAGCGAGCCGCAGCGGCCTGGTGGATCGGGGTCAACGAGGTCAAGGGTGCTTGGCGTCCCCTGGTGAAACTGCTTCGAGATCCCAATCCAACGGTGCGGGCGAATGCGGTTTTTGCGTTGGGCCGTCTGAAGGTCAAACACATGGCGCCGGCCATCTACGATCGTCTCGACAGAGATGCCTCGGTGGAGGTCAAGGGACGTGCCGCAGTGGCGTTGGGTCGACTGCGCTATCATCGGGCCCTTCCCTTGATAGTGCACCTCATTTCCAGTGACGACCCAAGGCTCAAGTTGAGTGCCGTGAAAGCCCTGGGCTGGATGGGGGATCCATCGACCCTGGGGCGTTTGGGGGCCCTGGCCCGCTCCAAGGACGACCAGGTCCGCATCGAGACAGCCAGGGCGCTGAGTCGATTCCACTCCACCAGAGCGGTCACCATCCTACGACGCATGCTGGATGATCCCAGTCCCCTCGTGGCATCGCAGGCTGTCGATTCACTGGCCCGGCTGGGCGCGAAGAAGGTCCTGCAGGGACGACTTGGCACGCTCCTCAGCAGGCCGGGAAGACAGGTGCGCCTGGCCCTGGTCCATGCTCTGGTCCGCCTGGGTGCATTGTCTGCGGCCCAGAGTCTGGCAAGGCTCTTTGTGGAAGATTCACCGCTCCTGGTGGGAGAAGCAGCCAGTGCGAGCGCCCGATTGGGCGCACCCGTGCCCGATCGCGTCCTTTTGAATCTCTTTGCGCAACAGGACAACAGGATTCTCGTGCTGGCGGTACGCACGGCCATGCACCTGGGGGCCCGATGGGCAATTGCGCGGATCCGGCCATTGTTGAAGAGTCCTTACGAGCCTTTGACCGTGGAATCGGCCCTTGCGCTTGGGTGGCTTGAAGACAGCGCATCGGAAAAAGCCCTCCTTGGTCTTTTGCAGCGCAAATCGGAGGTGATCCGGGCCGCGGCCCTGGAGGCCTTGGGGCTGGTGGGCGGTCCCAGGGCCCTTGCCGCCTGTGTGGTCATGCTTTCGGACCGGGCGGTTTCCGGCGCCGCGGCCAGATGCGTGGGCCGGCTTGCGCGACTGGACAGAGGGCTGGCACTTCGAGGGGTCAAGGGGTTGGTCAAGCTCATGCGACACAAGGCACCATGCGAAGAGGCTTCCCAGGCGGCTCGGGCCCTGGGTGCCATGGCGGCACCCGACAGGTTGGCATTCATTCGTATCGTACGGCTGACCTTGAATGCCAGCCCCAGGTGCAGGAAGGCTGCAGCCTTGGCTTTGGGGCTGGTCAAGGGCGGGGCGCGCTCAGAGGCGATCAGGGTCCTCGGTCGGATGCTGGATCGCGATGGGAGCCTTGGCGTGCGTGCAGGGGCGGCTCTCGGTCTCGGGCTGCTGGGCAGCAAAGAGTCGTTGCCGGTCATGGCGGCTTTGGGCAGGCGTTCGGACCTGT
>Ga0256841_1004019_pt1 | contig 10792 bp, 14 predicted proteins | sample 356308metaG_FD_185971 | JGI IMG/M metagenome (GOLD analysis project Ga0256841, IMG submission 185971) | Hydrothermal vent microbial communities from Mid Atlantic Ridge, Atlantic Ocean - 356-308 | ecosystem: Environmental > Aquatic > Marine > Hydrothermal vents | place: Atlantic Ocean: Mid...
GCCGTCATGATGGAGCGGAAGAGAAAAGAGGCCTTGGAAAAGAAGAAGCAGGAGAAAAAAGAGCGGGAGAAGAACTACCGGCCGGAATGATGGAGGCGCCTTTGGCGGTCATTGGTCATTAGTTATTGGTATTTTGGGGAGAATAGTCTCAAATCTCAAGACACAAGTCGCAAGATTTTTAGATAGTAGCGTTGTGAAACAACGCATACCAAAACTATTTACTATTCACTCTTCACCAAATCCTCCGTTCCCCGCCAACGCTTGTAATTCCACTCCCACTGGGCGGGATGTTTTCGGATCTGCTCCGCCAGAATGTCGCTGTATCGCTGGGTCATAAGGCGGATTTTCTCTTCCGCGTCTTCCGTCTCGGGGGCAGTATACTCCACCGGATCGAAGATCTCGACGCGAAAGCGCCCCGGCGCCGTGCGGGTAGCGAAGATCGGGACGACCAGGGGATCGAAACGGAGCTTGAGCTGGGCCATGCTTTTGCTGGCATAAGCCGGCCGGCCGAAAAAGTCGATGAGCACACCGTTGGGCGGTGGAATCATCTGATCGATGTGCATGCCGACGCCTTCTTGGTTTTTGAAAATCCGGGCAATATGCCGTAGCGCTCCTTTGCGCTCGACGACCCGATGACCGAAACCGCGACGGTAGGGTTGGATGATCTTTTCATCAATGAGGCGGTTCTTCCTCTGTTCTTTGGCCACCAGAGTACCGGGGAGACCGCCCAGGGCGAAGAATTGGGCGAGAAACTCCCAGTTGCCGTAGTGGGAGACCAGGAAGAGCATGCCCCGTTGATTACGCGCCTTCAGCTCTTCGATCCTACTCCGAGCCTCCTGGGGATTCTCTACCGCCGCCCCATAGTCGAAGCGCCCCGTCAGCATCAAGACGATCTCCGCATAAAAGGCTCCTTTGTTACGGATAAACTCTCCGGCAATCGCTTCGTGTTCTTGCAAGCTCTTGCCGGGAAACGCAAGCTGTAGGTGTTCCAGCACACGCCGGTAACGCCGGGAACCGGGAGCAAAGATACGGTACGCGACCCACTCTCCAAGCCCAAAGAGGACCGACCGGGGAAGGAGACGGCTGATTCCCAAAGCACTCCGAACTCCCCAATACTCCAATCGTTCTCTCATCTGCCTCTCCCGTTTTTGCTTGGCTATAATTTTAGCAGTTTACATGGTCTTCATCTATAAAAGTACCCGGTAAGCGACAACCGATCCAAAGGATGGATAATGATCTGCGTCTTCGACTGCGAAACAATCCCCGATATCGACCTGATCCGAGCCAACTTCGAGGTGGAGGGGCTGGGAGACCAGGCGGCGATCGAAAAGGCCCAGAGTCTCTACGCCGAGACCCACGGAGGAAGCACCTTCCTGCCTCTGCCCTACCACCGAGTCGTCGCCCTCTCCGCCGTGATCGCCGACGAATTCGGCAATTTCCTCAAAGTGGGCGACTTCGGTGAGGGGAGCGACGAGGAGGAGACGATCATCCGCCACTTTTTCGACTTTATCGAAGCCAAAAATCCCCGTCTCGTCTCCTTCAACGGCCGGGGATTCGATATGCCCATGCTTCTGATCCGGGCCATGCGCTACAACCTCTCCTTTCCCGCCTGGTTCGATCAGAACAACCCCCAACTCAACAAGACCAAATGGGAAAACTACCGCCAGCGCTACTCCGAGGCGTTTCACACCGATCTACTAGACACCCTAGGCAACTTCGGCGCCGCAAGAAACCTCAAGCTCGACCTGCTCTGCACCATGGCCGGCATCCCAGGCAAATACGACGTCAGCGGCGACCAAGTTAGCGACCTCTACTTCGCCGGGGCGCTGGATAAGATCCGCGAATACTGCCAGTCCGACGTGCTGAATACCTACTGGCTCTGGCTCAAATACGAGCTCCTCAAAGGCCGCCTCACCCTCGAAGACTACGCCCGATTTCTCGGAAATATGCGGGAGAAGATGCCTCGGGATCAGGGCTACTACGCCCCCTTTTCCCAAGCCATCGAGCAGGAGCTCAAGCGCCTCGAGTCTTAACGAAGAGTTGGATATAATCAGCCTACTTTAATGTCCGAGGAAATATCCCGAATGAGTCGCAAGTCGCAAGTCGGTAGAAGAGTCGCAAGTCTCAAGTCTCAAGTCTCAAGTCTCAAAAGAAACAAGGCGTTGCCGGGCAACGCCATCCAAACCTATTCCCTATTACTTATTGCTTATTACTTGCCGATCATGCGAAGGAACTTCGCATGATCGGCATTGTCGATTACAAAATGGGCAACCTCGCCTCGGTAATCAACGCCTTCGCCAAGGTCGGATCGAAAGCACGGCTCGAAAGCGATCCCGAAAAACTCAAAGCGTATGATCGATTGATTCTCCCCGGCGTAGGGGCTTTCGGCGACGCCATGAACCACCTGCAAGACAGCGGCATGGACGAAGCGATCCGAGATTTCGCCTCTCGTGACCGTCCCCTGTTGGGAATCTGCCTGGGAATGCAGCTGCTCTTTGAAGAGAGCGAAGAGTTCGGAAGCTACGAAGGACTGGGGCTGGTGCCGGGCCGGGTCGTTCGCTTCGACGAGTCGAAATTCGATCATCCCCTCAAAGTTCCCCATATGGGGTGGAACGAGCTTTTCGTCCAGAAAGAGACCCCCCTCTTCGCCGGGCTGCCCAGGGAGTTTTATCTCTATTTCGTCCACAGCTACCACGCCGAATGCGACGATGCCTATGCCATCGGTAAGACAATGTACGGCTATGAGTTTGTCAGCGCGGTACAAAATGATAACGTCTTCGGTATCCAGCCGCACCCCGAAAAGAGCCACGAAAACGGCTTGAAGATCATCGAAAATTTCACAAAACTCTGAGAAAGGTGTTATGTGCTAAGTGCTAAGTGTTACAAACAGAATTCATTATTAATCGAAGCGTTGCCAAGCAAAGCAAACCGAAACTATTCCCTATTCCCTATTCCCTATTCCCTTACCTCCAAAGGAGGCAGAAAATGACCATCCTCCCCGCTATCGACCTCAAAGACGGTAAGGCGGTCCGCCTCTCCAAGGGGCTCATGGAGACGGCCAAGATCTACTCCAGTGAGCCCTGGCAAGTGGCTAGGCACTTCGAGGAGCTGGGCAGCGAGTGGGTGCATCTCGTCGATCTCAACGGCGCCTTCGCCGGAGAGCCCAAAAACCTCGACCAGATCCGAAAAATTCGCGAACACACCTCCCTCAAGCTCGAACTCGGCGGCGGGATTCGGGACGAAGAGACGATCCGCATGTATCTGGATCTTGGCATCGACCGGCTGATCCTGGGCTCAGTCGCCGTCAAAGACCCCGACTTCGTACGAGAGATGGCGGCCAAATACCCCATAGTCGTGGGCATCGACGCCATCGACGGGATGGTAGCCGTCGAAGGATGGGCCGAGACCTCCGATATGCCCGCCACTAAACTGGCCCGGGCCTTCGCCGACTGCGGCGTGCAGGCGATCATCTGCACCGACGTGGGACGCGACGGGATGATGAGCGGCATCAACATCGACTTTACCCTTGCCGTCAAAGAGGCCTCCGGCCTGGAGACCATCGCCAGCGGAGGCCTGCGGGATATCCGCGACATCGAAGCCCTGATCGAAGCCGGCATCGACGGCACCATCGTGGGCAAAGCCTTCTACGAAGGCACCCTCGATCTGGCCGAAGCCTTCCACCTGGCCCGGGGAGAAGCCTGATGCAAAGCTCTTATCACGAGATTCGCTTCCTTACCGACGACGCCTTCGTCGACCTTTTGGCGGACTTCATCGCCTCCGTGAGCGACGAAGCGATCGAATACGGTAGCGATCGGGTGATCCTGCGCAACGAAAACGACCCTTCCGCAACGATCGAAGCGGTCGAACGCCTGGCTCAAGAGGCACAGATCCCCCTCGAGATCGAGCGGGAGGAGAAAGAAAACCAAGACTGGATCCGCTCTTACCAGGAATCGGTTCGCCCTATCGAAGCGGGCCCCTTCTATATCCATCCCGACTGGTATCCCCCAAAAGAAGACAAAATCAACCTCCTGGTCAATCCCGCCCTTGCTTTTGGCAGCGGCCACCATGCTACGACATACAGCTGCCTCGAAGCCGTGGGAGAACGAACTCGGGCAGATGACCGGGTTTTGGATGTGGGCTGCGGCAGCGGGATTCTTGCCCTGGCAGCCCGCAAACTGGGGGCCGAGGTCGATCTCTGCGATACCGACCCCCTGGCAGTTCAGAGTGCCCGGGAAAACTTCGCCCTCAACGACGAGACTTTCTCGGCGCTTTGGGAAGGTTCAGCCCACCAGAGCGACCGACGATACGATGTCGTCATCGCCAACATCATCGCCGATGTCCTTAAAGCCATCGCCCCTCAGCTAAAAGCAAGAATGGATAAAAATTCTCTCTTGATTCTTTCAGGGATTTTGGATACAAAAGAGGCTATCGTTACGGCGGTATTCAGCGACCTGACGCTGCTGGAACGCAAACAAAAAGATGAATGGATCACCCTGATCTACACCAACACAAAGGAATGCAATGGCTAACTCGCCCAATAACAACGACAAAAAAAACAATAAGAACTTTTTCAACGACAATCCTCTGCTGGCCTTCGCCCTCTTCTCTATCGTCATCATCCTGGTCTTCAAACTCCTCATCGGAGATCAGACGGGAGGACTCAACCAGATGATGATGCAGCAGCAGGGCGTAACCGTCACCAAAAAAGTCGCCTACTCCGAGGTGAAGAATCTGGTCAAAGAGGGCAAGATCAAAAAGGTCAAGATCACCCCCACGATGATCGAAGCCCTCGGCGAAGACAACGGACGCTCGGTCCGCTACATCGCGGAGAAAATCCCCGCCAACGACCCCACTTTCATCAAACTCCTGGATGAGAAGGGAGTCGACTACAGCGGAGTCATGGGCAACGGATTCGTCAGCGAAATGATCAGCATGCTTCTGCCGATCCTGATCTTTTTCGCCATCTGGATCTTCCTGGCCAAACGCATGAGCAAAGGCATGGGCGGGGGCATCCTGGGCGTGGGCAAAGCCGGTAAACTCATCAACAGCGAAAAACCCAACGTCAAATTTGACGACGTCGCCGGCGTGGACGAAGCCAAGGAGGAGGTCAAGGAGATCGTTGATTTCCTAAAATACCCCGAACGCTACATCGCTCTGGGGGCCAAGATCCCCAAAGGGGTCCTGCTCGTCGGCCCTCCGGGTACCGGAAAAACCCTCCTGGCCAAAGCCGTGGCGGGTGAAGCCAGCGTACCCTTCTTCTCCGTCAGCGGATCGAGCTTCATCGAGATGTTCGTCGGCGTCGGCGCCAGCCGGGTGCGGGATCTTTTCGAGCAGGCCAAGAAAGAGGCCCCTTCCATCATCTTCATCGACGAGATCGACGCCATCGGCAAGAGCCGGACCGCCGGCGGCCCCATGGGAGGCAACGACGAACGGGAACAGACCCTCAACCAGCTCCTGGCGGAGATGGACGGCTTCGGCTCCGATACCCCGGTCATCGTCCTGGCGGCCACCAACCGCCCCGAGGTTCTCGATCCTGCCTTGTTGCGAGCCGGGCGCTTCGACCGGCAGGTGCTGGTGGACAAACCCGACTTCGAAGGACGCCTGGCGATTCTCAAGATCCACTCCAAGGATGTCAAACTGGCCCCCGACGTCGATCTCGAAGAGGTGGCCAAGGCCACGGCAGGCCTGGCGGGTGCCGACCTGGCCAACATCATCAACGAAGCGGCCCTTCTAGCCGGACGGCAGAACAAAAAGCAGATCGAACAGTCCGATCTTATGGAGGCGATCGAGCGGGCCTTCGTCGGACTGGAGAAGAAAAACCGCAAAATCAACGATCTGGAGAAACGGATCGTCAGCTACCACGAGAGTGGTCACGCCCTGATGGCGGAGCTCACCGAAGGCGCCACCCGAGTGACGAAGGTCTCCATCATCCCCCGGGGCCTTGGGGCTCTGGGTTATACCCTGCATCTGCCGGATGAGGAGAACCGCTTCCTCAAGCAGAAGCATGAACTCCTGGCTGAAATCGACGTCCTACTGGGAGGGCGCGCCGCCGAGGAGATCTTCATCGGCGACATCTCCACGGGCGCAGGCAACGACCTGCAGCGGGCCACCGACATCATCAAAGATATGATCACCAAATACGGCATGAGCGACGTCGCTGGATTGATGGTCTTGGAGAAGAGTGCCGGAGGCGCGTTTCTCGGCGGAGGTCAGGTGATCAAAGATTACAGCGAAAAAACCGCCGAAGCGATCGACGAAGCGGTCAAAAAGCTCCTGGACGAGCGTTATGCCCACGTCAAGCAGACCCTCAAGGATTATGCCGAAGCGATCCACGAAATGGCCGGCGTACTTCTGGATGTGGAAGTCATCGAGGGCTGCAAAGTTCGAGAGATCATCGAAGAGTTCGAGAAGCGCCACCATCTTCCCAGCCGCCTCGCCCACAAGGATAAGGTAGAGAAGGAGCGCTGTGAGAAGGAAGAACGATCCCAAAAGCGCGCGAGCCAGAGAGGCGAAAAAGAGAAAAAGACCGAGGAGTCTCCTTCGGACAACACTCAGCAGGGATCACAAGAAAAGTCCGACGGGAACGAAGAAAACGGCAAAAAGCCTTCTGAGTAATATAAAGATTCTAGTTCTCAATAAAACAGAGAGTAAAAACTCAAGGGGATAGAATTAGGAAGCGAAAAGCTCCCGGCCTCAGCTCTGGGGCGCGTTGCAGTAGGGGCAAACCTTCGCTTCTACGGGAATCTCCATCGCACACTCCGGACATTTTTTGACCGTCGGTGCCTCTTCCACCTCTTCTTTGGCCGTCAGACGATTGTAGTAACGCACCATCATAAAAATGACAAAGCCCAGAATTACGAACGAGATGAAATCGTTGATAAAGAGCCCATACTTGATCGCAGGTGCACCGGCTTTCTCCAACGCCTGGAGAGAATCATAGTGCTTCCCGTCCAGAGGGATAAAGAGCTGGGAAAAATCTACCTTGCCCAGGAGCAGCCCCAGCGGGGGCATGATGATATTGTTGACCAGGGATTTGACGATGGTGGAAAATGCAGCTCCAAAAATGAAACCGACCGCCATATCAACCATGTTTCCCTTGATGAGAAACTTCTTAAACTCTTCGAACATTGCTCGACTCTCCTTAAATGATTTTTTTGGATAAATTGCATCAATAGGATAGCATGAATTTCATATAAATTGCTTTTTATTGATTTAAAATGAATATTTATAGAATACTTCACTCAGAATATATATAAACCAAATAATTCTACTTCCTAATATTCTCCACCCTATTCTAAGGGTCCAGATAGGTGAACAATAATGCGTTATAATCCCCCCTAAATTCTATGATATTTCTAAAAATACATGGAGGCGAAGGAGTCCAGCCACTATGTCCAAACCGCGTCTAGCCTATATTCTGCCCAATCTTTTCACCGCTGCTTCCATTTTCACGGGTATTGTAAGTCTAACCCAAGCGGCCCAAGGCCACTTTCAAGGTGCAGCTTGGCTCATATTTCTCTCGCTAATTTTTGACGGATTGGACGGACGGATAGCCCGACTAACTCATACCTGTTCCCGCTTCGGCTTGGAGTTTGACTCCCTGGCGGATATCGTCGCTTTTGGCGTAGCTCCTGCATTACTTCTCTATTTTCAGCTTGGAAAGGACTATGGACGTTTCGGCATACTGGTCAGTGCCCTCTTCGTCGTCTTCGGGGCTATCAGACTTGCCCGTTTCAATGTTACGGACAGTTGTAGCGAACCCGGTGTTTTCATCGGCTTACCGATTCCGACTGCCGCCGTCTTCATCGCCGGTTGGTCACTACTCCTCTCCAGTCATCACCTGGAACGCTACGGTATCGTGCTTCTCGTCATAACGCTTCTCGTCGCCTTTCTCATGGTGAGTAATATCCGTTATCCCTCTTTTAAAAAGATCGATCTAAACCGTCCCATGATGATCAAAACTCTCGTCCTCTTAACGTTTGTCGCTTCACTCCTCTATCTCTTTAGTAGCGAGGGATTGGCACTATTCATACTGGCCTATATCCTCTATGGCCCCTTTCGAGGACTCCGGGTATCTTGGGAACGCCACAAACGGCTGAAGCAGGTAAGGGAACGACGAGAAGATAAAGAGGATTAGAAGCAATAAAAAAATTTACAAAAGCGATATCACGGTCGATAACCTAGCGTGGCCATCTTGGTATCCGATACCATTAGAATCCTATTTCGTCCAACTCCTTGAACTTGAACCCTTCCATCACCAGCTCGATCGTATCCTGTCCCGGACGGCGGGCCAGGACCATCATCCCTGCTTCCATCAGATCCATGGCGTTTTCATAGCGGTTCTCCAGGACGGCGAAATCGATCCACGTCTCTCCCGTTTGGTCCCAGTCGGGGTGGAAAGAGACGGACTGCACCTCTCCGGCATCAAACTCCACCAGAGCCCAGTGCTGCGCTTCCATCCTGGGGACGATCTGCGCCTCCTTAGGATCGTTCCCTTTGATAGGGATAAGGATCAGCATGTCGCTCCTTTTACCTGCTCGGGATCGAGTTTCAGGGCTTCGTTGTCCATGACGCCGATTCCCTTCTCCAGTACGCCCCGGGCGATCTCCTTGGCCTCTTCCAAAGAGTGCATTTTGCAGCTGCCGCACTGGTAGATATTGAGCTCGGGGATCGCCTCCTGGCTAGGCACCTGGAGCACATCCTCCATCGACGCCTGCCATGCTTCGGCGACCTGCTCCTCCGAAGGCGATCCTATGACCGACATATAAAAGCCCGTCCGACACCCCATGGGAGAGATATCGATGATCTCCACGCCGTCGCCGTTGAGATGATCGCGCATGAAGCCGGCGAAGAGATGCTCCAGGGTATGAATCCCCTTCTCGCTCATGATCTCTTTGTTGGGGCGGCAGAAGCGCAGATCAAACACAGTGATTGTATCGCCGCAGGGGGTCTGCATCGTCTTGGCCACCCGCACGGCGGGGGCGGGCATCCTGGTGTGGTCTACCATAAAGCTGTCAAGCATCGGCATCGTCAAATCCTTTATCGTATGAAATTATCGGATTATAGCGCAACCTTCGAGGCCTCTTCGTTATAATAGCGACAGCCCCGTAGAAAGGATGACGATGTATGAACGGCTGAAAGGCAAAAGAGCCATAGTGACCGGCGCCACGGCGGGTATCGGCGAAGCGATTTCCCGGCGCCTGGCAGGGGCGGGATGCCACCTTGTGATCACGGGCCGGCGCATCGAGCGGCTCGAAGCTCTTGCCCGAGAGCTGGAAGAGCAGCAGGCTGTCGCCGTAACTCCCCTGAGCATGGACGTGACCGATCCCCAAGAGGTGGAAGCGAAACTCTCTACGGCCCTGGAGCGCTTTCCCGTCGATATCCTCATCAACAACGCCGGCCTTGCTCTAGGACTCGAGCCCCTCGACAAGGGAAGCCTGGAGCACTGGGAACGGATGATCGACACCAACCTCAAGGGGCTGCTCTATGTCAGCCGCCTGGTCATGGGCCAGATGAGAAAGCGAAACACCGGACATATTCTCAATATGGGCTCCATCGCCGGGGAGACCGCTTATCCGGGCGGCAACGTCTACTGCGCCACCAAGGCGGCGGTCCATATGCTCAGCGACGCCATGAATTGCGATGCCCTGGGGACCCGCATCCGCATCGGTACCCTGGCTCCCGGAGCCGTCGAGACCGAATTCAGCGACGTGCGCTTCGAGGGAGACCGGGACAGAAGTCAAGCCGTCTATGAAGGATACACCCCGCTGAGTGCCGAGGACATCGCCGATCTGGCTCTCTACGTCCTAGCCGCACCGGAGCATGTCAATATCCAGCATGTCCGCATCATGCCCACCGCCCAGCGCAATCCCTTCCAGCTCGATCGCAGCGGAACGATCTAAAGGAAACTTTGAAAAACTTCCTCAGATTTGCTTTGCTTTTTAGCGCTTTCCTCTACCTCGTCGGTTGCACCCGCACCCCCACGTCGCCTCTGCAGACCTGGGGAGGTGTCGGTTTCCTCTACGAAGGGAAAAGAAACCACGTGACCCATAAGGTGATCGGCCCTGAAGTGACGACGGTCCTGGGCTTCGAGAAGCAGTTCGGCAGCTTGGGAGTCGGAGCGGAAATAGCGAAATCAGGTCACTGATCCCGGAGAGAGGCAAGCTACGAGGCGAGAAACTCTCCAAAATATTCGCGGATCTCCTCGTCACTCTCCTCCCGTCCCTCCTGACGGAACTGAGAGACCCGCTTGTAAAAGATATACTTCTCCATCAGGCTCATGGCTTCAATATGCTCGTAGAGATCGAAGATCATCTCGCTGTCGAGCTCTCTGTGATGCAGGCGCAGTAGCATCCGGTGCATTCGCTCGATCTCATCGAGGTTTTTGGCGGTAAACTTTGATCGGATAAAAAAACGGATCTCCATCACGTTCATCTTACCCTCGATCTCTTTGGCAAGGCGATCGAGCAGAGCGTTGATCTCCTGGGTCTGTTCAAAGTTGTAATCGGCATCTTGCAAATAGCGATAGAGCCGAGGCTTGGTCTTTCGCCAATTATAGAGCGTACTGATGCGTACCTCGAAATTCTTGGCGATTTCACTATTGCTTAGCATAAATCTTTTTCTCCTCGGTTTTGGATTCTTCAAGTATTGCATAGCTTGCGGTGGCGAAGGCTACCATTTTCTTCCTGATAAAAATCTCAGTCGTGACAAAAGCGCTGCGTCGGGTACGGTTGAGAACCCTGGCCTCGGCGACCAATCGCTCACCGGCGGCAGGATGCAGATAGTTGATCTT
>Ga0256841_1004020_pt1 | contig 10788 bp, 11 predicted proteins | sample 356308metaG_FD_185971 | JGI IMG/M metagenome (GOLD analysis project Ga0256841, IMG submission 185971) | Hydrothermal vent microbial communities from Mid Atlantic Ridge, Atlantic Ocean - 356-308 | ecosystem: Environmental > Aquatic > Marine > Hydrothermal vents | place: Atlantic Ocean: Mid...
CACCTATTTTTAGAGGTGCCCTTTAGGCATGGGCAATCCCTGGTGGTCATCCCTGAACAGTCTCAGATCTTCTCTATCTCTTTTTCTTTTCCGAGAAGATAACAAAATCTCAGGCCGTGCAGGAAGATCGCCCAGGAGATATAGATCCATAACAGAAAGAAAAGGACGGTACTGATGCTGCCATAGACCGAAGTATAGGTTTTGTTGTGCATCACGTAGAAAACAAAGCCGCTTTTGGAGAGGTACCAGATGAGCGATGCAATGAAAGAGCTGGTCAGTGCGGCCCTTTTTTTGATGCGTATATTGGCCGAGATCTGGTAAGCGATGTAAAAAGCACCCCAGACGATGAGGTAGGGGAGAAAATAGTAAATATGGATCACACTGGTGATTTCCGTTTTGTCCAGATAGCCCTGGATAAAACTGGTCAGATAAAAAGAGGCTCCGATCATAGCGGGAATAAGTGTAATGAGCAGCAGGTAGGTCTTGATACTTTTGAGTATGCTCCTGCCGGGAAGTTCAAAGATGTCATTCACGATATAGTCGTAGTTCTTGAAGAACATAATAGCGGCAAACGTCACATAGAAGACGCCGACCATCCCCAGTTTGTCCGAGTTGGAGATGAAGGTGTTGATATGCTCCATGATCTCTTTGGACTGCGTGGGCATGAGGTTGGCAAAGATCAGTTCCTGGACTTTGTCGTACATTTCCTGAAAAAGCGGCATGGTGGTAAAGATATAGAGAAAGATGACCAGAAGAGGGATGATGGAGAAGATGGTGTTCCAGCTGAGCGAGGAGGCATAGTAGCCCAGCCTGTCGTCGAGGAGGTCTTTGAAAAAGTCACGAAGAAAAACGTAGTACTCTTTGAAGAGCCGGGCGGAGCTTTCGGATGCCGTTCTATTTTTTGACTTCTCCATATTTTCTCCTCCCTCTTGCATCAGGTTAAAGTCCCATTTTCCCCGGATTGAGGATATTGTTCGGATCGAAAGCATTTTTGATATCTTTGAAAAGCTGGATCTCTGCATGATTGAAAGCGATATCCATAAAGGGTGCCTTGCTTGTCCCTATCCCGTGTTCTCCGCTGAGCGTACCGCCCATCTCGACAACCAGTTCAAAGATCTCTTCAATGGCTTTGTGCCCTTCTTCAAGCTGTTTTTCATCGGAGCCGTCCACCATGACATTGACGTGGATATTTCCGTCACCGGCATGGCCGAAGCAGGGGACCTTGAAGCCGTAGCGCTCCCCGATCTCATAGATGCGGCTGAGGGCTTCCGGAAGCATAGAACGCGGGACAGAGATATCTTCATTGAGCTTTTTGCTGCCAAAGATCGTGATGGAGGGTGAAGCGTTGCGTCTGGCATACCAGAGTCTGTCCCTCTCCTCGTCGGTATGTGCTACCACAAAGTCCTGTGCACCGTTTTGCCTGAAGGATTTTTCCAGAATTTCCAGCTGAAAATCGACCTCTTCGATGACATTGCCGTCCACATCGCCGATGAGAAGGGCACCGGCATCTTCAGGAAGTGCCACACCGAGTTTTTCCTTAAGCGCCTGTACGACCAGAGAATCCATGAATTCCATAGCGACAGGATTGGCACCGCCTGCAAGCGATTTGAACACGGCATTCATGGCATTGTCCACGGAAGGGAAAATACCCATGTACGCTTTTCTGAATTTTGGTTTCGGGAGCAGTTTGACAGTGATCTCCGTGATCACCGCGAGTGTTCCTTCCGAAGCGATCAGTATGCCGGCAATGTTATAGCCTGCAACATCCTTGATGGTACGTTTCCCGGCACGGATGATATCACCGTTGGGGCGTACAGCACGCAATGCCATCACATAATCCTTGGTGATCCCGTATTTGGCCGCGCGCATGCCTCCGGCATTTTCACTCACATTCCCGCCGAGGGTCGAGTACGCTTCGCTGGCAGGATCCGGCGGATAGAAAAGTCCTACTTCTTCCACGGCTTTCTGAAGGTCCATATTGACGACCCCCGGCTGCACCACAGCAACCATATTTTCCATATCGATCTCGAGGATCCTGTCCATATGTTTTTCCATGGCAAGTGTGATACCGCCGTTGGTAGGCAGGGCACCGCCGGTAAAACCGGATCCTGCACCGCGGGGGGTGATAACGATACCGTGATGGTTGCAGTAGACCAGAATACGGCTTACGTCTTCTTCATCTCTCGGAAAGACAACGGCATCGGGTTCAAAACGGGTGCGTGTCGCATCGTAGGAATAGGCAATAAGATGGGCTTTGTCACTGTAGACATTCTCTTCTCCAACGATCTCTTTGAGTGTTTCAATATGTTTGGGATCAAGCACTAGAGGGCCTCCATGGTTTGGTAATAGTTTCCCGAACCGCTTTTTGAGAACCAGCCTGAACGGACTTCTTTGAAATGCATATAAAACGGGAATTGTGCTTTTGATGGTGCGTGTATCGTTTTTTTAGCGATGATCTTTCCCGAGATAGGGTCTAAAAGCACCAGTGCATTTTTACGTACAATGGCAATGAGCCCGATCTGATAATCTTTTGCAAAATCTGCCAGATTTTCTTTGGTAGGGAAGCCGTCGCCTTTTTTGGAGAGATAAATGGCAAAGAGGTCCGGATGGATCCAATTTTTGCTGTAGGAGGAGGTGACCTTTGCATAAGTGTCTGCATCAGGTGCGAGCAGCATGACATTATTGTAGAGGTATCCTCCGATCACTTTGTCCCCGGCCCGTACAGGTGTTTTTATGGTGGGGAGTTCATCATGATGGATGATATCTCTGCTGATCACTTTTGCCTTTCCTCGGGAAGTCTGGGCGATATAGGCGGTGATCGCCTCGAGATCATGTCCGTAGTTGTGAATCACAATACCGCTCATGCCGTTGGCGGGGAAGGAGGAGCGGAGTGTCAACGCATTGCCTTTGGCTGATGCAACCGAAGTGTGTACGGTAGAAGGGAAGAACCCTGCAAAAAGAGGCAGGGCGGTAAGCAGTATCAATGCTATCTTGGTCATAGCGATCCTTTTTAATTGATTATATTGGTTTGATTATACAAGCAAAAGATTAAAAGTCTGATGTGCTCATTAGCTTAATTCGGCTATAATATTTCCAAGATAACGGGGTTGGAGCAGTATGAGGTATCTTCTATCGGTCATTTTGGTGTTCAGTTTTTCTTTCGGAATGAAGGCACAGATGAAGGAGTGGCCGGCGGATCTCACTTTTTCAGATTATCTGGATACCCATGCTGTCTCCAAAGAGATGCTCGACTCCGTTTCCAAGAAAGACCAGGAATATCTCTCCGATATCCAGCACAGATACCCCTATTATGAACTCCTTGACGACAATGGTACACTGATGCAGGCATTGATCCCTATCAGCCGGGAGATGCAGATACACCTTTTCATCAAAAAAGACAAACAGCACTATGCCTTCGATATCATCCCCATTGCCTATAAGACCGATGAATATTTTGCCAAAGTAGTCATACACTCCAATCCCTATATTGATGCAAAAAAGGCTATTGGCAGAGACAGTGTGGCGAAAAAAGCTTCCCAGGCACTCAAAGGTATTATCGATACAAAAAAACTGCATAAAGGGGATGAGATCTCTTTCATCTACACACAGCGCAGCAGACTGGGGATCCCTTACAGTATGCCCGAGATAAAAGTCATGAAAGTGAAGAGCAGGAAGATCGATCAGTTCATTTATGTAGATGAGGATGGGCACGGATACAAAGAGACGGATAAGCAGATAGCCTACACAGTGACAGGGAAGAAAAAAGTGACGTATACCAGACGTGTGCAAACAAAAGGTTCCACTTTCGGTATGCCTTTGCGTCATATACGGATCACTTCAAGTTTCTCCTACCGGAGATGGCACCCTATTTTGCACCGTTACCGGCCCCATCATGGTACCGATTTCGGAGCCAGACGAGGTACACCGCTGCTTGCGGTCAATGACGGAGTGATCAGTTATGCCGGATGGAAAGGCGGATACGGACGGGTTGTGCAGATCAGGCATCCCGGCGGTTATGAATCGTTCTATGCACACCAGAGCCGTATGAGGGTCAAACGTGGGCAAAAAGTGAAAAAAGGGCAGATCATCGGGTATGTCGGAAGTTCGGGAAGAAGTACCGGGCCGCATCTGCATTTTGGGTTGAAAAAGAACGGGCGCTGGGTCGATCCCATGAAATATCTGCGCAAGAAGTCCATCAAGACTTCGATCATGAAAAAATTCACAAAATATAAGAATGTAGAAGAAATACGATACAAGAAAGTGGCCATCAAGGGGACCAAAGAGAACAGAAAGAAACTGGAAACATATCTGCTGGACAATACCCCATCCTATATTTGGCCGAAAAGATACACGGGCGAGGTACATATCGGAGACAAAGAGAGATTTAAAGATGCACAGTAAGATCGAAAATTTTATACTCAAACCGCTCGTAGACCCCAAATTCATCAGTACGGCTTTGGCCCGCTATGATCAGAACGGCATATCCAAATCCTGGGAGATCGTTAAAGCGCATGACAGTGTAGCCATCCTCATTTACCATGTTGGCAAGGATGCTTTCATCCTGGTAGAGCAGTTCAGGCCTGCTGTCTATATGAACAATGACAATGGTATGACGGTGGAACTGTGTGCGGGTATCGTGGACAAAGCGCTTTCACTCAAGCAGATAGCCAAAGAGGAAATAGAAGAGGAATGTGGATATGATGTACCGACAGAGAAGATTGAAAAGATCACATCCTTTTATACTTCTGTAGGATTTGCAGGCAGCAGGCAAATGCTCTATTATGCCGAAGTGGATGAAAAGATGAAAGTCTCGGAAGGGGGAGGTGTGGATAATGAACTGATCGAAGTACGTATCCTCCCGGTGGAGAAAGCGAAAACGCTCATCTTTGATGAAAGTATCGCCAAGACACCGGGGCTCATGTTCGCTTTTATGTGGTGGTTTGAAAACAGGGAGCAGTGAGTGGTGAGCCGTTAAGGTTCGCCGAAGACAACTTCTGAAAAATTGCTACCTGCTACCTCTTCCTTTGCCTGCGTATAGGCTGCATAATAGGTGCTGCCGTCAGCAAAGGTATTGACGGTCAGTTTAGAGAAGTTCTCCAAATAATCCCAAAACTCTTTGATCAGGTCAATATCGACATGCTGCGCTTTATCTGCCAAGGCGTCACGCATGGTTCCCAACCATTCAATACGGGATTTTTCCGTAATGGAAAAATCATCATGCAAACGGATCATATACTCATTGAGGTCCATGCCTTGTGATTCACCTTCATAGACTTTCGGGCCGCCGCAGATCTGGATAAAGAATTTGGTGTTTTTCTCTTTGACCTTTTCAAACTCTTCTTCATCCTGAGGAAAAAAATGTGCGATCGTGCTCTCGTAGATCTTGTCATAAAAATCATACATGAGTTCTTTCATCCCCTCTTCTTGGCCGATGGCTTCATAGAAAGCCTTTGGAGGGTTCTTGAAATGAACAGGTTCCCCTTTTTCTACAGGGCTTAGGGGCAGATCCATGATCTCTCGTATCGTTGCCATGATATTCCTTGGTATGATATTTTAAATGATTATAGTAAAGATAACTTAAGGGCACCTCTAATAATAGGTAATGTGAATATCACCTATTTTTAGAGGTGCCCTTAAGCCTGGATCATGTACCGGAGGTGTCCGGTGTACCGGTATCACAATAGCGTTTCCGGAGGCACCTATAGGCTTCGATACGCCGATCTCTTAGAAACGGCCAGATATCACGTACCTCTTTGGTGCGATCATGGTCTATATCGGCATAGAGTATGGCTTCGTTTTGGTTTCCTGCCTCTGCGATCATCTCACCCTGGGCACCGCAGACAAAAGAGTTCCCCCAGAAACGTATACCGGGAATGGCACCGGAAGCATCGGCTTCAAAGCCTACACGATTGCAGGAAAGGAGCGGGATACCGTTGGCAATGGCGTGTGAACGCTGGATGGTGATCCAGCTTTCAAGCTGTCGTGCTTTTTCAGCTTCACTGTCTTCATCAAACCAGCCAATAGCTGTCGGGTAGATGAGTATTTGGGCCCCTTTGAGTGCCATGATACGGGCAGCTTCAGGATACCACTGGTCCCAGCATACCAGAACCCCCAGTTTCCCTACAGAAGTTTCGATGGGTTCAAAACCCATATCCCCTGGGGTAAAATAGAATTTTTCATAAAATCCCGGATCATCAGGAATATGCATTTTGCGGTATTGGCCCGCAACGCTTCCGTCTTTTTCAAAAACAACGGCTGTATTGTGGTAAAGACCGGGCGCGCGTTTTTCAAACAGTGAAGTCACCAGTACGATACGATGTTCTTTGGCTATACAGCCCCAAAAAGCAATATCTGCTTCAAAGTTTTCTGCATATTGGAAGTATGCCGTATCTTCACTCTGGCAAAAGTATTCGTTTTGATGAAGTTCCTGCAAAACAACAAGAGAGGCACCCTGTTGTGCCGCTTTGGCAATATACGTGAGGGTTTCTGTGATGGTTTTTTCTTTCGTACCATGGTACTTTTGTTGTATTAATGCTGTTTTCATACCTATAATTTTAACCAAATCTTTCTTTTTTGGGGTTTTTCATTTTTTCTGATATACTTTTTTAAAAAATACAAAGGGAGATCGAGAATGAAAAGAACAGGAGCATACTGTATTATGTGTTTGATGCTTGCCGGGTGTGGAGGAGGTTCCGGAACCGAGAGTGCATCGACTGTCAAGGATGGGGGAGAAAATGCTGAAACAGCTATAGTCATTACCGAAAACAACACTACCATTCCCAGAAGCGGTATCTATGATGTTTCAGATGATGAACAGATAAAGTATTTGAAAGTGATAAACTATGCGAGAAGTATGGCCCGGGAATGTAAAAACAATGATGGCAGTGTAAACGAAGCAAGCAAGGGCTCTTTCCCCGCAGCAAGCCCTCTTGTGACCAACAGTGATCTTTATGCTTCGGCATTGGAACATAGTAAGGATTTGGCCCAAAGCAATACTTTTTCCCATAGTGGTTCGGGTACAGCGTCAGATGTAACAGGCAGTAACCTGGGGCATTCCAGTACATTTAAAGAACGTATCGAAGCCAATGGATATACAGAGTATTCCGCTATTGGTGAAAATATTGCCGCGGGGCAAGCCACCATAGAAAATGCGGTACATGCGTGGTTGGAAAGTCCGGGACACTGTGCAAATATTATGAATGGCAAGTTCAAAGAAATGGGATTGGCAAAATATGAAGAGCAGAACAGTACGTATAAAATCTATTGGACGAATGACTTTGGGGGATAATAAGGGCTAATAAGCCACCTGCATCGTAGAGCAGTGTAGACTTCCCCCTTCTTCTATAAGCTTCAGGCAGTTGATCGGGATCATTTCTTTGCCGGGGAACAGCCTTCTGAAAACTTCTTCGGCCTTTCTGTCATTTGGCTTGTCACTGTATGTTGGAAACAGCAGTGCATCGTTTGTAATAAGAAAGTTCGCATAGCTTGCAGGCAGCCTTTTCCCTTCTGTGTTGTATTTGGCTTCACACATGGGCAGAGGCACGAGTGTATAAGGGCTTCCATCCGGCTGTGTGAATGTCCGCAACTGCTCTTCCATCGCTTCAAGTGCATGGTAGTGCTCATCTTCTCTGTCCTCACACTTGACGTAGGTAATGGTCCTTTCATCAACAAACCGGGCGAGCATATCGATATGGCTGTCCGTATCATCACCGGCAAGATAGCCATGGTCAAGCCAGAGGACCTTTTTTGCACCGAGGTATTGTTGTAAATGTGCTTCCACTTCTGCTTTACTCAGTCCGCCATTACGGTTGGGGTTGCACAGACACTGTGAAGTGGTCAGGATCGTACTCTTTCCGTCACTTTCCACCGAACCGCCTTCGAGCACGAAATCAATGTGCTCCAGAGGCGTGGTCCCCATGTATCCTTTTTGGTGTAATATGGTATTGACACGGTTGTCAAGTGCTGCATCAAATTTCCCTCCCCATCCGTCAAAAGTGAAATCCAGCAGTTTGCTCCCTGTATTCTCCTGAATACTGATATAGCCGTAGTCACGTATCCATGTATCGTTTGTCGGGATCTCTATGAAAGTCATATTTCGGGTACTGCAGAACATCGAAGCGATGGACTCTTTGGCTTTACAAATAATGTAAACAGGCTCTTTGTAAGCAATGGCCTGTGCGATGCGAATAAAAGGTGACAGTGCCTCATTCAGTGACTTGGGGTTTTGGGGCTTATGCCAATCGGTCTTTTCATGAGGAAAACTCATCAGTACACAACGCTGTTTCTCCCACTCTGCGGTCATTCTGCGCTTAGTCAAGTTCACATCTCCCGCTTACCTTGCCCTCTTTGCTTTCTTTGATACTCTTTTTAAATTCCTTTAGCAGCAGAAAAACAATAAACAGTGTCACAAGCATACCTGCACCTACCATTATTGTAAACCAGTCCATTCCTTTCTCCCCTTTGTAAATGTGTTCCATTTTAGGATATAATCCCACCTATGGCAACTATTTTTATCAATCAAGACAATTTCTATCACAATCTTAACCAAATCGCCCTGAAGACAGGCTCAATCGACAAGATCGCCATGGTGCTTAAAGACAATGCCTATGGGCATGGGTTGGTACTCATGGGAAGACTTGCTTCCAATTTCGGTATCAAACATGCCGTTGTCAAGAACCATGCGGAGGCAGAGCAGATCAAAACACTTTTTCAGACAGTGCTGGTACTGGGTGACAGGGCGGTTCGAGATGAAATATGTACCTATGCGGTGAATACTTTGGGTGATATCGAACGTGCAGAAGAGGGTGCCAAAGTGGAACTCAAGGTCGATACCGGAATGCACCGTAACGGTATTGCGATGCAAGAGGTGGAGTGCGCATTGGAACGCATAGGGGAACGGCAGCTGGATCTTGTCGGCGTCATGACCCATTTTCGTTCCGCCGATGCAATGGGTTCCGAATTGTTCTGGCAGCAAAAACAGTTTGTATCGGCAAAAGAAAAAGTACGCAAGGCCGGGTTTGAAAATGTACGATTCCATTCCCACAATTCCGCAGCCATATTGCGTGCAGGCACATTTACCGAAGATCTGGTACGTGTAGGGATCGCTGCCTACGGATACAACGAACTCCCTGAACCTTTCGAGGCCGTACCGCTCAAACCGGTCATGAAGCTGACGGCAAAACGTGTCGCTGCCCGCAGGCTTAAAAAAGGTGAGCGTGTCGGATACGGAGGTGATTTCACCGCCTCCAAAGAGATGACGGTATCTACCTATGACCTGGGCTATGGAGACGGCTGGTGCCGAGGTGACAGCAAAAACCCTTATATCACTGCCGAAGGCCTGCCTGTTTTGGGACGTGTTTCTATGGATTTTATCGTACTGGAATCTGAAAAAGAAGAAGTGGTGATCATGGAAAATGCACAAAAAGCGGCAAAACAGTTCGGTACGATAAGTTATGAAATAACAACAGCATTGTCGAAAGATATTGAGCGGATCGTGGTCTGAAAGAAGTGTTGGTGGAGGTGAGGGGAATTGAACCCCTGTCCTAAAATAGCTAGAACTATGACTCTACATGCTTAGTCGGTGTTGTTACGTCTCATCTGGTTTTGTACGACACCCAAAACTTTGCCAGACCAGCCAGGATTCTCACAACGGGGCATGGCTTCCCCGAAGCATAGTCATCAGATGTGATACCCAAAAGTCCGAGTAAGATGACACTCCTCGGCAGGGCAGTCCTCCGCATGAGCGGGGTTAATGACTTACGCTACTGCGTAAGCTGGACGGTAATCTGTATTGTTTGCGTTTAAGCTAAGTGGGCCGCGTAACGGAATTGCCCAGTCCGACATGCACATAGCCCCGACTATTCCAGTCGAAACCAAGTCACCCCCTAAAAATGCATAGCATTTTTAGTGAGGAGTGAGGAGTGAGAAGTGAGGAGTTGTTTCCTCTCTGACTCAGCTCGACACACCTGACTAAAAGTATGCGGATAATAACACTTTTATGTTATTTTGTCAAGAGCGTTATGTCTTAAGGTATATAATGATATTATTTTCGTTATATATTTTAGGATATAAGGAATGAAATGGAAATCATCTCTCCGCTTACCTTTAAAATTTCGGGTGAGCCTTTTTTGCTTGAAAAACGTATATGCCTGCTTCATGCCATAGAGGAACACGGTTCCATCTCCAAAGCGGCTAAAGCCGTTCCTATGAGTTACAAGAGTGCCTGGGAAGCGGTGGATGCGATGAATACACTTTCGCCTGAACCCATTGTACGCCGTGAGACAGGCGGGAAGGATGGCGGAGGTACGACGGTCACGGAGTACGGGGTGAAGCTTTTGGCCAATTATGCACTGCTCAAAGAGGAGCATGAACGCTTTCTGGAGCGCCTTTCGCAATTGACCGATATACAAAGCCAGGCTTTTCATACCATCGGGAGGCTCGGGCTTCAGATCTCGGCACGCAACCAGATGCAGGCAGAGGTCATAGCCGTAGAGTCCACAGAAGTCAGTGCAAAACTTATCCTGGGGCTCAAGAGCGGACAAAAATTGATCTCAGTCATTACCAAGGAAGCTGTGGAGGATCTTCATATCAAAAAGGGACAGACGATCACGGCCATCTGTAAATCTTCCCATGTCATGCTTACGCAGAGCCCGGATCGGAAAACGGAAAATACGCTTGAAGGCAAAGTGGTGCAGATGGAGAAAGACAGCGGCAGTGCAAAAGTGACGGTAGATATCGGCGGCCATGACAGGATGGTTTCCGTCATATCGGCAAAGCGTGCAGAAGCAT
>Ga0256841_1004021_pt1 | contig 10785 bp, 12 predicted proteins | sample 356308metaG_FD_185971 | JGI IMG/M metagenome (GOLD analysis project Ga0256841, IMG submission 185971) | Hydrothermal vent microbial communities from Mid Atlantic Ridge, Atlantic Ocean - 356-308 | ecosystem: Environmental > Aquatic > Marine > Hydrothermal vents | place: Atlantic Ocean: Mid...
CAGGAGGTGGGGCCGGACAATATCGCCCGCCACGAAGTGACCGTCCTTACCCGGCACCTGATAGAACTTGTCCGCATCGATGAGATTGCGATCGTTCGCAATTTCCTCAAGACCCGCCATGTCGCCGCCTTGTCCGATTGCGGCCACGATCAGATCCGCCTCCAACACCCTTTCCGTACCTTCTACAGGGACCGGGGTCATGCCATCCATGGTGCAGTCGCAGACCTTTAACCCGGTTGCCCGACCGTCGGATCCAACAACGACCTCAAGCGGCATCACACCGTCCAATATCTCCACGCCTTCTTTGAGCGCATCATGGATCTCGTGCTCCGCCGCAAACATCTTGTCTTTGGTAAAGAGCGATGTCAGTGTCGCCTGAGCTGGTTGGGCCCCCTCTGCCGTCGCATCGTCCTGTTCGATATCCGCGTTTAGAATGACATCTTCAGGATTGCCCGCCGCCGGATTGTAGCCCAGCCGACGCGCAACAGAGACGACGTCGATGGAGGTATCGCCACCACCCACGCAAACCACCTTTTTGCCGGTGACTTTCATCCGTCCTTCGTTGAAGGCCTTCAGAAACGCCACGCCTGTGACGCAATTTGGGGTGCCTTCCCAACCATCGACAGGCAACCCCCTGCCCGTCCAGCAACCCAGCGCCCAGATAACGGCATCAAATTCTTTCTCAACATCGGCGATGCTTACATCGCGACCGACACGCGTGTTGTTACGCACCTCGACGCCCATATCCAGGATACGCTGAACTTCTGCTTCGAGCTTGTCCCTGGGGATACGGTAGTTCGGTATCCCGTAGTACATCATTCCGCCAAGTTTTTCGTTCTCATCGAAGACACAGACACCATGACCCAAGCGGCGCAGTTGATAGGCCGCGGACAGGCCCGCGGGTCCGCCACCGATGACCGCCACCTTCTTTCCGGTGTCCTTGCCGGCTTCATATTTATAACCGTTCGCAATCGCGGTATCGCCGATGAATTGCTCAACCGAGTTGATACCCACGTAATCTTCGACGTCATTACGGTTGCATCCGTCCTGACAAGGCGCGGGACAAACCCTCCCCATCATCGCGGGAAACGGATTTGCATCGGTCGAACGACGAAACATGTATTCATGCCACTCGATACCCTCGGGCGGCTTTTCCTGTCCCCGCCCGATGGCAAGGTACCCCCGGATGTCCTCGCCTGAAGGACAACTGCCTTGGCAGGGAGGGGTACGATGCACATACGTAGGGCATTTGTGGGAAGTGTCCTCAACGAATATCTTCTCACTCCAGTCGTCCCACTGGTTATCGCCCTCATGGAATCGACGAAAGGTCAAATGTGTTTTCATTTCATCACTTGGAGTCGCCATAATGTTCCCCTTAACCCTGTGTAATATTCGGCTTGGTTATCCGGACTTTTCCGGTATCACCGTATTTGGTTGTCAAATCTCTCTGACGCAGCATCGATCATTCTTCTGCGTCGGTATCCGTCTCCGAGGCCGCCTCTGCGCCCTCCACCTCTCCCGGGGTCTCCGGTTCGGTCTTTCGTGTCAACTGAATAGCGTTACTGACGAGCTGGTGGACGCTGACGATCTGATCCATGTCCATGCCATAGTACGGCAGGACCTTGGTGAACTGGCTCTTGCATATTGCGCAGATCGCCGCCATATGCGTCACACCTTCATCCTGAATGACATTATTGAGCGCGGTCATCCGTGGCATTGCGCCTTTCACCCGCACCTCCATCAAGTCATCCGTTAACAACCCGCCACCGCCTCCGCAGCAGAATGTCTTTTCACCGATCGTCTCGTGGTGCATATCGACATAGTTGTTGCATACTGCCTTTATCACCGCGCGGGGAATTTCAAACTGCCCACCCGGCTTGTCACCCATACGGGTCGCTCGCGCCACATTGCAGGAATCATGAAATGTGAGGGTCATATCGTCGTTTTCCGACTTATCCAGCGTCAACGCATTCTTCTGCAACAAGTCGTAAGTAAACTCACAGATATGCTGGGGCACCGGGTAATTCGGGTCGAGAAAATCGAAGGGCCCCGCGAGCGTGTTCAGGAACGAATAGGCCACGCGCCATGCATGCCCGCATTCGCCGAAAACAATGCGTTTCACCCCCAGCTCAAGAGCCGCTTCCCGTATCCGCAGAGAAACGCGGCGCATGTTTTCGTAGCTCCCTATAAACATGCCAAAGTTAGCCGCCTCGGAAGCCTTGGAACTGAGCGTCCAGCTAACCCCCGCCTCATGGAACACCTTCCCGTATCCAATGAGCCCATCGACGTGGGGTTCCGCAAAGAAATCCGCCGATGGTGTGATCAGCAAAATATCCACCCCTTTCTTGTCAAGCGGATACTTGACCGCCACCCCCGTATCATCGAAAACGTCTTCTTCGAGGCCCTCTAGCGTATCGGCCAACGCCGGCCCGGGTAATCCAAGGTTGTTTCCGATCTTGAAAACCTTGGCGATGATCTCGTTACAGTACTTCTGCCCCACTCCCACACTGTCCATGATCTCGCGCGCCGCCATGGAGATCTCGGCGGTATCAATGCCGTAAGGACAGAAAACGGAACAACGCCTGCACTGGGAGCACTGGTGATAGTAGCTGTACCATTCATCTAAGACATCTTTGGTCAGATCCACAGCACCCACGAGATTCGGGAAATATTTGCCTGGCAAGGTGAAATAGCGGCGATAGACCTTACGCAACAGGTCCTGCCTTGCCACCGGCATGTTCTTTGGATCGGACGTGCCGAGGAAATAGTGACACTTGTCCGTACAGGCGCCACACTTCACGCACGAGTCGAGATATACCTGAAAAGAACGATACCGTTTTCTCAGGTCATCCATCTTTTCAAGCGCTTTTTCCTGCCAGTTATCCACCAACTCGCCAGGAAAGCCCAGATCCGTGTTGTGCTGCGGTGCAGCGTAGAAGGGCTTGCTGTGCGCCATGGTGCCTTCTACGATCTCCGGAACCTCTATATATTCTTTGAGTTCCGGGACCTCAAAATCTGCCTTAGCCATTTATAACCCTCTTGTCGGCTACGTACAGTAGAAACTCTCTACTCTTCCAGCTTTTTCGCCCAGCGTGCGATGTGCCGTTTTTCACGCGGATTGTCCACCTGATTTCGCGTCGGACTGAAGAACACGCCCGGCGCGTGCAGCAATTTGCTGAAAGGAAAGATGATCATCAACGTGGCAACCAATGTCAGATGCACGATCAATGGGAAATCGAGTGGGAGATTATGCCAGTCAAATTCGATCAACCCCCGGAAGAACTGCTTTACCATCACAATATCTGTATGCGATACAAACTTCATCATTAGCCCGCTGAAGCCAATGAGGAGCAGCAGCAACAACATGAGATGATCGGACGGTGCGCTGATATACCGCACTCTGTCCACAAGAAAGCGGCGCGCCCACAATCCGGCCAACCCCGCAACCATCGCGAATCCGGCATAGACCCCAAACGGTTGGATAAGCACAAGTGGCATTGGGACGGGGTCGACGAAATAACGCACATGCCGCACCAGGACCAGCAAGAGACCCAGATGGAACATCCAGGAAAAAATCCATGTCCACTTGCTTCCTTTGAAAAGACTTTCGAAGAAAGCGACTTCCCTGAACAATCTCAACACCACGCCGGTTCGCGTCACAGGCGCTGGGGTGGTGGGAATTTTCAAAGGCGCTGGCGTTTTTGCAAACACGGCGATCCTGTATGCCAAACCGAGTGTCAGAATGGCGGTCGCGGCATAAAACAACAGTGCGTATACGATCGTCAGAAACGACATGTCACCGCAGTCCTCTTTCTTCTAGTCTTTAAATACCTCGGGACAATTGTCCCGAGGCGTTCCAACAAGCCTTATATGGCCGTTTTTCTGACTCAGATGCAGCCCGTCGGCTTCGGCAGACCGGCGTAGCGGCAAGCCTGCTTACCAGGCCCATAGGGGAACAGGCTGTAGAGGTATTTGCTGTTACCCTTCTCTTTCCCAAGCTTCTTGCCAACCGCCTTGGTAAGTACGCGAACCGCGGGCGCGATCTGGTACTCCTCGTAGTATTCACGAAGGAAGTTAATGATCTCCCAATGCTCGTCGGTGAGTTCGAGATCGTCTTCCTTCGCCATGGCTTCGGCAACGCCCGGCTCCCAGTCGTTGATGTTGGTCAGATAACCTTCTTCATCGGTTTCAAAAGTTTTCCCGTTGACTTCAATTGCCATTACATTTTCTCCTGATTTCAGTATAGGTTGGAAAATAACAGACTAGACCCACGCAAGGACCTTGTCATATTCCGCCGCCAGATCCACGAATCCCGCATAGTCAACCACTTCCACACCTTCCAGAAGCTTGTCTGCGGCCAAGCCGCGGGCCTTCACATCCGGTCCCAGCATATAGACCTTGGTAGTCTCCATAACCGACGCCAGCTTTTCTGCTGCTCCGGTACCCTTCAGTGCCGCGTACACTCCATCTTCGTAGAGAAGAACCGCGCTTTCACCCTTCACGTGATCAATACAACTGTCCAGTGACATCTTTTCGAAAGGTGATTTGTTTACGGTATGCAAAATGCTCATATTAACGCTCCACCTTTTTCAGAAACTGAACAGTACGTCCTGTTCATCCATGAGTTCCGCCATCTCCTTCCGGCTGACGAGACGAATGGAATCCTTCTCGGCCCAATCGTCATCCTCGTCTTCGTATTTCAGCGGCATCAAGTCTTCCACCGTCAAGCCACGCTCCTCGAGGGATTCCTTCTCGACATACAACTTCGTAACATCGTAGTCACCAAGCGCCGAGTAGGTGGGCGAGAAGTTTTTCATCTCCACATCGCCCGTATCCTCCCCTTTCATGAGTTGAAATACACCGTCATCAAGGAATGCGAGACTCACGTCCTGGTCGAACGCAGCACCTATCAAGACCACCTCCAATGCCTCCCAGGCGTAGATCGTCCCATAGGGCGCACGGCGATTGACATACATGAATTTCTTTATATCTTCAGACATGATTCAATCCCCTTGCTCAGTCGCCAAATACCACCAGCCGTTCAGACTGGACAGCGGCTTCGATCAGTTGCCCCAGGCCCGAGATGCGAAAACCGGGGGCGATGTTGTTGGCATCCTTCCCGTTGCGCTGCATCTCGCCTTCATCCACGATACCCCGGCGTTGGGCCGCCGCCACACAGACCACCAGGTCCAGACCATGCTGCTCCGCCAGTTCGGACCAGCGTTGCACCACATTGCGGTCGTCCTGAGGCGGCGTCGTCAGCCGGGTACCGTTGTTCACCCCATCGTGGTAAAAGAACACTCGAAAAATTTCATGCCCCTTTTCCAACGCTGCCTTGGTGAACTGATAGGCCGAGTCACTGGCTTCGTGCTGATAGGGACCTTCGTTGACTTGAATCGCAAACTTCATTGATCACTCTTCCTTTCGATTTGCGCCGCAGGCAACTCCGGCTCAGAACCGGATGTGGGCCGATGCATTCAGATTCGCACGCCCGCCACGCCAGTTATCGATGTGATACTTGGTGAAGGGCAACCCGGTCTTTTCGAAGAAACGTGGCCAGCCGATGCGCTCGGCCCATTCGCCCACGCGCTCCCAATCCTTCGCATCTTCCTTGTAGGCCTTGAGAATCTTCATGACGATCTCGGAGACCTCCGGCCAGCGTGGCGGATTGTTCGGCACGCCTGCAGCCACCAGCTTATGGAATGTCGGCTTGGAACGCGCGTTCGAATTCTTACCGCCCACCCAGATGGCGAACTTGGAGTGTTCCGGATCGTTGATCTGCATCGGAGGACACGGCGGGAAGCACGCGCCACAGCAAATGCATTTCTTCTCGTCGACTTCCAGCGAGGGCTTGCCGTTGACCATTGCCGGGCGGATTGCAGCGACCGGGCAACGCGCCACCACTGACGGCCGCTCACAGACATTGGCCACCTGACTATGATCGATCTTGGGCGGCTTGGTGTGCTGAATGTTGATCGCGATGTCACCCTGACCGCCGCAATTGATCTGGCAGCAGGACGTCGTGATCCGCACACGGTTCGGCATCTCTTCTTTAACGAACTCTTCATAGAGATCGTCCATCAACGCCTTGACCGCACCCGATGCATCGGTGCCCGGAATATCACAGTGCAACCAACCCTGCGTATGCGAGATCATGGAGACGGAGTTACCTGTGCCCCCGATAGGGAAGCCTTCTTCAGTCAGCTTGTCGATCAGCGGCTGAACCTTGGACTCTTCCGACACCATAAATTCGATATTGGACCGGATGGTGAAACGGACATAGCCTTCGGCATATTCGTCGGCAATGTCCATCAGCTTGCGGATGGTATAGACATCCATCTGCCGCTGGGTGCCTGCCCTCACCGTCCAGATCTCATCGCCGCTGTGCGCGACATGATGCAAGACACCTGGACGGGGACGGTCGTGCCATTTCCAGTTACCATAATTCTTTTTCAGCACCGGATGCAGATAGGGGTCCATCTCCGGTACGCCGCTTTCAATGGGCATACGAGGTTCCGACATGCTTACCTCCACTGATTGTGTTTCATCGAGGGGTGCCTGAATCGGAAAAGCGGGCACCCATTGTTTCCGGAACCCCGGTGGCTCGCACCACCGGGGAAAAGGTCATTTCATGCGAATCAGGCCTCGGCCTTCCGCGCTTCCCATTTGGCGACTTCCTCGTCCCATCCGTCAGTGCGGACATAGGGATTCATACGAGGATGACTGATCATGTTGGGATCCACTTCAAGCCCGACACCCTCAAGGAAGTTCACCAGACCGATACGCTCGATCATCTCACCGGTACGCTCGTGCTCCAGCGCATTCTCGGCAAAGAAGTCCAGGATTTCAGTCGCAAGTTCCTCGAGCCACTCGAAGTCCTCGTCGGTCTCCAACTTGTGGAAAGGCACGATGACGGTACCCATCAAGTCACCAATCTTCAAGGTACGCTTACCACCGCATAGGAGAGTCACACCTTTGTCGTCTCCGGGCGCGAGCGCTTTCGTCATCACGTTGATGCAATGCATGCAACGGACGCAATCCTTGTTGTTCACTTCGAGGGTGTCGTCGTCGTTCAGCGCCAACGCTTGGGTCGGGCAACGCGTAATGACATTGTCGATCACATATTTACGGCCATGCTTCGCGACGAACGCCTTGACCTCTTCCTGATCGACCTTCATGTCATCGCGCCAGGTACCTATTGTGGCGAGGTCGGCACGCTGCACGGAGTTCATGCAGTCATTCGGGCAACCCGAGACCTTATACTTGAACTTGTAAGGCAGCGCCGGGCGGTGCATGTCGTCGAGGGCGTTGTTCACCAGCATACGCATGGTGCGCCCCTCGTCGAAGCAAGAGTGCTCGCAGCGCGCTGCACCCACGCAGGACATGCCGGTACGCACAGCGGGACCTGCACCACCCAGATCGAAACCCATCTCGTTGATCTCATCGAATGCGGGCTGGACGTTGTCAGTGGAACACCCCTGGAACATGATGTCGCCAGACTGCCCATGGAACGCAATCAGACCCGATCCGTACTTCTCCCAGATGTCACACATCTTGCGGATGGTATTGGTGTCATAATGCATCCCAGGGGGTGGCATGACGCGCAGAGTGTGGAATTCCGCGGCCTCTGGAAACAACGGATTCCCATCTTCATCTTTAAGTTCGGTAAAGCGGGGAATGATACCACCACCATAACCGATGACGCCCACAGTGCCGCCTTTCCAGTAGCCCTTGCGGGTCTCGTATGAGGTCTCCAACTGCCCAAGCAGATCAACCATCATATCGTTGTCTTTCGCCAGCCGCTTGAGGCCGGTCACAAAACTCGGCCACGGGCCGCTCTCCAATTGGTCAAGCATGGGGGTGTCATGCATCGGTTTTGCCATTGTTCTCATCTCCTGTTTGGTCGTTTACGTGGTGTTTTGGCTCCACGTGCCTCCTGACTTATACTAGCCATCCGCCAGGCGCAGAAGCCGCCACGCAGCCTTGCAACTTAAACCTCGTCATCACAGGCGCGCGAGCCTGCTCCTACTGGACGCCAATTTTAGAATTTCCTAATGGGTCAAAATATCCTTCTGATGGGGAGTAAAACGGACTCCTGCTCTATCCCAAACGGGATATATCATAATGTTAATATATTAATGTCCCTTGATAATAGGGATATTTTTATGTGGAAAGTCATAGCGTTATATTGAGAGGCCATGAAAATCAACCTGCGCCGCCTTCCGCTTTGCACCGACCGGGCCTTGCCACCCCTCAATAAATAGGGTTCAATTGTAATAGTTGACTAATTCGCTATGTAATTATGTGGCATCACCATGCCAGGCACACATATACATATGCTGCTGGAGAAACCCCATGCTGAATCTAAGTGAGGTTCTGATTCAAAACCCTCAAATCGAATCATTCGAAGAACTCCTTGAAGTGGTCAAGGAGCGCTCCAAAACCGAGATGTTTTTTCGAATAGATGTAAAGCCCCCTTTCAGTGATACCCCGGAGAATTGGGAGGACCGTCTCGAGGCCACGTTCACATGATGGCCAGCACGGACCCGCAAGGCGGTCAATGCGGCAACTCCATATGTTGTGCGCAATGGAGAACATCGACACTCAGGGGAAACAGAACATGAAATACCTTCAAACCGACAAATATCTGGGTGAGGCCGATTGCGCGGCCGATGTCGAAAAACCGTTGCAACCGGTCGAGGTACGGCTGGATGAACTGGATGCCAAACTCGCCAACCTCCCGGCCGACGCACCAATCGACGATCGCCTGCGCATTCGACTCGACAAAGGATACACGCTTCTGGAACTTACCCGTCATCAGGACGCATGGGATCTTGCCCGCGCGGCCTTCGATGACGCCGTGGAGAACGACGCCTGGCTGCGAGCGGTCGAGGCATGCGACATCATGTTCCAAAGCGAGCAACCGGAGGCATTGAGGGCGCTGGCGCACGGTATCTGGCTGGGCGTCACTTTCCCGATCGATCCCGAGTTGAGTGTCGCCATGCTTCAGCATCTGATTAACGAAAGTCCGGACCGATCGGATGGCGCCGCCGTGGCGGCGGCGACCGCCAGCTATATCGTGAACCTGCGCGCCGAAGGGAAAGCGCGGGAAGACCTGATATTTTTCACCACCCAACTGCTTGGCCAAGTTGCCCGGCGCCATAGTCAGGTCGAGGAACAAGAGATTTTCGATTTCTGGGTTCAGCAACTCGAACTCGACGATCCGGACAAATTTCTCCCCCGTCTCGCCAAAGTTCTCGACATTCTCGCAGAGGATGATTGGTGGTTTAACCGAGACGAACTGCGGGGAAAAATACCGCCCGAATGAGCACCGGAAGAGCGATGTATTGGCAAGATACAACCGAAGACAAGCATTTTGTCGTACCCGATTCCGTAGTGGATGTCCGTTTTCGGATCAACTGCCCCACGTTACCCGTCGATCATGCATGGGCATTGAGGGACGCCATTTGCCACCACCTCCCTTGGTTCGCCGATGCCGCCTTTGCGGGACTGCATATCATTCACGGCGCCGATTCGGGTAATGGATGGGAACGTCCGGATTCGCCAGACGCACTGCTCTATTTGTCACGGCGCACCCGGCTTGCATTACGCCTACCCAAGGAACGGGTGGAAGACGCCATGGCACTCATCGGGAAAAACCTCGATGTAGCCGGAAGCCCCATGGAGATTGGCAAAGCAGCTATCCGACCGTTGAGCGCGACCACAACCCTCTACTCGCGTCACGTCATCAGCAAACCCGGATGGAATGAAGATACTTTCATCGAATGGGCAGTGGGCGAACTCAGGCGCATGGACATCGACTTCAAAAAGATCCTGGCTGGGAAGGAATCCGCCCTTCAGACACCTCAAGGCGTACTCGATACCAGGAGCCTCATGGTGGGGAATCTGTCGTTCAAGGATGCCGTAGAATTGCAGCAATACGGCCTCGGGCCCGAACGTACGCTGGGCTGCGGTTTGTTTATTCCACAAAAGTCGGTTTAATATATTCAGGTCTACGAAATCAAGCCCTTATGGACCGCGCGCCAGCATTCAACCATTCACTATAAAACACTTACATTACCCTTTGTATTTAAAGGAGATTTAAAGATGTCATATGAAGTTGGTGGAAAAACGATCGAGTGTGATGCAAACGGTTACCTCACGAACCTCGAGGACTGGTCCGAAGAGGTCGCCAAGGTCATTGCGGAAGCCGAAGGTGTCACCCTCAGTGACAAGGCATGGGAGGTGATCAACTATCTGCGGGATGAATACTTCAACAACAACAACAATCAACCAAACGAGCGGAATATGGTTAAACATTTCAAGAAGATATGGACTGATCTTGATAAAGTAGATGCAAAGGCACTTTATGTGCATTTCCCCAAGGGGCCAGCCAAGCAGGCGAGCAAGATCGCCGGATTGCCCGAAACCAAGCGAAAAGGCGGCTATTGACAGCCTTCCGCGCCGCGGGTCACTCGTTAGGGTGGGCCGCGGCATCCTCCATCCTCCCGCTTTCCCAGGGGCCTGTCGGATCTAGCCCGGATTATTCATGAAATCGCTCGCGCCCTTGCTTGATCCTTGTCCACACAGGGAATTTTCCTTCCTCGGCAATACAGCCCGTATTCCACTCGGTCGGAAAATCCCCTGTGCGGACAATTCTCTGCGCAATCATCGCGGCGATTCATGAATAATCCGTATATGGTCTCCTCCCGTTTTGCAAGCCCTCGTGGCATGGATGACAGGGACAAGTTTGCTTCCGTATATCCGGCCTGTTTGTGGTGTCAC
>Ga0256841_1004022_pt1 | contig 10783 bp, 11 predicted proteins | sample 356308metaG_FD_185971 | JGI IMG/M metagenome (GOLD analysis project Ga0256841, IMG submission 185971) | Hydrothermal vent microbial communities from Mid Atlantic Ridge, Atlantic Ocean - 356-308 | ecosystem: Environmental > Aquatic > Marine > Hydrothermal vents | place: Atlantic Ocean: Mid...
CGCCTCGCACCTTCTGGCCGCTGGGGCCGACCTGCGCGCCATCCAGGAGCTTCTCGGCCATGCATCCTTGTCGACCACCCAGATCTACACCCAGGTGGATACCGCCGCCATCATGGCCCAATACCGCAAGGCCCACCCCAGGGCGTGAGTTTCAGTCCTTGCCGGTCACGTGGCCGACGAAAGGCAATTCGCGGAAGGCGTGGGCCATGTCCATGCCATAGCCGACAACAAAGACATCGGGACATTCAAAGCCGCGAAAGTCCGCCTCGATGTCCGCCACGCGCTTGCCCGGCTTGTCGAGCAGCACCGATGTCATGACCCGCCGGGCTCCGCGCGCCACCAGCAGATCGCGGGCATAGGCCAGGGTGCGCCCCGATTCGAGGATGTCATCGACAAAGAGCACATCGCGGCCCTTCACTTGCGTCTCGATGTCGCGCAGGATGTCCACCCGGCCGGAAGACACCGTGGCCTCGCGATAGCTGGCCAGGATCATGAAATCCACCTCCGGCAACAGTCCGACGCGGTAAAAGGCGCGCAGAAGGTCGGCGGCGAAGATGAAGCTGCCTTTCAGGATGGGAACGACGAGAAGGCGTTTCGGATCGCAGGCGGCGATTTCCTCCGCCAGTTCCTCCACCCGCGCGGCAATCTTGCGCTCGGAAAAGAGCACCTCGATGGTCACGCCATTCACAACGACCCGCGCCATGCAACCTCCTGCCCTGAAACCACGCCCCCGGCCGGGTTCATGGCTAGCAAGGAGGCGGCCTCCGGCCAAGGTGAAAAATCACGATTTGCGCAAGAATCGCACCTCCACGCGCCGGGCTTCCTTCGGCGGGGCGGCCAGGCGGGTGAGAAAGCGCGCCTGTTTCCCCGGCTCCACGGCCCTGGTGGCTATGGCCGGCAGCTTCCATTCGCGCAGCTTGCGCCCGCTGGCGTCACGCAGCACGAAAAGCAGTCCCGGCGCCTTGCGCGCCCAACGGGAAGTGTTGCGGACCTCTCCGCGCACCGCCAGGACGACCTGCCCGGAGGTGGTCAGGGTCTGATGCGTGCTTATCTGACGGACATCGAAACCTTGCGGGTTCACCCGGATGCCGAACATCTTGTAAATGCCGGCGGCTCCGGGGGCGATGCGGGTCACGGTGGCCGGGAACATCCACAGGCAGGCCGCCACGGTGCAAATGGAGGCCGCGAGCAGGCCCCATCCGCGCATTTCCGAGCGCCGGTATTCGAGCCTGGCCTGGCGGGCTCTTTCCGCCTTCAGGGCTTCTTCCGCCAGATCGCCGGCTTCGGCCTCGAGCTGGCTGGCCTGAATGGCGGGCAGGGAATCGCTGGCTATGAGCTGCATGTCCCGGGCCTCCTGGGCCTGCGATTCCAGCCAGTCATGGCCGCAGGAAGAACAATGCAGGAGCGGGCCATCCTGGAGGATTTTCTCCGAAGGGATGTCATGACGTGTTGCGCAGGACGGGCATGTGATTATCATCGGCGGAGTCTTTCTGCGGTGATTCGCCAAGGACGGCTGGCATCCGGACCTGGCGGCTCTTTCCTGTCTTTCACGTCCAGCAAAGCCGATTCATGGTTAAGGGCGGGTAAATGAAGGGCAAGGAATGCCCGGCAAACGAGGGAATGGTGCGCTTGTCATGATCCGTTTTGAAAACGTCGGATTGCGCTATGGCGCCGGGCCGGAGATTCTGCGCGATGTCAGTTTCACGCTGGAAAAGGGAGCCCTGGTCTTCCTTACCGGGCCTTCCGGCGCGGGCAAGACATCCTTGCTGCGGCTGCTCCATCTCGGCCGCCGCCCCACCCGCGGCCTGATCCACATGTTCGGCCGTGACATGGCCACCTTGCCGCGCAAGGAATTTCCGGCCATCCGCCGTCGCATCGGGGTGGTTTTCCAGGATTTCCGTCTGCTCGATCACCTGACCACTTTCGAGAACGTTTCGCTGCCGCTCCATGTCGATGGCAAAAAACCCGCCAGTTATCGGGACAATGTCATGGAGCTCCTGAACTGGGTCGGCCTGGGGGAGCAGGCCAATGCCTATCCGGAGGTGCTCTCCGGCGGCGAGAAGCAGCGCGCCGCCATTGCCAGGGCCATTGTCGGACAGCCGGAGCTGTTGCTGGCCGACGAACCCACCGGCAATGTCGATCCGCAACTGGCCAAGCGCCTGCTGCGCCTGTTCGTGGAGCTGAACAGGCTGGGAACCACAATCATCATCGCCACCCATGACGCGCAACTGATCGCCGCGACGCCGGAAGCGCGGGTCATGACCATCAAGGAGGGCCGGGTGGGCATCACCCCGGCCAGGGCCGTTTCATGAAAGGTGAGAAAGCCAGCGGCTGGGGGTCCGTCCATCCCGTCACGCCATCGGGGCGCAATATCCTGCCCAGGGCCGATGCGCCCTTGCGCACCTTCATGGTGGCCATGACGGTCATGTGCTACCTGGCGGCGCTGGCCGCCGGCGGGCTGTTCATGACCTGGGGGGCCATAGCCCAATGGACGGCGGGCGTCTCCGCCCAGGCCACGGCCCGCATCATGCCCATGCAGGAGGATGAAAAGGCAGTGACGGCCCGCGTTCAGGCGGCCGCGCGCCTGCTGGCCGCCCAGAAGGGGGTGCGCGGGGTGCACGTCCTGTCGCGCGAGGAGAACAAGGCGCTGCTGCGGCCCTGGCTGGGGCGCAGCGGATTGCTGGACAACCTGCCTCTGCCGCGGCTTGTCGCGGTGCAACTGGATCCCGTCCATCCGGCCGATGCGGACCGGCTCGATGCCCTTTTGAGACAAAGGATCAAGGGCGCGCGGCTGGATGCCCATGGGCGCTGGGTCATGGAGCTGTCGCAAATGGCCAGCACCGTGGGCTGGCTGGGCCTGGCCATCCTAGTCGTCATCGCCCTGGCGGCCATCCTGCTGGTGGCGCAGGCGGCGCGCGCCGCCCTGGAGGCCAACCGCGAGACCATCGAGATCCTGCACCTTGTCGGGGCGCGCGATCCCTTCATCGCCCGGCAGGTGGTGCGCCGGTTCCTGCGCGCCGGGTTCATCGCCGCGCTGGCCGGAGTGTCCGGCGCCTGGGTGACCTTCGCCCTGCTGGCCCTGCTGGCGTCGTCGGAGGGCATGGGCGGCAGCGCCCGCGACCTGCTCTTCGGATCCGTCTCCGTCGTCTTCCGGCATTATGCCGCCTGGCTGTTCATCATTCTCATCGCCACGCTGATCTCCCTGGTCAGCGCCCGCACCGCGGCCATGCGCATCCTGCATGACATCTTCCGGCAGGGGTAGGATCATGGACGGCGCGCCCTTGCATCTTCCGCCCCGCAAGCTGACGCCACAGATCGTCGCGCGCTCCATTGCGCTCAACGTCTCCTTCTACGTTCTCTATCCGCTGAGCATGATCCTCGGCGCCTTCATTCTTCTCGGCTCGCGCAAGCGGGCCATGCGGGGGCTGGCCTGGTGGTCGCGGGTCTTTGTCTGGCTGTGCCGCAATCTGGGCGGCATCGGTCTGGAGGTGCGCGGCAGGGAGCACATTCCGCACGGGACGGCCATCGTGGCGGGCAAGCATCAGTCCCTGTGGGAGACCTTCGCGCTTTTTCACCTGCTCGACGATCCGGCCATCGTGCTGAAGAAGGAGCTCACATATATTCCCCTGGTGGGGCAATATATCCGCAAGTTCCACATGATCCCGGTGGACCGCGCCTCCGGGCCGAGGGCCCTGAAGGCTCTCATCCGGGCCGCCCGCGAGGCCATGGGCGAAAACCGCCAGATCCTGATCTTTCCGGAAGGCACGCGCCGGCCCGTCGGCGCAAGGCCCGATTACAAGCCCGGCGTGGCCGCTCTCTATGGGGCCCTGAAAGTCCCCTGCGTGCCCCTTGCCCTCAATTCGGGGCTTTACTGGCCGCGGCGCAGCTTCTGGCGGATGCCGGGCACCATCATCGTCGAGTTCCTGCCGCCCATCGAGCCGGGCCTGCCGCGCAAGGAATTCAGCGCCCGCCTGATCGGGGCAATCGAACCGGCGGCGCAAAGACTGGCGCAAGAGGGCCTGCGAAGGGAGGGGGCGCGCAAGCCGTGAAGCGCCCTGTCATCCCGTCTTTCCATTCCGCGCCGGGGCTTGAGGGCGCGAGGGCCGCCGGTTCACGGAAGATCAGGTCCGGGGCTGGGCGAAAGAGCGCGCCTTGTCGAACATTTCGCGCACTTGCGCCAGTTCCGCCATGGAGCGGGAGAAACGGCGGGCAAGATTGTCCAGAACCTGCTGGCCGAATTCGGGAAATTCTCCGCAGGCCCGCAGGAAGAGTTCATTGGGGATGCGCAGGCAGGAGACCGATGACAGGGCCGTGACCGTCAGCCGATGCGGCAGATTGGCCACCAGCGCCAGTTCGCCGACGAGGGCGCCGCGCTCCAGGCGGGCCAGTTTGCGCGTCTGTCCGCCCTGACCGGAGGAGGCTTCGGCCTTTCCCTTGCGAATCAGCCAGCCGGCGCCGGACTGCTCGCCCTGGCTGACGAGGGTTTGCCCCTTGCGCAGGGTGGTCCTTTCCGCCGAGAAAACCAGAACCTGAAGATGGGCAACTTGCGTATCGGCGAAAAGCGGCAGCTTGCGCAGCAGTTGCACCTCGTTTTGCACGCCCATGTCCAGCGCCCCCTTCAGGCTCGCCCCGCCATGCTCCGGATGACGCCACCGGTCGCGGACGAAAGGATTTTTTCGCCTTTCATATGATGGATGCTTCCGGCCACTGTCAAGGCCGCCCCGGCTCACGCCCAAGGCCGGCAAGCCTCAGGGCACCAGCTTGTAGCCGCCCGATTCGGTCACCAGCAATTCCGCCTGCGAGGGGGAGGGCTCGATCTTGCGGCGCAGGCGGTAGACATGGGTTTCCAGGGTGTGGGTGGTCACTCCGGCGTTGTAGCCCCAGACCTCGTGCAGCAGGGTATCGCGGGAGACGACCTTTTCCCCGGCCCGGTAGAGGAAGCGCAAAATGGCCGATTCCTTCTCCGTCAGGCGGATTTTCCTGCCGTCCTCCGTGACCAGCATCTTGGCCGCCGGCTTGAAGGTATAGGGCCCGATGCGAAAGACCGCGTCCTCGCTCTGCTCGTGCTGGCGCAAGTGGGCCCGGATGCGCGCCAGCAGGACGGCGAAACGGAAGGGCTTGGTCACATAATCGTTGGCCCCGGCATCGAGCCCCAGGATGGTGGCCGATTCCGAATCTTCGCCGGTGAGCATGATGATGGGGCCCGAATAGCCGTTGCGGCGCATGATCTTGCACGCCTCGCGGCCATCCAGATCCGGCATGTCCACATCCAGCAGCACCATGTCGTAATGTCCGTCCTTGAGCGCCTTGATGCCCCGGGTGGCGTTTTCCACCGCCGTGACATCGAACTCGTCATGCAGCGAGAACTGCTCGCCAAGCATCTCGCGCAGCATTTCATCATCATCGACGATCAGGATTTTCTTTTCCGGCCCCATGATTTCCTCTTGCCTGTGCTGTCAATGCTTGCGAGTGTAAATGAAACGCATTCCCGATGCAAAGGCCGCCATGCCCCCTACACGTACTCTTGAGCATCTGCGCCTTTTCGTGAACCCGCGTGAGAGGAGCCGCGGCATCCTGCGCGCCGGGTCCCTGTCGGCACCCGCGGCCCTTGGCGCAAGGGGCCTGACCCGTTTCCCGCGCGAAGGCGACAGGGCCACCCCGGCGGGGGCTTTCGGCCTCATGGAGGTCTTCTATCGCCCCGACCGGGTGCAAAGGCCGCGCACCGGCCTGCCCGTGCGCCCCCTGCGGGAAGCCGATGGCTGGTGCGATCAGCCCTTTCACGCCCTTTACAACCGTCCGGTGGCCCATCCCGCGCCGGTGAGCGCCGAGGAGCTGTGGCGCGCCGATCATCTCTACGACATCATCGTGGTAATCAATTTCAATGTCATGCCGCGCCAGCAGGGACTGGGCAGCGCCATCTTCTTTCACATCGCCAGGGCGGATTTCGCCTCCACCTTGGGTTGCATCGCCATCCCGGAACCCTTCATGCAAAGGATCCTGCCCCTGTGCGGGCCGCGCACATCGCTGGTGACGGGATGAAAACACCCGCGAAGGTTCTTTCGCGGGCGTGATCTTCATGCGTTCGCCAAAGGACTTCAGAACTGGTAACGGACACCGACCAGCAACTGATGATCGGTCACGTCCGGGCCGCTCACCATGATGTCGTGGAAGCGATAGCCTATGTCCATGACCAGATTGGGCGTCAGGTTGGCGCTCACACCGGCCATGAAGGCCGCCGCCAGGCCGCTGTCATCGGCGCCGGGGCTGTAGGTGGCCCAGCCATAGCCCAGACCGGCGCCCAGATAGGGCCGCAAGGGCCAGTCCCGCAACGGCAGGTCGAAATAGATGTTGCCCAGAACCGAGCTGGCGGTGAGATCCGTGCCGCCGCCGATCTTGAACTTCCCGGCCCGCGAATAGCGCACGTCGGCGCGCAGATACTCGTTGAAGCGGTAGCCAAGTCCGGCCCCGAAGGCAAAGGCGGTATCATCCTTGCCGCCGTTCCATTTCAGGATGGAGGCGCCGATATCGCCGCGCACGTAAAGCCCCGACAGGGCCGCGGCCATTTCGTAATCCACATCGGCCGCCCGGGCGGGACCGGCGATGCTCGCTATCGCCAGCGCGCCAATGATCGTCCTTGCAAGCAGTTTCATGCCACCCTCCTTTGCGCATCATCCTGTTTGGCAAGTCTAATGGGCGGGGGTGACCAAAAACTGACCCGATTTGGGCCGCAATCGGGCCAATCATGGCGATTTGGGTCAAGGTGGCGATTTTTGCGCCGTCGCGGCGCAAGGGGTTGATGGGCCATTAACCATGCCGGCATTTTCCCGCGGCGGGGCGCTCAGGCATCATGCTTGCGCAGGATTTCGGCGATGTCGGAGACCACCTTGCGCACCCGGCTTTCGTCATCGCCCTCGGCCATGACGCGGATGACCGGCTCGGTGCCGGAAGGGCGCACGACTATGCGCCCGGCCTTGCCCAGATCCTTTTCGATGGCGGCAACGGCGGCCTGGGCGTCCGGCTCCTCCATCAGGGCCCTGTTGCGCACCCGCACGCTCTCCATGTGCTGGGGCACGGGCTCGAAGACATGGCAGATCTCGCTGACCTTGCGGCCCTGCTCCACCACCACGGCGAGCACCTGCAAGGCGGCGACAAGGCCATCGCCGGTGGTGGTGTGATCGGTGAGGATGATGTGGCCGGACTGTTCGCCGCCGATATTGTAGCCGCCGGCGCGCATCATTTCCATGACGTGGCGGTCGCCGACGGCGGCGCGCTCCAGTTTCAACTCGCGCGACTCCAGGAAGCGCTCCAGCCCCAGGTTGGACATGATGGTGGTCACCACCCCGCCACCCGCAAGCGTGCCCTTCTCCTGCATCGCCCGGGCGATGACGCCGATGAGCTGATCGCCGTCCACCACCTGGCCCTTTTCATCGGTAATGATGACCCGGTCGGCATCTCCATCCAGGGCAATGCCGATGTCGGCGCGCATTTCGCGCACCTTGGCGCTGAGCTTGCCCGGCGCGGTGGAGCCCACGTTATCATTGATGTTGAAGCCATTCGGCTCCACGCCGATCTCGATAACCTCGGCGCCGAGCTCCCAAAGGGCGGTGGGGGCGACCCGGTAGGCGGCGCCATTGGCGCAATCGATCACCACCCGCAAGCCATCCAGCCGCATGGCGCGCGGCAAGGTGCGCTTGGCGAACTCGATGTAGCGCGCCTGGGCATCCTCGATGCGCCTGGCGCGGCCCAGCTTGTCGGGCTTGGCCGCCAGGGCCGTCATGTCGCCATCCATGAGCGCCGCGATGCGCTCTTCCTCGGCGGTGCTCAGCTTGAAGCCATCGGGGCCGAAAAGCTTGATGCCATTGTCATAATAGGGGTTGTGCGAGGCCGAGAGCATGACGCCGAGATCGGCTCGCAGCGAGCGTGTCAGCATGGCAACGGCGGGGGTCGGCAGCGGTCCGAAGAGAAAGACGTCCATTCCGGCCGACAGGAAGCCCGCCGTCAGGGCCTGCTCCACCATGTAGCCGGACAGCCGGGTGTCCTTGCCGATCACCACCCGCGCCCGCGCGCCCTTTTTCGAGAACATGTGACCGGCCGCCAGACCGCAGCGCATGATGGTGTGCGGATCCATGGGCGCGGCATTGGCCCGTCCGCGAATGCCATCGGTGCCGAAATACCCGTTCGTCATGTCAAACTCCCCCTGTGGCGGAATATCCGCACCGTCCTTATCATGCCTTTCCGCCCGGGGCCACCATCAGCCGCCAGCAAGGTAAAGCCTCACCACATGGCCATGACCATGCGCGCCATTTGCGCCGTCTGCGCCACGTCATGGACGCGCACGATCCGCGCCCCGGCTTCCAATCCGGATTGGGCCACGGCCAGGGACCCGGCCAGCCGCCCGGCGGCCTCATCGATGCCGGTGATGGCCCCTATGAAGCGCTTGCGCGAGGCGCCCAGCAGAATGGGCGCGCCAAGGCCGTGCAACAGCGGCAGCTGGCGCAGCAGTTCCAGGTTGTGGGCGCGGGTCTTGCCGAAACCGATGCCGGGATCGACGATGATCCTTTCTGGCGCGATGCCCGCCTGGAGGGCTTCCCGCATGCGCTGTTCCAGGGCGTCGAAGACATCCAGCGCCACGTCGTCATAGCGTGGATCGTCCTGCATGTTTTCCGGCTCTCCCCTGGCGTGCATGAGCACCACCGGCAGCCCCGAGCTGGCAGCCACGGCGCGCGAGCGCGCATCGAAGGACAGGGCCGAGACATCGTTGATGATGGCCGCTCCCGCCCTGGCGGCGGCCTCCATGACGGCGGCCTTGCGGGTATCCACGCTGAGCCGGTGGCCCTCTTTCGCCAGGGCGGAAATGACCGGGATGACGCGCGCCAGCTCCTCCTCCACCGGCACCTCGGCGGCGCCGGGGCGGGTGGATTCGCCGCCGATATCGAGAATGTCCGCTCCCGCCGCGGCCAGGGCGCGGCCGTGGGCCATGGCATCTTGCGCATCGGCATGTTGCCCGCCATCGGAAAAGCTGTCGGGCGTGACATTGACAATGCCCATGATGAGGGGCCGGCGCCAATCCAGCCCGGCGATGGGGGCGCGCGGTTCTTGCACCAGGGCGAGGCGGCGCGCCAGGGCTTCATCCTCCCGGGCGGCGGCGCGCAGTTGCGGCCATGTCAGCCATTGGCGAAAGATGCGCCCCGGCGCATCGCGGCGCATGACCAGCGCCAGGCAGAAGGCCATGTCCTCCCCGGCCAGGGCTCCGGCGCGGCCTGCTTGAATGGCCGCGCGCGCGCGGGCTCCATGCAGGATGCCGGCAGGGGCAAGATACAACCGCTCGGACATGCCATTCCTCCCCGGGAGAAATCCTGGCGCACCGGTTTCCGGCCGCCTTGCGGTTCACGATTGTGGCTGCGGGGCCGCGCCCTCCGCGCCATCTTCGCCGGAGGATTTCGGCTTGGTGACCGGCACGCTGGGCGTGGCCCTGGCCGCCGGGCCGTCGTCATCGTCGCGCCTGGGCGGATTGCCCTTCAGCAGTTCGGCGATCTCCTCGCCGGTCAGGGTCTCGTATTCCAAAAGGCCCTCCGCCAGCGCCCTGTGATCCTTTGCCTTTTCGCTCAGGATGCGGCGCGCCGTGGCATAGGCCTCGTCGAGGATGCGCTTGACCTCGGCATCGATCTTCTGGGCGGTGTCCTCGGAGATGTTCTTCTGCCGCCCCATGGACATGCCGAGGAAAACCTCGTCCTGGTTCTCGTCGTAGGCCACCAGCCCCAGCTCCTTGGAGAAGCCCCAGCGGGTGACCATGGCGCGCGCCAGCTTGGTGGCCTGCTCGATGTCCGATTGCGCCCCGGAGGTGACGTTGTCCTCGCCGAAGATCAGCTCCTCGGCCACCCGGCCACCCATCATGATGGCCAGCCGCGAGGTCATCTGCTTGAACTTCATGGAATAGCGATCGCCCTCCGGCAGCTGCATGACCATGCCCAGGGCCCGCCCGCGCGGGATGATGGTGGCCTTGTGCACCGGATCGGCGGAAGACACATTGAGCGCCACGATGGCATGTCCGGCCTCGTGATAGGCGGTGAGTTTCTTTTCTTCCTCGTTCATGGCCATGGACTTGCGCTCGGCGCCCATCATGACCTTGTCCTTGGCGTCCTCGAAGTCCTTCATGGTCACCATGCGCCGGTTGCGCCTTGCGGCCAGCAGGGCGGCCTCGTTGACCAGGTTGGCCAGATCGGCGCCGGAGAAGCCCGGCGTGCCGCGCGCCAGAACCTTGGGATCGACATCGGGCGCCAGGGGCACATTGGCCATGTGCACCCGCAGGATCTTCTCGCGCCCCTTGACGTCGGGATTGGGCACCACGATCTGGCGGTCGAAACGGCCCGGACGCAGCAGCGCCGGATCGAGCACGTCGGGGCGGTTGGTGGCGGCGATCAGGATGATGCCCTCGTTGGCCTCGAAGCCGTCCATCTCCACCAGCAACTGGTTCAGCGTCTGCTCGCGCTCGTCGTTGCCGCCGCCCAGGCCGGCGCCGCGATGGCGGCCGACGGCGTCGATCTCGTCGATGAAGATGATGCACGGGGCGTTCTTCTTCGCCTGCTCGAACATGTCGCGCACCCGCGAGGCGCCGACACCGACGAACATCTCGACGAAATCGGAACCGGAGATGGTGAAGAAGGGCACCCCGGCCTCGCCGGCCACGGCGCGCGCCAGCAGCGTCTTGCCGGTGCCCGGAGGGCCGACCAGCAAAGCCCCCTTGGGGATCTTGCCGCCCAGCCTTTGGAACTTTTGCGGATCC
>Ga0256841_1004023_pt1 | contig 10781 bp, 9 predicted proteins | sample 356308metaG_FD_185971 | JGI IMG/M metagenome (GOLD analysis project Ga0256841, IMG submission 185971) | Hydrothermal vent microbial communities from Mid Atlantic Ridge, Atlantic Ocean - 356-308 | ecosystem: Environmental > Aquatic > Marine > Hydrothermal vents | place: Atlantic Ocean: Mid...
AAACCCAGCCGCTCCCGTTCCTGCTCGGCGTGCGCGATCAGGTCGAGGCTGCGCGCCACCACCGTTTCTACAGCCAACGGCCCTTCCTGCGTGCGGTCAACAGTCGGGTCAATGTGCAAAAGCGCGTAGCCCGCCTCCAACATCGCCGTAATGGACGCTTTGACCTCGGCGGTCGTTTGAGCCAAGCTGAGCTTGTCGCGCGTGTGCGCATCCTTCAGCCATTGCCCGCCGTGATCCAAACACGGGTACAAATCCTCGTGACAAGCGTACTTTTGCGCATACTGCCGCATCCGCGCCACAAATTGCGCAGGCGTCCACCCCGTATACCCACCGTCACGGTCCACTTGGTTCAACGTGGCCGCAAAAAACATCGGCGCGTCATTGCGCGCCGCCGCTTGTACCGCCGCCTCCAACACCGCATCCGAGTTCGGGCACACCGCCAGCAACGTCACATCAACGCCCTCATCACGCAACGCGATCAGCCGCTCAATCATCGCTTTGATCTTGCTCATGCGTCCCTCCCATAGCCCACGCACAAAGGCTCAACGGCGCGCGCGAGGTCGTCGCGTCTGCTCACACGGTGATCAGATAGACCCCCAGTTCTTGCACTTGGCGTGCGATCTCCTCGTCCAACCCCCGATCCGTGACCAGCGTGTTGATCGCACTCAACGAGCACAAACGCGCCAACGCCGAAAGGTGAAACTTGCTGCTGTCCGTCACCAAAATCGTATGCTCGCCGCGCTCCAAAAATGTGCGCAGAAACTCGGCCTCTTCCGGCGTCTCCGCGCTGACCCCGCGCTCCACCGAGACCGCCCGCGCCCCGATAATCACCTTGTCCACGCAAAGCTGTTCGAGCATCTGCCGCGCCAACGTGCCCCGCACCGCCAGCTCCTCCGGCGCAACCGTGCCGCCGAGCAAAATCAGCCGGTGATGCTCCTGGCGCAACAGCTCATGGACCACCAACAACGACTCTGTGATAATGGTCAGGTTCTGGTGATGGTTCAGATGTCGCGCCACCGCCAATCCGGTGCTGCCGCCCGCCAACAAAAGCGTTTCCCCGTCGCGGATCAACTCCGCCGTCGCCGCGCCAATGCGTTCTTTTTCGGCGGCGTGCTCATTTTGGCGCTGCAAAATCGGGATTTCGCTTGTGGCGACCGGCACAGCGCGCATCACGCCGCCATGCGTGCGCCGCACCAGGTTTCGCGCCGCCAAAGCGGCCAGGTCGCGCCGAATGGTCGTTTCGCTGACGCCGAAATGTGCGCTCAACTCCGACACCGTAATCCGACCGGCCTGGTTGACCAGTTGCACGATCTGCTCTTGGCGTTCCAAGGTCATCAATTCGGAGTGTGTCATTGGGGGTCTCCTACATGGTCCGAGCCGCGCACCTGCTCAGCTATCCAGCGGCGGATCGCGTCGGCAGAGGGGGCACCGGTCGCGCCGCCGAGTTGCGTCACGGCCTGCGCCCCACACGCCACCGCAAAGCGCAACGCTTCTTCCAGCGCTGCGCCTTCCAGCACCTTCGCATACAGAAAGCCCGCGTTAAAAGCGTCGCCCGCACCGGTGGTATCCACCACAGACACCGCCCACGAGGGAACTTCCACAAACGCGCGCTCGGGTTGTGGGGGCACGGCCAGTGCCCCCTTGCGGCCACGTTTGACCACCAGTGTACCACGCACCCAGCTCGCCAGCGCCCGCACATCTTCCGCACCGCCGAGCAACGCCTGCACCTCGTCCTCGTTGGGGAAAAAATAGTCGCATTCCGCCAACGTTTCGCGCAAGTACGGCAGCGCCGCCCAACGTCCGCTCGGGTCCCAACCGATATCCAGCGACGTAGTCAGCCCTCGGGCGTGCGCTTGGCGAAAGATGCGCGGCAGAGCGGGGCGCAAACGCTCTTGCAGCGCAAACGACCCCACGTGCACATGTGCATACCCCGCCAACAGCTCCGCCGTGACCGTCGAGCCGTCAAAGTCCACCATCACGCCCGGGTAAGTCAGCAAAGCGCGGTCGTGAGCATAGGTGAGCGCAATGGTCACCCCCGTTGCCCCGTCGGAAACGGTCTGCACACCGGCCACCCCCACGCCGTAGTGCGTCAATTGTTCCAACGTAAAGCGCCCGATGGTGTCGTCGCCGACCCAACCGACAAAGTCTACCGACGCGCCCAACGCCGCCAAACGTGCCGCTGTGATAGCGGACGAGCTGCCGAGCGTCATCCGAAAGTTCGTGCCGAGCAGCTCTTGCCCCAAAACGGGCAACGACGGCAACCCGCCCATCACCAGATCGACGTTTAGCTCACCCACCACCAAAACACGTCTCGCGCCCGGCTCCGTGCTCACCGCCTAGCTCCGCATCCACTCCGGCAAATAGGGCGCTTCCGCCTCGGCCATCTCGTCAAACATCGCCCGAATTTCCGCAGGCGCACAAACCGCCGCCGTCAGCGGGTCAACCATCAGCGCATAAAGCGCCGCCTCGCGGTCGTGTTCCAACACCGCCTGCGCCACCAAATCGTGTACGGCCATGTGCGCCGCGTCCAACGCGGCAAGCTGTGTCGGCAAGCGCCCGAAGTGGGTCGGTTGTACGCCGTTGGTGTCCACCAAACACGCCACCTCCACAATGCCGTCCTGCGGCAAATTGTCCACCAAGCCGGTGTTAGGCACATTGCCGTAAATCACGGTCGGGGTGCCACTTTCCATCGCCTCCATAATATAGGAGGCAAACTCCGGCCCGCGCTCGATCTCCAATGGATCGTCACCGCGAATGATGCGGCGCATTTCCTCGTCGGCTTCTTGCCGCCAACGCGGCCAATTGTTGGCATAAAAACCGCTTTCGCCGCGATATTCCGAGCGCGTGTATTTTTCCAACAGATCGGGACGCTTGCGGAAGTACGGCACATACTCCGAAACATGCCCGCTGCTTTCGGTCGGAAAGGCGCCCAGATGCAACATCAGCTCAAAACGCACCGGATCGCGCTCGTAGATTTGCGGCTCGCGGGCGCGTTCACGCAGACGCGGATACATATCCTCGCCGCGATAGGTCAGCTCCACCAGCCAAGCCAGATGATTGACCCCCGCTGCCCGATAGCGCAACTCCGCGTAGGGCACGCCCAGATAGTCGGCCAACTCTTCCGCTGTGTGCGGGATAGAGTGACATAGCCCCACGATCGGCAACGACGAGGCGCGTACCCCCGTCAAACAGGTGATGGACATCGGGTTGGTGTAATTGAGCACCAGCGCGTCGGGCGCCATTTTTTCCGTGTCCGCCAAAATATCCAACCAAGCGGGCAACGTGCGCAACGCTTTGAAGATACCGCCCGGGCCAATCGTATCCCCGATGCATTGATCCACGCCGTATTTCAGCGGAATATCGTAATCGTGGCGCACGTTTTCCAGCCCCGCCACCTCAATCGTGTTGATCAAATAGTCCGTGCCCGCCAACACATCCCGCCGCTCGGTAGAAGCCTCGACACGCCAATCCTTGCCGGACTGCCTAACGGCCAGTTCGGTCACTTGCCGGATCAGCTCCAAGCGCTCGGCGTCAATATCCACCAGCGCAAAAACGCCGCTTTCCAACGACGGCGTGGCAAGAATATCTGTGACGATTTCATACGTGAAGACCGCGCTACCGGCCCCAACAAAGGTAACTTTTGGCATCTCGTGTCCTCGCAATACGCTCTTGTGAACCCCTGCGTGTTTCTGTCATAGTAGCGAGTTTACAAGCCCAAGTCAAGCAAATTCGCGCACAAACGAGCACAAAACGAGCACGAACAGGTTGACATAGCGCCTATTTTATGCTTTGATATGCTCAAGTGAGCACAATATAACGCCCAGATGAGCATATCTGCCGAAAAAGTTGGGGCCGCCATGCCATCAGACGATCTCCCACTCCGCCAATTTCGTCCACGCGCGCGCCTGGTCGTCAAGCAAACGCACGTCCAAAAACCGCGCTTTCCGGTCGTGGACGCGCATAACCACCTGGCAGAGCCTTTTGGGGGCGGTTGGGACAAACGCCCGCTCGCCGCACTGCTCGACCGCTTGGACGAGGCAGGCGTGCGCGCCTATGTAGACCTGGACGGCGGCTGGGGCGAGAACATCTTGCACCGCCACCTAGACCATTTCAAAGCCGCCGCACCGGAGCGCTTCCAAATTTTCGGCGGGGTGGACTGGAACGCCTGGCCCGAGCACGGCGACCGCTTCGGCGAATGGGCCGCCGAACGTTTGCGCGCTCAGGCTGCGCGCGGCGCTGAAGGGTTGAAGATATGGAAGCCCTTCGGGTTGCACGTGCGCGATCAACACGGCGAACTCGTCAAGGTGGATGACCCGCGTCTCTCCCCACTTTGGGAAACGGCGGGCGAGCTGGGGCTGCCTGTGATGATCCACGTGGCCGATCCGGTCGCCTTTTTTGACCCACTGGACGAAACGAACGAACGTTGGGAAGAGCTACACGAACACCCGGATTGGCATTTCCCCAGCCCGCCCTACCCGCCCTTTATGGCGATTATGGAAGGGTTGGCGAATTGGGTTGCGCGCCACCCCCAAACCACCTTCATCGGCGCACACGTGGGATGTTATGCAGAAAATCTCGCTTGGGTCGGGGCGATGCTCGACCGCTGCCCCAATTACTACATTGACATCAGCGCACGGATCGGAGAACTGGGCCGCCAGCCGTATACCGCGCGCCGCTTCTTCTTGCGCTACGCCGACCGCATCCTCTTCGGCTCGGATATGGGGCCGGACACAGAGAGCTATCGGATAATGTACCGCTTTTTGGAAACCGACGACGAATACTTCAACTACAACGTCGGAGACATCCCCCAACAAGGGCGCTGGTACATCTACGGCTTGCACCTGCCCGACGACGTGCTGCGCAAGGTCTATCACCAAAACGCCGAGCGCGTGCTCGGGTTTAGCACCCAGAACGATAAGGACATGCCATGAGCACACCAGGACACCACACCCGCCGCGAAATTTTCAGCCAGCCGGAAGTTTGGGCGGCTACTTTGGCGCGGCTGCAAAAACAAAGCGCCGCTTTGCGCGCCTTTTACGCTGAGGGCCGTTACGACGCGCTAATCTTTACCGGCTGCGGCTCGACCTACTACCTGGCGTTGGCCGCAGCCACCGCCAGCCGACCGTTGCTCGGTCTGCCCACCATCGGCGTCCCTGGCTCGGAGGCCTGGCTCTATCCGGAAGGCGTCTACCCGCCCAAGCGTCGCACGCTGTTGGTCGCGGTCAGTCGCTCCGGCGAAACCACCGAAACCATCCGCGCTGGCGAGGCCTTTTTAGCGGCGGGGCGTGGCGACTTTGTCACGCTGAGTTGCTACCCGGACTCTACGTTGGCGCAAATGGGCGCGCTGAATGTGCACTTGCCGGAAGCGCAAGAGCAAAGCGTCGCGCAAACGCGCGCCTTTTCCGCGCTCTATCTTGCCACCGTCGCGCTGGTCGCGTTGTGGGCGGGGCAAGAGGAGTTGTTGGCACAAATGGAGCGCCTGCCCCAAGCCGCCGCGCGCTTGCTAGAACGTTACGCCGAGCTGCCCGCCCAATGGGTGCACCGAGAAACGCTCGACCGCTTCTACTTTTTGGGGTCGGGGCCGCGTTATGGGCTGGCTTGTGAGCTGAGCTTGAAGATGAAAGAAATGTCGCTCAGCCACAGCGAGCCGTTCCACTTCCTGGAATTCCGACACGGGCCGATGTCTATGGTCACGCCCTCCACCTTGATCGTAGGGCTGCTTTCCGAGGCCAACCGCGCCGCCGAACAAGCCGTGCTGGAAGAGATGCGCGCGCGGGGGGCGCAAGTGCTCACACTGGCCGAAACGAACGCCGACGTGCCGTTGCAATCGGGAGTGACAGAGCTGGTGCGCAACGCGCTCTATCTCCCTATTGGGCAGTTGATCGCATTTGAGCGCGCGCTCTATAACTCGCTCGACCCGGATCATCCGCATAACCTGAACGCTGTTGTCACACTCTAACACACGGGCGCTTGGAAAGGAGGAGGCGCAACCCGACAGGATAAAAACGCTCGCACACATTCCGCAGACCGAACACAATGCACGTTTACCGAGTTATGTAGATTTTTGAGGAGCGAAACCATGTTCAAACGACTGATCAGTATCGCCGTGTTGCTGGCCGTAGTGCTCGGTGTGGCCGGTATCGCGCCGCGTGGCGCTGCCGCTCAAGAGGAGGTCAAATTGCGTCTATGGGCACACCAAGAAGGCCCGTTTAACGACGCGATCCAGGCTTTGATTGACGCTTACACCGCCGAGCACCCCAACGTCTCGATCGAGATGGAAACGTTCGAGTACGAGCTTTACATCCAAACGCTGCAAACGGCTATGCCTGCGGGAGACGAAGCGGACATTATCGAGATGTTCGGCACGTGGACGTGCAGCTACGCCGACCGCCTGGCCCCGATGCCGGAAGCCATGGCCGCCGACTTCGACCCGACGGCTTTTTACCAAGCCACCTTTGACGGCTACGTTTGCGACGACGCCGTGCGTGGGCTGCCCTTTGAGTTCAATATGGAATACGGCGCGGTGCTGGTCAACAAAGGCATGTTCGAGACCGCAGGGCTGGACTTCCCGCCCAAATGGGAAAACTGGGATCAATTGGTGGAAGACGCGCTGAAGATGGTGCAAACCCAAGACGGGCAAATGACCGTTGCCGGTTATCACTTCCTCAGCGCGGATGCCGTCGTTTTCTCCTTCCTGGCAGAAATCTTGCAGCGTGGCGGAAACTATTGGAACGAAGACCAAACCGCCTTCAACTTTGACTCGCCGGAAGCTATCGCCGCTCTGGAGCACTTCAAGAGTATGGTCGATGCCGGTGTGGTTGACCCTGTGCTCTTCAACGACGACGCCAATTGGGGCGGGGACGCCTTCTTCACCAACCAAGCCGCCATCGTGCTCATCGGCCCCTGGGCCGTCGCTTATGGGCTGGACTCCTTCCCGGACTTCGGCGCATTCGGTGAAGCCTTCGACTATGTGGCACTGCCCGCGTTGGGCGATGAACCGAAATTCGCGGCGGACTCGGGTTGGGGGTTGGTTGTTTCGCAAAACAGCGCCGCGACCGACGTCGCTTGGGACTTCGTGCAATTCGCCACCGCCAACGCGGATAACGCCCTGCTCTTCAACACCACCACCGGCACGATCCCCGCGTTGCGAGAAGTGGCAGAAAACGAGGACTATCGCGCCCAATTGCTGGAAGCCTCGCCGCAACTGGAAACGGTCTTGCCGCTGTTGCCCTACGGCAGCTACATCGGCAATATGCCGGACCGTGACCTGGTCTTCTACGACATCGTCTACCCCTATATCCTGGATATGCTCCAAGGGCTGATGAGCGTGGAGGATGCGGCAGCTTTTATCAACGAGGACGCAAACGCCACTTTTGAATAGAGCGCGTTTCGCCGAAGAGTGTGTCGGCCAGGGGGGCTACGCTTCCCTGGCCGCCGCTCAACCCGAAGGGCCGAATCTATGGACACAATAGACCTGCAAGCGTATATGCTCTATTGGGGAATGATCGGCGCGCTGGTTGGCGCTTCTGTGACCCCATTGGTCTACGACCGCCGCCACCGCAACCCCTGGACGGGCGCGTTGATCGGGCTTTTTGTCGGCGTCGTCTCAGCGGAAGCCTTTGGCTGGCTGACGTTACGATTGCTACTCGAACGCTGGAGTGGCGCGGCGTTGTTGAGCTTGCTCGGCTGTTTGGTGCTGCTGATCCCTTTGTGGTGGTCGGTGCCGGAACGCTCGCGTAAAGGCTTCCAACAACGCGGTTTTGTCTCCAGCAGCATCAGCCCGCTGATGTTCTATTTGCTGACGATGAGCATTTTCCCCTTTTTGTGGGCGATCATTTTGGCTTTTTTTGACTATAGCCCGCGCCGTGTAGGCGGCCCGATTTTGGGGCTGGGCGAAGACAACCCCTTTGTGGGGCTGGCGCACTTCCAAGAAATGTGGGTCGGCCACACACGCAATGCCCGCATGTTCCAAAACAGCATGAACAACACGTTGCTTTTTGCAATGATCATCTTGCCGCTGAACTTGGCGATCACTTTGCCCCTGGCCGCGCTGATCGAATCGGTCCATGAACGGCTTAAGCCGTTGTTCCGCGCGGTGTACTTCTTGCCGGTGGTCACCTCTTCGGTGGGCGTCGCGGTGATGTGGGGTTACATCTTCCACGCCCAATATGGCTTGCTAAACCAGGCGCTCAAAGCCTTTGGGATGACGCCGATTGCGTGGTTGCAAGACCCGCGCGTCGAGATATTAGGCATTCCGGCGGCCATGTTTGCGGTGATCGTGGCCTATTTGTGGCAAGATTTCGGCTATAACTTGATCATCTTCATCGCGGCCTTGCAAAATATCCCCATCTCGCTCAAAGACGCCGCGCGCGTAGACGGCGCTTCTCCGGCCCAAGTTTTTTTGCACGTGACCCTGCCGCTCTTGCGCCCGACGATCATGGTCACCTCGGTGCTGACGATGATCTCATCCTTCCAAGTGTTCGACATCATCCAGGTGATGACCAACGGCGGCCCGGGGCGCATCGGCAAAACCGACGTGGTGGTGCTGGAAATTTACAAAAACGCCTTCCGCTACGAGCGTATGGGCTGGGCAGCGGCGATGGCGTTGGTGTTGTTTGTGCTGGTGCTGCTGGTAACCACTGCACAGCGTTGGCTGCTGCGCACCACATGGGAGTATTGACGTGACCACAACCGAGATCGCCCAAAGTAGAGAGGCCGCCGTTGCGCGACGTAAGCGTTTGGTGCGGCAAATTTTCTCCCGCAGCACGGTCTATACGGTGCTCCTGATCGGTTGCTTGGTGACCGTGATCCCGTTCGTGTGGACGTTGCTCGCGTCCTTCAAAACGCACGAGGAGATCATCAACCCCACCCATCAGACGTTTTTCCCGCGCCATTTCACCACCGAAAACTATCACACTATCCTAACCGACCCCACCTTGCCGCTGGCGCGCTTCTATTTCAACAGCGCTTTTATCGCCATTAGCAACGTCATTTTGCTTTCGTTCACCAGCTCGTTGTGGGGATTTGTTTTCGCCAAATACAATTTCCGCTTCAAACGCCTGCTTTTTGGCTATATCCTCGCCACCATGATGATCCCCTTTCAGGTGACGATGATCCCCTCCTATTTGATCTTGCTCAAATTCGACCTAACCAACAAGCTCTTGGGGTTGGTGGTGTTGAGCTGGTTTGACGCTTTCGGCATCTTCCTTTTGCGCCAATTCATCAGCAGCATTCCCGATGAATTGCTCGACGCGGCACGTATTGACGGCGCGACCGAATGGGGCATCTATTGGCGCGTGATCCTGCCGCAACTGGGGCCGGTGCTGGCGACCTATGCGCTGATGGTCTTTATGTGGAACTGGAACGCTTATCTCTGGCCGTTGATCGTGTTGCGCGACGTGAACGTGCGCACCTTGCCGATTATCCTGACGTGGTACAACAACCGCCACACCAGCGATCTCGGCCTGCAGATGGCGGCCTCCGTCTTGATCGTGATGCCGATCTTGCTGGTGTATCTGTCCTTACAACGCTACGTAGTGCGTGGGTTCACGCTTTCCGGCTTCAAGGGCTAGGGGGAGGTGCAGATGCAAAAACTACGCTTGGGGGGCGTGGTGTTGGGGCTGATCGTGGCGTTGTTCGGCGCCACGTTGCCGTTGCGCGCCCAAGAGACCACGCCGAAACGCGATTGGGGCGCGGTGAACGATTACATCATCCAACTTCAACGCGCGCGGGTAGAAAGGCTCGGCAAAACCGCCTATGACTTGGTGCTGACCGACATCGCCATTTCCGGCAACTCGCGGGAACGTGTTCAGCAGCTCCGCAACAGTGAAGGCGGCCCCAAGCTGGTCGTGGCCTATATGAGTATCGGGCAGGCGGCCAACTTTCAATATTACTGGCAGAGCGGTTGGACCAGCGGCCACCCTGCTTGGATCGGCGAGCCGGACGGCACGTGGGCGGGCGATTTTTGGGTGCACTATTGGGACCCCGCCTGGCAAGAAATCATCCTAACGGGCGAAGATTCCTACCTGGACCGGATCATTGACCTCGGTTTTGACGGCGTGCTGCTGGATCGGGTTGACGCGGCCACCTATTATGAAGAGCAGGGGCGCGAAACTGCCTACCGCGAGATGGCGGACTTTGTGATCGCCATCGCCGAGCACGCCAGAGAACGCTCGCCGGAGTTCGGCGTCTTCACCATCAACGGAGAGGACATCGCGCTACGCTTTCCGGACTACATGGACGCAGTGACCGGCATCTTGGTTGAGGATTTGTACTACGGTTATCCGCGCGACCACGAGCCTTCGCCGCCGGAATGGACGGCAGAACGTGAGCAGATGCTCGACCGGTGGGTTGCGGCAGGGAAATTGGTGCTCACGGTGGACTACACGCTCCGCCCAGAGCAAATTGACGACGCTTACAAGCGCTCACAGGCACGGGGGTATATTCCCTACTGCGCGGATCGTGGGTTGAGCCGCACGCTGATCCACAAAGGGCACGAGCCGGACTAGAGGCAGATTTTCGCGGTGTCAATTCGGCCACAAAGCGCGCCCCCTTGTCTCGCGCAAAGGGGCGCGACGTTGTTTAGGGCAACAAAACGCCCCACCCATATCACCAACATATCGCTAGAGAACGTAACCGCCCCGCTCCGAACACAGCCCCCCCTTGCAAAATAGAAAATTTGTTCGTATCCTTAGGCTGCGCCGATTTACAGAGCTGACGCGCCAAGCTATACTTAGCGCCGCATGTCCACGCAAACAAGACAGGGGCGCATCGGTGGAAAT
>Ga0256841_1004024_pt1 | contig 10777 bp, 10 predicted proteins | sample 356308metaG_FD_185971 | JGI IMG/M metagenome (GOLD analysis project Ga0256841, IMG submission 185971) | Hydrothermal vent microbial communities from Mid Atlantic Ridge, Atlantic Ocean - 356-308 | ecosystem: Environmental > Aquatic > Marine > Hydrothermal vents | place: Atlantic Ocean: Mid...
GCGAAGAGCTGGAAGTGCACCGGATCAACGGCGAGGTTGCCGATGCCGACGACCGTATCCGGAATGGTGGCGAAAGGCGTGATCTCGCCGGTGGTGCCATCCACCCGCCAGATGGTGCCGGGGCCGCCACCGGGGCCGAACTGCCCTTCCATCCACTGCGCGCCGGCGCGGCCTTTGGTGATCGGCTCCGGGGTGCCGTCATCATTGGTGTCGGCGACGATGTGCAGGCCATAGGCCGAGGTGGCGCCGAGATAGACATTGGGGTTGGGGAAGGAATCGATGGCGACGCCGAACACCTGGCCGATGCGGCTGGCGGGGATTTCCAGCTTCGGCACGGGGTTTGCCACCTGCCCGGCCAGCGGGCGGGATGGCAGCGGCAGGATCTTCGCCGACGTGCCCAACAGGTTGATGAAACGGCCCGTGTCGCGTTCCTCATGGCCGGAGAAGCCGGTGATGACGCCGTCTCCGGAAGCGAGGATGCCGGGCGGCAATGGCTCCTGGGCGCGGGCCAGCGGCGCAAGGAGCATGAGCAGCGCCAGGGCCAGCATGGCCTGCATGATGTGCGTGAGGATGATGCCTTGATGAAGCGGGCGCGTGGCGGGGCGCATTTCTGCCGGGCGCATGGCGACTCCCTTCCCTTCAGAAGCGATTGCGCGAACGCCCCCGCAGGCACGCCGTGCCTGCTTCGTGCAATCCGTGAACGTTTCCTCCCACCCTCCTTGCCCGCAAGGTCTCGGGGCCATGCCCCCTGCCTTGCGGCTTGTTCATGACAACGTTGCAATGTTGCACCTGAATGGAAGCTGAACGGATATCCGGTGGCGCATATATGAAGAGGGCGCGCCCCCCTGGCCGCGCCCTCCTGCCTGGTGTCACCGCCGGCAGTCGGCAGTGCTGCTACGAACGCGTGGAGCGTGCCCCCGACGAGGCTGCCTTGCCGTCCTTGTCCGGCACGGCGCGGATGTGGCGGCGGGCATCCATCTTCTTCAGGCGGCGCTCTTCCTCGAACATGTAGTCGCGCGTGAGCGGCAGCGCCTCGTTGTGCTTCACCATCTGGATCTGGAAGTTGTTCATCAGGCCGGAGCGGAACATGGCCTCGGAGCCTGCCAGGTAGAACTCCCACATGCGCACGAAGCGGTCGTCATACAGCTCCGCCGCGCGCAGGGAGCGGGCCATGAAGCGCTCGCGCCAGTGCTTCAGGGTATCGGCATAATGCCGGCGGAGGATCTCCACGTCGGAGACGATGAGGCCGGTCTTCTCGATGGCCGGCAGCACCTCCGACATGGCGGGGATGTAGCCGCCGGGGAAGATGTAGCGGTCTATCCAGCGGGAGGTTACGCCGGGGCCATCGGCGCGGTTGATGGAGTGCAGCACGGCGACGCCGTCGTCCGCGAGCAGCTCGCGCACCTTGCGGAAGAAGGCGGGGAAGTGTGGCACGCCGACGTGCTCGAACATGCCGACGGAGACAATGCGGTCGAAGCGCTCGGAGATGTCTCGGTAGTCCTGCAGGCGGAACTCGACGCGGTCGGCAAGGCCGAGGCGCTCGGCGCGGGCGCGGGCGTGCTCCAGTTGCTCGGTGGAGAGCGTGATGCCGACGACGCGCACGTCGTCATAGACCTGCGCCAGGTAGAGCGCCAGGCCGCCCCAGCCACAGCCGATGTCGAGGATGCGCATGCCCGGCCTGATGGCGAGCTTGGCCGCGAGGTGGCGCTTCTTGGCCAGTTGCGCCGCTTCCAGGTCGCAGCCCGGCGCGTCGAAATAGGCGCAGGAATATTGCCGGTCGGCATCCAGGAACAGGTCGTAGAGGCGGCCATCAAGGTCGTAATGGTGGGCGACGTTGCGCCGCGAACGCTGGCGGGAGTTGCGGTTGCGCAGGCGGAAGGCGCGGCGGCGGAAAAGCTCCAGCCAGCGGACGAACAGGGGATAATCGGCCTCGCGCACGTTGGCCATGAGCAAGGTCATGAAGTCGGCGATATCGCCCTGCTCCATGACGAGGCCGCCATCCATGTAGGCCTCGCCGAGCCAGCGGTCGGCATCCAGCAGCAGGCGGCGCATCCACTTGCGGGAGGTGATGCGGGCGCGAATCTCCCTGCCCTTGCCGTCGCCATAGCTCCTGAGGCTGCCATCCGGGCAAACCAGCGACAACCTGCCGTTGCGTATCCAGCGGCGCAGCAAGGCGTCGAATATGGTTTCGGCAATCATGTCTGGCCCTCCCCCTGCTATGCGCGGCGTTCTTCTGCTCCCTGCTGTTGCCCCCTTGCCGCCCCTTCGGCAGCCGATCCCGCCCATCATATCCGGCAGACCGAATATGGCATATCACATTTGCGCGGATCTTTCCGGTGCATGAAAATATGGTCATGAATCGGGGTTTTTGAAGGGCCGCGGGGGGCTGCGCCGCACCGCGCGCGGCAGCATTCAAAATATTAGATCCTTCTAATTCAATGACCCGCGTATTATAAAATGCTAATATAAGATATTACTTATAAAGGGGGCGTTCCATCACATTTTCATGAATATTATCGCATGCAACTCATATTCTATATTGCACATATTCAAGTCGCGTGCTAGGGAAGGCAGGCCTGCAAGAGGGAAGCGGCCAAACATCAAGGACGTTGCGCGCGGCCTGGCCGGCGTGGCGACCGACAACAAGAACAGCGCGAGGGAGAAATGGCGAGGAAAAGCATGGCCCGCATGGGAGTGGCATCGCTGGCCTCGGTGGCGGCGCTGGCAATGCTGGCGCAGGGCGCGGCTGCCGGGGTGAAGAAGGTGCAAGAGAAGGGGCTGAAGCCCTACGAGATCGTGGATGGGCATTCCATCCCCAAGCCGCTGACGGACAAGCCAGGCGACCCGAAGCATGGCGCCAAGCTGATGGTGGCGCGCAAGAAGGGCAACTGCCTGGCCTGCCACAAGGTGCAGCAGCTCAGCGACTATCCGTTTCATGGCAACATCGGCCCGGAGATTTCCGATGTTGCCAAGCGCATGAGCGAAGGCGAGCTGCGCATGCGGCTGGTGAACCCGAAGGTATTCAACCCGGACACCATCATGCCGGCCTTCTATCACACGGAGGGGCTGCACCGGGTGAAGAAGAAGTTCAAGGGCAAGCCGGTGCTGACGGAGCAGGAAATCGAGGACATCATCGCGTTTCTGAAGACGCTGAAGTGACCGGCAGGCATCCACCGCACGCCGCCGGAGCATGGGCGCGTGGCCCCTGGCGCAAGAAACAGGCGCAAGAGATAACGGGAGGAAACGCCTCGGGAAGGGCCGCGAAACCCACAAGGACAGCAACAGAGAGCAGAACCGAAAGGAGCCAATACGCATGAGCAAGGTTCGGATTGAAATCGTGGATCGCCGCGAGTTCCTCATCATGGGCGGCGCGGCGGCGGCGACGCTGGCGGCGCTGAGCAGCGGCGCCTGGGCCAAGGGCGAAGAGAAAGACCCCGTCGCCACCCTGAACGCACTGACCAAGGGCGCCAAGCCGGCGGAAGGCAAGGTGACCATCGAGATGCCGGAAATCGCCGAGAACGGCGCGCGCGTGCCGGCGAAGATCTCGGCGGAAAGCCCGATGACGGCGGATGACTACTGCAAGTCCATCACCGTCATCGCCACCAAGAACCCGGTGGCCCACATGTGCACCTTCAACTTCACGCCCGATTCCGGCAAGGCCTTCGTGAACATTCCCGTGCGCCTGGCGCAGACGCAGGAGGTGTGGGCCGTGGCGCAGATGTCGGACGGCAAGTTCTACATCGGCAAGACCACGGTGAAGGTGACCATCGGCGGCTGCGGCGGCTGAGGGGCGCCGGCCATGACATGAGCGTTCCGCGCGCCCGGCGAGGCAGTGCGGAGCGGCGAACGGAAACCGCAAGCATTCACGACACATTCAAGGAGAACAGACCATGGGCAAGGCTCGCGTGAAGGTGCCGAAGAAGGCCAAGAAGGGCGAGATCATCACCATCAAGACGCTGGTGAAGCACAAGATGCAGCGCGCCACCAAGGACAAGAAGACCGGCAAGCCGATCAAGCGCAACATCATCCATACCTTCGAGGCGGCGTTCAACGGCAAGCCGTTCCTGACCGGCAAGTGGGACACCGGCATCTCAGCCAACCCGCTGTGCACGTTCACCCACCGGGTGCAGGAGTCCGGCGAGTATACCTTCAAGTGGATGGATGACGCCGGCGAGACCTACACCGCCTCGGCCAAGATCGAGGTGGCGTGAACCCGCCGCTTGTCCGACACAGGGCATGACGCACCCCGGCCAGGGAAGGGCCGCCAGACAACAAACGGGCCGGGGGCGCCGACAACAACAACAAACGCAACACGAGGGTGAGGAAATGCCAGGGAGAAAGCATCGCATGGACGGCCCGTTTGCACGCCCCTTGCTGGCGGCGGGCATGCTGGCGCTGGGGGCGGGCGCGTGGCTCGCCGCCGGCGCGGGGGCGGCGCAGGCCAAGAGCAAATACGAGGTGGACGGCAAGAAGTCCGGCTACCTCTACTCGACGCCGGAAACCCAGGCGCTGGAGGATGACGACTTCGGCAACCCCGGCATGTTCTGGGTGGAGGAAGGCCGCAAGCTGTGGGCCAAGGCGGAAGGCAAGGCTGGCAAGTCGTGCAAGAGCTGCCACGGCGAACCGGAGAAGATGCGCGGCGTCTATCCGGTCTATCCGAAGTATGACCCGAAAACCAAGAAGCTCATCAACATCGAGCAGCGGATCAACCGTTGCCGCACCGAGCAGATGAAGGCCAAGCCGTGGAAGTGGGAGTCCAAGCAGCTGCTGTCGATGACGACGCTCATCGGCTATGTCTCGCGCGGGCTGCCGGTGAACGTGAAGGTGGATGGCCCGGCCAAGCCGTTCTTCGAGAAGGGCAAGGCCTTCTTCTACCAGCGGCGCGGCCAGCTCGACATGGCCTGCAAGCACTGCCACGAAGACAATGCCGGCAACTACATTCGCGCCGACCTGCTGTCGGAAGCGCGTGGTGGCGGCAGCTTCCCGACCTATCGCCTGAAGTGGCAGAAGATCGGCTCGCTGCACCGGCGCTTCAAGGGCTGCAACAAGCAGGTGCGGGCGAAGCCTTACAAGCCCGGTTCGGACGAATACACGAACCTGGAGCTGTTCGTGAAATGGCGCTCCAACGGCCTGCCGGTGGAAGTGCCGGCGGTGCGGCGCTGAACAGCGGCCCGGCTGACCTGGGACACGCACACGCGCGGGCGGGCCATCACGGCCCGCCTGCGGTATCTGGCGGCAGGCGCCTTTCGTGCACGGCATGAACGCCATAGCCTTGCGTTCCGCAAGCGTTGCCGCGCCATTTCTTCCCCTGCCCCCTGCCGGCCCGCATCACGCACCGCCGGCAGCGGGCAGCGGAAGGGCCACGCTCGCAACAGGGGGCGGCTGCGGGCGCCCTCGCAGAACCATGACCATTCAGGGAGTGTGATTCCGTGCTCAATCGCCGAGATTTCATCCAGCTTGCGCTGGCCACCCTGGCCATCACCGGCAGCGTCGCCAACATGCGCAAGGCGCTGGCCGAGGAGTCGCTGACGCAGGAGCAGTTGCTGGCCTTCAAGCCGAAGGGGCAGGTAACGCTCATTCACGTGACGGACATTCACGCGCAGCTCGTGCCCATCTACTTCCGCGAGCCGGACGTGAACCTGGGCGTGGGGCCGATGAAGGGGCTGCCGCCGCACCTGACCGGCGAGGGCTTCCTGAAGCATTACGGCATCCGCGCCGGCTCGCCGGAGGCCTATGCGCTGACCTACCTCGACTTCGCCGAGCTGGCGAAGAAATACGGCAAGGTGGGCGGCATGGATCGCGTCGCCACCATCGTCAAGGCCATTCGCGCCGAGCGCGGCGATGACAAGTGCCTGCTGCTGGATGGCGGCGACACCTGGCAAGGCTCCTACACCTCGCTGGTGACCAAGGCGCAGGACATGGTGGACGTGATGAACGCGCTGCGCACGGAGGCGATGACGGCGCACTGGGAGTTCACCTTCGGCGAGGAGCGGGTGCTGGAGCTGATCAAGCAACTGAAATTCCCGTGGCTGGCCGGCAACGTCATCAACACCGAGTGGGAAGAGCCGGTGTTCAAGGCGTGGCAGATGTTCGAGAAGGGCGGCGTGAAGGTGGCCGTCATCGGCCAGGCCTTCCCCTACACGCCGGTGGCCAACCCGCGCCACATGATCCCCAACTGGTCGTTCGGCATCCGCGAGGAGCTGGTGCAGAAGCACGTGGATGACGCGCGCGCCGCCGGGGCGCAGCTCGTCGTGCTGCTGTCGCACAACGGCTATGACGTGGATCGCAAGCTGGCCAGCCGGGTGAAGGGCATCGACGTGCTGCTGGTGGGCCACACGCATGACGCCACGCCGCAGGTGGAGAAGGTGGGCAAGACCATTCTCGTGTCGTCCGGATGCTCCGGCAAGTTCGTCTCGCGCCTGGACGTGGAGGTGAAGGACGGGCGGATGGTCGGCTTCAACTACCGGCTCATCCCGGTGTTCTCCGATGTCATCGAGCCGGATGCGGAGATGGCGAAGCTCATCCACGGCATCCGCAAGCCGCACGAGAAGGTCATCAACGAGGTGCTGGGCACCACCGAAACGCCGCTGTATCGCCGCGGCAACCTGGCCGGCACCTTCGACACGCTCATCACCACGGCGCTGATGGAGGAGCGCGACGCGGAGATCGCCCTCTCGCCCGGCTTCCGCTGGGGGCCATCGCTGATTCCGGGGCAGCAGATCACGGCGGATGACGTGTATTCGCAAACGGCCATCACCTACCCCAACGTCTATCGCACGGAAATGACCGGCAAGCAGTTGAAGGCCATCCTGGAAGACGTGTGCGACAACCTCTACAACCCCGACCCCTACTACCAGCAGGGCGGCGACATGGTGCGCACCGGCGGCATCCTGTTCGACCTGCACCCCCACGAGAAGATGGGCAACCGCATCCAGAACCTGCGGCTGAAGCGCACCGGCAAGAGCATCGAGGCAAGCAAGAAATACGTGGTGACGGGCTGGGCCTCGGTGCGCCCGGGCACGGAAGGGCCGCCGGTGTGGGACCTGGTGATGGACTGGATCCGCAAGCAGAAGACCATCCGCATTCCGGAGCAGCGCGACGTGCGGCTGGTGACGTGAGGCCCCTGACATGGAGCTGGCGGCGTGGCCCGGCAACCGACACCCCGACGCAACGGCAGCGCGCCAGCGCCCTCGCCTTCACGGCGGGCGTGGCTGAAGGGGCTGCTGGCGGGCCTGGCCGGGGCGCTGGGTGGCGCCGCGGCGGCGCGAGCGGCGGAACGCACCAGCGCGACCGGTGGCGGCAGCGCCGAGGCCGTGCCGGAGCATGCGCCGTTCCTGCCTGGCAGGCCGGCGGGGGCCGTGCCCTACGGCAGGCCGTCCCCTTTCGTGCAAGGGGTGGTGCGGCGTTGGCTGAGGGGCATGCTGCCCTCGCCCTTGAGCCGCTCCAGTTTCACGCCGCTGGCGGCGCTGGAGGGCATCATCACGCCCAACGGCCTGGTGTTCGAGCGGCATCATGGCGGCGCACCGAGCATCGACCCGGCGCGGTTCTCGCTGGCGGTGCATGGCGCGGTGGCGCGGCCCATGCGCTTCTCGCTGGATGACCTGAAACGGCTGCCGACGGTCTCGCGCATCCACTTCCTGGAATGCGCCGGCAACAATTCGCTGAACTGGAAGGAGCCGGCGGCAAACGCGGTGCAGTTCACCCACGGGCTGCTCTCCTGCTGCGAGTGGACGGGCGTGCCACTGATGGAGGTTCTGCGGCTGTGTGGCGCGCGGCGGCGGGCGCGCTGGCTGCTGGCGGAGGGGGCGGATGGCGTGGCCTACGCGCGCTCCGTGCCGCGGCATCTGTGGAAGGATGCGCTGCTGGTGTTCGCGCAGAATGGCGAGGCGCTGAGGCCGGAACAGGGCTTTCCGCTGCGGCTCGTCGTGCCGGGCACGGAGGGGTCGCTGAACGTGAAATGGCTGCATCGCCTGAAGCTGGGCAGGAAGCCGTGGCTGACGCGGGAGGAGACGGCGCGCTACGCCGACTTGCAGGGGGATGGCAAGGCGCGGCTGTTCACGCTGGTGCAGGAGGTGAACTCCGTCATCTTGCGCCCCTGCCCGGAGAACCCGCTGAAGCGCCACGGGCGGCAACGGCTCTCCGGCATCGCCTGGTCGGGGCATGGGCGCATCAGCGCGGTGGAGGTGTCGTTCGACGGTGGGGTGAACTGGCTGCCGACGCGGCTGGAGGAGCCTGTTTTGCCGAAGTGCCTCACGCGCTTCTCACTGCCGTTTGACTGGCATGGCGAGGAGCTGCTGCTACAGTCGCGGGCGGTGGACGAGAAAGGCAACGTGCAGCCGACCTACGCGGAGATGCTGAAGGTGAAGTCGGCCAATCAGGTGTATCACAACAACGCCATCACCACCTGGCAGGTGATGGAAAGCGGCGAGGCGCGGCATGTGCGGCTGGGCTGAACATTGCCGACGCGGGCTGCTGGCCGGGCTGGCGCTGGCTGCCCTGGTGCCGAGCGGCACCGCCAGTGCACTTGCCGGCGAACGCCTGCCACGGGGCATTGGCCAGCCTTTGACGCAAGAGGAGATTGCCCGCATCGACCGCGATGCGCGGTTTGATGGCGCTGGCCTGCCGGAGGGCGAAGGCACGGTGGCCGAGGGTGAAGCGCTGTATGCGGCGCATTGCGCGGCGTGTCATGGCGAGTTTGCCGATGGCGTGGGGCGCATCCCGGCCCTGATCGGGGGCGAGGGCACGCTGACAAGCGCGCAGCCGGTGCGCACCGTCGGCTCCTTCTGGCCATACGCGCCGGGTGTGTTCGACTACATCCACCGCGCCATGCCGGAAGGACATGCCTTCTCGCTGCGACCAAAAGAGGTCTATGCGCTCGTCGCCTATCTGCTAAACCTCAATGACATCGTGGAGGATGATTTCATCGCCTCCGCCAGCAGCCTGCCGAAGGTGCGCATGCCGAACCGCAAGGGGTTCGTCATGCCGCCACACCCTGTGGCGCAAGGGCGGCGCTGCATGCGCAAATGCCGCGCGCGGCCCGTGGTGACGGCCCGCGCACCCGCCAGGCTGGAAGGCAGCATGACCGGAGATGAAGAGGAACCGCAACCATGAACAGAATCCTGAAAATGCTGAGCGTAACGACCTGCATGCTGCTGGCCGGGCAAGCGCTCTCCGGCGTGGCGGCGCGGGCGGCGGAACTGCTGGTGTTCGAGCGGGACGGCTGCCCATCCTGCATCATCTTCGAGCACGAGGTGGGGCGCATCTATGGCAACACGAAAGAGGCAAAGGTGGCGCCGCTGAAGCGCATCAACATCAAGTCCATTCCGGATGCCTACCGGCATGTCGGCGGAATCGTCTATACGCCCACCTTCGTGCTGGTGGACGACGCACGGCACGTCGTTGGCCGCATCGAGGGTTATCCGGGCTTCGATTTCTTCTGGGAGCGGCTGGACATGCTGCTGGACAAGCTGAAGGCGCACAAGGCCACGAAGGCGGCGCATGAGCCGCCATCATCGCATGCCGTCAACGAGGGCTGATGCCCACCAGAGGGGGCATCAGGCCGGACGGCATGCTTGCAGCCACCGCGCGGCAACCGAACAACAACATCATGCGCGGGGCAAGGGGGAAGGAAACGCACGATGGAAGAAGACATTCAAACCGGCGCGGCGCCGGTGAGGGCGTCGGAAATGGAGCGCGGCGTGCACGCCGCCACGGCGCTGCTGAAAGCGCTGGCCAACCCGCAGCGGCTGCGCATCCTGTGCCAACTGGCGACCGGCGAGAAGACCGTCAGCTCGTTGGTGAACGGCATCGGCATGCGGCAGGCGGCGGTGTCGCAGCAGTTGCAGCGGCTCAGGGCCGAGCACCTGGTGGAAGCGCGGCGCGAGGGGCGGCACGTGTATTACGCGCTCTCCGACCCGGCGGCGCTGGAGCTTATCAGGACGCTGCACCGCCTCTACTGCGTGCGGTAACGCGCCCGCAAGCATCCCCGTCAGCTCCCTTGCGCGTGGAACCATGCGATGGATGACGGTGGGGGCGAGGGGGAGGCGTCTCCTCCTCCGTCATTGCCGGGCTGACCCGGCAATCCAGAGCGCTTTGCAGCAATGAGCGGCTCCCGCTGGCCTTTTCGCATGGGGAAACGTGCGATGGATCCCCGCTTTCGCGGGGATGACGGTTGGCGCGCGGGGATGACGGTGGGGGCGCGGGAATGGCGAGAAGGGGCTGATGCCCTGGTGAGTTGATGGCAGTGAAGTGGAAATGACGGAAGGGGGCGTGCCGGGAGCGGTAGCCGAAATCAGGCCGTGTCCTGTTCATCCAGGAAGGCGCGCAGGGCGAGCAGGTCGCGCCAGGCCAGGCGCTTCTGGGCCGGCTGGCGCAGCAGGTAGGCCGGGTGCAGCATGGGCAGCAGCGGCACCGGCGCATCCATGCCCGGCACGCTGAGCTGTGTCCACTTGCCGCGCAGGCGCATGATGCCGGCGGGCTGGCCGGTGAGGCGCTGCGTCGGCGTGCCGCCCAGCGTTACGATGACCCGCGGTCGCGCCAGCTCCAGGGCGCGCATCAGCCACGGGGCGCAGAAGCCCAGCTCGGCATCGGTCGGCTTGCGGTTGCCGGGCGGGCGCCAGAACAGCACGTTGGTGATGAGCACGGCGTTTTCGGGCTGTTCGGCCTGCCTGTCCAGCCCGATGGCAGCCAGCATCCTGTCCAGCAACTGCCCGGCGCGGCCCACGAAGGGCTTGCCCTGCAGGTCCTCGTCGCGCCCCGGCGCCTCTCCCACCAGCAT
>Ga0256841_1004025_pt1 | contig 10777 bp, 7 predicted proteins | sample 356308metaG_FD_185971 | JGI IMG/M metagenome (GOLD analysis project Ga0256841, IMG submission 185971) | Hydrothermal vent microbial communities from Mid Atlantic Ridge, Atlantic Ocean - 356-308 | ecosystem: Environmental > Aquatic > Marine > Hydrothermal vents | place: Atlantic Ocean: Mid...
GCGCGGAGCGATGGAAGAAATCCGAGCCTCGAGCCAGGAGGTCTCGGAGATCATCAAGGTTATCGATGATATTGCCTTCCAAACGAATCTTTTGGCTTTGAACGCGGCCGTTGAAGCTGCTCGGGCTGGGGAAGCGGGGAAGGGTTTTGCCGTGGTCGCAGAAGAGGTGCGCAACTTGGCCCAAAGAAGTGCGGAGGCGGCTCAGAACACTGCTGAAATGATTGGGGAGTCCATCCGGAGAGCTGAGAACGGCACCCAATTGACAGCCAAGGTGGATGAAACCTTTATCGAAATCGTGGAAGGGACCAAGCAGGTGAATGAAATCCTGAATGAGATCAGTAATGGGTCTTTCCAGCAAGCGCAGGGAGTGGAACAGATCAGCTCCTCGGTGGGGAGTGTGGACCAAAATGTGCAGCGCACGGCAGCCCAGGCAGAGGAGCTGGCCGCCATCGCCAGGGAGAACGCCTACCAAGTTGAGAGTCTTCAAGCTCTGGTGGGCCACTTTGAGGTCTGAGCCTCTTGCTTGTTGATTGGATCCCTTTCCCAAGGGGCAGACGGTTCCGGGTACGGTTTGATCCGGCCGTAGGAAGCTCTCCAGGTATTTTATGACTAATCTTCCTTCATAAAATGGAGCAGGCGGCGTTTGCGGTCGGGGAGGGAATAGATGAAATCGTCCCTGGGTTTGAGCCGGAGCTTTTTGGCGCAGATGAGGCCTTCTTTCCGTTCCTTGGGGGCGACTTTTTCGGATTTCCAGTGGAAGAGAGAGCCTCCCGGATGGAGTAAAGGGGCTGCGAGACGATTCATGGCGGCGATGGTACCTGTGGCGCGCGTCAGGATAAGGTCCATGTCCGCTTTGAGCTCTTGGTGGTGAGCAGGGAGGGCAGCAGCGTCTTCGGCGAGGATGCTTGCGTTGGTGATCCCGGTGTCCTTCAAGCAGGTTTCGATCGCACGGGCCTTCTTTTGGGTGCGTTCAACCAAGATGCATTTAGCCTTGGGCCAAAGGCAGGCGGCAATGGCTCCGGGAAAACCGTTGCCGGAGCCGATGTCGAGGATGCGTTCGGGAGGTGTGGAAACCACCCTATGGATCCATAGGCTGTCGATGAGATGAAGAGTGAGGGCCGTGGGGAGATCACGGATTCCGCTCAGATTGAGCTTTTTGTTTTCCTCAAGCATACGAAGCAGGTATGCGAGGGCCTTACCGAGAGTTTCCTTCGGGATGTCTAGCTGTGCTTGAATGCAGAGTTGCGCGAGGGCTCCGAGGGGGTCTTGGTGGACCTGAGTGGCTTTGTCAAGGTCTGGAGAAGTGGAACCCTGTTGGAAGGGGTTTCTTTTTCCTCGTCGGAGCGGGTTGGAGATGGGGCGACGTTTCATCATTGGGTGTTTTCCTAGGTACAGAGAAAAGAGCTCAGGAGGGAGGTGGCCTCTTCTTCCGGTTTTCCCTCAATTTCGAGGCTCTGGAGGCCTGGAAAGGTTCGAAGCCAAGTGTCCTGGCGCCGCACAAGTCGATGGGTGCTGGACCGGATTCGGTAAATCAGCTCGTCGGCGGGGAATTTGTGGTCTAAGAAATCCATCACTTCTCGATAACCGATGGCCGCTCCTGCCGTGGGGCCAAACCCACATCCCTCACGGATCCTGCGCACCTCGTCCACTAAGCCTAGGTCTAACATCTTTTTGCTCCTTTCCCGGACACGCTCCCTCAAGGATTCCCTCGCAAGCAGGATCCTAACCCCGACATAGCGGTATCGGTCTTCTCCTTCTTCGAATTGCTTCTGTAACTTGGAAATGGCTGTCCCAGTTTTCTCGAAAACCTCCAGCGCCCGCACCAGGCGTTTGATGTCATTGCGATGGATGCGTTGGGCGGCGATTGGATCTACCTTTTGGAGCCGATCGTGGAGGGACCCAGGCTTCCTCTTCTCCTGTGCCCTTAGGGCCTCTCTTAGCTCCGGGTCGGCCTCGGGTCCTTCAAAGAACCCCTTGATCAGGGCCATCAAGTAGAGGGGGGTCCCCCCGACAACCAAAATTTCCTTGTTTCTTCTTTGGGCCTCAGCGATCACACGGTCCGCGTATGCAACGAAGCGGGCCGTGTCAAAACGCTCTTCCGGCCCCACCAAATCGATCCCGTGATGGGGGACACCCTCTCTTTCTTCGAGGCTGGGCTTGGCGGTTCCGATATCCATCCCCCGATAAATACTCATAGAATCCGCCGACAAGATCTCCCAGCCATGCTGTTTGGCTAAGAGGACACCCATTCTTGTTTTCCCCGAGGCTGTGGGACCTGTGAGGATGCGGAGAAGAGGGGATGTCATCGGAGTTGGACCTTGTATCGTTCGAAGAGCCTTTGCCTGATGCGTCTTTCCTCGAAGCCGTCCGGCGCGGCATGGAGAAAGCGCTCCTTGCAATCCTCCCGCACGTCCTCAAAGCGTGTCTTTCTGAGATCCAGGAGCTGAATTAAATGCCAACCATGGCTGGAACGCACGGGGCGGGACACCTCTCCAATCTTCAGATTTCGGACGGCTTCTGCGAACCGGATCCCAAAGCGCTGGAAATTGTAGTCGGGGATTTCGCCTGCTTGCTTTTTATAGCGTGGGTCCTGCAGAAGGGTTTGCGTACTGGGATCATCCGAGAAATGGAGAATTCGACCAAAATCTCCGACCTTTTTTAACTGCTTTTCCACCGCGTCAATCCGAGCTTTGCTTTCTCGTTGGAGTTCCTTTGTCGTCGGTTCCCGGCCCAGTTTTTTCCGCAGAAGTTCCCGAGTTCCAATGAAGGACACAAGGACATGCCGGACCCTTGCCCGAAGCCCATCCACCCCATAGACCCGATCAAAAACTTGGTGCAAGGCCTCATCGGTCACCTTCCGCATTGTAGGGGCGAGGGCATTGAGCCGAATTCCGTGGAGGAAAAGGAGGGTAAAGCGGGTCATCAGATCTTCCCGGAGCTTAGGATCCAAAGGTTCCCCGCGGTCCTGAAGTTCCTTTTTGGCTTTTTTTTGGGCTTCAAAGAGCGCATCTGGGACGAGTTTTTTCTCATCACAGGCCTTCGCCAAGCAAAGATCGAAAAAAAATGCGACTTGTTCGCTCCGACCCGATTTAGCGAGAAGATAGGACTTGTATTCTTTTAGCGAGCGGCTTTTTCCCTCGAAACTTCCGATGGGATCCCCCCTGGATTGGAGGGGATGGGCAGGCCAAGGGGCCAGGAAAATGGGTAGAAAAAGAAAAATAAGGAAGGCTTTGTGTGGCAATGGAGTCTCCGCTGGTGGCTCGTAGAAGGAGTTGAGCCTAGCAGCTTGTTCCCATGATTCATGGGGGTGGAGCAAAAAGGCACGCTCCTTCCTAGGGAGGAGGGGGAAAGAAACCGGGCTAGATCTCCTGAATCATGCGAGCTAAGCTGCTCCGCTCGAAACCGAGAAATCCAAAAAAGTAGAAGTCTATATGATCGCTCTTGTCTCCGATATCCATGGCAACACGGCCGCTCTCAACAATGTCCTCGCGGATGCGAAGGCTCAAGGGGCGGGCCGTTATTTCTGCCTGGGTGATGTAATCGGCTATGGGCCGGAGCCAAGAGAATGTCTTTTCACGATCATGGACCTTTGCGAGGTCTGCTTGATGGGCAATCATGAACAAGCTGCCATGTTCTATGCTGCAGATTTCAACCCAAAAGCGCGGCAAGCCATCGAGTGGACGAAGAGCACTCTGAATTCCAGTGATCGTCCGAAGGAAGAAAACTTCCGTCTTTGGAATTATTTAGACAAAATGCCTGAACGCTATGAAGAGGGAGAAATTCTCCTTGTCCATGGTTCTCCTCGGGATCCTATCCGTGAATACCTGCTCCCTTCCGATGCGATTGATGACATTAAAATGAAGGGATGCTTCGACAAATTGGGCGCAGCCAAGATTTGCTTTGTTGGGCATTCCCATGTTCCCGGGGTTTACGAAGAAGGGGGAGGCTTTCTTTCCCCAAGTTCCTTCCAAGGGACTTATGAGCGCGGGGGAAAGCGGGTCATTGTGAACATCGGTTCTGTGGGGCAACCGCGCGACGGTGATCCCCGAGCCTCATATGTTTTGTTTGACGGAGACAAAGTCTTCTTCCGTCGGGTCGCCTACGATGTCGAGGAGACTGCCCGTAAAATTCGGGAGACCTCGCTTCCGGAGTATCTCGCTGACCGCCTAATTGTGGGGCGCTGAGCCGAGCTTGGAGCGGATTTAGCTTTCAGGAATTTCCCAGGAGTATCCCAACAGGTTTCATGGAAAATCGCATTACTCGTTTCCTCTTTCCGGTGCTGATCGGAATCACTGCCTTTCTTCTCTTCCAACAGTTTATGGGGCCGAAGAAGAAGACACAGATCCAGGAAGCGCCCAAGGTTCAGCTCGCTCCCCTCAATCTCAAAACTGCTCCCACAGTGGTGGAGCCTCCCAAGCAGGTTTGGGAACGGTTCCCTAAGGTCTTCCCTGATTCGATCCCGGAGAACAGAATCGGCAAGCCAGGCTTCCTGGTTCAGTTTGATTCCTTGGGAGGAGGGATCCGGAGCCTGAAGCTCACGGACTTTTATGTCCGCCCCCAGGTCAAGGAGGAAGAAAAGGGGAAAACCAAGGAACTGTATCAAGCCATTTCCCCGGAGGAGGAGGGGCTCTACTCCTTTGTTGCGGAGGACTTTTTGGGCAAGTTCCTGGTGAAAAACCCTGCCCGCCCGACCAGCAGGGCGGGTCTGGCGATGCAGCAGCTCCATTGGCAACGGGTGGAGGTACCCAATGGGGAGGGGACAGCAGGAAAACGTACGATCCGTTACCGGCTTGCTCTTTCCAATGGGATTATCTTTGAAAAGGATTTTGTCCTGACCGAAGGAAGCCGTGAGTTCAAGCTCGTGCTCCGGGTTCGGAATCGCGATCCCAAACGGGAGGAAGAATGGTTCCGCTTCAAATTTAGGGGGGCCAGCGTGATGAGCTCGGACATTGAGAAACCGAGCTTTATCCAACCTCCGAAGGTCTTTGTTGCCTATCAGGAAGGAACGGATCTAAAAATCTCACAAGCCCCCGCCGACGGAAAACCCAACGGTCCCGATTTCAAAGATGTTTGGAGAACGCAAACCGGGAAAACCTTCCTCTATGCGGGGTCAGCCAACCGTTTTTTTGCCTGCCTCCTGAAGCCTTTGGACAAAGAAAGCACGCGAGGAATCAAGGCGGTTGAGATCGTCAAGCTGCCCCTCGAAAAAAAGGGAAAGATAAAACCCTTTTCGAATTGCGCCGCCTTCTTCACCATGGAGCAAAAGATCCCGGCGGTCCCAGCGGGTCAAACCGAAGCGGTATCGGAACTGTCTTACCAAGTCTTCGTGGGTCCCAAGGATCGGGATCTCTTCTCCAAGGAGCAGTTTCGCGAGTTTTTGCCCGTTGCGGATCTGGATTTTTCTTCGGGATGCTTTTGCGCCCCTGGTGCCCAAACGGTCGGTAAGTTTCTCCTCATCCTTTTGAAGCTCTTTCACGCAGTGGTCGGCAACTGGGGTTTCTCCATCATCATCCTGACGATCTTGGTCCGGGGGGCCATGATGCCCCTCAACCTTAAGCAGGCGAAAGCTATGCGGTCCTACCAGCAAAAGATGACCCGGCTCAAGCCGGAGATGGATGCCATCAAGGAGCGCTACAAAAAGAATCCCCAGAAAATGAATCAGGAGCTGATGAAGTTCCAAAAAGCCAACAAGGTGTTTCCGCCGCTGATGGGTTGCCTGCCGATGCTCCTCACCATGCCCGTCTTCTTGGGTCTGTTCACGATGCTGCGTGCGAGTTTCGAGCTGAGGCATCAACCCTTCGTTGGGTGGATCAACGATCTATCCCAACCGGATCGTTTCCTTTTTCTCGGTGATTCCGGGATCCCCTTGGTTCCTCATTATCTCAACCTTCTCCCGATCCTGATGATGGTCTTCTGGGTCTGGAGCGCTTTCAGCCAGAAGCCCGCCACGGATCCTCAGCAACGACAGACGCAACAAATGATGCGCTTTATGCCCTTGATCTTTGGGCTCATGCTCTACAACTATGCTTCAGGTTTGGCGCTTTACATGTGTGTTTCCGCGATCTGGAGCCTCTTGGAACAAAAGATCGTTCGCAAGCGAATGGGTCTGGAGGAGCAGGGCTTTACCGGCTTGTAGGCAAGGTTAGGCAAAGTTGGGAAGGGGACCGTATAATCCTCCTTTTTCGGGGGAATGAGTATGCGGATCCCTGCCCTGGCCTGTTTCTGCGGGCTTTTGCTAAATGCGGCTTCTTTCAGTCAGACCTTGTCCCAAACCAAACCTGTCGGTCCGCCTGATCTGACATCCAAGCTGGAATTGAAGGATCTGTTTGCAAAAAAGGGGCTCTTTGGGCCAGGGGCCCGTGGGATGGCCTTTTCCCCGACGGGCCGTTTTGCCGCCTTTCTCTACCGGCCTCTGGAAGAGAAGCGACACGGCAATGATCTTTACTTGGTCGAACTCCCTTCGGGCAAGGTTCGTCGTCTGACCATGGCCCGGATCCTGGCGACTTTTCAGGAAAAAACACGAAAGCTGGTTTCCGCCCGCGACAAGGTTTGGGATGCTCTTCGCAAGAAAGGACTTCGAGGCAAGGCACTCAAAAACGCATTTTGGAAACAAGACGAGAAGGCTGGGAAAACAAAAAATGCAGCCTCCTATGCCGGAGTCTCTCGCTTCCAATGGGATCCTAAGAAGGATCTTCTTTACTTTCTTTCGAGGGGAGATCTCTACAGCCTGGAGGATCTGCAACGCGCAAAACCAAAAATTCGGCGCTGGACCCTGCGGAAAGAAGGTGTGGGAGGACTACATTTCTTTCCTGATGGCAAGGGCTTTTTGCTTCGTTCGGGGAAGCGAGTGGAGCTTTGGTGGGATGGAAATCTTCGGGGGACAGATCTCCCGCTCGGACTTGGGGAAAAGGATCGCCTCCTTGAGCTTTCCATTTCCCCGAACGGGAAATGGCTTGCCTACAGTTTCCAGCGTCGAAGGGATCCCAACAAACCCAGGCGCAAAGTCAAGATTGCCTCTTACCGAGGGCGCTTCACAAGCGTTCGAGAAGTGCCCCGTCGTGTCGCAGACGATCCCATTTCCCAAAGCGAATTCCGGATTAGCCTATTGTCTCTCGAAGGCCTCTTGACCGAATCTCATAAGACAAAGCTTCTGTTTGCAGCCAAGAGGACCGGCCCGAGAGATACCAACAGTCCCCTTGCCTGGGCACCGAATGGAAAGCGATTTGCATTTGCTCGCTATGAACAGGGAGACGGAAAGGTTCGGATTTATCAAGTGGAGCTCGGGTCCAAAGACGAAAAGGCTCAAACCATTTTCTCCTTCTTGCACACAGGAGGGCCGAATACTCCCTCGCTGATCCGACCCCATTACTTGCCTGATTCGAGGAGGCTGGCCTTTGTCACTGAGCTGAGCGGGTATCGTCAGGTCCATGTCTTCGATCCGCGGGACGATTTTTTTGTCCAACAGACGCAGGGGCGTTTTGAGCTTGTTCCGGAGAGTTTGGACCGTTCTCATCAATTTTTGTTTGTTCGAGGAAATCGGGAAGCTCCCGAACGTGTGGACCTCTATCGCGTTGATCTTCTAAGTGGCAAGTTCCTTCGGTTGAGCCCGGAACGGGGGAGCTATGACAATCCAGCCTTTGGCCCGAAAGGGCGGTTCGTGTTGGCCAACTTCAGCGCTTGGGGGAGGCCGCGAGAACTGGTTTTGATCGACACCAAGGCCGGGCGTCAGCGGACCCTGACCCATTCGCATCCGCCCAAAACCCTCGCCCTTACCCGTGCCCGACCTCAGCTTTTTTCCTACAAAAACCGTCATGGGCAACAGATTTTCGGTCTGGCCTTTCGGCCCAAGAAGATCCAAAGTCCCAAGGGAAAGAGTACCAAACTTCCCCTGCTTATCTATGTCTATGGCGGTCCCCTCCGCAGTTTCCAAAAGAACGTCCGCGAAGGCAATTTCAATGGTTTGGGCTATTTCTTCGCCCGTTACATGGCACAGAGGCATGGCTTCCTCGCCGTTACTATCGATCCCCGCGGAATGTCGGGGTACGGGGCCAAGTTTGAGAAAGCCAATTTCGGCAGGGTGGGGCGTCCCCAGGTGGAGGACTTGGTGGATGGGGTTCACTTCCTCGTGCGTACCCAAAACGCCGATCCGAAAAAGGTGGCTATCCATGGGTGGAGCTTTGGGGGATTCCAGACACAGCTCTGTCTCTATACCGCGCCCGAAGTCTTCCAAGTAGGAATTGCCGGCGCGGGACCCACCGAATGGGAGAATTATAATTCTTGGTACACCACCGGGACCATCGGAAAGTCTCGGGTGGGAGTTCCGGATTTAGGGCGTTTTTCTCTCTTGCCCCTCGCGAAAAACCTAAAGGGCCGACTCCTTCTTCTCCATGGGATGGAGGATAGCAACGTCCTTTACCAGGATACGGTTCGGGTCTACCGAGCCCTGCTTAAGGCAGGTAAGGAGACCCAGGTTGAACTGTTTCTTGATCCAACAGGGGGGCACGGCCTCCATGGAGACGTCAGCTCTTTGGCCCGAGCGCGTAAATACGAAGCATTTCTCCTTGAGGCTCTGCACCTCCCTCGAAAGCGCAGAATGTAAAGGATCGCAGGCCTATGGTTTTTGTCTTCCAAAAAACCGAAAACTTCTTGGTGGAGGATCTCAGGGTGAAACAAGATGACTTTGCAGGAGATCCTCGGCGACGCGAACGATCAAATCTCGTTGCTTGGTGCCCAGGCCTTCCGAGCTCAGGATCCCGACAGTAAATGATTGGTCTTCCCCAGGTTGAAAGAGGAGGCCTGTGAGAGTCTTCTTTTCGAACTGGAAGACGATGGATTCGGCACCTCCATCCCTGTCGATTCTTCCGGCGTGTTCGAAAGAGATCATCAGGCGCGTTCCTGCGTTCTCGACTTCATCCGGAGAGATCTGCCCGGAAATGGCGATGGCCAACCCCTGAGCATCCATGACAAAGGCTGCGTCCGCCTTGGCTGTGTCTCTGCAATAGTCCAAGATCCGGTTCCAAAGTGCGGGGCCGAATTCCTCATCCTCTCCCGAGGATGTAGCCTTTCCCGCTTGGACGAGAACCCGTGCACTGAGACGCTGGAAGGCTTCTTTATGGACATCCTCACAGGTTGGGATCTCTTGGAGGGCGAGTCCGAGCCGACTCGCCGCGGGGTAAATGGCTCCATGCGGGATCTGGATCCCCAGTCCCATGGGATCCAGAGCGGAGATTTCCTCACACACAGTTTTCGACAACCGGCTTTTCGCTTTGACCATGGTGCAACAGATCCCCAAGAAAGTAGCTGGAGTCCTCCCTTCTTTTTTCACTTCTTCCTGGATGTGTTCTATCCAATTCAGGCTTGCCTTGGAGGATTCGCCAGCCAGAGGTTGTGCTTGAACACAGAGCAATGCTTGGTTTGAGTTGCGAAGGGCTGCTTCGGCTCCGGGATGGATGCCCCCGGGAACATCCAAAAGAATGAGGTCCCAGGGCCCTGTGGTTTCCTGGGTTTTATCCAATGCATTGGTGAGCTCTGCCGCCGAGGTTAAGGCTTCTTGGTAGGGGATGAATTCCGAGGGAGAAAGCGGTCCTCGTGGCAGGATGGAGAGATTGGTCCCCTTCCAGGAATAAGTCTGGATTTTTCCTTCTCCCGGATAGAGGAGCATGTCTGCAAGGCCTGTTTCAAAGCGAGGGTCGTCTTTGGCGCTTTTTCGGCCTTGCCTCAAGTGGATGCCGAGAGAGCCAAGGGGATCTAAGTCTACTAGAAGGACGCTTCGCCCCTGTTCCGAAAGAGTGTTGGCGAGATGCCAGGCGACGGTCGTGTCTCCGACTCCTCCTTTTGCTCCAAGAACTGCAATCCGCTGTGTCATTGCTTCTCCTCCGTTTCCGGCTGGTTTGGGGAGCCGTTGACTCCCATGGCTCTAAGCCTTTCTAAATTTGCTTTGACCAGTCCATTCCCCGGAAGCTTCCCCTCGGCTTTCTCAAAGAAGAGGAGAGCTGCTGGATAATCCTTTTTGAGAAGAGCCTCCGTTCCAAGGTCGATGAGTTCTTCAAAGGTGCTGTCCTTGTCTTTCTTGTCTTGGTCTCCGTTTGGATCCCTCTCAGGTCTGGGCCCCTTTGTTTCCAAAGACTCGGGAGGAATGCGCTCCCCCTGGCTTACCTTCCCTTCATCCATCCGGGCAGCGGCGTTGATCATGAGACTTTCCCAATGTTCATTTATGCTTCGCTTTGGAAGATCGTCCTTGTGGGCCGAGCAGCGGACTCCCTGTGTGGCGAAAATGAGTCGATCAAAGGCCTCCTTTCCACATCCTTCTGAATCGATGGCATGCCAGATTTCTCCTCGATGCACGAGGACCTTTCCTTCCTTTCCTTGGTGATCTTTGGCAAAAATTTGGACGGAATGTCTACCCAAGCAGGCGAGTTGAAGATAGTCCAACACTCCAAAGGGAGTTTCTCGTGCGTCTTCTGTCTGGTTGTCGAGTTTTCGGGTGACGATTTCTCGGAGATCGTTGAGAGAGACAGGCTTTTCGTAGACCTCAAAACTTTCGTTGGGTGGGAGGCTGGACTTGTAAGCTTCCAAATAAGCTGAAAGAAAAACGATGGGAACTCTGGCATCCCTCTTGGCCAGTTCTCCAAACAGTTCCACACCGGGGCGACCAGGGAGATCCAGGTCTGAAAGGATGAGGTCTACTCTCTTCGAATCCATTGCGGCCAAGCCTTCATCGAGAGTGCCTGCGACCAGGACCTGGAGTTTGTCAAGCTTCTCCAAGCCGCGTGCCATG
>Ga0256841_1004026_pt1 | contig 10775 bp, 12 predicted proteins | sample 356308metaG_FD_185971 | JGI IMG/M metagenome (GOLD analysis project Ga0256841, IMG submission 185971) | Hydrothermal vent microbial communities from Mid Atlantic Ridge, Atlantic Ocean - 356-308 | ecosystem: Environmental > Aquatic > Marine > Hydrothermal vents | place: Atlantic Ocean: Mid...
GGAAAGCTTTTGTGTCTTTTTTTGTAAAGTCTTTATTCCCAAATATATAATGTATGCTGCCCCTAAATATTTAATGGTTTTAAATGCACCGGAGTTATTTTTCAACAGCAACGCAATACCGGTTAGTGAATATAAAATATGAACAGCGATTCCCAAGGCAATACCCAAACTGGTGTAACTGCCCGCCTTTTTTCCGGATTGCATAGTATTACGGATAACCAACAGAAAATCGGGTCCCGGACTGGAAACCGCCAATAAATGTAAAACAAATATCAATCCTAATAAAGAAAAATAATTCATAAAAATCATTTCATTTCAATATCTTTGCAAAGATAAACCGAATCATGAAAAAAAGATTTCATTATATCATTAATTTTTTTATTACCAATAATAAATTGCACACTATTGCATTTTTTTTATTGATTTCAACAGTTTTTTGGTTAATGACACATTTATCCGAAAGCTATTCTTATACATATAAAATTCCAGTTAGATATATAGGAGAAAATCATGTTGTCCTTCCGGATTTTTATCAACATGATACACTAAAAATTAAAATACAGACCACAGGATATCGACTGATATTATTAAAGCTAAAAAAACCAGTATTTCAATATGTTTTGGATAGTAAAGTGCAACAGAAATTTTGGAATCCTCCACTTAAAAAAATAGTTTTACAAAAATTATTGGGAGAAGATGTCAAGATTGTCACAATTAATCCAAAAAAATTGAATTTATTAAAAGGTGTTCATCAAAAAATAGTAGAGGTACGCCCAAAACTTAAGTTGTTTTTTGCTCCTTCATACAAGAGCACTTCACAAGCTATGATAACTCCTAAAAAAGTAATGATTTATGGAGATTTTGAAAAATTGAAATCTCTTGATACAATAGAAACACAGGAATATGTATTTAAAAATGTTCGTCAAACAATTGATGAAAAACTAAAACTTGACACTCCCGAAGGAATTATTTCCAATCCTACATTTATCCATTATCAACTACCTGTTGATCAGGTTATTGAGCAGACCCGAAAATTAAATGTGTTTGTTTATCCGGAGAAGTTATCCAATCAAATTATGACCATACCATCAAAGGTAACCATAAAATATCGTTTTTTTAGAACGAATTATAAACAAATAAAAAATGCTATCTTTAGAGCCGGAATTGATTTTCATGGAATGAGCGAGCAAGATAGTTTGGTAAAAGTTCGATTGATATCGAAACCAAAAGGGATATTTGATATTGAAATCTATCCCGAAAAGATTAAAATTTTTATAAAAAGATGACCAAAATTATAGGATTAACCGGTGGGATGGGAAGTGGAAAAACTACAGTTGCCAAAATGTTTGAAGAATTGGGTATACCGGTATATTATGCCGATGATAAAGCCAAAGAACTCATGCAAAGGAATAAAGATTTGCAGAAGAAATTGATTGCAGAATTTGGAGATTCAACCTATAAAAATGGAGAACTCAATACAGGGTATTTGGCAAAAATTGTATTTTCAAATCCCGATAAACTAAAAAAATTAGAAAATTGGGTGCATCCGGCTGTGAGAAATGATTTTATTAAATGGACAAAGAATAAAACTTCACCTTATGTAATTGTTGAAAATGCCATTTTGCATAAAACAGGAATGGATCAATTGACAGATAATATTATTTGGGTAATAGCAGACAAAAAAAAACGTATGGAAAGAATAACAATCAGAGATAAAATGAAACAAGAAGATATACAAAAAAGGATGGATAATCAAAACTTTTCTCCTGAAATGATGAAAAACTCACATTTTATTATAAAAAATAATAAAGATATCGAATTTTTAAGGAATAGCGTTCAAAAAATCGATCAAAAACTTAAAAAAATGTTAAAAAAAGGTTAATTTTTTCAAGTATTTGATTGTTATTCAAATGTTTTAACATAACTTTGCACATGAAAAAGGGAAATATTGTTCTGTTGGTAGTATTTATGACGATTTCCGTTTTGGGAATCCGGATGATGCAGGTGAAATTAAGAGAAAATGATATCAAATTAAGAGATCAACAGTTTTATTATACAATAAATCAAATTTTATATGATGTAGTTAATAAAGCTGAAAATCTTGAAACGGAACGATACTTAAAAAAAATTCGAAATTCATCGGATACATTATCCAAAAATGATGTCTTTGAATTTGTTTTTAAGAAAGAGAATAAAAACACCAATGAAGTATTTGCCTATAAGCATTTGGTCCTTGAAAAAGGTTTAAATTTAAAATTTCCGCTTTCGGAAAAACAATTTGATTCGGTTTTTGGTAAATTGAGTATTTCTCAAACCAAATCGAATTTTTTTAAGAAAAATAAAATGATTGATAATCCTAATTTTGAACATTCCAAATTGGGTTTAAATTCTAAATATTTTTCGAGAGTAATTAAAGACATTTCCATTATTGAACCTATTTATAAAAGGGTGTCTAAGGACAGTCTTAAAAATTGGATTAATAATGAATTGTTCAAAAGAGGAATAAATTATCATTATGAATTTGGAATTTTGAATGATGGTATCCTCACAAAAGTGCATAGCAAACACTTTTCATTGGATAAAAATAAATTCAAATTTTACAAATTCAAAATATTTCCGGATGATTCCGGAATGACGAAATATGAATTAGTTCTTGCATTTAATAGAAATGAATTGTTCAAGCATGAAAGTTTGCGAATTCAATTTTTGTCGGATTTACTCATGGCAATTATATTATTGATTTATATTCTGACCATTTATTATATCATTCGTCAGAAGAAAATATCACAAATGAAAACCGACTTTATCAATAATATGACACATGAATTCAAAACGCCCATTGCAACCATTAATTTGATAACCGATGCAATGAAATCACCCAGAGTAATGAATGATGAAAAGATGATCAAACACTACTTGAAAATGTTGAAACAAGAAAATAAAAGAATGCTCAATCAAGTAGAAAATGTATTGAACATGTCTATTCTCGATAAGATCGACATGAAAGTAGGTGCGAATCCTGTTGATGTTCATGAGATTTTGGATAATGCTATCAATCATATCATTTTGATAGTGAAGGATAAAGGAGGGCATTTAAAAACACAATTCAATGCAAAAGAAACAAATATTAAAGGGGATGAAGTGTTATTGACCAATGTTTTTGTAAATGTTCTGGATAATGCGGTAAAATATTCTAAAGAAATTCCTGAAATAGAAGTTAAAACATATAACGACAACAAAGAAAACGTGGTAATTGAAATAAGTGATAAAGGAATTGGGATGAGCCGTTCGGTGCAAAAGAAAGTTTTTGATAAATTTTACAGAGCGCCTACAGGAAATATTCATAACGTTAAAGGACATGGATTGGGGTTGGCTTATGTTTTGAAAGTAGTCCGAGCTTTAAACGGAAAGATACAGGTGAAAAGCGTTAAAGATAAAGGAAGTACATTTATCATTAAATTTCCGATAACGAAAAATGTAAAACACATAAACTGATAATAAAATAATACACACAAACTATAATAAAATGGATACAGCACGAACAAAACAAAAAATATTATTGGTAGAAGATGATATCAATTTTGGTATCATACTTAGAGATTATCTCATGCTGAATGACTTTGATGTTGTTTTGGCGAGAAATGGAATGGAAGGATTTGAAAAATTCAAAAGAGACAAGTTTGATTTGATCATTCTTGATGTAATGATGCCTTATAAAGACGGATTTACTCTAGCGAAAGAAATACGTTTTAGAGATCAAAAAGTTCCTTTGATTTTCCTTACCGCGAAAACCATGAAGGAAGATATGCTCAAAGGTTATCAGCTTGGAGCGGATGATTACATCAACAAACCTTTCGATTCTGAGGTTTTAATTTACAAAATCAAAGCTTTGCTTAGCCGTTCTGCCAGCGAAGATGATAAAGAAAAAGAAGAAATTTTTGATTTTAATATAGGAGATTTTACTTTTGATGCCAAATTGAGAAATTTGAGTTATAAAGGTGAAGAACCTATTAAACTTTCTCCAAAAGAAAGTAAGCTTTTACAAATGTTGGCAAATTATAAAAATGATTTGATGCCTAGAGAAAAAGCTTTAAAAGAAATTTGGCAAGATGACAACTATTTTACTTCCAGAAGTATGGATGTTTATATAGCCAAGTTGAGAAAATTGCTTAAAAAGGACCCCAATGTAAAAATTGTAAATATTCATGGAGCCGGATTCCGTTTGTTAGATCCTTCCGAAGAAACTGTCAAAAAGGAACAGGAAAATAATTAAATAAAAAAGCTGCTAAATTTAGCAGCTTTTTTAATGCAATTTCTATCATAAATTCAAGCAAAAATCAATAAACACGTGAGATATAAACTGATTTTTCTTGTGTAGAACCAAAGCTATTTAAAACGTTTGATATCAATTTCTTCTAAAAGCGGAATATCAAATTCGATTTGTTTCCAAAGCGCTTTTGCCATATTGGGTGCTAAAATTACCCCGCGTGTTCCCATGCCATTTAATACAAAAACATTGGAATAAACAGGATGTTTTCCCACCAAAGGTCTACGATCTTTAACAGTAGGACGAATACCTGCTTTTTGATGAACTACTTGATATTTTCCAGTAAATAATTGACGGAGTTTTTCTTCGAGATGTTTTCTAGCTTCAGTAGTAGGACGGTTGCTTTTGTCTTCCCAATTGTACGTAGCACCGATATAATATTTTCCTTTTTGAGTAACATCAGGAGCCATAAAAACATTGGATTTCACTATATAAGGAATATTTGCAGTGGTTTCAATTTGTAACATTTCACCTTTAGTTCCGGTCAAAGGTAAACGATTAAAGAAAGGATTTTTTTTCAGTCCGTATCCTTCGGCAAAAACAATATTTTTTGCTTTGATTCCTTGGTACTCTATATAATCAGGATAAATTTTTAGATCTTGATATTTAAAATTTGTTTCAAAAAACAGTTTTTTTTTCAATAATAGCTTTTTGGTATCATCCAAAATTTGACTGAGATTAACAATCCCTGTATTTTTTAGAATGCCAAAACCAAAATCACTATTTACCCCTTCAATTTTTTCAAAACTTATCGGTTGCATAAAATCTCTCATAACCGGTTTATCCGAGGCAACCATCCAATTATTTTGTTCAGCTATCGAAGCAAGCTTTCTGTATATGGGAATGGGATAAATGTATCTTTTCTGAAATTTTAGTTCTGTTTTTTTCCATTGAAGTAAGGCATATGGCAGCATTTCAGCAGCTTGCCATGCCGGAGTAAATCTTTTCAGAATCACAGGGTTATACATTCCTCCTGCAATTCGGGTGGATTGTTGGGATTGATTGTCAAAAATGATAAAATTTCTTTGATTTTCTTCAAGAATTTGAGCAAAACTATATCCTGCTACGCCAAAACCAACAATGATATAATGATACATTTATAAAACATTTAATACTTGTTCTTTGATTTTTTCCAAGGCATCTTTCATCTCCACCACATTTCTTTGAATTTCACTATGATTGGCTTTGGAACCGATGGTATTGATTTCGCGACCGATTTCTTGAGATATAAATCCCAGTTTTTTTCCTTTGGAAATTTTATTATTATGGAGTTCTTTCAAAAAATAATCCAAATGATTTTTTAACCGGACTATTTCTTCATTGATATCAAATTTTTCTATGTAATAAATCAATTCCTGTTCAAAACGGTTTTCATCGATTTCTACTTTCAATTGTTCTAATTCCGAATGGATTTTTGATTTTTTTTCTTTGATACGATTTTTATCAATTTCAATAATTTTATCCAAATGTTTTTTGATGGTAGTAATATTGTTTTCCAAATCTTTTCTTAATGAATTACCTTCTTGTTTTCTAAAATCAATCAAATGTTCTATAGCATCAACAACACTTTTTTTAATCTCATTCCATAAGTATTCATCCGGATGATTTTCTTCAATTTGCAATACATCAGGAAGTTTAATTATACTATTGATTGCTAAATTTTCATCCAAATCGGGTTTGACTTCACGAAGTTGTTCCAGATATTTTTTTAATACCAAAGGATTGATTTTTCCTGAAGGTTTTCCACTTAAATCATTGATTTGTATTTGTAAATCTATTTTTCCTCGAATAAGTTTTTCTATCAATAAACGTCTTACCTCGGTTTCTTTTTCTTTAAAAGATGAAGGGAGGCGTAATTTAAAATCGTGGTTTTTGCTATTGAGACTTTTGATTTCAACATTGATTTCTTTTTCATCGGTTTGCAAGTGGCTTTTTCCAAAGCCTGTCATTGAAAATAACATATCAATTTTTTTTAATTGATGACAAATTTACTAAATAAACTCCGATAATTATTAAACCTGCTGCAATAATTTTTATCCATGTTAACTGATCAGCGCCCATCATCATTGCAAAAATAGTGGCGATTAAGGGTTGTAAATAAATAAAAACACTCATGGTGGTGGGTTTTAAAACTTTTAGAGCAATCAGATTGAATAGATAAGTCAAAACAGTAGAAAATACTACCAAAAAAACAATTTTAAGATGGATATGTAAAGGAATATTTGCCCAATTCAAATGCATAAATTCAGGGAGGCAAAAGGGTAAAATCAAAAATAATCCAAACGTGTATAACCATTTGGCAAAGGTTACCGGATGATAACGGTTGAGTAGTGGTTTGGCAAGAATTAAATAAAGTGCATAAGAAATGGCATTGAAAACTACCAACAAATTTCCCAATTTGGGATTACTGGCATGTATATTCAATTTTTTTCCGTAGAGTATCAAAACGGTAGCTCCCGCCATTCCCAAAAATACGCCTGCAATTTTGTATTTTGTGATGGGATTTCTTAGAAAAATAAAAGAAAAAATCATTACAAAAATAGGAGCGGTAATCATCAATACGGAAGCAGATATGGGTGTTGTATATGATAAACCTTTGAGAAAAGTCATCATATTGAGTGCGATCCCGAAAACAGCTGCGATAAAAAATTTTCTATAATCTTTTTTTTCAATATTATCTTTAGGTAAACCAAGGGAAATCAACCAAAAAATGGTGGCGGCTCCGGAAACTCGCATCAATGTCAAAGCAAAAGACGGAATGTGTATTTTCATTACATCTTTGGCAATAGTAAAGGTAACTCCGTAAATCAGAGCAGCCAAAAATGCATAAAAAATTCCTTTTTGTCTTCGGGTCATTTTTCTTTTAGGACTTTTATTAGATTCTCAATATTTTTTTTACTGTTTCCTGCAAAAACCTGCTGATCAAACCATAAAACTGGACGTTTCAAAAAAGTATAATCCTGCAAAATATAATATCGATAATCGTCATCGGTTAGTTGTATATTTTTTAATCCCATTTCTTTATATTTCTTTGCTCTTTTGCTGAATAATGCTTCATAACTTCCTGTGATTCTTCTCATTGCATCCAGTTCTTGAGCTTGAATGGGACGTTCTTTAATATCAATTTTTTCAAAATTCTGTATCAATTCTCCCAGCTCTTTGAGAATCCGCATCGAAGTATTGCAAGTTTTTAAGTAATAAACCTTGGGTTTCATAAAAATAATTTTCTACAAAAATATGTTTTACATTGTAATTGACAAGCTATTTAAAAAATAAAATTTAACTGCCAAAAAGTCAGTTTTTATTTATATCTTTGTAAGGAATAAAAAAACTATGTCTGAACATCTGCAAACCATCAAACAACGTTATGGAATTATTGGCAATGATTCTAAACTCAACAGAGCTTTGGACAGAGCTTTACGTGTTGCTCCTACGGATATAACCGTTTTGGTTTCCGGAGAAAGCGGTACGGGGAAAGAAGTTATTCCGCAAATTATCCATAATAATTCTTATCGCAAACACGGACCTTATTTTGCAGTAAACTGTGGCGCTATTCCCGAAGGAACTATAGATAGTGAATTGTTTGGACATGAAAAAGGTTCTTTTACCGGAGCCATTGCCTCCAGGAAAGGTTATTTTGAAATGGCTGATAAAGGAACACTTTTTTTGGATGAAGTGGGAGAGTTGCCTTTGACCACACAAGTTCGGCTATTGAGAATTTTGGAAAATGGTGAATTTATAAAGGTAGGGTCGTCAAAAGTTCAAAAAACTGATGTGCGTATTGTGGCAGCTACTAATCGGGATTTATTAAAATTAGTAGAAGAAGATAAATTTCGTGAAGACTTGTATTACCGTCTCAATACCGTTGAAATTCAATTACCTCCCTTAAGAGAACGAAAAGATGATATATATTTACTTTTTAGAAAATTTGCATCTGATTTTGGGCATAAATATCATGTGCCACCTATAAAATTAACCCCTGAAGCCATACAATTGCTTATCAGTTATCATTGGCCAGGAAATGTCCGACAGTTGAGAAATATTGTAGAACAAATTTCCGTATTGGAAGAACATCGTTTGATTGAAGCAGAAGTATTAAAGAAATATCTCCCGGGTTTTTCCAGGCAATATCCTTCCGTTGTGGTTTCGGAATCTGCAAAATTTGATTACAGCAAGGACAGAGAAATCATTTATAAATTGATTTTTGAACTCAAAAATGAAATTGATCACCTTAAAAATGAAATCGCACATTTGAAACCTCCTGTATTGCTGAATTCAGGAGAGGAAAATCATCCTATGGAAATTATTTATGATCATGAAGATGAACGGAATTCTGCAACAAATTATCAGGACCCACCCAAAGAATCCTTATCCTTACATGAGAAAGAAAAAGATTTAATTATCAGGGCATTGAAAAAATATAATGGAAGGAGAAAAAAAGCAGCGGACGAATTGGGAATTTCGGAACGAACGCTTTATCGTAAAATCAAGCAATATGATATTAATTTATAGAATATAATGATATTTTGAAAGCAAAAGTATGAAGAAGTTTTTTTTATTTGGTATATTATTTTTCATATTTTCATGTAAGGTAAATTATTCCTTTACGGGAATAAATATAGGAAAAAATATCAAGACTTTTTCGGTCAGTTATTTTCCCAATAATGCAGCACTGGTCGTTCCCGGCATCAATGAAGATTTTAGAAATATGCTGATAGATAAAATTACCCAATCAACTAACCTAGAGCAAGTAAAATCAGAAGGGGATTTAAGTTTTGAAGGTGAGATAGCCAAATATGATGTGCAACCGGTTTCTCTTACTGCGGGACAAACTGCAGCGATGAATCGTTTGACAGTCAAAATAAAAATAATTTATACCAACCGGAAAAAAGATGAGGATAATTTCACAAAAACTTATTCTTATTATTATGATTATCCCGCTGATAAAAGTCGAACTGAAATTCAAGATGATGCACATCAAACAATTTTTGAACATATTTTAAATGATGTATTTAATGATACTTTAGCCAAATGGTAATGGATAAAAATAAATATTTAAATTTCCTTCAACACCCCGAATCCATTAGTTATTCGGATACATTATTATTGGAAAAAATTATCAAAAAGTATCCTTATTTTCAATCGGCTTTGGCATTGTATGTTAAAACTTTGAAAAAAAATCACATTCTGCATAACAGAAATCTTTATAAAGTTGCGGCATTAACTACTGATAGAACTATTTTATTTCGTTTTTTTGAAGATATAGAATCCTTTGAAGAACCCAAAACAACTTCTAAAACATCCGTTAGTAAAGATATAATGCTATCCGAAGATAAAGAATTTGATAATAAAAAAAACAACATCTCTGATTTTACGAAAGAAACAACTGACGAAACGCTATTTTTGAGAAAAGAAACCGAAAAATCAGTTGAAAAAGAAGAAATATCTAAAGAAAATACCCTTCCTGATAAACTGACTTTTTCCGAATGGATGAAATTTATCAGTGGAGCGGGCGATAAAAAAGCGAAAAAACAAGATCCGATTTTTGAGCTGATAGATAAATTTCTCAAAGACAAACCCAAGATTGTCCCCAAGAGAAATCATAGTATTCCGCCTCCCGAAAATGTTATAAAAAGTGTCGAAGAAAAACAAATGTTGATGACCGAAACCTTGGCAAATTTATACGTTAAACAAAAAAAATATGACAAGGCAATTCAAGCTTTTAAGATATTAAGTTTGAAATATCCAAAAAAAAGTAGTTATTTTGCAAATCAAATAAATGAATTAAAAAAACAAATTAAAAAATAAAATTATGAGTTTATACCTATTTATTTTCCTTATTGCGATAGTCGCCATTTTTTTAGTATTGATTATTATGGTTCAAAATCCCAAAGGTGGGGGTTTGGATTCTACATTTGGTGGCGGTGGCGGAAATATGTTTGGAGGAGTAAAAGAAACCACCAATTTCTTAGACAAAGCTACCTGGTATTTGTTTTCATTTATGATTATCTTGATTTTATTATCCAATTCCGTAATTTTGAATACAGCTGCACCTCAAAAATCACAAGTAAAGCAAGCTGTTGAAAAACATGCTAAGGATTTGGCTCCAGTTCTAAATCCCAATACAACACCTGAAAAACCCGAAAAATCTGCAGTACCTGCACCAAAGAAACCAAACAAATAATTTTTAATAATTTTTTTTGAAGAGTGCTGACAATTTGGCACTCTTTTTTTTTGCATGATGGACTTGATTTGCATGGCATAATTTATGTTATAAATGGACTGAACTAAAAATAAATTTAAACTATGGCAAAAGAAATAAAATTTGATGTAGAATCAAGAGATGCTCTCAAACGAGGCGTTGATAAATTAGCAAATACCGTTAAAGTAACTTTGGGACCCAAAGGAAGAAATGTAATCATTGAAAAATCTTTTGGCGGACCGCAAA
>Ga0256841_1004027_pt1 | contig 10769 bp, 4 predicted proteins | sample 356308metaG_FD_185971 | JGI IMG/M metagenome (GOLD analysis project Ga0256841, IMG submission 185971) | Hydrothermal vent microbial communities from Mid Atlantic Ridge, Atlantic Ocean - 356-308 | ecosystem: Environmental > Aquatic > Marine > Hydrothermal vents | place: Atlantic Ocean: Mid...
CACCACCACATCCAGCAAACCGTCGTTATTGAAATCCGCCATATCGTTGCCCATGGATGCCAGGCTGACATGACGCATAGACTTCCGCATCGCTTCCGTGAAGGTGCCATCTCCATTGTTGTAATAGAGATAATCGTCTTCATGAAAATCATTGGAGATGTAAATATCCGGGTAGCCGTCCCAATTGATATCGCCAATTGCCACCCCCAGACCATAGCCGAGAACGCTTTCCAAAATTCCCGCTTCAGCAGTCACATTGACAAATTTTTTCCCATCATTTCTAAACAACTTGTCACCGACTTCTTCATCCAGTTTTTTTCGAATTTTTTTGATATCCCCATAAGTTCTCTTGGAATGAACCGAGTGGTTTAACAAATACAAATCCAGGTCGCCATCCCGATCGTAATCAAAAAAAGCCGCCTGGCGGGACAACCCGACAAATGCCACGCCATATTCCGCCGCTTTTTCCGAGAACGTCAAATCACCATTATTGATATACAATTGATTGGGACCATGCTTATCAAGGTAATTTGATTGACAAACATAGATATCCAGCAAACCATCGCCATTAACATCCGCCATGGTGGCGCCGGTGGTCCAACCACCGGTTGTCCCCCCTACCCCGGCACGCTCGGTAATGTCCTCAAACTGGAAATTCCCTTTATTGAGGTACAAACGATTGGGCAGTTGATTGGCGGTAAAAAAGATATCCGGCAAACTATCATTATTGATATCGCCCACGGCAACCCCGCCGCCGTCATAAAAATAAAGATAATTGACGCTGTTCATCAACCGTTCTTCGGTCAGATTGTTCCGGAAGGTGATGTGCGTCTCAGCAGGGGGGTGTTTTTTAAACAATGGCTGAACCGCTTGTTCTTGTTTTCGTTGACAGGACATCAGTACCAGCAGGAAAATGATCCCGATGAACAGATATCGATATCTCCGCATTACCTGAAATTTCCGTAGTGTGTTTACCATTCTGTGGGTTCTCTTTTTTGTTTTGGTGGTTAACCGAGTTGTTGTTTGGACAGCGTAAAAAAATTACAAATCACGATGATCAAATTTCAAATAAAACTCAAATTCAAATGAACAAATATTCAAACAAAAATCAGTTGTTACTATGATTTTTCGTAACGACTCAGGTTGTTATACCGCAACGAACCGCTGTTTATCTCTTTCACGATGCAGCCGTCGGGCATCCGCTGCGATAATTACGGTAAAGAAAAAAATTTTGATGACAAAAACAGATTTCTACAGGAACTCTTTCTTTTCTACGTCCGAAATAGCTATTACCTGAGTCGTTACAAACGTCCTTGCTTCCAGATCAGAAACCGGATTCTTTGTAACGAATCATTCATTTCACCTACCCCTATATAAAACAGATATTACGTTTCTTGGAATTAGACATATTGATTGTTTAGGGCATTGTTATTTTTTTGTGTTTTGATATTGGTCAGTTGGATTTTCTTTACCCGGGATAGCAACTCATGCCGTCATTCCTTTTCTGCCTGGTAATTGAACAGAAACCGTTTGAATTTCTCGGTGGTGATTTTTCGGGTGTTATAGGTTTGCAGATAAGCCCGGTGGTCTTTGTCATTCGGATAGTGCTCCGTGGGGGGGTATGGATAAGTGCTCATGCCATGAAAGGGCAGCGGCTCCACCGTTTGTCCCCGGGCGGTATTGAGGTCGCCGTCTTTCAACCAGCCGTCATTATAAAAGATGAAATCCCGACGCCACCCTTCCGGAAGCACCGGCAGCGATGCCGCATCGAACTCCAGGGTTAATTCATCCCCGGCATTCATCACCACATACTTGCTGTCGGAACTCAGCAGTAACGGCAGCACGTCACCGTAGCGGGTGCAGTAACCGGTTAAATCCCGCCATTTTTGCCCGGTGGAGATATGCCGGTAATCCGGTATCTCAGGACCATCCGGCGTTTGATGATATATCTTCGAAAATCCCCGGTAATGCAAATCCGCCCGGGCGGGTTCCAGCCAGGTGGTATGCACCGTGTGATGACTCAATCGGGTAGCGTAAAAAATATAATCCCAGTAAATCTGCATATTGGTACGAATCCGCACCCGGTAGTCCGTTGTGGGAAAGACATTCGTCAAATTGACCACCATGGTTTTATACTTGCCTTTGGGAAAACCCAGGTTTGGGATCACCGTTTTCCATTGCCCGTTTTCATCGATTACCTGGAGGTATGGGAAGACCGGTTTAACCACACGGGATTGGGCGGTGTTCACATTGATGCTGGCATCGGTGGGAAAGAGCCAGCCATAGAGGAACAAATACACGCTATCCGCCCGGGAGCAGTCGCCCAGGTTCAGGATGAGATCGTGCAGTTCGGTGATGCCCTGGTACGTACCGCGGGAAAGATTGGCAATGTACTCCCCATCCGGATGGCTGATTTTTGCCAGGAGATCGGTGCCGTTTCCATCCTGTGCGGAAAGAGGAAGATGTTTCTCAGCAACCGTATAAATACGAAACGGCGGGAAGGGCGGCGGGGTGAATGTCTCATCCACGTAAATATCCTCACTATCGGGATGATCCACGACCAGCAATTTCACCCGGTCCAAATAGGGCGTTTCCCACAATTCCGTGGTAAATTGCAGGGCATATTTTCCGGCGCGGGGTTTCAACTTTTCCCCGGGAATTTTAAAATATTCCCGGGCGGAATTGGGAAAAGCGTAAAAGGTTTCCCCTGCCATAATGCCCAGGGGCATTCCCAGGGCGCTTGCCCACAGGGCATCGGTCACAAACCGGAACTCTTTTCCATCCCAGGCAAACAACCAGGGACAGGAGCCCTTGAGTATCTGATTCTCCACAATGGTTTGATTTTTCTCCGGCTTAAAATGGTTTTGCGGTACGCCGTTGCTCCAGATAATCCGCACCACATCGGCACGCTCCCGGTTGCCGATGCCAAATAACGCCACCGGTTGGTCCATAATTCGCATCTGGTAAAGGTCTCCGGCTTTTACCTCCACTTTGGCGCCGATGCCGTAAAAATTGTTTTTGCTGCTGCCGGAACGCAGACCGGCAAGGCGCACTACCAGGTAATTATTCACATTCCCGCCGTCATTGCGCAACAGGTGAATGCCCTGCTTTCCCGCCAGGAAGATATCCAGATCACCGTCGTTATCATAATCCGCTGTCTCCACCTGAAACATTGCATCGGGTATCTCCGGCAGCAGGTTACCGGCATCCCGGAATTTCCCGCTGCCATTGTTATAGAACAACCATAATCCCCGGCTTTTTTTCCCGGCGGCTCTAACTTCCCCGGCAAACAACACATCCAGGTAGCCGTCGTTATCGGCATCAAAAAAAGCGACATCATTGCCAACCAGCCCGGACAACTGATGAAAAGCGCTGTCGGAACGGGTATCCTGTTCAAAGGTGCCGTCGCCATGGTTCAAAAACAAAACCGGAACGCCATTCTTCCACCGGGCAACGATAAGGTCCAGAAAACCGTCATTGTTGTAATCGCCTTGTGCCACGGCAGCAGCTCCGCCAGCCATCTTCAACCCCACCTGCCCGGTGATATCCCGGAAATAGCCCTGTCGTAAGTTGTCGAAATACTGACTGCTGCTATCCTGGTTCACCACGAACAGGTCGATATCGCCGTCATCATCGAAATCGCCGAACACCGCATCCCGGCTGAGTGCTGTCTTGCTGCCGACGCCTGTTTCCTCCGCAATTTCCGTAAAGGTGCCGTCGGCATTATTGCGATAAAAGCGGTTACGGGATTCCGTGGCAATAAAGATGTCCAGGTCGCCTTCCAGATCCAGATCGGCAAAAACAATTTTGCGTCCCCGGGCAGCTTCGGCAATCCCGGCTATTTTGGTAACATCGCGGAACGTGCCGTCACCGTTGTTGTGATACAGATGGTTGGAACGGGTGTTGGTTACCAGCAGGTCAAGGTAGCCGTCGTTGTCGTAATCCCCAAAGGCGGCAGAGAGGTCGCGCCCGCGGTGGGAAATACCGGCAATACCGGCAACGTTGGTGAACCCGGTATCAGTGTGAGCAAACAGGAATTGACGGCTCATCTTTTTGTCCGGCTGCCATTGGGAGACGAACAAATCCGGATCGCCGTCGCTGTCATAGTCGCCCAGCGCCAGCACCGTTATGGGACGATTATCCCGGGGTGAGGAGCTGCTGCCGGGGGATGTGAGTTTTAACCCGCTTTCAGCCGTCACATCGGTAAACTTTACCGTTTCCGGAATTTCATTCTTTTTGCCGGTGGCATAAAGCGCGGCGTTCACAAACCGCTGAACGGGTTCCCCGATAATGCTCCCGGGTCCCTTCAACCGGGTAAGGGCTGCCTGAAAAAATGAGGTAGAACGAATCATATTGTGGAACATCAGGGCGTAGCCGTATCCCTGTTTGGCGTTTTCAGCACGCATGACTTCCAGGCTTTTTTTAAGAATTTGCCGGGTATCCGCCGGTAACGCCGGAAGCAGTTGTTCAATGATTTCCGTATGCTGCAATGCCTCCCCGGTTTTGTTGTTTTGCAGGAGCAACTCCACCAGTTGCAACCGCGCCGCCACATTGGCCGGCAACGCATTCACCACCCGGGATAAGTATTCCACAGCTTTTTGCTGTTGTGCTTTATCCCGGCTTTTCTGGTAGTACTGTGCCAGTTGGTAGAGGGTGCGCACATGGTCGGGATGCTTCCGGAGCGTTTTTTCGAGAACCGAAATGGCGGCTTCCTCACGATTGGCGAATTCATAGACTTTTGCCAGCAGGAGACGAATACCGGGATGATCCGGGGCAAGTTTGAGGGCATTTTGCAGCCATTTTTCCGCCTCATCCAGCTTATTCATTCGCAAATATGCCAATCCCAGGTTGGCATAGCCCAGCGGTTCATCCGGGGCAAGCTTCACCAGTGCCTGGAATTCCGTTATTGCTTCCTGCAGTTTGTTTTCTTCCAGAAATGCCAGCCCCAGGTTCCGGTGACTGACGATCAAACTGATGGTAGCAGGGTCATAATGAATTTCTTTTTTACACCCGGCTGCCAAAAGGATCAGCATCAAGGTTAAAATTTTCCACTTATTCCTCATGTAAAACCGTACTCCTTTTGGGATGAAAGCCTGTTCGTTCGGATGCTTGATGATGTGTTTGCCCGGAGCGGACAGATACTGGTGATTTCGATTGCGGTTATATTTTTTCCCGAACCTCCTTCAGGAAGGCATCCAACGCTTGATACCGTTGGTTCATTTCCCGGGAGACCGTTGTGGAATCCAGGGTACTCAAATTTGTTAAAAAGCGCTGGAAAATGGTGCGGTTCTTTAAGGTTCCGGACCTCGGGGGAGTATGATTTCCGGCAACAGCATTTTTTTTCCCCGGCGGCTGTTTTATCCGGGCATATTTTACAGCCAGAGAAAACAAATTCAAAGCGTTCTGTTGCTTTTTTTCTTTCCAGGCAATGTAACCGTTCAGAAACAATGCTTCCACACTTTTAAAATTTGTTCGGATAACATCCTCGAAGCGCTGTTGAGCCCCGGTGAGGTTGCCGCGGATTAATGCCACCTGGCCAAGACGGAGAGACGGACCCGTTTCCTCCTGGTTAATTTCCAGAGTTCGGAGGTATTCCTGCCGGGCAGAATCGATGTTAAAAAATTCCGGGATATCGTATCGCATATACAAATTCCCCAGTTGAAAATGCGCCCGGGCGCTGTGGGGATTGATCTTCACCAGGCGCTGCCAGGACGCTCTCGCTTTAGCGTATTCTCCCAATTCCAGGTAAACGTTCCCCAGGTGGTACAGGGTGCCTTCATGATGATGATTCAGATCCAGTGCATTGCGATATGCCGCGGCGGCGGCTGCCATTTTCCCGGCTAAACGCTCCCGGGTTCCCAAACGGTAGTACTTCCAGAATTGTTGAATCTTTTCCTTCTCTGCCACACTTTTACCCCCACCATCCATTTCGCTCATCGGTTGGGAACGCTGCTTCTTCAAAAGGATGACCCCAGCCAACAGAATGAGAATGAGGGTGACAATAATTACCGATGTTCGTTTCATCATCATATTTTTGGAATTGTTCGGATCATAACGTTTGAAAAACTATAAAATCTCTGCTTTCACCATCGCCGAAATCCGCGCTACACCGTTCCCTCCTTTTCCACCACATGGATTACCTGGTTGGCGGGAATGTTTCGGAGTACCTGGCGGGTTCCGCTGAGCCAAAGAATTTTCAGGGAATCTGCCCGGGTTGCATTTCCAAGCCCGAAATGCGCCACCGGGCTGTTTTGCGAACAATAGGAACTCTGTGCCCCGGTCTGCCGGATTTGCACCCGGTTCCCGACATACAATTCCAACCGGGTGCCAAGCGCCTGACGATTGCTTTTCCTCCCTTCCAGACGAACATCCAACCAATTGTTGCGGTTGCCCCCTTCATTCTTCAACAAAACCGCCGTGCCCTCGTTAGGCACCAGGAAAATATCAACATCGCCATCGTTATCATAATCTCCGAAAGCAGCCCCCCTCCCTACCAATTTCCGATTGAACACTTCACCACTCACCGCTGAAACATTATAGAAGCCCTTTTGCTTCCCCTTGTTCCAGAACAGCAGATTGGTCATGGGGGTTAACCGGGAAGGGTCATCCGGTCGTTGCAAGGTGCTGCCATTGGTGATAAACAGGTCTAATCTCCCGTCGTTGTCATAATCAAAAAACGAGGTGCCCCAGCCGATGTAGTCAAGTGCAATTTGCCCCAACCCATAGCGATCCGCTTCATCCATAAAGCGCATCCCGTTCACGGCAACTCCAAGGGAGTCGAATTGAGTTCTCAGGTTGTTATAGAGGGCATTCTCCTGGGCAATCCAGTGGGTAATGAAAATATCCATGTCGGTATCGCCGTCCCAATCGCCCACCGCCAGCCCCATGGCGCCCCGGTAGTCTGCCACCCAGGCGGAAAGACTCACTTCTTCAAAGGTACCGTTGCCGAGGTTGTGGTACATCACATTGTCAGAGACATCATTTGCCACATACAAATCCACCCAGCCGTCTTCATCAAAATCGCACCAGGCAGCGGAGAGACTCCTGCCATCCGGATTATCCACCCCGGCTTTTTGGGCAATCTCGCGAAAGGTGCCGTCGCCATTGTTGAGAAACAGCAGGTTCCGTTCCGGGTCAAAAGAGGAAGGATTGATGCTGGCAGGGGTTTCCACCTCATATTGCAGGGTGAGGGTCTGGTCACCTTCATTGGCATATTTTACATAGCCGCAAACATAAATATCCGGGAAGCCGTCGCGATTAAAATCCGCCGGGGAAACATCGGTCCAAAACCCTTCCGGTTGATCCAGCCCTGCCTGCCGGGTGATATCGGTAAAGGTGCCATCGCCATTGTTCCGATAAAATACGTTTCTTCCATAGCAGGTAAGGAAGAGGTCCGGCAGGCCGTTGTTGTCATAATCAATCCAGGCGGCTGCCATTCCCCAGCCCCGGTAATCTACTCCGGCAGCCGCACTGACTTCTTCAAAGGTGCCGTCGCCATTGTTATGGTACAGGGCACAATGGGCCGGGGAGTTTTGCACCTCCTCTTTCGTCAGGTTCAGGGGACCCACCTCGTTGACCACAAACAGGTCTAACCAGCCGTCATTGTCATAATCTCCCCAGGCAGCACCGGAACCCATGTCTTCCGGAAGTTGCACTGTGCGGGTACCGGAAAAGTGTCGAAACGAAATTCCCGCTTCTGCTGTAACATCCCGGAAGGTTACCCGGGGGTAGTCTTCCGGGATTGTGCGGGACAATTCCGCTGTTAATCCTTCGATTTTTTCTCCCGGCACATACGGTTTCTTCGTTGAAGAATGTTGCCAGATCCCGATCACCGTGGCCGCAATAAATAAAAGAATGGCAGTAGTGGTAATGATAATTCGACGTTTCCTTCGTGAAAGCTTTCCCCGCATCTTGCTCCCATGCCTTTTACTGGCTCACGACGATGGTTTTTTGGTCCCGGGAAATCACGGAGACCGGTGCGGTTACCCCGGCATCTTCCCCGAACAGAAAATTGAGTAAAAACTGGTTGATTTTGCGATAGAGCAATCTTGCCGTCACGGTTAACTTTTTCACGGATTTTCCTGGTGTCCGAAATTTAAATTCATTCCGGAGATGCAACGGGGTGCGCCCTGCCCCGGCAAGGGAACCGTCGCAATGGAAAGTGAATTCCGCTTTATCGGAAAAACCGGGGAATAAAACTCGCTTATAGCGAACCCCCACCATTTCCCAGAGATTATGGCGATCAATCAAATTGCCATATTGATCCACAGCTTCCGCTTTAAACATGTAAGACCCGGGCTGGATAAAATGCCGCTTATCCCGAACGCCGGAGGTAAAGATTTCGTTTCCATCCTGGTCTTTTACCACCACTTCAATCCAGGTTTGGATGATATCCAGGGGACCGGTGGGAAAATCGTGCCCGACTTTGTTATTGGTAACAATCACCTGAACTTTAACCGGTTCACCGGGCTTTACGCTCTCCGGAACTATCAATTGCAGGGGAACTGCCGGACCATTTCGCCATTTGTCTTTGATTTCCGGAATCTCAATTTTCCCCTGGAGCCATTTTTCGATCAACGCCACATGCTCATCAGCACCGGGAAGTTTTAAAAGCCGGGGGACAAACTGGTTGGCAGCCAGAAAGCGATGACTGCGATGCTTGCGATCATCCGGGGTTCGATTGTAATCCAAATCATCTCCCCAGGCAGGATCATAGCTGTCTAACAGGGGCATGTGGCATTCCCGACATTCAATGGTTTTGGTGGGGTCCTTGGGATGATTCCAGCGGCTTTTCCGCCAGTTATCATACTGGTTCTGAAGCTGCACCCATCCCACCTGGTTGATCTCCTGATCGATGAATTGTTTATGACAGGCAGCACAGAATTCCGGGCTCTTGAACAAGCGATGTTGAAGGCTTTCCACGTGGTGTTTGGGGTAGGCACGAATCAGGAAATCCCGAAAAAAGCGGGCGGTTTTCCCTTCCCGCAGCTCAAACAGGTAGCGAACGGGCTGGGTAATAACATAATTGGCATTCCCCTTGATGTCGGTTTTTTTGATGGCATGACACACAATGCAGGAGACGCCTTCCTGGTAACCAACCAGGTTACTCAGGTTTTCGGTAAAGATATTTTTGGTGCCGGAAAATAAGGAAATGGGATCATGACAGCCGCCGCAGTAACGAGTGGATTCCGGACCGTTCTGTTTTCCCATCACTTTTTGTACCGCCTGGAAAGCGGGGTCCATTGCCGAATAGCGATGCGCGCTGACCTGCCATTCTTTTACAATTTCTTCGTGGCAGCCGGATGTGCCGCAACTCCGGGAACCACCCAGCGAACGCGCATCAAAAGCCCCCCCGGTGCTGGTACGGGCTAAACTGGGGGCAAACGGCCGATCGGGACCATACAGGAAACTGTAATCATCCGGCAGCTTGTTGTTCAACTTCACCGGTTGATACAGGATCACCACTAAAACCAACACGGCAAACAGCCCGCCTACTATCAGCAACTGGCGGATTCCAAAGCGCTTCTGAGCTGTTTGAATTGACTTTACCTGGTCCGTTTTTTCCGTTTGAAAATATCGAATGACAATGGTAAGGAGATGGGGCAGCAGGGAAGCAATTAAGGCAAATGTGGAAATAACATGCGCCAGGTCCCATCCATAACTGATTCTGCTTTGAAAAATCGCCTGGTAAGTCAATACCAGCCCACTGACTCCTGCGACCACCGCCGCAACCAGTGAAAAATAACCGGTGAGTTTTACCTGGTTCATTTTCAGCGGGCGGTAGATCATCCAGTGCCGAATTTGATACCAGGCATAGGGGAGAATGAAAATCAATCCAATTCCCGTATGCAGCAAAACCATCATTTGATTGGTGACGGAAAACGGGAGCAAATAAATAGAGAGACCGGTCAGGATTTCAAAAAATAAAAAACCGGATACCCAGAGCAGCAAGGCATGTTGCCACTCTTTCGCTTTTGAGGGGTGAGTTTGAAGGTTTTCCATTTGTTCGTCCTTCCGTTTTAAGATTGGGCGCTGGTAAACCGGGAGGGTTCTGGACAGTGAGAGAGAAGTGAGGCGTCGAAAAACGTTTAGGAAATCCGGGGCACTATCGCTGACATCGTCGGAGAAAACTCCCCCAAAGCAACGAACATCGAACCGAACTCATTATCCCGAAGATTTCCTAAACTGGTACACCCTTGTTTAGAAGTTCAGGAAAACTGGTGCAAAATGACAGGGGGCAGCAAAGAGACTTTCTCATGTGTGAACGATGTAAACTGGGTTTCGTCATTAACGATAGATTTCCTGAACTTTTCCCCGGCAACCACTGATATTTATTGAGTGCGAACTTCTTTCTTTTTAATCCCGGTTTTCCAGGATGATGCGCCCACCCAACGGATGGTTCCGACAAATGCTCCCAGGGAAATAATCCCCAGAACGATACCGATAAAATAACGAGCCGTAAGGAAATATCCAATACCCAACAGGCTGGAATAAATAAAAAGTACCCCCATGAACCAGCCTATCCAGCGCTGCCAGCCGGTCATATCGGTTTGAATGTCCGGATATTTTTCGGCAACGGCACCCCACCAGCCCCCGGGGCGCACTTTTTGATAAAAATTTTCCAATACTTCCCGGGAAACCGGTTTGGTTACCAATGCCACGATCACCCAGATAACCGTGCAAATGACCAAAATAATTGCGGAGCGAATGAGGTTGTATTCGTCTGTATAAAGGATACCCAGGCGGGAAGCGGTTGGAGCGGAAATCAG
>Ga0256841_1004028_pt1 | contig 10764 bp, 8 predicted proteins | sample 356308metaG_FD_185971 | JGI IMG/M metagenome (GOLD analysis project Ga0256841, IMG submission 185971) | Hydrothermal vent microbial communities from Mid Atlantic Ridge, Atlantic Ocean - 356-308 | ecosystem: Environmental > Aquatic > Marine > Hydrothermal vents | place: Atlantic Ocean: Mid...
CGAGGCCCGCAATCGGTACAAGTAATAAAGGGGTATAAAAAACGACGATTGGACTCGTCGTAGAACTCCGCCAGGCAAGCGGGGCAAGTGGCAAAGTCCGGAGTAAGCATGAGCCGCGTAGATGTTTTGCTCTCGCTATGGACAATTTCAAAAGTTTCAAATTGTTCCCCTGTCTTTTTTTCCTGCAACTTATAACCCGAAACTACGGCCCGTGGCGGAGCATGCTCAACAAGGCTTTTTGCAAATTGCATGGCATCCTCTTCACTCTTCGCATGAAAGCAAACATGGACTCCGTCGGAAGCATTGTTTACCCAACCCTTAATCTTTTGTTCTTTGGCCAAGCGATAGACCAAAGGGCGAAAGCCCACGCCTTGCACAATACCCTCAATATGTAGGTGAAAAGTTTTCAAGCCGTTTGACTTTTGGCTCGATGAATTTTTTCGGCCAGGGTCAAAATTTCCCGAATGGCAGGCTCTACACTTTTCGCCACAGCCGGTGTCATTTCCACCCGCATGGGTTGAATACCCTCCACCGAGATGGTCAGAAGGTGCAAATCCGGGCTTTGCTCCTTGAGAAGATAAAGGGCCTCAACCATGTCTTTCAAACCTACATCGTGTACGCTAAGCGTCTTGGGGAAATCCGAAGCAAAGCGAGGCTGCAACAAGCGAATGCTGCCTGCCGGTTGCCCGTCCATGGTAGCATCCACAAAAATGACGCTGCCATAACTGTCAAAAACATGCATCAGAAAAAAACCGGCCGTACCGCCATCCAACACATCCACATAAGGCGGAAGTTCCATCTTTTCCATGCGATGCACCAAATGGACACCCACGCCTTCGTCGCCCATCAGGTAATTGCCGATGCCCAGCACCAAGATTTTGCCCGATTTATCTTCGCCAAAAATCAAGGCATCGGCTTTTTGCCGTTCTTGAAGTGTTTTGTTTTTCATGAATATATCCTTTGTGCTTTCGCCAAATGGAAACAGCCACAGGGCAAATATAACAAACAAAAAAGCCCTGCCCAAAAAGAGCAGAGCCTCAATTTTTTCAGGGAACAAGTCAGGCTTCTTCTTTGAAGCTGTCTTTTTCGAGAAATTTAAAGCCACTCACCATGGAGGAAACCTCTCCTCTGCCTTCACTCCAATCGTGAAATATCACCAAATAGACGTGAATAAAGACGATGAACCAGATTAACCACATGCTGATGTGGTGCAGGGTCCTCGTCATAAAATCACCACCCAGGAAAGCCGGCACCCAGGCAAACAGCTTGGGCAACCACCAGCCGGCATTGTTGGAAAACAAACCAAAACCCGTAAAAACCATCACCAGGGCCAACAAGAACATAAGAACATAAGCCGAAGCAGCCAGAGCGTTATGCCCTACGTTAATCGGCGAGTCTTCGCCTTTCTTTTCCGGCAAAAGCAGGATATCGTGCTTCAACACATGCCAGATGTTTTTGCGAGCCTCCTTGGAAAAAGGCAGAAAAGCCTTCCAGTGGGCATAGCTGTTCCCGGCAAAAGCCCAGTAGATGCGCAAAATCATAACACCGACGAAAACATAAGCCGCAGCAAAATGAATAAAGCGAACCGTACCAAAGAAATAGCGCGCCGAAGCTTCCTGCCCCGACATGATGGCAGGCGGGTCGGCAATCATAAAGCCGGTAATGGTCAAAACCAGGATGCTCAAAGCATTCAGCCAATGGAACCATCGAACCGGCCCTTCCCAGACGTAAAGCCTTTTGAAATCTTGCGTCTTCATGGTCAAGAAGGTTTAAACGGAACAAACGGAGATGTCATCCACTTTGGAGATATGCCTGCCATGCTCATCGTACAGGTGAACCGAACAAGCTATGCAGGGGTCAAAGGAATGGATGGTGCGCAGGATTTCCAGCGGCAATTTTTCATCAGCCACCGGCGTACCCAGGAGAGTGGATTCATAAGCCGAGCGCTGCCCCTTGGGGTCGCGAGGCGAGGCATTCCAGGTAGAGGGCACAACCATCTGGTAACTTTCCGTTTTGCCATCCTTGATTTTTATCCAGTGTGCCAAAGCTCCTCGCGGCGCTTCGGTATAACCCACCCCTTTGGCCTCTTTGGGCCAGGTCTCGGGTTCCCACTTTTCCATATTGGCCATGCGAGTATCTCCGTTTTTGATGTTCTCAATCAATTGATCGTAGAACTCCAAACCCCAACGAGATGAAAGCTTAGCACAGATAGCTCGTGCGGCGGTGCGTCCCAGAGTAGAGAAAAGGGCATCCACAGGCACATCCAAATGCTTCAGCACAGCATCGACCTCTTCTATAGTTTCCTTATCGCCTCGAGCATAATTGACCAGTACACGGGCCAAAGGCCCGACTTCCATGGGGTGCTCTTTCCAGCGCGGCGTCTTGATAAAGCTGTACTTCTGAGAAACATCCAAATGCTTGTAAGGCGGTTTGGGGCCGGTGTAGTTGATGTTGGTTTCACCCTCCCAGGGATGTTTACTCGCATTCGGATCTCCGCTGTAATCGTACCAGGAATTGTTGACAAACTCCTGAATATCTTCATTGCGATGGTTGACGTCGTAAACCTTGGAGAGGTCCCGGTTCAGGATAACGCCCTGTTTAAATTTAAAGTTATCGATGTCGGCAAAGCCGTTGGTCGGGTACTCACCGTAGCTCATGTAGTTTCCAAAGCCCTTTCCGATAGCCCCCCAATTTTTGTAGAAGGAAGCTATAGCCAATAAGTCAGGGAAGTAAACCTGTTCGATAAAGCGCTGTCCGTCTTCCAGTAGCCTGCGCACATAAGCCAGGCGCTCGGCATTCAGCCCGCCCGGGTCATTGATGTTAATGGCACAGGCCATGCCCCCGACCAAATAGTTGGGATGTGGGTTTTTACCGCCAAAGATGGTGTGTACTTTCACCATTTCCTTTTGCCACTCCAGGGCTTCCAGATAATGGGCTACGGCCAAGAGGTTGACCTCCGGAGGCAGTTTCATGGCCGGATGGCCCCAATAACCGTTGGCAAAAATGCCCAGTTGACCACTCTCCACAAACTTAGTCAGACGCTTTTGCAAATCCGAAAAATAGCCCGTGGAGCTTTTGGGCCAACTCGAAATGCTTTGGGCAATGCGAGAGGTCTCGGCCGGGTCGGCTTTCAAAGCACTGACCACATCCACCCAGTCCAAGGCGTGTAAATGGTAAAAGTGAACGACGTGGTCGTGCTGATACAAAGCCGAAACCATCATGTTGCGCACCAATTCGGCATTGGGCGGAATGACAATGCCCAAAGCATCTTCCACGGCTCGCACGGAAGTCAGGGCATGCACGGTCGTACAAACGCCACAAGTCCTTTGCACAAAAGCCCATACGTCGCGGGGGTCTCTTCCTTTGACGATGTTTTCGATGCCACGCACCATGGTGGAAGAACTCCAGGCATCCACGATTTTTCCGTCTTTGACTTCTGCCTCTATGCGCAGGTGCCCTTCGATTCGCGTAATGGGATCAACAACTATTCTTTCAGCCATTTTGCTTGTCTTTCTTTTAGGTGTTAAAAGTTGGATTTGAACAGAAGTATCGAAGAAGAAAATCAGGACTTAAGCCTCCAGGTTTTCTTCGTTGGCCTTGGCTTTCGCCAAACGTTCGCGCTTTTCCCTGCGCTTGGCAATAGCTGAAGCTACGGCATGTACGCCAATACCGGCAGCCAATCCGGTGGTGATGCCCACGCCTATGCGGTCTGCCGTGGACTCTATGCCAAAACCTTTCAGACCTGTAAGCCGCTCGTAAAGCGGGCCATTGTCCCAGAAGTTTTCTTCGCTGCAGCCGATGCACCCATGTCCCGACTGAATGGGATAGCTCACGCCGTTATTCCAGCGGATGGTGCCGCAGGAATTGTAGGTCATGGGGCCTTTGCAACCCACCTTGTAAAGGCAATACCCTTTTTTGGCGTTTTCGTCATCAAAGCGCTCGGCGAATAGGCCGGCGTCGTAATAGGGGCGGCGATAGCAGCTGTCGTGTACGCGCTTCGCGTAAAAGGCCTTGGGTCGCCCTATGCGGTCCAGTTCCGGCAAAGTGCCAAAAGTAACCAGGTGAACAATCACACCGGCCATAACCTCACCAATGGGAGGGCAGCCCGGCACTTTGATGATCGGCTTGTCTTTGATGATTTTGTGAATGGGGGTAGCTCCCGTAGGGTTGGGGTAAGCAGCCTGAACACAACCGTTCGAAGCGCAGCTACCCCAAGCAATGATGGCTTTAGCTCCTGCTGCCGCCTCCCGAAGTTGTTCCAAAGCCGTCTTTCCGGCTATGCAGCAGTATTGCCCCTCGTTTTTAAGCGGTACGGAACCCTCCACGCAGAGGATGTATTCTCCTCGATACTTTTCCATGGTCTCATGCTTGGCCGCTTCGGCCTGCTCCCCGGCTGCGGCCATTAGCGTCTCGGTATAATCCAATGAAATTTTGTCCAAGATGATATCCGCTACAATCGGATGATCCGAACGAATAAACGACTCACTGCAACAAGTACATTCCTGGTAGTGCTCCCAAATAACCGGCACCCGTGGTTTGCTCTCCAGAGCATCTGCAATTTGAGCTATCGCAGAGGTTTTCAAGCCCATGTAAGCCGCCATGAAAGTGGCAAACTTCATGAAGTCCCTTCGGGTATAACCCATTTTGGCAATAGCCTCAAAATACGTCTCCCTTTTGTTTGGTGTAGCCATAACGTCTATGTTTTAGCATCATATAATCTGCTTTCCCTTCTATCTCGACAGAAAGCGCAAAAAAGGCATTCAGACCGATAAAGCTCTATCCGGGGAAGATGGCACAGGAGACTGCTCTAATAGCCTCTAGGGACTAATCACGGCAGATTAAACCCACTAAGTGGAAAAGGGGGGAGAGAAAAAAAGGCCTCTTCTGAGGAATTTCCTTTTCTACCCCTTTCTCCATTCAGGCTATACGAATAATACAGGAATGATCATTGGATAAGTGGTGTAAATTTCCGATATTTCTTTTGACTTGCCAAAAAAAAGCAGACAAAAAAGAAAATTTATACGCTGTCTAAATAAGAGAAAAGATTTGAACCGATAAAAAAAACCAAAAAACCGCAAGAATCTTGGCGGCAATGTAAAATTCATTATATTTGCTTCGATTTTGGGACTCACACCACACAACTATTAAAGTTTAGCTTGAACGGAGAATTGCATTTGTCCTCTTAACCACTAAGAAATCCCATGAAGTTTTTGCCGTCCCGCAGTTGGTCTCGGGAGGCATGAAATAACGATAACCACACTTTTAACCAAACTCAAGGACGTATGAGAAGTTTATTTATTTTCATCACCTTGGCGATGGTGAGTTTGTTGGCCTTTTCTTCCTGTCAGGGAGAGCAGGAAGCAAAAGGCGACGATTTCATCATCACCATCAATTACGAACTGGGGATGCACTGCACGGGCTTTGATTTTGAGTATTGCTGCGTGCTACCGCCCTACAACAGCATTCAGGCTCAGGTCATCAAGCGAGGCAAAGGCAAAGAAAAGCCCCAATTGATGGACGCCTATGACCCCGAAGATCCCACTATTCTCATTGACAAAGAAACGGGTAAGCGTTACAGACTCAAATACGAATTTGACGACAATTCTTTCTCTGAGGGAAGTAAGATGGTTTATTGGAATGCTCCCTATGACATCAATCGCAACGGCAACACCAGCGAAGGGGGAGAAAGCGTTGCCAACGCCTATTGGAATCATCTCTACATCTACAAAGATCTGGAGGGCAGCAACCCGGGCAAGACTTCCGAAGACGCAAAAAAACTCTTTGTTGGTGGACCGAAATTGCAAATTCCCCAAGATGCCGGCCCTTCCGGCCAGGGCATGTCGGGTTATCTGCGCAATGCCACCGAAAAGGGCACTGTGGTTTTTACCAAATCTCCCGTCTTAGACAATGTACCCATTGTACTGACCAATCCCGGCATCTGGGAAGCTTTGGGCTTGCCCTTGACGCCTTTTTACGATTCCGAAATGGGTGGCAAAGACCTCAAGGTGGTTACCGAACAAAACATTCAGCCTTTTCAAGCGGCCCGAGTCACCTTGGTTGATGCCGAAACAGACGAGCCTGTCATCAATGCCTCCACCGGCAAACCGGCTTCCTTCATCGGCACAGAGCCCATTGACGTTCCCAACTGCAACAACTGTCATGGAACGGAAAACGCCAACAAGGCCTATCCGGATGTCTGGGAAATGGTGCAAACGGAAAAGAAGTACTGGAAGTCCATAGGATCTTCCGACTGGTATGCCGATCTGAAAGGTACGGCCATCAGCATTTTGGCCATCCACGACAAAAAACACGGAACCACCTTTACGGCCAACTACAATGCAGAAGCGACTTCCAACCGCCTGGGGCGCAGCTCCGTGCTCTGTCAAAAATGCCATGCGGACAACGTCATTGGCGTTCTCGGCAGTGCCAAGGTAGTTCACAAAAACGGCAAGGTCGAAGTCCATGACGCCAGTCGCATTGACTTGGGGCTGCCCGACGGCACCCCGGTGGACATGCTGGACCCCAACAACCCCAACACGCCGAAAGACGGCACCATCATTCCACCTCTGACCGAAGCCATCCACTACGCCCATCAAAAGGTACGGCCTCTGCCGGATTCCGAAGGGCGCACAGGAGCTTGCCAGGGATGCCACCCGGCCCACCGCTTTGACCGCAGCATGAATGACTATCCCATTACGGCTGACGGGAAAAACACCTATGCCGAGGCAGACAACCGCGATGCTGCCGGAGGTTGTTACGTAGGCCGCGACGTCCACTCCAACCCCAACAAGGATGAAGACGGTTGTGAAACGCCCAGCAGCCTCAATGCCATTGGGCAATGGCTCAAAGACAATGTCTATGGCGACGGCAAGGACGCCAAAGGCTTGTGGTGCACCAACTGCCACAACCAGCTCAGCCGCGAGCTGTACAAGCACGATGCCCTCACGCCCAAAACGGCTTTCGACCCGGATCCGGCTACGACCTTGCGCGACAACACCCTGGAGGAGATTGCCGAAGCTATAGGCTGGACGATGGAAGAACTCATCGCTAATCTCGACCCCAAGGTCCAATTGGATGAGAACGGCCACGATACGGGAGCCACCTTGAACCCCTGGCTACCGGCAGGCCAGCGCTCAACGGCAGCCATTGCCGTGATCGCCACAGACGGCAAAGGCCCTGTCATCTCGAAAGATGCCGATGGCGACCTCAACGTGCAAATCCTGTCAGCTAACCCCAATGTGGCCGACCGCTTTGCCGAACAGCACGGTGTAGCAGCTCCATACGAAGCAGCTACCCAAGGTCGCGATTATTGGCTTTCACCGGGAGAACCGCACTGTGCAGATTGCCACAGAGCGCCCTTTGTCGAATCTCAGGGAGGTGTAGCCTTCCCCATCAACCAGCCCGGCAAGTATTCGCTGATGCGCTACTCCAAAGGCCACTCAGGTCTCGCCTGCCAGGCTTGCCACCAGTCCATCCATGGATTGTACCCCACCACGCCGGTGGATAAAACCACTTACGACCAGGCGGCAGCGCTGAATCCAGACGGCAGCCACGGCCCCCTCAAGTGCCACACCTGCCATGCCGCAGTCAACGAACACGGCATTCCACTCATCGCCGTAGGCAAAAAGTACAAGGGCAAGGTCATCGGAGATGATTACGCCCTGGCCGTAGAGTTCATGCACTCCATCGGTCACGACAAGGGCGGTGAAGGCGGTACGCCCATGGGGCAAGAGTAAAACTGAAGCTAACCCCATTTTCCGCTTCCCAAGCCGGACATCGAACCCATTCGGTGTCCGGCTCTTTTATACCCAAATCGAAATGGTGTGGGATGTTTACGACTCGCAAACGAGCGAAAGATAGAGCACTTGGTAGGCTGACACCTCCCAAACTACTTGTCAGATAAACCCAAACCGCTTTGCAGTAAATATGTGATTGGCCCATCACGACATTTGCCGAAAGGCCACTACCAAAACCGGACTGTTAGCAAAGCCAATTCCAAAATAAAACTAACTTTGCCCCTGTTTATATATCCGAACCGATACACTTACTCAACAAGCTTCGGCCCATGTTCAGACTCAAGCACGCTATCTTCTTGTTCGTTGGCATTTTCCTCTTCTTCGGCTTTCGCAGCCAGGCCCAAGATCCCTCTTTTTCCCAGTACTTTGCTTCTCCGCTTTCGCTAAACCCTGCTCTAACTGGCACTTTTGACGGCCGCTTTAGGGCCAGTAGCATTTATCGGGATCAATGGCGCTCTGCTTTGGAAAAACCCATCACAACTTTTTCCACCGGTTTGGATCTGCGCATGCCGGTACGCGTCAGGGGAAAAATCACCAAAGACGCCTTTTCCTTGGGCCTGCTTTTTCTGACCGACCGCATGAGTGCCGTGGATTACACCTCCACCCAGATTAACCTCTCGGCGGCTTACCACAAAGCCCTCAGCTTTCGCCACCATCGCTTTTTGACGCTGGGTTTTCAATTTGGCATCATCCAACGCAGCATCAACTACCAAGATCTTTTCTTCACCGATCAGTTCAATGGCATCAACGGCTATACCGACTTATCTGCAGAAAATCTCCCTCCAAACAACATAGCTTTTGCAGATTTCAGCTGGGGTGTCAACTACAGCGCCCAAAACAACAGGGGTTTTGCCTCTTTTCTGGGTTTTGCCATGCAACACTTCACCCAACCTCAGATCAATTTTTTCTCTACAGATCCCGTAGAAACCAACAACACCACCAGCCGTTTGCCTCTGCGCTATGTTGCCCACATCAATTTCAGGTTACCGCTCAGCTCCCATATAGCCTTTCAGCCTCGGGCCATGGCCAGTCTGCAAGACCCCCACTTTCAGGCCGATGCAGGAGGCAGTTTCCGCTTTTTGCTGTCCAATACTTCGGGCACAGCCCTTCACCTGGGAGCCAGTGCACGGGCCGTACGCGACCACAAAAACCTGGTTTTGCTGGACGGACTTATCGGATTTTTTGGCATAGAATACAGCCAGGTGCTCTTTGGCTTTAGCTATGACCTCAACATTGGTGACTTTAAGAGTCCGGCCTCTTTTGCCCGTCGCAATGCCTTTGAAATTTCGGTAGCCTATTTGGGCAATTATCAAAACGATCTGATTTTGTGCCCTAAATTCTAAAGTTTGGATTGACGGCACCCAGCCCCATGTAGCTGTACTTATATCTGCACCCTCGACCAAACCGAATCGATGCACTACAGCCGCAAAACCAGGCATAGCTACCGAAAAACAATTTATTTTCGAAATATATCCCTAAAAAAATGCTATCTTTGGCCAAACCACCGGAAACAGCTCCGCTTTCCGGAAAGGCTTTAACCTGCGAAGACATGGCAAAAACGGCAGAAAAGATAGAAGCCACAGCCCTGGAACTATTCAACGAAAAAGGAGTTGTCAACGTACGGCTTCAGCACATTGCCGATGCCTGCGGTATCAGTGTCGGCAACCTGGCCTACCATTTCTACAGCAAAGAAGCCCTTGTCTTGAGTTTGGTAAAGAGAATCTGGGAGGAGCAAAAGATCTTGTTGGCCAATTACAGAGCGGCACCTCTTTTTGAGCATTTGGATTACATCCTGGAGAACAAATTCCGGCTTCAAAAGACTTTCAGTTTCTTTTATTTGGACACTTTGGAACTTTTTCGGGTTTTTCCCAAGACCAGAGCTTATAGCCAGGAACAAATACACTTTCAGGTTCTGCAGTTTGAAGGCATGTTTCTCTTTAATGCTGCCCGTGGAGCTTTTATTCAGGGAAGAAATTACAAGCAGCTGGCCCGCCGGTTTTGGCAGGAATGTGACCTGTGGCTTTACGGCCGACATCTACGGGGAGAAGAAGACCTCAGTTGTGAAGCTTTCAAAAGCGATTTGTGGGCCTTGTTGATGCCCTGCTTTACCCCTATGGGGCATGAAGAGTACCTCCAGCAACAGCAGCAACACGCCGGAGCGCTGTAAACTAAACCCAAGAATCCAAAAGACAAGTCTCATGTCTTATACCATAGATAAAAAGCTATACGGTGAAATTTTGCTGCTGCTGGAGGAGCAGTACAGAAAGGAACGAGCAGGCAAAGAAGAAGACATGAATTTTCTGATAGACGACAGCTGGATGGGAGATACTGCCGTTACCGAGAACGTAATCAACAACAAAGGCTTATGGCACATTTACCTGGTCTTCTCTCACTACAAAAATCCCTTATTGCTGATTCGCCGAGCCATTTCCGTTTGTTTTGCTCGTCAAAAGGCCTTTGTGCACGCGTCATACATGCGTCGCCTGGCAGCAAAAGACCCCAGAGGAACGCTAAAAATGAACCCCAAAGACTACAGCTGGCATCCTAACTGAAGGCATCCCAACTGAACAAGCCCGCTTTTTTAATCCATGCCACCCATGAGTAAAACTAAAGAAAACATCATACAAGCAGCCATAGAGCTGTTCAATCAACACGGGGTGGCTCACGTCCGGTTGCAGATGATCGCCGATCAAGCAGGCATCAGCATAGGCAACCTGGCTTATCATTTCAAGAACAAAGAGGCCATCATCAGAGCTACTTTTGAAAGACTGACCGAAGAGCTTAAGAGTATCCTGGCCCAATTCAGAAAGACACCGGATTTGTTGGATTTCGACATGCAGTTAGATGAATTTTATCGGTTCAACCAAAATCATCCCTTTTTCTTCATCGATTTATTCGACATCCGGCGCAACTATCCCCAGCTCAGCCCCTGCGACATGCAGTGTATAGAAAAAATTCTGCTGCAAAT